>Ga0255338_1000537_pt1 | contig 114022 bp, 109 predicted proteins | sample MeOH1_35cm_T4_19_FD_203715 | JGI IMG/M metagenome (GOLD analysis project Ga0255338, IMG submission 203715) | Sandy soil microbial communities from University of British Columbia, Vancouver, Canada - MeOH1_35cm_T4_195 | ecosystem: Engineered > Artificial ecosystem > Sand microcosm >... | reverse complement strand
TCCACGGCATGCTCGACTATCGCACCCCGGCCGAGGTCGAGGCCGCCTATTACGCACAACCGCCGGCCGCCTCTGCGGCCTGAGAATTGAACACACGCTCAGCCTCAACAAAACTCGGGACTTGACATTCCTCACCAACATCTCGATCCTGTGGACACTCGGGATCATTCTCCTGGTGGTGGGCGCAATCCTGGCGATCCTCGGAGCGACGGGCCGGGCTGTCGGCGGCCGGAAGTACTGGTATTGACGCGTGACGTGTGACGCGTTGCGGGGCGGGCGGTTCCCCAGGAACCGCCCGCCCCGCTGCGTGCGTGCCGTGCGCCAGGGGCGGTCGACGTGGGCCGGACTCAGGGCGGATCGCGCCGGGGCCGACGGTGACTGGTGTCGCACAGCGGGTACCGCTCGCTGCGGCGGCACCGGCAGATCGCGACGACGAACCGGTCCGACTCCACCTCGTCGCCGTCCTCGGCGACGATGCGCACCGGACCTTCCACCAGGGCGGGACCGCCGCGGACCAGCCGGACGACCCTCGGCTCCTCCGCCGCGAGACCCTCCACCCGCAGTCCCGGGCACAGGCCGGGCACAGCGACGCCCCCGGGGGACGTGTCCCGGGGGCTGTCGCCCGTGGCTACCTCACGGGCAGTGTGTTCGATCGGCACGGATCACCACCACTTCCTCGGTGTCGACGCCGGCAGGCAGCTCGTAGCGCGTCCGCAGATATCCGGCGCGGCTGCGCATCACGGGCCCGAACGGAATCCGGCGCCGGGCGACGACGGAGGCCTTGAGACCGGCGTCGCGCAACCGGACGAGCGTCTCGTCCACTCCGGAGAACTCGGAATGCACGACGAGAGCGAAACCGCCGGGAGACAACAGGTTCGGCAGTCTCCGACACAGCGGGTCCAGCACCGCCCGGCCGTCGGCCCCGGCATCCCAGCGGGCGTCGCCGGAATCGGCGTCGTGTGGAACGTAGGGCGGGTTGGACAGGACCACGTCGAACGGCCCGTGCCGGCCGGCCTCGTCCAGCCCGCCGCGGACGACGCGGATCGGAAGCTTCCGCGACCTCGCATTGAGACGCGCCGCGAGGACCGCACGGGGGGCGATGTCCAGTGCCGTCACGGACCCGGCGCCGGACATCGCCGCCGACACGGCGATGAAGCCTGTGCCGGTGCAGAAGTCGAGCACCTTGGCGCCGGGGGGTGCCGCAGCACGGTCGAGCGCTCCGGCGAGCAGGTGCGAATCCTCCTGCGGGCGGTACACACCGGGCAGTCGCCACACCCTCCTGGGCGCCGGCACGTTACCGGGCCCCGGCTGTGACGGCACGGCCCCCGTAGGTGGACCGGGCGAGGGACACGATGAATTCCGGGCGAGACGTCGTTGTCATACGTGGGAGTACCCCGCCGGGACGCCACCCGAAACCCGGTGCCGGCGGAAGGCGGTGGCGGTGCCGCGTCGCGACACCGCGGCTCCGTCCGGTCGGGTGCGGACCGCCGAGGACCGCGCCGGATCCGGCTGTCCGGCGGCCGGTGCCGAGGTCAGCGAACCGAGCATGAACGACAGGCCCGCCGCCACGGCGAGTCCGGCCCCGACGCCCGTGAGTGCGGAAGCGGAGAGCACACCCACACCGACGGCGGCGATCACGCAGATCCCGGCAGCGAGGGCGGCGACTCCGCCTTCCACCTCGCGCAGCGCCTGCGGCACGAGCGACGGGCCGTGTACCTGCCGGATCGGTGTTCCCACTGGCATTCCCATGCCTACTGATACGCCTACTGATACCCGTTCGGCGGACTGCTCAATCGCGTCGGCAACGGCATCGGGAAATCAGCTGCGCGTCAGCACGTCCGAGATCGCCTCGTTCAGCCGCCGGCGCAGCCTGCCGCCCACGCCGTGGTCACGCAGGGCTGCGCGGGCCGCGTTCCACCCGCACATGCCGTGCACACCGCCGCCGGGGTGAGTCGACGATCCGGCCAGATACACGCCCTCGACCGGCGTGCGGGGACCACCGAAGCCGGGCAACGGCCGGAACACGAGCTGCTGATGGATCTGAGCGGTGCCGCCGTTGACCGCGCCGCCGACCAGGTTCGCGTTGGCGGCCTCGAGGTCGCGGGGACGCTGCACGCTGCGGTGCACGATCGAGCCCAGCACCCCCGGAGCGTGTGCCTCGAGCTCCGCGTCGACGCGCCGGGCGAGCTCCTCGGCAGAGGCGTCGTCGGCGACACCGCGCGGCAGGTGGGTGTACGCCCAGGCGCTTTCCGTCCCCTCCGGGGAGCGGGCCGGATCGGTGGTGGTCATCTGACCGAAGATGATGAACGGGTGCTCCGGCACGCGGCCGGTCGCCAGGTCGGCCGACCAGTGCACGAGACCGTCGGCGTCGGCGCCGAGATGGACGGTCCCGGCCGTCGCGAGTGCCTGCGAGCGCCACGGAATCGGCCGGTCGAACGCGTAGTTCACCTTCACGACGGGTGTGTCCCACTCGAAGCGCCGCAGGTCGTCCCGGACGGCGGCGGGCACGGCGTCCGCGGGCAGGAGCGAGCCGAACAGCGCCGGCGCGGACACGTCGGCCAGTACCGCCCGCCGGACCCGGACGCGTTCGCCCTGCTCGGTGCGGACCTCGGTCACCCTGCCGCCGCCGACCTCGATGCCGGTGACCTTCCGGCCGCACAGTATCCGGGCCCCGCTGTGTTCGCCGCGACGCGCCAGGGCCGCCGCGAGCTCCCCGGCCCCGCCCTCGGGCACCGGATAGCCCACATCCTGCGCGAGCATGGTCAGCACGTACCCCATGATTCCGCTGCCCGCCGAGTCGACGGGAGTGTCGGCGTGCATCGCGTTGCCGAGCAGCAGCAGCCGCGCATGTTCGCCACCGAACAATTCCTCGGACATCCGGCGCGCCGGCAGCGCCAGCATCCGGACGAAGCGCAGAGCGTCCGCGGTACCGAGTCGGCGGATCAGCCCCGCCGGGCCGCGCACGGGCGGGAAGGGTTCGAACAGGGCGCTCAGGAACGGTTCACGGATGTCTTTCCACTGCTCGGTCAGCCGGATCCAGGTGCTGCCGTCGCCGGGATGCCGCCGTTCGAGTTCGGCCGCGGTCTCGGTGACGTCCGGGAAGACCACCGCGGCGTCCTCGTCGTGCGGACCGGCGGCGTGCCCGTACACCCTCGGCGCCCGGCGCAGCCGCAACCCGTGCGAGGACAGGTCGAGCGCGCGGAAGGCCGGGGAGGCCGCCGCGAGGGGATAGAAGGCGCTGAACAGGTCCATCCGGAAGCCCGGGTGCAGTTCCGCCGTGCGGACCGCGCCGCCGACCTCGTGCTGTTCCTCGAGCACCAGGACGTCCCACCCGGCGTCGGCGAGCACGGCCGCGGCCGTCAGGCCGTTCTGACCGGCGCCGACGACGACGGCATCGACGGTCTCGGTACTCACTCGCCGACGCCCTTCGGCTCGGTGGCGCGTTCGGCCATGAGGACGAGCCGGCGCAGGCATTCGATGTTGCGCGGCAGCACCAGCCGGGCCTGGATCGCATCGGGAACGAGCTGACCCGGGCCGGCGGCGGCCTTCTCCGCCATCTCGATCCGGCAACCGCCGGGTCGCTCGTGCAGGCGCATGGTGATCTCGGCCTGTCCGGCCGGCCACGCCCGCGCACGCAGCTTCAGCTCCTTGCCGGGAACCGACGCCACCACCTCGGTGTGGTCGTTCAGCAGGGCGGGCCACACCCCCACCGAGTGGTGGATGCGGCTGCCCACCGCCGGCCACGTGTCGTCCACCGCCCGGATCCGGGAGGCCCCCACCACCCAGCTCGCGTACGACCAGCCGTCGGCGAGGACGTCCCACACCTGCTGCGACGTCGCCGTGGTGTCGCGCTGCGCCGTCTCACTCATCCCGATACCCTCTCTCGTCGCTCCGCCGCGAGTGGTCACGGCGGCACGCGGCGCCCGACGGTCCCCCGCCCGAGCAGGGCGCTCATCGTCTCGAGCGGTCCGCGACTGCGCAGGACCGGGCTGTCGGTGCCGGCCTCGGCCTGCATACCCGCAATGGCCTCGCGCCACACCCGGGGACCCGGGACGGTCGGTTCCCAGTCCAGGTCCCGGCGGGCCCGGTCGCAGTTCAGCATCGGGGTGTTGTACGCCAGGTCGATCCAGCCACCGGCGATCGGTTGCAGGTGGGCCTGCCAGGTCGCCTCGACGACGGCACGCAGTACCTGCCGCGGCAGCGGGACGGCCCGCGCCCCGAACGCGCCGGCGATGTCGGCCGCCCGCAGCGGTTCGGGCGTCGCGAGGTTGAACACCCCCGGTGCGCGCCGCTCCAGAGCGACGTCGAGGGCGGCGGCCACGTCGTCGGCGTGCACGGCGGGGATCGTCGTTCCGGGGTCCACGGGCAGCAACGGTAGGTGACGGAGCACCAGGTCGGGCACGTATCCCGGCACCGCGTAGCGTCGCAACGCACTGCCACCCGCGTACTGACCGATGAATCCCGGCCGGAACCGGGTGACGGTCGGCGCCGCGGCCGCGTCCGCGACGCGTCGGTCGAGCAGCCGCTCCGCCGCGACCTTGTCGACGCTGTACGCGCACGAGTCGATGCCGGTCGCGGGCCACGACTCGTCGACCGCACGGCCGTACGCCCCGGCCGCGTACACCGCAGCCGAGGACATGTGGACGAGATGCCCGACACCCGCGGCGAGGACGGCGTCGATCACGGCTGCGGTGCCGTCCACCCCGGTGCGGCGCAGGTAGTCCCGGCGGTGCGAGGGCTGGAAGCCCCAGGCCAGGTGCACGACGGCGTCGGCGCCCTCGACGACCGGGCGCAGCCTGGTCCCGGCGTCGGGCGCGGCGAGGTCGATGCTGTGCCAGGTCATCTCGCCGTAGGGTTCGGTGGCCGGTGGCACGCGGCGGGCGACGGCGACGATCTCCGGCGGTTCCGATCGCAGAGCGAGTCGTCGCAGCAGGGCGGTGCCGACGTTGCCGCTGGCGCCGGTGATCACGATGCGCTGTCCCATGATCGCAGGAGTTACCCCACCGGGCTGCGTCGTACACCCGTCGTGGCAGGTTTCACCCGCTCGGGGACGGGTATGCCCGTGGGCATGACGGGCTCGCAGATGGAGATCCTCTATTCCGGGACGGAATCGGCGACGTGGCTGGACGGCCCCGCCGAACTGTTGGGCAGGCAGCTCTCGCGGCTGGCGGACACTCCGGTCGGCGCCGTGCTCCACGGGACGCCGGTGGGTCACCCACTGCATCCGGCACTCGTGACCGTGCCCATCGGGGCATGGACCGCGGCCGTCGCCTTCGACGCCCTGCGGCAACCCGAGGCCGCGCGGCGGCTGATCGGGCTCGGACTGCTGGCGACTCCGCCGACGGTCCTGGCCGGCTGGGTCGACTGGGTACACACCGACACCGTGCAGCGCCGGGTCGGGCTGATCCATGCGGTGGTCAACGGCACCGGAGCGGCCCTGATGGCCCTGTCCTACCGCCGCCGGCGGCGCGGGCGCACCCCCGGCGCGGTGACACTCAACGCCCCCGGCGCGGTGGCACTCAACGCCCCCGGCGCGGTGGCACTCAGCGCCGCCGGCGCGGCACTGATCGGACTGGGTGGTCTGCTGGGCGGTCACCTCGCGTATTCGCTCGGCGCCAACGTGCGCCCGGCCGAGGTGCCGAACGCTCCCGCCTACGATCCCGTCCTCGCGGGCTCGCCCGACGGAACAGCCTGACGGGCCGACACCGCCATCCGAACTGCACGCCCGTCCCCACGGGCGGCGCGTCCACCTCTCTCCGAAGGATCCGCATGACTCCCCCGCCCCGAGACGGCAACGACGACAGTGCCCCCTCCGCCTTCGTTTTCGCTCCCACCCCGCTGCTCACCGTCACCATCGAGTCGTCGCCGTCCGACGTCCCGGAACTGCACATCCACGCCGGCGGGCAGGGGTTCTGGATTGCCCGCATGGCAGCCACCCTCGGCCTGAACGTGCGGCTGTGCGGCACCTTCGGTGGCGAGACCGGTCCCGTCGTCAGCGATCTCATCGCACGCGAGGGCGTGTCGGTGCGGCCGGTGGTCACCGCCGGGCAGAACGGCTCGTACGTGCACGACCGTCGCGGCGGCGAGCGCGAGGAGATCGTCGAGGTCCCGCCGCCGACACTCAACCGGCACGAGGCCGACGACCTGTTCGGTGCGGCACTGTCCGAGGGTCTCGACGCGGACGTGGCGCTGCTCGGCGGCCCGCACTGCGACGAGGCGATACCGCACGACGTCTACACCCGGCTGGCCGCCGACCTGACCGCGATGAACGTCCCCGTCGTCGCCGATCTGTCCGGTCCGACGATGACCGCGGCGCTCGAGGGCGGCCTCAGCGTGCTCAAGGTCAGCCACGAGGATCTCATCGAAGACGGTCGCGCCCGGTCCGACGACGTCGACGACCTGATCGCCGCGATGAAGGAACTCGTCGCCCAGGGGGCCCGGAACGTGGTGCTCTCCCGTGCCGGCGACCCGGCGCTCGCGCTCGTCGACGACGAACTGATGGAGATCGTCTCGCCGCCGCTGAACATTGCCGACCACCGCGGCGCCGGCGACTCCATGACCGCGGGGATCGGAGCTGCGCTGGCTGCCGGGCGGCCCCTCGCCGAGGCCCTCCGGCTCGGGGCGGCCGCGGGCGCCGTCAACGTCACCCGGCACGGGCTGGCCACCGGGCAGCGAGAACTCGTCGCCAAGGTCGCCGAGAGCGTCGAGGTCCGGCCGTTCGCGAAGGGGAAGAAGGGGAGGTAGTCACGTGAGAGCGCTGATCGTCAACGACGACGGGGTGGACAGTCACGGCATCTCGGTGCTCAGCCGGGTGGCGGTCGAGGCCGGTCTCGACGTGGTGGTCGCCGCGCCGCACGCCGAACGCAGCGGCGCCAGCGCCTCGCTCAGCGCCCTCGAGGAGGACGGCCGGCTCGTCGTCTCGCCGCGCACGTTCCCGGACCTGCCGGACACGACGGTGCTCGCCGTGGAGGCGTCGCCGGCACTGATCACCTTCGTCTCGATGTACGGCGCCTTCGGTCCCCGGCCCGACATCGTGCTCTCCGGGATCAATCACGGCCCCAACACCGGTCATGCGATCCTGCACTCCGGAACGGTCGGCGCGGCGCTGACCGGCGCCAACCACGGCAGTCTGGCCCTGGCCGTGTCCCTGGCGGGATCGGTCCACGAACACTGGGACGGCGCGGAGGTCATCGCCCGGCATGCCCTGCAATGGGTGCTGGGCCAGGGCGTGCCGGGCACCGTGCTCAACGTCAACGTGCCCGACGTCCCGCTGAGCGAGCTGCGGGGGCTGCGCACGGCACCGCTCGCTGCATTCGGTGCCGTGCAGGCCGACATCGGCGAGTCGGACCAGACCCCGGACGACGACGACCGCCGGTTCGTGACGGTGACGTTCAGCGACATCCGGGCCGACGAGTCCGAGGACACGGATGCGGGCCTGCTCGCCCAGGGCTGGGCGACCGCGACGGTGCTGCGGTCGCCTTTCGAGGCCGCCGACGTCGCCACCGAGGATCTGCCGCGCACCGCGGCCGACCTGGGGTGACCCCGGCGGCACCGAAAGCCGGGAACCCGGTCAGGGTTCGAGCTGGATCTTGATCGCCCCCTCCTGCTTGCGCTGGAAGATCTCGTACGCGTGCGGGGCGTCCGACAGCGACAGCCGGTGCGTGGCGAAGGTGTCCACACCGAGCGGATCGTCGTCGGTGAGCAGCGGCATGATCTGCGGCACCCAGTTGTTGACGTTCGCCTGACCCATCCGCAGCCGGATCTGCTTGTCGAACAGGGTCATCATCGGCATCGGGTCGGTCATGCCGCCGTACACGCCGCTGAGCGAGATCGTGCCGCCCCGCCGTACCACGTCGATCGCGGTGTAGAGGGCGTGCAGACGATCGATGCCGACGTGGGTCATCAGCGGCGCCGACAGCGCGGAGGGCAGCAGGCCCGTCGCGGTCTGCATCGCCGTCGCGACGGGTGACCCGTGGGCCTCCATGCCGACGGCGTCGATCACCGAATCCGTGCCACGGCCGTCCGTGCGGTCCCGGATCATCTCGCCCAGCGAGTTCCCGGCCTCCTTCAGGTCGATGGTCTCGATGCCGCGCGTGGCGGCCCGCCCGAGCCGCTCGGGCACCATGTCGACACCGATCACCCGGTAGCCGTGGTGCACCGCGATCCGCCCGGCCATCTCACCGATGGGTCCGAGGCCGAGCACCGTCACCGAACCGCCGTCGGGAACGTGCGCGTACTCCACGGCCTGCCACGCGGTGGGCAGCACGTCGGACAGGTAGACGAACCGCGAGTCCGACGGCCCCTCCGGAACCGAGATGTGGGTCGAATCCGCATGCGGCACACGCAGATACTGCGCCTGGCCGCCGGGAACGCTCCCGTACAGCTTCGAGTACCCGAACAGCGCCGCACCGGATCCCTGGTCCCGCACCTGCGTGGTCTCGCACTGGGAGAACAGGCCGTCCCCGCACATGAAACAGCTGCCGCACGAGATCTGGAACGGAATGACCACGCGGTCACCAGGTTTGATCTTCGTGACGTCCGCCCCGACCTCCTCGACGATGCCCATGGGTTCGTGCCCGAGGATGTCCCCCGGCGACATGAACGGCCCGAGCACCTCGTACAGATGCAGATCCGAACCGCAGATGTTGGTGGTCGTCACACGGATGATCGCGTCGGTGGGCTGCTCGATCTTCGGATCGGGGACCGTGTCGACGCTCACCTTCCGCTTGCCCTGCCATGTCACTGCCTTCATCGCCGCTCCTCTCGCCCCGGTCGTGCCGGGTTCTTCTCACCCCGGCCGTGCCGGGTTCTTCTCACCCCGGCCGTGCCGGGCTCTTCTCACCCCGGCCGTGCCGGGCTCTCTTCCTCGTGGGCTACGCGGCACAACGCCGGCTCGAACCGCCTACCCCGCACGGCGGGGCGCAAACCTTCCCTGCCCTACCGCAGCATCGGCGACCAGCGCGAATACCCCGGCCGCAGCTCGACCCGGCCGTCACCGACCCGGCGCACGTCGCGCCACAGCACGAGGAACGCACCACGGTGACGCCACCGCAGATACCGGGCGATCAGCGCGGGCCGGATCTCCTCCGTGCGTTCGTAGCCGAGGAAGGAGCCGCTCGAACTCGGGCTGACGAGCAGGCCCTCGAGCCGCAGCCGGTTCTGCGGCGACTCCACGAACCGCACATCGACGGCGAAACCCACGCGACGACCGTCCGCGTCGTGCACCCGCGCCCCGACGAGTTCACTGAGGCGCACGACGACCTCCGGGGATGCGCGCGACGATGCGGTCCCGGACCCACCGCTCGACCCACAGGTGGTCCAGCCGGTCACCGGTCACGCGCAACTCCACCGTGGTGCCCAGCCGGGCGACGTCCGACCAGTCGATCGTGTCGAGTCGGGAATCGGGCGGTCGGCCGCCGAATATCCTCGTGGGAAGCGCGTTTCCGCTCAGAATTGCCCGCACCGTCGGTGCCGGCGCGGCGGGGTCGACGTCCGTCCCCACCTCGACCCCGGCCAGGTCGACATCGTCGACGGTGGTCACCGGCCGGCCGTCGACGTCCACGACCAGCCGGTCGAGCAGATGCAGCCGGGCATCGACGAGCCGGCCGCGCAGCGGCGCCTCGGGCAGCCGTCCGGATTCGTTCATGCTCCCGCTCCCGTCATCACCAGCAACGGCACCGCTGCGATCGACGCGACCACGATCACCGGAAGGTAGGCGAGGGCGAGCGCGTTGACGACCGGTCCGTTGACGTGTTCTCCCATGTACTCGCGGTCGTTCGCGACCAGGAGGATCGGCAGGTAGGTCAGCGGCAGGGCAACCGCCGAGAACACCACCGACACCTCGGTGACCAGGATCGGGTCCACCCCGGTCGCCAGCACCGCGAGACCGACGACCAGGGCGATCATCATCGACAGGTGGAACCGGGCTGCCTCCGCCGGCCGCCGGAACTTGCCCCACGACCACCCGAAGAACTGCGCGAGCGTGTACCCGCTCGACAGGGTGGTCTCGAGCGCCGCCCCGAAGGTCGCCGCGACGATCCCGACGAGGACGAACGCCAACGCGAGCGTGCCCCCGGCCACCACGACGGGCATCACGACCTCCGACAGCGACGTCACCTCGATGCCGCGGGGAAGAAGAACCACCGCGGCGCATCCGGCGATCGCGACCGACAGGATCCCACCGAGCGGGAACCCCACCGCCACGTTGATCCGGGAGCGGGCGAGATCGGCGACCGTCCACCGCTCCTCCACGGCGCCGGAGGAGAAGAAGAACACCTCGTACGGGGTCATCGCGGCACCGAAGAGGGCGACGGCGTAGAACCAGTACACGGACGTCGCCTCGGACTCGGGGATCGCGGGCGCGAAAGCCTGACCGGTGAGTTCTCCCCAGTCCGGGCCCGTCAGGAACAACGCGACGGCGAACACGATCAGACACAGGCCCAGCAGTCCCGTGACGTTCTCCATCACCGAGAACCGCACCCGCCAGATCACGAGCCACACCGCGAACGCCGCCACGGGCATCCACATCAGCGGTCCCGTCCCCGCGGCCAGTTGCAGGGCCAGGGCCACCCCACCGACCTCGGCGGTCAGGGTCAGCAGATTGATCAGGAAGGACGCAGCGAGGTTCGCCAGCGCCGCGCGCGGGCCGAGCCGTTCCCGGATGATCTCGAAGGTCGCGCGGCCGCTCACCGCGGCGACGCGCCCGGCCATGCTCGCGTACAGGCAGATGCCGCCGACCCCGAGGACGACGACCCAGACCAGGCCCAGCCCGAACCGCGAGCCCACCACGGCGTTGGTGACCATGTCGCCGATGTCGAGGAAGCCGCCGATGGCCGTGAGGATTCCGAGGGCGACACCGAGGAGTCTCTTCATCGGCGTCCCTCCGCGAACTCGGACAGGTAGCCGGTGAGATCGGCCAGGCGGCCCGTCAGGTCCGACGCGGGCGGGGCTGTGGCGACGGCGTCCGTTCGAGCGCGGGCCTCGCCGAGGACGGTGGCGGCGGCATCGATCCGGTCGAGAAGCGCGGCGCGGTGCGCCGCCTGCTGCCCGGTGGCGACCTCGACCGCAGCCACGGCCGAGTAGGCGGCGAGCACCTCGTCGAGTGCGTCCGACAGCACGGTCACGGCGTGGGCGCGGGTGGTGCGGTGCTCGGACACCAGTTCCATCGCCAGTCCCGCGGAGGCGGTGGCCGAGGCGGATTGCGCTGCGGCCCGCGAGAGGTCACCCTCCGCGCCACCCGGCAGCCCCGCACAGCCGCTCAGCACCGCGGCCGATGCGACGAGCCATGCGGCGACCGTCCGCCCCACGCTCCCGTACCCTGCTCCCACCGGATCCACCTCGCAGTCCGATGCCCGCGGGTCCACGAGCGGGCACTGCCGGATACCGCGCCGCGCCCGCGTCGAAACACGCGGGCGGACTCAGGACCGGCGCAGCAGCCGGATCACGGCGCGCTCGACGACGGCCCGGGATTCGTCCGGATCGCCGCACTTTCCGGCTCGCCGCAGTGCGGCACGGATCGTGCGGCCCTCCGCCCAGGCCCGCACCACGCGCGGGTCGACGTACGAGGCCCGTGCCACGGCGGGGGTGTTGCCGAGCTCCTCCGAGACCGCCCGCATCACGGCCGCCTCGACCCGCGCCCGGCCGCGCCGACTCCCAGGCACGTCGTGCTCGGCGAAGGCCGCGGCGGCCAGCACCGTCGCACCCCACGTGCGCAGATCCTTCGCACTGCAGTCCTCACCGGCGAGCTCCTTGAACCGGGCGTTGACGTCGTCCGCGTGCAACTCGCGGATCGCGTCACCGTCGCGGTAGACCAGCAGCCGGCCGGGCCCCCTGCGGACCCGGCGCAGCGCCCCGACAGCCGTCGCCAGGTCGGCGTCGTCGACCGTGACGACCCGCCGGATTCCGCCCTTGGCCGGGTAGTCGAACGTCAGGGCGGTATCACGCAGCCGCACGTGGCTGCGCAGCAACGTCGCGACCCCGTAGGTTCCGTTCTCGGCCGCGTACTCCTCCCCACCCACCCGGAACACGGCCCGGTCCAGCAACCGCAGCGCCACCGCCTCGGCCCGGCGCCGCCCGACCCCCCGCTCGGTCAGGTCGGCCTGCACCTGGTCCCGCCAGGCCGGCAGCCGGGCCGCCATCGCCAGGACCCGGTCGTGCTTCTCCTCGTCACGCTCCTCGCGCCACCGCTGGTGGTACAGGTACTGGCGCCGACCGGCGGCGTCGATGCCCACGGCCTGGATGTGCCCGTCGGGGTGGGGACAGATCCACACCTTGCGCCACGCCGGAGGGATGACGAGTTCGTCGATACGGGCGAGGACGGCCTCGTCGGTCACACGATTGCCGTCGGCGTCCTGATAGGTGAAGCCCCGCCCGCGCCGCACCCGCCGGATGCCGGGACCGGACGGGTTGCTCCGCCGCACTCGCATCCCGGTCGCTCCTCCTCGCGCACTCGTCCACCGGCGCGCTGCGCCGCGGATACCCCTGCGGGCACCCGGACAATCGCAGGTTTCCCGTCCGCGGCACGGGGCATTCCCCACAGGTGACCTCCCTGTGGCTCTCCCGCACCGGCACCGCCCGCACCGACACCGCCCGCCTCGACGACACCGCCCGCCTCGACGACACTCCGGGGCCCGAGGGTCCGGCCCGCTTCGACACCGTCGTGGCCGGGGCCGGCCTCACCGGAGTGGTGACCGCTCTCCTGCTCGCGCGCGCCGGGCACCGCGTGGCCGTCCTCGAGGCCCGCACGGTCGGCGCCGTCACCACCGGCAACACCACCGGCAAGGTCAGCCTGCTGCAGGGCAGCACCCTCTCGAGTATCGCCAGGGGCCATTCGCGCGACGTCCTGCGCAACTACGTGGCCGGCAACCTCGAGGCCCAACGGTGGGTGGTGCAGCTGTGCCGCGAACGGGATCTGCCGATCGAATCCGCGGCGGCCTTCACCTACAGCGCCGGGGAGGAGGGCGCCGCCACGGTGCGCGCCGAGTACGAGGCCTGCCGCGCCGCCGGGCTCGACGCCCGCATGACGACCGAGACGGAACTGCCGTACCCCGTGGCCGCCGCGGTGACGCTGGCGGACCAGTCGCAGATCGATCCGATGCCGTTGCTGCACGAACTGGTCCGGGAATTCCGGGAACGCGGTGGCGCGCTGTTCACCGGCTGTCGGGTCCGGAAGGTCCGCTCGGACCGGAACGGATGCGTGGCCGTCACCGATCGCGGCGAGGTGCGGGCCGGGCACATCGTGCTCGCAACGGGGACACCGATCCTCGATCGCGGCGGATTCTTCGCCCGCCTCGAGCCCCAACGGTCGTATGCGGCCGCATTCGAAGTGCCGGGCGACGTCCCGAGCGGCATGTACCTGTCCGTGGATTCGCCGACGCGCTCGCTGCGCACGGCGTACGGGGGGCAGTACTTCCTCGTGGGCGGCAACGGGCACACCGTCGGGCGGGCACACGATCATCGCGGCGCCGCGGACGATCTCGTCGCGTGGACGGGCCGCCACTTCCCCGGCGCGAAGACCGTGGCACGCTGGTCGGCGCAGGACTATTCGACGCTCGACCATCTGCCGTACGTGGGTCCGCTGCTACCCGGAAACGACCGGTTGCTCGTGGGGACCGGGTACGGCAAGTGGGGAATGACGAACGGGGTGGCTGCGGCCCGGTTGCTGGCGGACCGCATCCTCGGCGAGGCGGCCCCGGAGTGGGGATCGGCGTTCCAGTCCTGGAATCCCACGCAGGTTTTCGACCTCCCGGCCGCGACCCGTCTCAATGCCGCCGTGGCGGTGGAGATGACGCGCGGATGGATGCGTGCCGAGTTGTCCGGGGACGGCGCGCCGCCGCCCGACGGCAGCGGCGAGGTTCGCCGGGACAAGCTCCGCCCGGTCGGGGTGTGCACCGTGGACGGCACCACGCACCGGGTCTCCGCGGTGTGCCCGCACCTGGGCGGTGTGCTGCGGTGGAACGATGCCGAAGCCTCCTGGGACTGTCCGCTGCACGGCTCCCGCTTCGCCGCGGACGGGGGCCTGCTCGAGGGTCCCGCCACCCGGGACCTGCCGCGGGAGTGACGTTTCCCCGTTGCCGGCGTCGGGTACGCGACCGGTGAACCACGACGAAAGGACGACTCGGCGATGAGTGATCCAGGAAACGGCCGGCTGGCGGGACGCACCGTGGCCGTCCTCGCCACGAACGGTGTCGAGGAGGTCGAGCTGGTGGAGCCGCGGCGCGCGGTCGAGGAAGCGGGCGGTACGGTGCGCCTGCTGTCGCTCGAACCCGGCGAGATCCAGGCCATGAAGTCCGACGTGAACGCGGCCGGAAGATACCGGGTCGACCAGGCGGTGCAGGAGGCGTCGGTGTCGGACTTCGACGCGCTGATCCTGCCCGGTGGCACCACCAACCCCGATCACCTGCGCCAGGACTCCACCGCCGTGGCGTTCGTACGGGACTTCGTCGAGTCGGGCCGGCCCGTCGCGGTGATCTGTCACGGCCCCTGGACGCTGGTCGAGGCCGACGTGGTCCGGGGACGGACCCTGACGTCCTACCCGAGTGTCCGCACGGATATCCGCAACGCGGGCGGAAACGTGGTCGACGAGGAGGTGGTCGTCGACGGGAACCTGGTGTCGAGCCGCAATCCGAAGGATCTGCCCGCGTTCTGCACGACCCTCGTCGAGGTGTTCGCGAACGCGGAGCAGCGCGCCGGTTAGCTCGGGTCCCCCCATGCGACCCCGGCGGTCGTGCGCGCTTCCGGGGGCATAATCGGTGCGTGAGTGAACCGAGCACGCGCATCAGCGACACGAGGGCGGGCGACGCCTTCGAACAGGTGTTCGCGAGTGTGAAGCCGCAGCGGGTCGGCAGTTTCCGCTATCTGATCGGCGACGACACGTGGGAATGGTCGGACGACGTGGCACGGATGCACGGGTACACCCCCGGGACCGTACGGCCGACCACCGAACTGCTGCTGAAGCACAAGCACCCCGACGACAAGGTCCAGGTCGCAGCCCTGCTGGGCGCCATGCAGCGCAACGGCGAGCCGTTCAGCGGCCGGCACCGCATCGTCGATGCGCACGGCAAGGTCCGGCCGGTGGTCGTGGTCGCCGACCGTCTGCTGGACGAGTGCGGACGGATCGTCGGCACGGCCGGGTTCTATGTGGACCTGTCCGACGCGTACGAGGACGAGGTCCGCGAGGGCGTCGACGAGGCGGTCTCGGCACTCGCGCACGACCGTGCCGTCATCGAACAGGCCAAGGGCATGATCATGGCGGTCTACCGGATCCAGGCGGATCACGCCTTCGAGATCCTCGCCTGGCGGTCGCAGGAGTCGAATGTCAAGCTCCGCGCGCTCGCCGAGCAGCTCGTCCGGGACGTCTCCACCGGACTCGACGTACCGACGACGTTCCGCAACGAGTTCGACCATCTGCTCATGACCGTGCACGAGCGCGTCCCGTCTGTGCAGACGCCTCCAGGTCCGGTCACGGACTCGGCTGCGGAAGCTCGCACTCCACCTTCGGATTGACCCCGGCGTAGTTCAGCGGTCCCGCGATCACCGTCACCGCGACGGTGGCGAAGTCGGCGCAGTTCTGTTCGGCTTCCGTGAAGTATCCGCGCTGGCCCGCCGCAACCGCTCCGATCACCAGCCACACCAGCACCACGAACGTCAGAATGCGCATCATTGCTCCTAGGGACGAAGACCCGGGAGCCGAGCGGCCCCCGGGTCGTGGGACGAACGACGGGCGCGACCCGGGGGCCGCTCCCCGTCACTGCTGATGCGAGCGCTGCCGTGCTTCGTCCACGTCGGCGTCGGCGCGGGCCTTCTCGGCCTCGGCTTCCTTCTTCGCGGCCTCGCGCTGGCTGTCCGCCTTGTCCTGCTGGGCCCGCCCCTCCCGGGTGAGCTCGTCGTTGCCGGCGACGGCGCCGGCCGCCTCCTTGGCCTTTCCCTTGACGTCTTCGACGACGCCCTTCACGCCTTCGCTCGGTCCGCTCGTGTTCTCTGCCATGCGACTCTCCCTCGTCGGCGTTCCTCGCTTGCGAGCCAGGAATACCCTCGGCGGACTCCGGCAAACCACGCGCGCGTGCGGCAGCCGAACCTGCGCCGCCTACAGCAGAATTCCCACGATCACCACGAGGAAGAGAACGACAATCAGCGCGACCGCACCGATCGCGAGGACGCCGGTGGGCGGAAAGTTGTTCCGAGTGCGCGGCTCGGGCGCCGACAGTCCGGAGGTGGTTCCCGAGTCCGGCGGCGTCGACCCCGGTGCCACCCCGCCGCCGGGCTCCAGATCGGGTGTGCGGGCAGGATCGGGATCGGTACCGGAATGTGCCTGCGGATCGGGGATGTTGCGCGGATCGGGTGCGTTCATCACCCACTCCTTTCTCTCGGCGGCCGGTGACCCCGGAACCGACGGGTTCGCGACCGCAGCGGGCACCCCATCCCTCGGAGAATTCCCGCACCGTCTCCGGCCAAACGGCCGGGTGACGACGGGCGTGGAGGGCCGGCGACGACGAGCAGTTTGAGGGGTCCGGGCGCCGGGCACCCGATCCACAGGACCGGACATCCGGAGAGGAGGACCGTGATGACCACGTGCGATACGTGCGGCAACGACTACGACAAGACCTTCACCGTGACCCGAGGCGACGTCTCCGGCACATTCGACAGTTTCGAATGTGCGGCACAGGCGATGGCGCCGCAGTGCGCGCACTGCGGTTGCCGCATTCTCGGCCACGGCGTCGAAGCCGACGGCACCATGTTCTGCTGCGCCCACTGCGCCCGGCAATCGGGGCAGAGTGCGCTCACCGACCGAGCATGAGGAGACAGTGTGACACAGGATGTGGAGAAGCGATGGCGGGATCCCCGCACCGCGCGCTCGGCGGTGCGCTATGCGGCCGTCGTCGTGGTCGCGGCCCTGCTGCTGATGGCGGCGGTGGTGATCTGGGCCGCCGCGAACGGTGACCGGTGCGCCGACGAGGAGTTCCTCGTGTGCACCGACCCGGCACGGCTGGTCCTGGCCCTCGGCCCCACGGCGATCCTGCTCCTCGGCGCGGTCGGCGCATTCGTGCAGACCTACCGGGTGTGGCGCTCGGGCGGGACATGGCCGATCTGGCACGGCACGGGCTGGGGGCTGATGATCCTGACCCTGGTGTACGGGACGATCTCGTCCGGCGTCCTCGTCACGGGGTGAGCCGGCGAGGACGCCCGCCGGGCGTGTTTCGGGAACACCCGCCCGGGCTATTCCTCCGTCCCGGGGCGCGGCGCCCCGCGCACCCCGATGGAGGAACGATGATCCGACCCAGTCCGTATCCCAGGGTGCAGCGCACCCGGGTCCAGGGCTATGCCTTCGCGGTCGGCATCGTGTTTCTCCTCATCGGGGCGCTCGGATTCGTGCCCGGCCTGACCAGCGGGTACGACTCGATGACGCTCGCGGGACAGGAGTCGCACGCCCATCTGCTGGGCCTGTTCCGGGTCTCGATCGCCCACAACCTGCTGCACCTCGCCTACGGCGCGGTGGGAATCCTGGCCGCCCGCAAGGTGCGTGCGTCGCGCATCTACCTGATCGCGGGTGGTGCCGGATACCTGGCGTTGTCGGCGTTCGGCATGGTGGTCGGACACGACAGCCGTGTCAACGTGGTGCCGGTCAACGCGGCCGACAACTGGTTGCACCTGGCCCTGGGCGTGCTGTTGCTCGTCCTGGCGGTCGATCCGCGCGGTAACCGTCGCCCGAAGCCCCCGAAACCTGCCTGATCCGCAGTCGAGCGAGCCGGGGCTCGGACGCAACGTCGCGTCGGCGCATCAGGGCGAGTACGGATCAGGCCGGCACTCGCAGGGCGTGGATCGCGCTCTCGAGCGTGGCATGCGCGTGGACCGGTTCGCCGAGCACCCGCAGCAGCCGGTTCACCGCCCGTCCGCCCACGAGCGCCCACCGAGAGCTCCGATGCCGGGCCAGGGTGTCGAGTTCCTCGAACACGGTCAGTCCTGCCGAGCCGAAGAACTCCACCTCCGACAGGTCGAGCACCAGACGCGACGAGGTGTGCAGCCGGGCGCCCGCGTAGCTGCACAACGCGGGCGCGTTGCGAAGGTCGAGTTCGCCCGCCACAGCGACCCGGACGAGAGCGGAACTGATTCTCTCGGTGGAGAAATCGGCACCGGTCGAGGCGAAGGGGGTCGACGACCGATCCGAACGGGTGACCCACAGCGATGTGACTTTGCGTTGAGTAGCGACAGTCATGAGCTTCCCATCTTCGGAAGAGGATGGAAGCGTCGACAGAGCGGGACCGCACCGACACCGGTCTCCGCAGGTATGCGGCACCTCCGAGTCAGGCTGTGTGCTCAACCTCACTGACACCCTACGGCAGCCGCTGCGGCACTGCAAAGAGCCGATCTGCCGGACCCGATGCGTCCGGTCGGGGGCCGCTTCCGCATGATTGAGAACACCGCGTCGCGGGTAGTCTCGCCAGGAACACCCGCTCGCCCGGGCCCTCAACCTGCCGCAACGGAGACACAACACACATGGCGAACACGGCATCGATCGATCCGGCCCTCGAACGCACCCATCCCGTAGTGGAGTTGCGGGTACGCGCAGAACCAGGCCAGCTTCCCGTGCTGCGCGCGGTCGCTGCCGCCATCGCCATCCAGCAGGGTTTCGACCTCGACGCGGTGGCCGACGTCAAGCTTGCGATCGACGAGGCGGGCACCCGGCTCATCACCCGCGCGCCGGAAGGTGCGACGTTGTCGTGCCGGTTCCAGGCGATGCCGCCTGCACTGCGGATCAGCGCGTCCGCCCTCACGGTCGACGGCGGACTGACGGCGGACTCGCGGACCTTCGGATGGCACGTGCTCAATGCGCTCGCCGACTCCGTCGACGTGAAGGTGGACGAGACCGACGAGGGGTCTGTCACCACCATCGACGTGTCCCTGACCGACAGCAGCGCTGTTCTGTGACGGGGACCGGCGCCCAACGGCGCAGCGGCCGAGCCGCCGACGAATACGCCGACGTCATCCCCCTTTTCGAGGAGATGACGACGCTCGGCGAGGACGATCCCGCCCGCGGAACCATGCGGGACAGCCTGGTCGAACGGTGCCTGCCACTCGCGGAACACATCGCCCGCCGATTCGACGGCCGCGGCGAGGCATTCGACGACCTCCTCCAGGTCGCCCGCCTCGGCCTGGTCAACGCCGTGGACCGGTTCGATCCCGAGCGAGGCTCGGACTTCGTGTCCTTCGCGGTTCCGACCATCATGGGCGAGGTGCGCCGCCACTTCCGCGACGCCGGGTGGGCGGTGCGCGTCCCGCGCCGCATGAAGGAGATGCACCTGGCGCTGAGCAAGGCGACCGGGGAGCTGTCGCAGCGCCTCGGCCGTGCCCCCACGGCGGCCGAACTCGCCGCGGAACTGGGCCTCGATCCCGAAGAGGTCGCGGAAGGCCTCGTCGCCGGCAACGCCTACCAGGCGGTCTCGGTCGACCGACCGGCCCCGGCCGGGGACGACGGCGTCACCCTGGCGGACACCCTCGGCGACTACGACGCCGCGCTCGCGCACGTGGAGAACCACGAAGCGCTGCGTCCGCTGCTCGCCGCCCTGCCGGAACGCGAGCGCACGGTCGTGCTGCTGCGCTTCTTCGGGAACATGACCCAGACCCAGATCGCCGAACGGGTCGGCGTGTCCCAGATGCACGTGTCACGGCTGCTGACGAAAACCCTCGCCCAGCTGCGTGAACAACTGGGCGAGGGCTTCTAGGACCGCGAGTCGCGTGCCCGTCCCTCGGGTCATTCCTTTCCGGGCCAGGTGCCGGTGACGCGGCGGAAGCCGACCGCGCTCGCGCGGTTCGCCGCCGCGCTCACCGCACCGAAGATCGCACCCTGCACGGCGGCGGAGACCAGCACCTCACGCCACCCGAAGCGGCTGTCCATGGCCTCGGGCGGATCCTCCTGGCCGGCACCGAGCGCCCACACCTTCCGGAACACCATTCCGGCGGCCACACCCGCCAGGGAACTGACTACGAGGCTCACGGGCCGGTACAACGCCTTCTTCACATTTCCTCCACGTGTCGAGGTACGAGGCGGGAGTACCCGGCCGTCGCGGTCTCACACCTGCCGGACGGCTCAGATGGTGGTGGCGTCGATGACGAATCGGTAGCGCACGTCGCTCGCGACGACGCGGTCGTACGCCTCGTCGATCCGGTCGGCCGAGACGACCTCGATCTCGGCGCCGATCCCGTGTTCGGCACAGAAGTCGAGCATCTCCTGCGTCTGCGGGATCCCGCCGACCATGGAGCCGGCGAGACTGCGGCGGTTCCGGGCGAGCGAGAACGCCCGGACCGTGATGGGGTGTTCGGGCAGACCCAACTCGACGAGGGTGCCGTTGCGGGCGAGCATCGACAGGTAGGCATCCATGTCGAGGTTCACCGATACGGTGTTGACGATCAGGTCGAACGTGCCCCGCAGATCCACGAAGGTCTGCGGATCGGTCGTGGCGCGGTAGTCCACGGCCCCGAAGCGCAGCCCGTCCTCCCGCTTGGCCAGTGAATGCCCCAGCACGGTCACCTCGGCACCCATCGCCGCGGCGATCTTCACGCCGACGTGACCGAGACCGCCCATGCCGATGACGGCGACCTTCCTGCCCGGCCCGGCGCCCCAGTGCCGGAGCGGGGAGTACAGGGTGATGCCCGCGCAGAGCAGCGGCGCCGCCGCATCGAGCTCGAGGCCGTCGGGGATCTTCAGGACGAAGTGTTCGGTGACGACGATATGGGTGGAGTATCCGCCCTGGGTCACCTCGCCGTCGCGGCCGACCGCGTTGTAGGTGCCGGTGACCCGGCCGGCGCAGTACTGCTCGTCGCCGCTGGTACACGCCTCACACTCGAGGCACGAGTCGACGAAGCAGCCGACACCGACCCGGTCGCCGACCGCATGCCTGGTGACCTCGGCGCCGACAGCGCTCACCACCCCGACGATCTCGTGACCGGGAACGACCGGGTAACGGGTGCCGCCCCATTCGTTGCGGGCGGTGTGGATGTCGGAATGGCAGATCCCGGCGTACCGGATCTCGACGAGCACGTCGAGGGGACCGAGCTCGCGCCGCTCGATGGTGGTCTTGACGAGGGGAGCGTCCGCCGCGGTGGCGGCGTACGCAGCAACGGTAGTCATGCGTTCATGCCTACCTGCCGGCGCGACGACGCGCACCCGCGGGGCTGCTCGCGGGTGCGCGCCGGCGGTTACCGTCCGGCGGCCCGGCGCCGCAGTCGACGTGCGGCGGCGACCAGGTTGCGCAGCGACGGCTCGAGCTGCCAGTAGTGCCGGGTCTTGAGCCCACCGTCCGGATTGGCCCACAACCGGTCGAGTTCGACGGACTCCGCAGCGGTGCTGAGCAATTCGTCGAGTTCGTCGATGTCGGGAATGCGTGCCGATCGGCTCTCGTAGACCCCGGGCCCGACACCGTGGGTGAGCGCCTTGTCCTTGATGGCCTCGAGCACCCAGCGGATCGAACGGGTCGCGACGATCGCCGTGACGTCCGCGTCGAGCCGTGCGATCGCGTCGACCACCGACGCCTGACCGGAGTAGGTCAGGTGCGTGTGGATCTGCGTCTCGGGCTTGGCGCCGCCGGTCGCGAGCCGGAATGCGTCGACCGCCCAGTCCAGGTACTCGGCCCGGCCGTCCTGCCGCAAGGGCAGCAGTTCCCGGATCGCGGGCTCGTCGACCTGGATGATCGCGATGCCGGCCCGCTCGAGATCGGCGATCTCGTCGCGGATCGCCAGCGCCAGCTGGTCGGCCGTCTCGTGCAGCGGCTGGTCCTGCCGCACGTACGACCGTGCCAGCATCGTGACCGGGCCGGTGAGCATGCCCTTGACCGGCTTGTCGGTCAGCGACTGCGCGAACGCGATCCATTCCACCGTCATCGGCTTCGGCCGCACGATGTCGCCGTAGAGGATCGGCGGACGCGTGCACCGCGAACCGTAGGCCTGCACCCAGCCGAAGTGCGTCGTGGCGAAGCCCTCGAGCAGTTCGGCGAAGTACTGGATCATGTCGTTGCGCTCGTGCTCGCCGTGGACGAGCACGTCGAGACCGATGTCCTCCTGCAACCGGATGGTGGACTCGATCTCCTCCTGGATGCGCTTGACGTAGTCGTCCCACGACATGCGGCCCTCGCCCAGCTCGTAGCGAGCCTTGCGGACCTCGGCCGTCTGCGGGAACGACCCCAGTGTGGTCGCCGGCACCGGGGGCAGCTTCAGGCGCTCCTGCTGCGCGGCGCGGCGCTCCTCGTACGGGACCCGGCGGCGGTGTTCGGGTCGCAGGGCGTTGACGCGCGCGCGGATCGTGTGCTTCTGCTTGAAGTGCACCGAGGTCGGCGGCTTGCGCCACCGCTCCTCCGCCCCGGTGGTCAGTGCCTTGGCGAGCGAGACCACCTCCCCCACCTTCTGCTTGGCGAACGCCAGCCGGTCCGCCACGTCGCCCGGAATGTCGTACTCGGCGAGCACGTCGTAGGGCACGTGCAGCAGCGAGCACGACGTGGAGACCACCAGGTCGGGCGCCACGGCGGCGAGGCTGCTCAGGTATTCGAGCGTGCGGTGCCGGTCGGCCTTCCACACGTTGCGGCCGTCGACGACCCCGGCGTAGATGCGTTTGCGCTTGAGTCCCGGCACCGCGGCCAGCTCCTCCGCGCTCATCCGGCCGTTGACCAGGTCGAGACCGATGGCCTCGACCTTGGTGGCAGCGAGGAGGGGCAGCGCCTCGCCGAGGTGACCGTAGGGACCGGTGACGAGCAGGCGCGGGCGCAGCGGTGCGTGGGAGAGGGTGTCGTAGGCGCGCGCGAACGCCTCGAGCTCCTGCGGGGTGCGATCCTCGGTGAAGGACGGCTCGTCGAGCTGCACGCACCAGGCGCCGGCGCGCGCGAGCTCCGCGAACAGCTTCTCGTATTCCGGCAGCAGCCGGTCGAGCAGATCGAGCGTGGAGAACCCGTCCTGCTCCGACGTCTCCGAGACCTTGGACAGCAGCAGCAGGGACATCGGGCCGAGCACGACCGGCCGCAGCTCGATGCCACGGGCCTTGGCGCGCTCGAACTCGTCGAGGACCGCCGCCGAGTTCAACGCGAAGGTGGTGGTCTCGTCGAGCTCGGGCTGCCGGTAGTGGTAGTTGCTGCCGAACCAGCGGACCAGCTCGAGCGGCGGGAAGTCCTCACGGCCCCGGCACAGCGTGAAGTAGAAGTCGAGCGGATCGAGCTCGCCGACGAGCGGACGGAACCGCTCGGGGATCGCACCGAACAGCAGTGCGTTGTCGAGCACGTGATCGTAGTAGGAGAACGTGTTGCCCGGCACCTGGGTGAGTCCGGTGGCGGCGAGTTCGCTCCAGGTGGACTCCTGGATCTCGCGGGCCACGGCGACGAGCTCGTCGCGCGTGCCGGTCCCGTGCCAGTAGGCCTCGAGCGCACGCTTGAGCTCACGGCGGGGTCCGATGCGCGGATACCCGAGAATGCTGGAGCCGTATCCGTCTGCATTGCTGGCCATCAGGGGTCGACCTTTCCCTCGATGCACCTCGCGCCCGTGCCCCGACAGCCAGCGCAACGGCTGTGCTGTCGGCACACGGGCGCCGAGATGCGGTGTGGTGCTACCTACCTAGCTGACTTTCTTGGCGGCACGACCGTTGTCGGCATACTCGTAGAAGCCGGCGCCCGACTTCTTGCCGACGAGGCCCGCCTCGACCATACGCAGCAGGAGCGGCGGAGCCGAGTAGAGCGGCTCCTTGAACTCCCCGTACATCGAGTCGGCGATCGACTTGACCGTGTCCAGACCCACCAGGTCGGTCAGGGCGAGCGGACCCATCGGGTGCGCACATCCGAGAACCATCGCCTTGTCGATGTCCTCCTTGGTGGCGAAGCCGGATTCGACCATCCGGATCGCCGACAGCAGGTAGGGCACGAGCAGCGCGTTGGCGATGAAGCCGGCCCGGTCGGAGGACCGGACGACCTGCTTGCCGAGCACCTCGGAGGCGAAGGCCTCCGCGCGCTGGGAGACCGCGGGGCTGGTCTTGAGCGTGGTGACGAGCTCGACCAGCGGCAGCACCGGAACCGGGTTGAAGAAGTGCATGCCGATGACCCGCTCGGGCCGGGTGGTGGCGATGCCCAGCTTCATGATCGGGATCGACGAGGTGTTGGACGCCAGCACCGCATTCGGATCCGTGACGATCTTGTCGAGTTCCGCGAAGATCTCGGCCTTGACCTTCTCGTCCTCGACGACCGCCTCCACGACGAGCTGGCGATCGGCGAAGTCGCCGAGGTCGGAGGTGAAGCGCAGCCGCCAGGCGGCCTGCTCACGCTCCCGTTCGGTGATCTTGCCGCTGCTGACACCGCGGTCGAGGGACCGGAGGATGCGGGCACGCCCGGCAGCCGCGAGCTCGCGGGTCTGCTCGTACACAAGTACGTCGACATGAGCGCGCGCGCACACCTCGGCGATACCTGCGCCCATCATCCCGGCGCCGATCACGCCGACGCGCTGAATCTTTTCGCTGGTCACGTCAGCTCCTACTCGTCATGTGGGGGTCGTGAAGGTGGTTTTCGACAGAGGGTGGATACGGCCGCGGCGGGACCTGGTCGTCCGAGATCCCGCCGCGCCTGCATCCGTTGCCGGTTCCTAGTGGAACTGGCCCTCCTCGGTGGAGCCCTTCAGGGCAGCCGTGGAGGTGTTCGGGTCGACGGTGGTGGCGATGGCGTCGAAGTAGCCGGCGCCGACCTCACGCTGGTGCTTGATGGCGGTGAAGCCGCGCTCCTCGGCCGCCTTGAACTCGCGCTCCTGCAGGTCGACGAAGGCGGTCATGCCCTGGCGGGCGTAGCCGTGGGCCAGGTCGAACATGCCGTAGTTCAGCGAGTGGAAGCCGGCGAGGGTGATGAACTGGAACTTGAAGCCCATCGCGCCGAGCTCCTTCTGGAACTTCGCGATGGTCGCGTCGTCCAGGTGCGCCTTCCAGTTGAAGGACGGCGAGCAGTTGTAGGCCAGCAGCTGGTCCGGGAACTCGCCACGGACGGCCTCGGCGAACTTCTTGGCGACCTCGAGGTCCGGCACGCCGGTCTCCATCCAGATCAGATCGGAGTACGGCGCGTACGCCTTGGCGCGCGCGATGCAGGGCTCGATCCCGTTCTTGACGCCGTAGAAGCCTTCGGCGGTGCGGGTGCCGTCGAGGAACTCGCGGTCACGCTCGTCGACGTCGGAGGTCAGCAGCGTGGCGGCCTCGGCGTCGGTGCGGGCGATGACGACCGTCGGGACGTCGGCGACGTCGGCCGCGAGGCGAGCCGAGGTCAGGGTGCGGATGTGCTGCTGGGTCGGGATGAGCACCTTGCCACCGAGGTGGCCGCACTTCTTCTCCGACGCGAGCTGGTCCTCCCAGTGCGAACCGGCGACACCGGCCGCGATCATCGCCTTCTGCAGCTCGTAGACGTTGAGCGCGCCACCGAAGCCGGCCTCACCGTCGGCGACGATCGGGGCGAGCCAGTTCTCGACGGAGGTGTCGCCCTCGATCTTGGCGATCTCGTCGGCGCGCAGCAGCGCGTTGTTGATGCGGCGGACGACCTGCGGCACCGAGTTCGCCGGGTACAGCGACTGGTCCGGGTAGGTGTGGCCGGACAGGTTCGCGTCGCCGGCGACCTGCCAGCCGGACAGGTAGATGGCCTTGAGGCCGGCGCGGACCTGCTGCACGGCCTGGTTGCCGGTGAGGGCGCCCAGCGAGTTGATGTAGTCCTCGTTGTTCACGAGGTCCCACAGAATCTCCGAGCCGCGGCGGGCGAGGGTGGCTTCCTCGACGACGGTGCCCTGCAGCTTCGCGACCTGCTCGGCCGTGTAGTTGCGGGTGATCCCCTTCCAGCGCGGGTTGGTGTCCCAATCCTTCTGGATTTCCTCAGCGGTCCTCGGGGTGCCGGTGGTCGACATCTAAGCTCCACTCTCTAGATCTGATCCGCGCCGGAAGCTCTGCAGTACGTGCGTACTACTTCACATCCTTCGCGGACCTTTCGGATGTACCACTCGACAATGACACACCCGGAAAGTGCCGTCTACCTGTTGCTAATGCCAATCTTCGCTAGGTTTTCCCACACCCTTGCAAAGGTTGTAAATGTTCGGGGCGTCCAACGAACGCGGCCGCCGAGCCCCGAGCTACCCGCCGGTAGCAACTACCTCGGCATTGTCCGCGCCGGCGCCTCGGCCGGGCGCGGGTCACGAAACCCCCGAACGCGAGCCCACCAGCCACAGGAGCAAGGGATGCCGTCGCGATTGTGATCAGTCTCACAAGAGGCACTCCGGCAAATCGGGAAGTCGCGCCGGTCGAATCGGTGGGGGGCTAGAGATCGCTCGTCTACCATGTGCGCGTTGATCAGTCGGGGCCGGTCACGCCGATCGGGCGTGCCCACTCCCCACTCGCACACGAGTCGAGGAGGGCGCCATCCTTTCCGCCACATCGAAGCCGGTGATCGAGGCCACCCTGCCGATCGTCGGCGCCCATATCGGCCGGATCTCCGAACTGTTCTACGACAAGCTCTTCGCGGCCGCGCCTTCGCTGCGGACCGACCTGTTCAACCGCACCAACCAGGAGAACCGGGAGCAGCAGAAGGCACTCGCCAGCTCGGTCGCCGCGTTCGCGACGCTCCTGGTCACCGAGGACGCCGCGGACATCGACGCGATCATGGCCCGGATCGCCGCCAAGCATGCTTCGCTCGGCGTCCAGGCGCCCCACTACGAGGTGGTGCGGCACCAGCTGTTCGCCGCGATCGCCGAGGTGCTCGGCGACGCGGTCACCCCCGAGGTCGCCGCGGCCTGGCGCGAGGTCTACACGTTGATGGCCAACTCGCTCATCGAGCAGGAGGCAGCCCTCTACGACAAGGCCGGGGTCCGGCCCGGTCAGATCTGGCGCGTCGTCGTGGTCAGCGACGTCCAGTTCGACGGCGCCGAGGTCGCGACGCTGACGCTGCGCTCCCCCGACGGCACCCCGCTGCCGGATTTCCTTCCCGGACAGTACATCTCCGTCGCCACCACGCTGGGTGACGGCACCCGCCAGATCCGCCAGTACACCCTCGTGCGCAGCCACGTCCCGGGCGAGTGGGCCGTCACCGTCAAGCGGGTCCGGGGCGGGATCGTCTCCCCGTTCCTCGCCGGGGGCGTCGGCATCGGCACCGAACTCGTCGTCTCCCATCCGTTCGGCAGTCTCGTCGTCGAGGACGGCGACGATCCCCTGGTGCTGATCTCGGCCGGCATCGGCATCACCCCGACGCTCGCGGCGCTGCAGCACCTGGCGGCGCACCGATCCGAGCGCGAGGTTCTCGTCGTGCACGTCGACCGCTCCCCCTACGACCATGCCCGCCGCGCGGAGACGCAGGCCCTGGTCGATCGCCTGCCGCGGGCCCGCATGCAGACCCGCTACTCCGAGTTCGAGGAACTCCGCGAGGACGGCCACTCCCCGCTCGACGGGGTCGAGTTGCCGGCCGACCCGCAGGTCTACGTGTGCGGTCCGGTCCCGTTCATGCGGTCGATCCGGCAGACGCTGCTCGCTGCGGGGGTGTCGCCCGACGCCGTCCACTACGAGGCCTTCGCGCCCGGATCCTGGCTGGGACTCGAGGAGAGCTAACGTTGCGAATCCGCCGTTGCAAAGCTGTGTAGACGCTCGTACGCTGGGGTGATGCCAAAGACGTTCGTCGGCGCCCGCCTGCGCCAGCTGCGGACCGAGCGGGGACTGAGCCAGGCAGCACTGGCCAAGACCCTGGAGATCTCGGCCAGCTACCTCAACCAGATCGAGCACGACGTGCGGCCGCTCACGGTTCCGGTCCTGCTGCGCATCAGCGAGGTCTTCGGGGTCGACACCACGTTCTTCTCGTCCCAGGACGACACCCGGCTCATCGCCGAGATGCGAGAGGTGGCTCTCGACCAGGAGATGGGCATCGACGCCGACGCCCAGGAGATCTCCGCGATGGTGTCGGCCCACCCCGGGCTGGCACGGGCCATGGTCAACATGCACCGGCGATTCCGCAACACCACCGCGCAACTCGCCGCCGCCACCGAGGACCGGTACAGCGACGGCAGCGGCACCGGCACCATCACCATGCCGCACGAGGAGGTCCGCGACTACTTCTACCAGCGGCAGAACTACCTGCACGACCTCGACACCGCCGCCGAGGAACTCGCCACCCGGATCCGCTTCCATCGCGGCGACATCTCCGGCGGCATCATCAAGCGCATGGAGACGGTGCACGACGTGCAGCTCGTCCGTCGCGTCGACCTCGGCGAGAACGTCCTGCACCGGTTCGACCCCGCCACGCGCACCCTCGAGATCTCCGCGCGACTGTCGGGCGGCCAGCAGGTGTTCAAGCTCGCCACCGAGCTCGCCTACCTCGAGTGCGGGGAGCTGATCGAGAAGCTGGTCGCCGAGGGCGCGTTCACCAGCGAGGCCTCCCTCGCCCTGGCCCGCCACGGCCTCGCCAACTACTTCGCCGCGGCGATCATGCTGCCGTACGCGCAGTTCCACGAGATGGCCGAGGACTTCCGATACGACGTCGAGCGGCTCTCCGCCTTCTACGCGGTCAGCTACGAGACCATCGCCCACCGGCTGTCGACCCTGCAGCGGCCGAAGCTGCGCGGCGTGCCGTTCTCGTTCGTCCGCGTGGACCGGGCGGGCAACATGTCCAAGCGCCAGTCCGCCACCGGCTTCCACTTCTCCACCAGCGGCGGCACCTGTCCCCTGTGGAACGTGTACGAGACGTTCGCGTACCCGGGCAAGATCATGACCCAGCTCGCCCAGATGCCCGACGGACGTCGCTACCTGTGGGTCGCGCGCACGGTCGAACGCCGCGCCGCCCGCTACGGGCAGCCGTCGAAGACCTTCGCGATCGGCCTCGGCTGCGAACTGCGCCACGCCCACCGCCTCGTCTACGCCGACGGACTCGACCTCAGCGACGCCAACCCGGGCACCCCCATCGGTTCCGGCTGCCGAGTGTGCGAGCGTCTGAACTGCCCGCAGCGCGCATTCCCCCCGCTGGGCAAGGAACTCGTCATCAACGAGCACCAGAGCTCGGTGTCCCCCTACCTCATCAAGTAACACCCGCGCACGTATTCGCCGTGCGCGAAAGCAATTGCGTGCGCGGCTGACTGCGACGTTCGCGGATACTCTGTCCACAGGCGGACGATTCATCCACAGATCTCCACCTCACGCCCGCGGCTCGCGGACGCAGCGCCGGTATTCGGGCACGCTCCCCGTATGAGCGAACCCACGCCACTGCTGCGTCCTGCCGTCCTCGCAACCGGGATCACCGACGCCGAACTACGCCGAGGAATCCGTACGGGTCGTCTCGAACGCATCGTGCCCGGCGTGTACCTCGAGCGTGAGGACGCCGGGCAACTCGACGACGTGGCACGCCACGTGCTGCGGATCCGGTCGGGCGCAGCGCGGTTGCACGAGGGCGCCGCTATCAGCCACGTCTCGGCCGCCGTCGTCCACGGCTTCGCGGTCTGGCGCACCGACCTGTCCCGCATCCACCTCACCCGCGATCGCGCGTCGGGCGGTCGACGCACTCCGCGTCAGCACGTCCACGCCGCGGCCCTCCCCCACGACGAAGTCGAGACCGTGGAGGGGATCCGCGTCACCTCGGCTGCGCGGACGGTCGTGGACCTCTCGCGCACGGTCACCGCCGAGGAGGCCGTGGTGGCGGGGGACTCCGCGTTGCGCGGGCATCCCGGCCTGCGGCCGGCGCTGGCCGCCGCACTTCACCGGGCCGGGGCGCGGACGGGAATCGGCGCGGCACGGCGCATCGTCCCGTTCCTGGACGGTCGCAGCGAGAGTCCCGGCGAATCGATCAGCCGGCTCCGCATCCACCAGGCCGGAATGCCGGCCCCGGCGCTCCAGCACGAAGTCCGGACGAGCGAGGGCCGATTCGTCGCGCGGACCGACTTCTTCTGGGAAGAGACCGGGATCGTCGGCGAGTTCGACGGCATGGGCAAGTACGGGACCGGCGACCCCGGAGCCACCGCCGAAACGGTGCGGCGCGAGAAGCTGCGCGAGGATGCGCTGCGAGACCTCGGCTTCGAGGTGGTCCGCTGGACGTGGGCGGAGCTGTTCCGGTTCCCGACCGTCGTCGCCCGCTTCGAACGGGCCGTCGCCCGATCGCGTCGCTGAGAACAACCGCGGAACTCCCAGGCATCCGCATCGGCAATTGCTGGCGCGGACGGCTATTCGTGGTGCGGATAAGGTGCTACCTCGGGGTGTGCGCGTTCGGCAACGAGGTCGTAACACGCGTCATGAACTCGTCACCGCGAGACATTCCGACGCAACACCGGCCGCCTACTCTTCGGACCCACGGATACAGCGCTGTATACGCAGCCCGGATACACCGGGCCCCGTCCGGTTCCCACCTTCGACGAAGGGCACCTCCATGCCAGTTGCCACATCCACGTTCGCCAGGCGCGCCGTCGCCGCGCCGGTCGCGCTGGCCGCCGTCGGCCTCGTGCTCAGCGCCTGCGGCAGCAAGGCCACCGACAGTACCGACGCCGCCGGGTCCGCCTCGTGCGTCGACACCTCCGGGGACACGATCAAGGTCGGTTCGCTGAACTCGCTGTCCGGCACCATGGCGATCTCCGAGGTCACGGTGCGCGATTCGATCGCGCTGGCCGTCGAGGAGATCAACGCGAACGGCGGCGTTCTCGGCAAGCAGATCCGGATCGTGGCCGAGGACGGCGCGTCGGAGCCGACGGTGTTCGCCGAGAAGGCCGAGAAGCTGATCAGCTCCGACTGCGTGGCCGCGGTGTTCGGCGGGTGGACGTCGTCGAGCCGCAAGGCGATGCTGCCGGTGTTCGAGGACCTGAACTCGCTGCTGTACTACCCCGTGCAGTACGAGGGCCTCGAGTCGTCGCCGAACATCTTCTACACCGGCGCCACCACCAACCAGCAGATCGTGCCGGCGCTGGACTACCTGAAGGAGAAGGGCGTCGAGTCCCTCTACCTCGTGGGCAGCGACTACGTCTTCCCGCAGACCGCGAACCGCATCATCCGCGCGTACGCCGAGGCCAACGGCATCGAGATCAAGGGTGAGGACTACACCCCACTCGGATCCACCGACTTCTCCACGATCGTCAACAAGGTCCGCACCGCCGACGCGGACGCGGTGTTCAACACCCTCAACGGCGACTCGAACGTCGCGTTCTTCCGCGAGTACTCCAACGTCGGCCTCACCGCCGCCGACATGCCGGTGATCTCGGTGTCGATCGCCGAGGAGGAAGTGGTCGGAATCGGCGCGCAGAACATCGCCGGCCAGCTCACGGCCTGGAACTACTACCAGACCGTGGGCGGTCCCGAGAACACGGCGTTCGTCGATGCGTACAAGGCGAAGTACGGTGCGAACAAGCCCACCTCCGACCCGATGGAGGCCGCGTACGCGTCGGTGTACCTGTGGAAGAACACCGTCGAGAAGGCGGACTCGTTCGCCGTCGCCGACGTGCAGGCCGCGGCCGACGGCGTCTCGTTCGACGCGCCCGAGGGCCCCGTCACGATCGACGGGGACAACCACCACATCACCAAGACGGCCCGCATCGGCGAGATCCGGGGCGACGGACTGATCTACACGGTGTGGGAGTCGAACGGGGCGATCGAGCCGGACCCGTACCTCGAGAGCTACGACTGGGCCGCCGGCCTGTCCGGCAGCTGACCATCGTGACCGGGAAGCCGACGAGAAGGGAGGCGACATGGATGTCGTTGTAGGACAGCTGTTCACGGGACTGAGCATCGGTTCGATCCTGCTGCTGGCGGCGCTGGGCCTGTCGCTGACGTTCGGGCAGATGGGCGTGATCAACATGGCCCACGGCGAGTTCATCATGGCCGGCTCCTACACCGCGTACGTGGTGCAGCAGGTGGTCTCGGCCGCCGGGGTGTCCCTGCTGGTGTCGCTGCTCGTCGGTTTCCTGGTCGGCGGCGTGATGGGGGTGCTGCTCGAGGTCACCCTCATCCGCCGCATGTACCACCGCCCGCTCGACACCCTGCTGGTGACCTTCGGCGTGGGCCTGTTGCTGCAACAGGCCGCCCGCGACATCTTCGGCGCACCGGCCGTCAACGTGGTTGCGCCGCAGTGGCTCTCCGGTGGCGTGGAGATCCTCGGGGCGGTGGTGCCCAGGACCCGGCTGTTCATCCTCGCGCTGGCCGTGGTGTGCGTGGCGATCCTGATCGCGGCGATGAAGTTCACCCCGATGGGCCGACGCATCCGGGCCGTCGTGCAGAACCGCGACCTCGCCGAGACGGTGGGCATCTCGTCGCGGCGCACCGATATCACCACGTTCTTCCTCGGCTCCGGCCTGGCCGGCCTGGCCGGCGTGGCGCTGACCCTGATCGGCTCCACGAGCCCCACCATCGGCCAGTCCTACCTGATCGATGCGTTCCTGGTGGTCGTCATCGGCGGCCTCGGACGGATCGAGGGTGCCGTCATCGCGGCGGTCGCACTCGGCCTGCTCAACTCGTTCATCGAATACTCCACCACCGCATCGATCGCGAAGGTGATCGTCTTCGTGCTCATCGTGATCTTCCTGCAGGTCCGGCCGCAGGGCCTGTTCGCGGTCAAGACAAGGAGCCTGGTCTGATGCCTGCCCCGACACGTCTTCCGGCGCTCACCCGGCCCGGACCGGCCCGCACGTGGGCCGGGTTCGCCCTCGCCGCACTCGTTCTGTTCGCCCTCGCCCCCGCCGTGCTGTCGGACTTCCGTCTGAACCTGCTCGCGAAGTTCCTGTGTTTCGCGATCGTCGCCGTCGGGATCGGTCTCGCGTGGGGCCGCGGCGGCATGCTCACCCTCGGCCAGGGCGTCTTCTTCGGCCTCGGCGCCTACCTCATGGCGATGCACCTGAAGATCGCCGACGCCGGGCTGCGCGGCGACACCGTCCCGGACTTCATGCAGATCGCCGGCATCCGCGAATTGCCCGGCTACTGGGCGCCGTTCGCCTCTCCGCTGGTGACGATCGCCGCGATCCTCGTGCTGCCCGCCCTGGTCGCGGTGCTGCTCGGGCTCGGCGTGTTCAAGCGCCGCGTCAAGGGTGCCTACTTCGCGATCCTGTCCCAGGCCCTGACCGCCGCCTTCGCGATCCTGCTGATCGGCCAGCAGTCGATCGGAGGATCGAACGGGCTCAACCGCTTTCGCAGCTTCTTCGGCCTGTCCCTCGCCGACCCGGCCAACAAGCGCATGCTGTTCTTCGTCGCCGCGGGTGTCCTGCTCGCCGTCGTCGCGCTCACCCGGCAGTTGATGTTCTCCCGCTACGGCGAACTGCTCGTGGCCGTGCGCGACCAGGAGGAGCGGGTCCGTTTCCTCGGCTACGACCCCGCCGACGTCAAGGTCGTCGCCTACGCCACGGCGGCCTTCTTCGCGGGCATCGCCGGGGCGCTGTTCGTGCCCATCGTCGGCATCATCTCCCCCGCCGACGTCGGCGTCGTCCCCTCCCTCGCATTCCTCATCGGCGTCGCCATCGGCGGACGCACGACCCTGCTCGGCCCGGCCCTCGGTGCCATCGGCGTCGCGTGGGCCCAGACCGCGCTGTCGGAGAGCTTCCCGTCCGCGTGGACCTACGCGCAGGGCCTGCTGTTCATCGTCGTCATCGGGTTTTTCCCCGCGGGCCTGGCCGGGCTGGCGACGTTGCGCCGGCGACGCACCCGCACCGGCCCGGCGCGCCCGATTCCCGAACCGACCACGACGATGGAGCCGGCGAGATGACCGAACCCCACTACGGCGGCAACGCCGGCATGTCCAGCGAGTACCTCGAGATCCGCGACCTGCGGGTCAGCTTCGACGGCTTCACCGCCGTCGACGGCGTGGACCTGACCCTCCTGCAGGGCGACCTGCGCTTCCTCATCGGCCCCAACGGCGCCGGCAAGACCACCCTCGTCGACGCCGTCACCGGCCTGGTACCGGCTACCGGGTCGGTCACCAAGTCCGGCATCGAACTGCTCGGCAAGAAGGTGCACAAGATCGCCCGCCTCGGGGTGGGCCGCACCTTCCAGACCGCGTCGGTGTTCGAGCAACTCACGGTGCTGCAGAACCTCGACATCGCCGCCGGCTCCGGCCGCTCCCCGTGGTCGCTGCTGCGCCGCCGCACGACGGTGCTCCCGCAGATCGAGGAAGCCCTCGAGACGATCGGCCTGACCGGCCTGCGCGACGTGCCCGCCGGCATCCTCGCCCACGGGCAGAAGCAGTGGCTCGAGATCGGCATGCTGCTCGTCCAGAACTCCGACGTGCTGCTGCTCGACGAGCCGGTCGCCGGGATGAGCCACGACGAGCGCGAGGAGACGGGGCAGTTGCTGCGCCGGATCGGGGCGCAGCGCACCGTCGTCGTCGTCGAACACGACATGGATTTCATGCGCGCCTTCGCCACCTCCGTCACCGTCCTGGCCCGCGGCAGGGTGATCGCCGACGGCACCGTCGAACAGGTGCAGAACAACCCGCAGGTCCAGGAGGTCTACCTCGGGACCGCCACTGCTGTACAGGAGGCGTGAGATGCTCGAGCTCGTCGACGTGCGGACCGGTTACGGCCGCACCGAGATCATCCACGGGGCCACCCTGACCGTCCCCGCCGACGGGGTCGTCGCCGTCATGGGTCACAACGGAGCCGGCAAGACCACCCTGCTGCGCGCCGCCGTCGGCCTGCTGCCCACCACCTTCGGCCGGATCCTCCTCGACGGTGCGGACATCACCTCGCTGCGGCCGGCCGCGCGCGTCGCCCGCGGCCTGGCCTACGTCCCCCAGGGCCAGCAGTCCTTCGCGCAGCTCACCTGCGCCGAGAACCTGCAGGTCGTCGCCGACGGACGCAAGCGCGGCAAGCAGCTCGTCGCCGACATGCTCGAGCTGTTCCCCGCCCTCGTGCCACTGCTGGACCGGCGCGCCGGTCTGCTCTCCGGAGGCCAGCGCCAGCAGCTCGCGATCGCCCGCGCTCTGATCACCGAGCCCCGCATGCTCATCCTCGACGAACCCACCGAGGGGATCCAGCCGTCGGTCGTTGCCGAGATCGAAAGCACCGTCGTCGAACTCAGCCGGCGCGGCGACCTCGGGGTGCTGCTCGTCGAGCAGCACATCGGGTTCGCCCTGCAGGCGGCGCAGCGGTACTACGTCCTCGAATCCGGACGCATCACCGCCAGCGGCGACGGCGGGACCGATGCCGCAGGCACCGTCCGCGCGGCCATGGCGATCTGATGAGCGCCGGCGGCACGCGGCGTGATCGGGTCTACCGGGCGCTGCGTTCGGATCTGATGACGGGCGTTCTGCCGCCGGAGACACGGCTCGGCGAGGAACGGCTCGCCGAGCAGTACGGGGTCTCCCGCACGCCGGTGCGGGAGGCGCTGGCGCGGCTGGTGTCCGACGGTCTGGTCGAGCGGCGCGAGCAGGGGCTGTTCCCGTACCGGCCGCGCTTCGACGACCTCGCCGACCTGTACGAGCTGCGGACCACGTTGGAGCTGCGCGGCATCCGCCGCGCGCTGGCCGATCCGTCGATCCGGCACGATCCCCACGTGCTCGGCGCCGAGCTCGACCGGTGGTACGCGCTGCGGCGCGACCTGCCCGAGCCGGATGCGGGCTTCGTCGGGCTCGACGAGCAGTTCCACCTGGCGTTGCTGTCCGCCGCCGGCAACCCGGCCCTGTGCGACGCGCTGGCTGCCGTGAACGCGAAGGTCCGGCCCGTGCGCATGTTCGACTACCTGACGCACGACCGGATCGCGGCGACCGTCGACGAACACATCGGTGTGGCGGAGGCGGTGCTCGCCGGCCGTCTCGAGGACGCCCACGACCAGCTCCTCGCCCACATCGACACCTCACGGGCGGTGGTGGTGCAGCGCGCCGAGCAGGCCCGGACGATGGCCCGATTGGCGCGTGCCGTGCGAGACTGACCGGCATGTCGCCTCGCATCCGGCCCGGACGGTTCAAGGAACTCGGCCCGCTCAACTGGGCGGTCTGGCGCGTGCTCTCGACCGCGGCGGGAACGAAGGACGCGCACCTGTTCAGCACCCTGGGCCGCACCGGCGGCCTGTTCCGCGGCTGGCTGCACTACTCCGGCAAGCTCATGCCGTTCGGGCGGTTGCCCCGGTTCGAATCCGAACTGGTCATCCTGCGGGTGGCGCACCTACGCGAGTGCGGCTACGAGATGGACCACCACACCCGGCTCGGCCGCCGCGCCGGCATCACCCCCGAGATCCTGCAGCGTATCCTCGACGGACCCGGCGCGCCCGGCTGGAGCCCGCGGCACCGGACGATGCTCACAGCCGTCGACGAGTTGATCGCCACCGGAGACCTCGGCGACGAGACGTGGGCGGCGCTGGCCGCTCACCTCGACGACCGTCGGATGATCGAATTCTGCCTGCTCGTAGCGCAATACGACGGACTGGCCACCACCATCGGCGTGCTGCGCCTCGAGCGGGACTTCTGAGAGCTCTTCCTAACCGTCGCTTTACCGCGGGCAATCTCGGCGAAACACGACGTCCATAGCGTATACAGCTATGTCGACACGTACGGATACAGCCACGGCGCAACCGCTGCGGACGCGCGTGTACCGGGAACTGCGCACCGAGCTGATGAACGGTTCGATCCGCGTCGGCGAGCGGCTGACCGAGCCGAAACTGTCCGCGCGGTTCGGGATCTCCCGCACCCCGGTCCGGGAGGCGCTCGCGATGCTGTGCGCGGACGGGCTGTTGCGCCGCGAGGAGTTCGGATTCTCGCCGGTCCCGGTGAGCATTCCCCGCGTCCGTGACCTCTACGAGCTGCGGATCACCCTCGAACTGCAGGGCATTGCGCGGGCGATCGACAATCCCGATGTGCGGCACGACCGCGTCGCCCTCACCGCCGAGCGCGAACGATGGTTGCGTCTGTCCGCCGACCCGCCGCAGCAGGAACCGGGTTTCGTGGTGCTCGACGAGGAGTTCCACATGGCCCTGATAGCCGCGTCGGGCAATGCGGAACTGGCCGGCTCGCTCGAGTCGGTCAACTCCCGGATCCGGCACGTGCGGATGTACGACTTCATGGTCAACAGCCGGATCGAGACGTCGATCGCCGAACATCTCGCCATCGTCGATGCCGTCCTCGGCGACGAACTCGAACTCGCCCACCGGCTGCTGCACCGGCACATCGGCGAATCCCTCGCGGTGGTGCTCGACCGGGTGACCCGCGCCGTGTCGGCGATGTCGTTCGCTCACTGAGGTCCGTTCCGCCCCATACCTTCCCCTTCCCCGTCACCGAAGGAGCCTGTCGTGACGTTCGCTTTCGACACCCTGCTCGTCGCCAACCGCGGCGAGATCGCTTGCCGCATCATGCGTTCGGCGCACGCGCTGGGGCTGAAGACCGTCGCCGTGTACTCGGATGCGGACGCGTCCGCCGCGCACGTCGAGATGGCGGACATGGCCGTGCGTCTCGGCCCGGCCCCGGCAGCGCAGTCGTATCTCCGGGCGGATCTGGTAATCGAGGCGGCCCTGTCGGCGGGCGCCGGCGCGGTCCATCCCGGCTACGGATTCCTCTCGGAGAAGGCCGAATTCGCGGACGCCTGCGAGAAGGCGGGCATCGCGTTCATCGGGCCCACCCCCGGGCAGCTGCGGGTCTTCGGCGACAAGCACACCGCGCGAGAGGCGGCACGCGCCGTCGGCGTCCCGCTCGTCGAGGGCAGCGGCCTGCTCGGGTCCGTCGACGCCGCCCTCGCGGCCGCCGACACCGTCGGTTACCCCGTGATGCTCAAGGCCGTCGGCGGCGGGGGCGGCATCGGGATGCAGGCCTGCCACACTCCGGGCGAACTGCGGGACGCGTACGAGCGGGTGCAGCGTCTCGCGTCCGCACACTTCTCCTCGTCGGGGGTGTTCCTCGAACGGTTCGTCGCCCACGCCCGCCACCTCGAGGTGCAGGTGTTCGGCGACGGTCGCGGCCGCACGATCAGCCTCGGTACGCGCGACTGCTCGTTGCAGCGACGCAACCAGAAGGTCGTCGAGGAGGCGCCCGCCCCGAACCTGCCCGACGCGGTCGTCGAGGAACTGCTCGCGTCGTCGCGCCGGCTCGCGTCGTCGGTGAGCTACCGCTCCGCCGGCACCGTGGAGTTCGTGTACGACGTCGAACGCGGTGAGGCCTCGTTCCTCGAGATGAACACCCGTCTGCAGGTGGAGCATCCGGTCACCGAGGAGGTCACGGGCGTGGACCTGGTGGAGTGGATGCTGCGGCTCGGCCGGGGCGAGACCGAGATGCTCGACGCCCTGCCCGACAGCGGGCCCCGCATCCTCGGTCACGCCGTGGAGGCGCGCGTGTACGCGGAGGACCCGGGGCACGACTACCGGCCCAGCGCCGGACTGCTCACCGCCGTCGAGTTCCCGGCCCACACCCGCGTCGAGACGTGGGTGGACACCGGCACCGAGGTGAGTTCGTTCTACGACCCGATGCTCGCCAAGATCATCGTGCGCGGCGAGTCCCGCCGCACCGCGTTCGCGGCGCTCGCCGAGGCGCTCGACGACACGCACCTGTACGGCGTGCAGACGAATCTGCCGCAGCTGCGGCGCATCTGCACGGCGGAGCAGGTGCTCGGGGCCGCCCACACCACCGCGACGCTGCGGGAGGTACGGGCGACGGGCCACCGCATCGACGTGCTGCGCGCGGGCACCATGACCACGGTGCAGGACTTCCCCGGCCGGATCGGGTTGTGGGCGGTCGGCATTCCGCCGTCGGGTCCGATGGACGACCTGTCGATGCGCGCCGCGAACGGCGCGGTCGGCAATCCGGAGGGGGCACCGGCGCTGGAGTGCACGTTGCAGGGCCCGCGCCTCGAGTTCTCCGACCCGACGCTCGTCTGCGTCACCGGTGCCCCGGTCGTGGTCACCGTCGACGGGACCCCCGTGCCGATGTGGGAGCCCCTGGAGGTGCCGGCCGGCGGCGTGCTCGACGTCGGATCGCCGGCCGAGCAGGGCCTGCGCACCTACGTCGCGGTGCGTGGCGGACTCGACGCCCCGCTCTACCACGGCAGCGCTTCGACGTTCACACTCGGCGGCTTCGGGGGCCTCACCGGCAGGGCCGTGGCCACGGGCGACGTGCTCGGTGTGGCCGAGTCCCGCGCGCTAGCCTCCCCGGCACCGGTACCCGTGGACCGTCGGCCGGAGTTCACCCACACGTGGCATCTCGCCGTCACCGAGGGTCCGCAGCCCGCACCGGCCTACTTCACCGAGGACGACCTGGCCCAGTTCTACGACACCACGTGGACGGTGCAGTCCCACGCGAACCGCACCGGCATCCGTCTGGACGGCCCGAAGCCCACCTGGTCGCGGACGGACGGCGGCGAGGCCGGGCTGCACCCGTCGAACCTGCACGACAACCCCTACTCGGTGGGCGCGCTCAACGTCTCGGGCGACACCCCGATCCTGCTCGGCCCGGACGGTCCGAGCCTGGGCGGGTTCGCCTGCCCGCTCACGGTCGTCTCCGGTCACCGCTGGAAGATGGGGCAGATCCGGCCCGGGGATTCGGTGCGGTTCGTCCCCGTCACCGACGAGGCGGCGGTCGAGCTGCGCGGCGCCGCCACCCGCGCCCTCGACGTCCCGCCAGTGGCGCGGCCCGCCGCGCTCGACGGCGGCCGGCTGGCCGGTACCCCGGCTTTCCTGGACCGTCCCGAGGTGGGGTACCTGCGCGGCGGCGACGACAACATCCTCGTCGAGTACGGCGACATGGTGCTCGACCTGGGGTTGCGGATGCGGGTGCACGCCCTGTCCGAGGCGCTCGCGGCGCTGCGCCTGTCGGGGATCGTCGACGTCACGCCCGGGGTGCGCTCGCTGCACGTGCATTTCGACCCGGACGTGCTGCCCCAGCACCGCCTGCTCGGGGCCCTGCAGGACCTCGAGACGGAACTGCCGGCCACGCACGATCTGGTGGTGCCCAGCCGCACCGTCCGGTTGCCGCTCTCGTTCGACGACCCGTCGATCGCCGAGGCGATCTCCCGCTACCACAGCGGTGTGCGCGACTCGGCGCCGTGGCTGCCGTCGAACACCGAGTTCATCCGGCGCATCAACGGACTCGACTCGGTCGAACAGGTCCGGGACACGGTGTTCGACGCCGAGTACCTCGTCCTCGGTCTCGGCGACGTGTATCTCGGTGCGCCGCTGGCCGTCCCGCTCGACCCCCGGCACCGGCTCGTGACGACGAAATACAACCCGGCACGCACGTGGACCCCGTCGGACGCCGTGGGCATCGGCGGCAAGTACCTGTGCGTCTACGGGATGGAGTCCCCCGGCGGCTACCAGTTGATCGGGCGGACGGTACCGATCTGGTCCGGATACCGGCAGTCCGGGCCGTTCGAGGACGGCAAGCCGTGGCTGTTCCGCTTCTTCGACCGGATCGTATGGGAACCGGTGAGCCCGGAACAGCTGCTCGAGTACCGCGCCGCGTCCCTGGCGGGCCGGTTCGACGCCGACGTCTCGGAGGGTACGTTCGCCCTCGCCGACCATCTGCGGTTCCTGGCGGACAATGCCGAGTCCATCGACGCGTTCCACGAGCGTCAGTCCGCGGCGTTCGAGACCGAGAAGCAGGCATGGCACGCGGCCGGTGAGTTCGACCGGGCCGAGACGACACCGGCAGAGGTCGCCGAGGCCGTCGACCCGCTCGCCGGGATGCCGGCGGGATCGGTCGTCGTCGAAGCCCCCATGGTCGGCAACGTGTGGCGGGTCGAGGTGGCGGAGGGCCAGCAGGTCGGCGCCGACGACACCGCCGTCCTCCTCGAGGCCATGAAGCTCGAGATGCCGGTGCCGGCCGCCGTGGACGGGATCGTCCTGAAAGTCCTCGTCGGGCCGGGCGCGAAGGTCGCCCCCGGCACCCCCCTTCTCGTGATCGGAGCAGCATGAGCATCGTTGTGGAACAGGAACTCTCGGCTGCATCGACATCGAGCCGGGCGCGAGCGGAGGCGGCGCTGCGCCGCATCGACGACGTCGACCGGCCCGAGGTGTGGATCGCGCTGCGGCCTGCTGCCGAGGTGCTCGCCGACGCCGACGCCGTGGACGCGCGCGTCGCGGCGGGCGAGAACCTGCCGCTCGCAGGCCTGCTCGTGGCGGTGAAGGACAACGTGGACGTCGCCGGGATGCCGACCACGGCGGGCTGTCCCGAATTCGCGTACACCCCCACCGATACCGCGGCGGGCGTCGCGCGGCTCGTCGACGCCGGCGCGGTGATCCTGGGCAAGACCAATCTCGACCAGTTCGCCACCGGTCTCGTCGGCACCCGCAGCCCGTACGGCGCGGTGCGCTGCTCCTGGGATCCGGAACGGGTGTCGGGCGGCTCGAGTTCGGGTTCGGCGACGGCGGTCGCGCTCGGCATCGCGGACGTCGGGATCGGTACCGACACCGCGGGTTCCGGCCGGGTCCCGGCCGCGCTGCAGGGCCTGGTGGGGATCAAGGCCACGCTGGGCGTGATCCCCGCCCACGGCGTGGTGCCGGCATGCGTGGACTACGACTGCCTCACGGTGTTCGCCACGTCGCTCGACCTGGCGGCGACCGCCGCGGCGGTCATGGCCGGGCCGGAACCGCGCGACCCGCGCAGCCGGACGTGGCCGGCCGACGTACCGTTCGCGGCGCCCGCGTCGCCGCGGGTCGCGGTTCCGCGCGCCGAGAATCTCGTCGCGCTGTGCGACGACTACCGGGACGCATTCGCGCGCACCGTCGGCGCGGCGCGCGACGCCGGGATGGAGGTGACCGAGGTCGACGTCACCCCGCTCCTGGAGGCCGCGACACTGCTCTACGACGGCGCCGTCGTCGCCCAGCGGTATGCGGCCGTCGGCGAGTTCCTGGCGACGAACCCCGCCGGAGCCGATCCGACGGTCGCGGCGATCGTCGCGGCCGCGGAGCACCCGGCGGCGCACGAGCTGGTGGCCGACCTCGACGCGCTGACCCACGCCAAGGCGTTCGCGGCGGGCCTGCTGGACGGGTTCGACGGGCTGTTGCTGCCCACCACCACCGAGCACCCGACGATCGCGGCGGTGCAGTCCGACCCGATCGGGATCAACCGGCGGATGGGCACGTTCACGAACTTCTGCAATCTGCTCGACATGGCGGCCGTCGCGGTACCGGGTGCACCGACCGCCGAGGATCGTCCCTTCGGGGTGATGTTCGTCGTGCCGGCCTTCGCCGATCAGGTCGCTGTCGATCTCGCGGCCCGGCTGACGGGTGTCCCCACGCCGAAGTTCGTCTCGGGCGGGGTGGAGCTGGCGGTGTTCGGGGCGCACCTGCGCGGCCAGCCGTTGCACGTCCAACTGGAGCAGATCGGTGCCCGGTTCGTCGACGAGGTCCGCACCTCCGACGCGTACCGGCTGACGGCGCTGAGGACCACTCCCCCGAAGCCCGGTCTCGTCCGGCACGGCGCGGGCCGGGGCGCGCCGATCGCCGGCGAGCTCTTCCGGGTCTCCGAGGCGGGACTCGGCCGGTTCCTGGCCGCACTGCCCGCTCCGATGACGCTCACCAGCGTCGAACTCTCGGACGGGCGCTGGGTCGTCGGTTTCGGTTGCACGCACGACGCCGCGGCGGACGCCGTCGACATCACCGAGTTCGGCGGCTGGGTGGCCTACCGGACGCGCTGAATCGGTGCGCGACTTCGGAATCTGCCCACGCCACGGCGTGGGCGGATTCCGGTTCACCGCTTCGATTTCCGAGCGACGGCCCGGGCGAATCTCTCGGCGACGAGGTCGAACCGCTCCAGGTCCGCCCACGTCCACCGGACGACCTCGAGGCCGAGATCGCGCAGCGCGTCCTCGCGGTGCTTCTCGGCCACGAGGTCGCGTCGGTCGGAGTACTTTCCGGCGCCGTCGAACTCGCCGACGACGCCCGGGGTTTCCCAGAAGAAGTCCACCCGGTACCGGCGTCCGTCCCGAGCCACGACCTCGTGTTGCAGTTCGGGCCGCGGCAGGCCGCATCGCGTCATCCGCAGGCGAGACAACGACTCTCCGACACTCTCGCTGCGCCCGTCGAGCAGACGCACCGCGGCGGCCGCCCGGGACACCCCGGTGCGGTGGCGGGCGGCGGTGAGAACATCCGGCAGGCGTTCCCGCGCGGACGGTTCGGCGCGCAGGCCGGAGTCCCCGGCGACGACGGCCTCGTCGAGCGGCAACGACCGCGCGAGGTCGACGATGGTGCGCGCCACCGAGGTGACGTGGACGCCGTCGACTGCGACGACGTCGCCGTCGCGCCAGTCGGTCCCGTGCACGTGGAGGTACGTGGCCCTGCGCCCGCTCGCGGATGCCCGCGAGACGTGCACCCGGCGCAGGTCGACGTTCCACACGTCCAGTCCGAGCAGGACGGCGGCAGACACGTGGCTGAGTGCCTCCCCGGGGCGGAGAGCCGCGGCGAAGTGCCGCGCCAGGACCCGGTGGCGGCTCACGTCGTCGAGGGACGCGACGTCGGTGCGGCGCAGATAGACGCCGGGTTTCAGCGCAACGAGGTCTCCGGCACGCAGCGCCGCCCGGATCCGGTCGTCCGGCACGCCTTGCGTCAGGAGGTCCTGTCTCGTCACGGCGATGGGATCGGTCATGCAAGGAGGGTGACGCACCGCTCGGGCGGCCGCGGCTCGACTTTGCGCGGACCGGCACATCTGGGGATGAAGCCGCAGCCTGTGGATAACCGGGATTCCCACGGCGTTTCGAAATCCGCTCACGCCACGACGTGAGCGGATTCCGAAGGGGCGCGCGAATCCGCGATCGTCAGCGCGGCGGCGGCTCGACCTCCACGCCACCGTGCTCGTGCTCCGGACCGGCGGCCGGGTGGTCTGCCGGCAGCCGGCTGCGGAAGCGGGCCGCCTCGCTCGGCGCCGTCTTGCGCGACGGATCGTCCGCGCTGTGGTACGGACCGGGCTTCGGTCGCGGCTTGCCGCCGGGGAACGCGAGGCGCAGGATCGTCCGGTGCACGGTGCCCCACTGCTTCGACAGGGGTCCGGTGTTGTACGGCAGCCCGTACCGCTCGCAGATGTCCTTCACCGCGGGCGCCACCTCGGAGTACCGGGTGCTCGGCATGTCGGGGTAGAGGTGGTGTTCGACCTGGTAGCCGAGGTTTCCGCTGATGACGTGGAACAGCGGACTGCCCTCGATGTTGGCCGCGCCGACCAGCTGGCGGACGTACCATCCGCCGCGGCTCTCGTTCTCCACCTCCTTCCGGCTGAAGGTGTACGTCTGGTCCGGGAAGTGCCCGCAGAAGATGATCGCGTGCGACCACACGTTGCGGATGATGTTGGCGGTGAAGTCCGCCGCCAGGGTGGCCAGGAACGTCTTCTCCACGCCCGGCAGGACCTTGTCGAGCACGTCGGCGACGGCGTCGGCCCGCGGGGCGGCACCGCCGCGCCCGAGACGGCCGAGTCCGCGCAGCCGGCGTCCGATGCGAGAGGTCCGCGGCTGCGGGATCCGCCCTCCCGACAGCAGCGCCGCGGCCGCGAACGCGCCGGCCGAGACCAGGGGCCAACCCACGTAGTCCTTGACGAACTGCCGCCGCGCCTTGCCCGCGATGCCCTTCAGCTCCTCGAGCACCTGCCCCGGCGTCTTCTCTCCCGCCCACAACGCATCGAGGTCGAGGTCGTGCAGCGCCACCCCCCACTCGAAGAACGCCATGAGCAGCACGTTGTAGAACGGCTGGGCCAGGTAGACCGGGTGCCACTTCTGGTGCGGATCGATCCGCATGATCTCGTACCCGAGATCCTTGTCCTTGCCGCGGATGTTCGTGAAGGTGTGGTGGATGTAGTTGTGGGAGTGCTTCCAGCCCGCCGCGGTCGAGGCGGTGTCCCAGTCCCACACCGACGAATGGATGTCCGGATCGTTCATCCAGTCCCACTGCCCGTGCATGACGTTGTGGCCGATCTCCATGTTCTCGAGAATCTTGGCCATGCCGAGGCATGCCGTGCCCGCGACCCAGGCCGACTTCGACGCCGAACCCAGGAGCAGCGCACGGCCAGCGACGGCGAGCTGTCGCTGCGTCGCGATCACGGTCTTGATGTAGCGACGGTCCCGCTCCCCCAGCTCGGAGTAGACCCTGTCGTGGATGGCGTCGAACTCCTTCGCCAACGCGTCCAGCGTTTCCTCGCTCAGATGCGCGAGTGGACTCTCGATCTCCGTCGTCATCTCGCGTTCCTTCCGTTCACAGCTCGATTTCGATGTCGCCTTCGGCGGTGTGGATGCAGGTGCGGACCGCAGCGCCGACGGGTTCGGCGACCTCGTCCGTGCGCAGGTCCCGCACCTTGCCGGAGCGCAGCGTGCCCACGCAGGTATGGCAGATCCCGATCCGGCATCCGTACGGAAGCTGCAGACCCGCCTTCTCGCCCGCCACCAGGATCGGCGTGCCGCCGTCGCATTCGACGTCGGCCTCGCTGTCGAGGAAGTGGACCGTGCCGCCTTCACCCGATCCCGCATTCCCGCCGATGATCGGCTGGAAACGCTCCATGTGGAGTTTTTTCGGATCACCGTGGTCGTTCCAGTGCTCGACGAATGCGTCGAGCATGTCGCCGGGGCCGGAGCAGAACGCCTCCCGCTCCCGCCAGTCGGGGCACAGCTCGTCCAGATCGGCCGGCGTCATGCGGCCCTGCTCCGCGGTGAGCCGCAGCACCAGCCGGAACCCGGACCGGCGTGCCTCGAAGTCACGCAACGTGGAAGCGAAGATGACCTCGTCGGCGGTGCGCGCCGAGTGCACCAGAACGACGTCGTCGAGGCGGTCGCGGTGGTCCAGGCTGCGCAGCATGCTCATGATGGGGGTGATACCGCTGCCGGCACTGACGAACAGCATCTTCGCAGGCAGTGGATCGGGCAGGGTGAACACGCCCTCGACCTCGCCGAGCCGCACCACGTCGCCGGGCTGGATGCGGCGCACCAGGTGCGGCGAGACCACGCCGGTCTCGACCACCTTCGGGGTGACGCTGATGAGCCCGTCCTCGGGATCGGGATCGGAGGTCAGCGAGTAGGCACGCCAGTGGTAGACGCCGTCGATGATCACGCCCAGTCGTACGTATTGACCGGGGCGGTGTCCGCGCCACTCGTAGGCGGGACGGATGAGCACGGACGCCGCGTCGGGACCTTCCGGTACCACCCGCTCGACCCGGCCCCGCAACTCCCTCGTGGTCCACAGGGGATTGATCATCTCGAGGTAGTCGTCGGGCCGGAGAGGAGTGAAAAGGTGTCGGACGGCGCGCAACATCATTCTGCGCACCGGATGCACCCTGGGACGCGCACCCCGTTCTGCCATGCCGACAAGGTACCCCGCGTCACGGGTATCCAATCAGGTTTCGTCGTTGCCCGAGACGACGACAGCCCGCGGCGACGTTTCGGTCACCGCGGGCTGAGGCCGGTACATCCGAACGGGGATCTGCCCGCGCGGAGGATCTTCGACGCGCCGGGATCAGAAGTTGATCATGTGGCCTGCGAGGCCGTGGATGGCCTCCTGCAGCGCCTCGCTCAGCGTCGGGTGGGTGTGGACGTTGCGGGCCAGTTCGTTGACCGTCAGGTCCCACTTCTGCGCGAGGGTCAGCTCGGGCAGGAGTTCGGAGACGTCGGGGCCGATCAGGTGGCCGCCGAGCAGCTCTCCGTGCTTGTTGTCGGCGATCAGCTTGACGAAGCCGTTGGGATCGCCGAGGCCGTGGGCCTTGCCGTTCGCGGTGAAGGGGAAGGTGGCGACCTTGACGTCGTAACCCTCGTCGCGCGCCTGCTGCTCGGTCAGTCCGAAGCTGGCGACCTGCGGCTGGCAGAACGTCGCACGCGGCATCATCCGGTAGTCGTCGAAGGTGAGGGTCTCGGCGCCGCCGATGGTCTCGGCCGCGACCACGCCCATCGCCTCTGCGACGTGCGCGAGCATGAGCTTGGCGGTGACGTCGCCGATGGCGTAGATGTGCGGCACGTTGGTGCGCATCACGTCGTCGATGGCGATGGCGCCCCGGTCGGTGAGCTCGACACCGGTGTTCTCGAGGCCGAAGCCCTCCACCCGCGGGGCGAACCCGACGGACTGCATGACCTTGTCGACGACCACGGACTCGACGTTGCCGGACTTGTTGTCCTTGATCGCGACGGTCACCTTGTTGCCGTCGTCGTCGATGGACTGCACCGCGGCCCCGGTCATGATCTTCACGCCGAGCTTCTTGTACGCCTTCGCGATCTCCTTGGAGATGTCGGCGTCCTCGTTGGGCAGCGCCCGGTCGAGGAACTCGACGATGGTGACGTCCACGCCGTAGTTCTTCAGCACGTAGCCGAACTCCATGCCGATGGCACCGGCGCCGACGATCAGGATCGAGCCCGGCAGCTCACGGGTGAGGATCTGCTCCTCGTAGGTGACGACGTTCTCGCTCAGCTGCGTGCCGGGCAGCAGCTTGGTCACCGACCCGGTCGCGATGATCGCGTTGTCGAAGGTCACCGTCTCGGTCCCGCCCTTGTTGAGCTCGACCGAGATGGTGTTGGCGTCGACGAACGAGCCGGCACCGTCGTATTCGGTGATCTTGTTCTTCTTCATCAGGAAGTGCACGCCCTTGACGCGGCCGTCCGCGACCTTGCGGCTGCGGTCCAGGGCCGCACCGAAGTCGAAGGACACGTCCCCGGACATGCCGAACGTCTTGGCCTCTTTCGTGAAGAGATGCGCCAGTTCGGCATTGCGGAGAAGCGCCTTGGAGGGAATGCAGCCCACGTTCAGGCAGACACCACCCCAGTACTTCTTCTCGATGATGGCGGTGCTCAGGCCCAGCTGTGCCGCGCGGATAGCAGCGACGTACCCACCGGGACCGGCTCCGAGGACAACGACGTCATAGTGTGAGGTCACGAACAAACAGCGTAGACCTGCCGCTCCGGCGTGTCTGCGGATGGTCCGGTTACCCGCCGGTAGTCCCGGCACCGGGCACGAATCGGGCGTGCACACGGGCCCGAACGTGGCGGAAGCGGCGGGCGCAGCCCCCGGTCAGCGGCGGAAGCTCCGCATCCGCCGCACGTACCGCAGCACCTTCCGCACCGGCACCGGTCGCGGCCAGTCGACGGCACGGAACCACGCCTCGCTGCCGCCGTCGACCACCACGACCGAGCCGACGAGGAAGTCGGCGGCCGGGGACAGCATGAACTCCACCCACTCGGCAATCCGGTCCGGCTCACCGAACCCCCCGATCGGGACGGGGAAACTCCGGACCCGATCGCCCTCCGGGCTCGCGAGCTGAGTGTCGAGGAGGGGGGTCGACACCGCGCCCGGCGCGAGGACGTTCAGGCGGATCCCCGCCCCCGCCCAGTCCGGGGTCACCGCGTTCCGGCGCACCCAGTGGGTGACGGCGATCTTCGACGCGGCGTAGGTGAAGGGGGCGGCCGCGGGCCTGATGCGTCCCGCCCGCCGCACCCCCTTCTCGAGGTCGCCGGCGAGAAACGCCCGCACGGCCGACATGGGCACGGCCGGGGTGGTGGTCGTCGAATTCGACCCGAACACCACGACCTTGCTGTTTCCGGCCGCGGCGAGCGCCGGCCGCCACCCTTCGAGCAACTCGATCACGCCCCGGACGTTGACCTGGGCGAGGGTGTGCTCCTTGCCGGGCACCGGGCCGAGACCCGCCGCGAGCACCGCACCGTCGAGCCGGTTCCCGGCCCGCTCGAGGGTTCGACGCACCGCCGCGGACCGCCCCGCGGGGGTCGAGAGGTCGGCGACGACGTCGGCCTCCTTCAGGTCGACGGTGATCACGGTGTGGCCCGCGGCCCGCAGCCGGTCCGCGCTCGCCGCGCCCATGCCGGACGCCGCCCCGGTCACCGCGTACACGCCCATCGCCACTCCCTCGTCGATCCGGTTCCGACCGGCACGCTACCGCCGGAGCCGCCCCGAACCAAGCAGTTGCTCGCCCGCCACCTCGGGGCCTCCGGGCGCGCCTGTCCTACGCGCGCGAGCCGCGCGACGGCGCCCCCTACGCGCGCGCGAGCCGCGCGACGGCGCCGCGCAGCAAGCTCTCGTACCGGTCCAGCTCCCCAAGCCCGATCACCTGCGGACTGGTGGTGATCGACAACGTGACCGCGTCGCCGATTCCGTGCACGCCGTGGGTCAGGCCCATGACAGGCGACAACCCCGGGAAACCGGCGGTGAAGCGCACGGCGGCCCCGCCGAGCACCAGGTCGTCCGCGCCGCGGTACACGCTGGACACGACCGTGTTGCCGGTGACGGTTCGCGGCACCGCACCCAGGTCGGCGCGGGCGAGCCCGAACCGCAACAGCGGCGCCGGAAGGTGCGCGAACGGACGGTCCCGGAGATCCACGGCCGGATGCACGAGCCGTCGTCGCCGCAGCGCCAGGTCGGCGGCGATCGCCGCGGCACGCTCCCGGGGATCGTCCACGTGCGCGAACAGCCGGACACCGGCGCTGCGGTAGGAGTTGCGCGCCGTCCCGTTCGGGACGACGGAGACCGGCACCTCCGCGCCGAGCCGGTCGGCCGGGAAGTCGCCGAGGAACTCGCCGAGCGCGGACGCGATCGCGGTCAGTGCACCGACGGTCACGGTCCCCACCGTGCGCAGGTCCGTCGCGGAGCACACGATCGTCCGCACCGCACGCCCCGGGCCGGGGTCGGTGTTCACGGCGCTCAGCGGACATCCCGGGGCCGCCGGCGGGACAGCCGGATCGGCCAGGTCCCGTTCGGCGCGGCCCGCGCGTACCCCCGTCGCCAGCAGTGCGCCCAGCTGGATCGGCACCCGGGCCACGGCACGCAGCAGCATCGCCGGCACCGACGGCGCCTCCGGCCCCGTCGGGGTACCGTCGGCGGCCGGGCCCGTACCCGACAGCAACGCCCGGGCCAGGACCGAGGCGCGCATCCCGTCCGCGAAGGCGTGCGAAACCTGCAGCACCACAACGGTTGCGGTTGTGGCGCAGCGGGGCGCCCCCGTCACGCCGGCCAGCAGATGCACTCGCCACGGCGAGGTCGTGATGTCGAGCCGGTCGGTGAGCAGTTCACCGAGGGCCCGCTGCACTCCCGGCCAGGACGGATCCGGCAGCCGGTGCACGACGAACCGGTCGGCGCCGACTAGCCCCGCCGCCCAGTACGGATAGTCCAGACGACCCGGCACCGGCACGGCGCGCAACCGGAGTTCGGGGACGGCCGACGCCCGATGCCGAAGCTCGGTCACCAGGGTGTCCGGGTCGCCGGCTTCCCCTTCGAAACAGAACAGCAGGAACTGGTCGCTGCGGACACGGTCGTCGAGCCAGTCCCGCAGGGCGTCGGAGGGATGCAACTGCATTCCGCCAGTGTGGCGGGCGCGGCGCGGGAGCCGCACCCGCGGTCCCCGCCGGGTCGTCCCGGGCCGGATGGGTAAGAATTGCCTATGGCCGACGACACGAACGACCCGCACCTCTGGCTCGAGGACGTCACCGGCGACGACCAGCTCGGGTGGGTGCGCGCGCACAACGACCGCACCGTCGACGAATACACCCGCACGGAGGCGTTCGGGACGCTGCAGTCCCGGATCCGGGAGGTGCTCGACACCGACGCGCGCATCCCGTACGCGCGGCGCCGCGGTGAGTATCTGTACAACTACTGGCGCGACGCTCGGCACGTGCGCGGCCTGTGGCGGCGGACCACCATGGAGCAGTACCTGCGCGACGAACCGGACTGGGACGTGCTGGTCGACCTCGACGCGGTCGCCGAGGCGGAGGGCGAGAACTGGGTGTGGTCGGGGGCGCAGGTGCTGCGACCCGACCAGTCCCGGGCCCTGATCGGACTGTCACGCGGCGGCGCCGACGCCACCGTGATCCGCGAGTTCGACATGGAGTCACGGAAATTCGTCGACGGACCGGACAGTTTCACGGTGCCGGAGGCGAAGACCGACATCGGCTGGATCGATGCGGACACCGTGTACGTCGGCACCGACTTCGGCGACGGCTCGCTCACCGACTCCGGGTACCCGCGCCTGGCCAAGCGCTGGCGCCGCGGTACGCCGCTGGCGGAGGCCGAGACGGTGTACGAGGGCGACAGATCCGACGTCGCCGTCTCCGCCTGGTACGACCGCACGGGTTTCGAGCGCAGTTTCGTCGAGCGCGCGATCGACTTCTACACGTCGCACCGGTTCGAACTGCGGCCCGACGGGGAACTCGTCCGGATCGAGGCCCCGGACGATGCGAAGGTCTCCGTGTACCGCGACCACCTGCTGATCCGGACCCGGTCGCCGTGGCTCGGACATCCGGCGGGCACCCTGCTGGCCGCGAACTACCCGGATTTCCTGGCCGGCTCCCGGGAGATGACGGTGCTGTTCGCGCCGGACGCGCACAGCTCGCTGGAACAGTACGCCTGGACGCGCAACCACCTGCTGACGGTCGTGCTGCGCGACGTGCAGACCGAGGTGCGGGTGCTCACCCCGGGCATGGACGGGTGGACCGATCGGCCGGTCGACGACGTGCCGCCCGCGACCACCACCTCCGTGATCGACGTCGATCCGCTCGAGAGCGACGAGTTCTTCCTCAACTCCAGCGGTTTCACCGTGCCCGCGACGCTGCTGTCCGGCACGGTCGGCGGGCCGCTGGCGTCGATCAAGCAGGCACCGGCGTTCTTCGAAGCCGAGAACATCACCGTCACACAGCATTTCGCCACTTCGGACGACGGGACCCGGATTCCGTACTTCGTGGTCGGCCGCGACACCTCGTCCCCGGCTCCGACCCTGCTGTACGGCTACGGCGGATTCGAGAACTCGATGGTGCCGGCGTACAGCGGCGGTGTCGGCCTGGCGTGGCTCGAACGCGGGTACACGTACGTGATCGCCAACATCCGCGGCGGCGGCGAGTACGGACCGCAGTGGCACACCCAGGCGCTGAAGGAGAACCGGCACAAGGTGTTCGAGGACTTCGCCTCGGTGGCACGAGATCTGGTCGCGCGGGGCATCACCACCGCCGATCGTCTCGGCATCCAGGGTGGGAGCAACGGCGGCCTGCTCATGGGCGTGATGCTCACCCGCTACCCCGAACTGTTCGGGACGATCGTGTGCCAGGTGCCGCTCCTCGACATGAAGCGCTACCACCTGCTGCTCGCCGGAGCGTCGTGGATGGCCGAGTACGGCGACCCCGACAACCCCGACGAGTGGGGCTACCTGCGCGAGTACTCGCCGTACCAGAACACCGCCGCGGACGCGAAGTACCCGCCGATCCTCATCACCACGTCGACGCGGGACGACCGGGTGCACCCCGGGCACGCCCGGAAGATGGTGGCGCGGCTCGAGGAACAGGGCCACGAGGTCTGGTACTACGAGAACATCGAGGGCGGCCACGGCGGTGCCGCGGACAACGCCCAGGCCGCCTTCAAGGCGGCGCTGACGTTCACGTTCCTCGAACGCATGCTGTCCGGGTAGAACTCACCGGTCCTTCAACCAGGCCGCGATGCGGTCGACGGTGTCCGCGTTGTCGCGAATCCAGCCGTTGTGCCCCAGCGGCCGGGACTGGTGCCACGTCGTCACGTCCGCGCCCGGCATCTTCTCGAGCAGGTGCCGGGCGGCGGCGACCGGCGTGAGGTCGTCGCCCTCGACAGTGACGGACAGGACCGGCAGGCTCAGCTCGGCGAGCCGCTGCTCGTAGTCGACGTCGGCGTCGCGGGGCTCGAAACGCCCGCTCCGGGCCAGGCGCGCCCAGTCCGAGATGAGCTGCCGGGACTGGCGACCGAAACCGGCGACGTCGAGCCGGTCGCCGGGCCAGAATCCGGCGATGCTCGCGGTGATCGACATCGCCGCGGACCCGAGGAGCAGACCCGGCCCGCGGATGCCCGCGTGGTGGCGGTAGTACGGGGTCCCCGCGGCGACGAGGACCAGCCCGCCGAGCCGTCCGGGGTTGCGGGCGGCATAGAGCGCCCCGAGCTGCCCGCCCATCGAATGTCCCAGCAGGTACGGGGTGGAGTCGAGGAACCGCTCGTGCACCACCTCCAGCATGGCCGGCAGGTCGACGGCCACCAGCTCCTGGTAGCCGTAGTCGCTGTCGGGTCCGGGGCGGGGCCGGCTGTCGCCCTGTCCGGGCAGCTCGCAGAGCGCGGCGTCGAACCCGTGCGCGGTCAGGGCGTCGGCGAAGGGCTCGTAGTAGCCCGCCGGAATGCCGAGACCGGGCAGGATCACTACCACGGGCCGCGGCGCGTCGATGCGGGCCGGCTGTTCCGGACCGGGGAACAGGCGAACGGGTGTCGTCGTGCCGCCCGGCAGCTGGATCGGTACGGTCTCCACCGGCTCAGCCTAGGCGGTTCCGGTGTCCGGGTCAGGCGGTTCGGCCGCCGGCGCGGTCCCGAGTCCCGCGGCGTCGAGGGCGGACTCGGTGAGGCTGCGGCCGAGCGCGATCATCTCCGCCGCGCGGTGGAAGTCGAGACTGCGACCCGACTTGCGGGGGATGCGGATGAGCACGTCCGGCGGGTACCCGGCGAGCTGGTAGCGGGCCAGGGCCGACTGCATCAGATCGAGCGAGCGGTTCATCACCTCGAAACGGCTCAGCTTCGGGACCGGGACCGGATCGTCGACGACCTCGGCGTCCTCGGATGCCACGTCCTCCGCGGCGTCGCTGCGCGCCCCCGGCCCACCGCCGAAACGACCCACCATCGAGCGGACGACGTCCCGCTCGAGCAGTTGCGCGGCGCTGCGGCGGAATCGGCCGATCCACTCGTCGACCGGTCGCGGCTCCGCACTCGCGTGGGCCGGGGCGCCGCCGTCGACGTCGCGTTCCTCGGCCCCGAGACTGACACCGATGGTGACGTCGGCACCCGCGGCGAGGATCGGGGCGAGCGGCAGCGGATCGAGGATCCCGCCGTCCGCGAGCACCCGCCCGTTGAGCACGTACGGGGTGATCACGCCGGGAATCGCGATGGACGCGCGGATCGCCACGTCGACGGGGCCGCGCTGGAACCAGACGGATCGTCCGGCGGCCAGGTCCGTCGCGACGGCCGTGTACGGGATCCGCAGCCCCTCGATGGGGGTGTCGCCGAGGATCTCGCGCACCTTGTCGAGGATCTTCTCGGCGTGGATGGCGCCCGGCGCGGACAGCGACACGTCGAGCAGCCGCAGCACGTCGAGCTGCGTCAACGACGTCGCCCAGCGGGTGTAGTCGTCGAGCCTGCCGGCCGCGTACAACCCACCCACGAGCGCGCCCATGGACGAGCCCGCCACACCGGCGATCTCGAGTCCGCGTTCCTCGAGCGCCTCGATCACACCGATGTGGGCGTAGCCGCGGGCACCCCCGCTGCCCAGGGCGAGCGCCACCCGCGTCGGTCCGGCCATTCCCAGATCCTACGGAGCATCGTCGGCGCGCACCCCGAGAAGAAAGTTCAGGGTGCGGATCGGGGCGTCACCCGATGTGGAGCGGGTCCTGCGCCCGGCACGCTCGAAGGCATGACATCCACTTCGAGCAGTTCTCTCGTCGTACCCGAAACCGCGCACCGCGCAGGACGTTCGATACGCGCCTCGGTCGCCGCCGTGTGCACCGCGGCGGTGCTGCTGGGCGCCGGGACGGCGGTGTTGCTGGGCGCCGGGACGGCGGTGCTCCTGGGCGCCGGGACGGCGGCGGCCCAGGCTGCGACCCGGCCGGTCCCGAACGTGGTCGGCATGAGCGAACAGAGCGCCCGGGCCACGCTCGAGGCGCAGGGCGTGCCGTACGGCGTGGTCAACCGCGCGGGCACGGCGTCCGGCCACTGCCACGTCACCGGGCAGCGCGACCGGGGCTACCGCACCGAGGTCGACATGCAGTACAACCACGAGAAGAACGAGTTCGAACGTGTCGAGACGCCGATCTGGCGGGGTGTGGGCCTGACGGTGGTCTGCAACTGACGAGTTCTCGCCGACGATCGGGCGGGCCGGGATTCCGGCCCGCCCGATCGTCTTTCCGGTTCACCGACCCGGCCGGGAAGGCTACTCTCCTCGCATGGTCCGTCTGCTCGCGTCCGCGGTCGTCGCACTGCTCGCCAATGCCCTGGCGCTGCTCGTCGGCGCCTGGGTCCTGCCCGGCATGTCGCTCGACGGCGTCGCCTTCGTCATCGCCGTCGCCCTGTTCACCGTGACGGCGATGCTCGTCGACCCGCTGCTGCGCCAGCTGGCGGTCACCAAGACCCCGGCGCTCCTGGGCAGCAGCGCGCTCGTCTCGACGCTGGTCGCGCTGATCGTCACCTCACTCGTCAGCGACGGACTGCAGATCAGTGGCGCGGCGACCTGGATCCTCGCGACGGTGATCGTGTGGGCCGTCGCGCTGGTCGCCCGGATGCTGCTGCCCCTGGTGGTCTTCAAGAAGACGCTTGCCCAGAAGCGCTGAGGACACACCCCGAGACGAAAGATCAGGGTAGGAATCGGGGCGTCACCCGATGCGACCGGCAGGCCCGTGGCGGCACTCTTGTCGCATGACATTCGAGAACAACACCCCCGCTCCCCGTCCCTTCGCCCGGTCCCGCTCGCAGCGCATGCTCGGCGGTGTGTGCGGCGGCCTCGCCGAGTACTTCGGCATCGACGTCAACCTCGTCCGCGCCGGCGTGGTGGTCGCCGCGTTCGTGACCGGAGGCGGCGCCGCCCTGGTCTACCTGGCACTGTGGATGCTGCTGCCGGAGTGACCGCGAGCCTGCACCCGTTCCAGGAAGCATGCACCCGCTCCGGGACGCCGGAGAGGGTGCACGCTTCCCACACCGGGTGTCGGCTCGTCCCGGCGGTGTCCTAGCGTCGACTCATGTTCTCCAGGATTCCCGTGCTCGGTCGCCTCGACCCGTTCCTCGTCGGCATCCTCACCACCGTCGCGGTCGCGGGACTGCTGCCGGCCTCGGGCACGGCCCTGAACATCTTCACGTGGGCTGCGAAGATCGCCATCGGTCTGCTGTTCTTCCTCTACGGGGCGCGACTGTCCACGCGTGAGGCGTTCGAGGGCCTCCGGCACTGGCGCCTGCACCTGACGATCCTCGCCACCACGTTCGCGCTGTTTCCGCTGCTCGGGCTGGCGACGAAGATGCTGGTGCCGACCGTACTGACCGAACCGCTGTATCTCGGGGTCCTCTACCTGTGCCTGCTGCCGTCGACTGTGCAGTCGTCGATCGCGCTGGTCTCCGTGGCCCGCGGCAACATCGCGGGTGCGGTCGTCTCCGCCAGTGCCTCGAGCCTGCTGGGCATCGTCGTGACGCCGCTGCTCGTCGCGCTGACGATGACCACGCAGGGCGTGACGTTCAGTGCCTCCGCGGTGCTCGACATCGTGCTCATGCTGCTGGTCCCGTTCCTGGCCGGCCAGCTCCTGCGCCGCTGGATCGGCGGATGGGTCGGCAGGCACGGCGGGCCGCTGAAGATCGTCGACCGCGGCTCGATCCTGCTCGTCGTGTACGTCGCGTTCAGTCGCGGCATGAACGAGGGCATCTGGTCGAGCCTGTCGCTCGGGCGGCTGCTCGCCCTGGCGGGTGTGTGCCTCGTGCTGCTCGCCCTGGTCCTGGCGCTCACGTGGTTCGGCGCACCGCGCCTGGGCTTCGCCTACGAGGACCGCGCGACGATCCTGTTCTGCGGTTCGACCAAGTCCCTGGCCACGGGCCTGCCGATGGCGACGGTCCTGTTCCCGGGCCAGCCGATCGGACTGATCGTCCTGCCGCTCATGCTGTTCCACCAGATCCAGCTGCTGGTGTGCGCGGCGATCGCGGCGCGGCTGGCGAAGCGCGCGGCCGCCCCGGCCGTCGCGGTCTGACCCGGTCGGCACCTCACACGAACGCAGCCGCAGCGGCGGGAGATCCCGGCGCTGCGGCTGCGATTCGGGTGTGCTCTCGGGCCGGGACTAGTCCGCGCTGCCCGAGCCGAGGTCGGCGATCAGTTCGAGGATGGGCGTGATGAGGTCGAGCAGGCTGCCGATCATGATCTTCTCCGTCCAGGTCGTGGGTGGCCGCTAGTCGTCTGCACTCAGCGAGTCCAGAACTTCCAGCAGATCGAAGTTTTCGAGCACCCAGCCGATGATGTCCGCGAGAGATCCCATGGCGACTCCTCCTTGATTTCGTCCGTGTCACGGATGCGCGGTCCTGGAAGTACGGCCGAGACGCCATTGTTACAAGAGTCGACGACCCGAGAACGCAGAAATCGGAGAAATCACCCGAACGACCGACGCCACGAGGCCCGGCCCCACCGAAGTGGAACCGGGCCTCGAAGACGGTCGGGGGTGGATCAGAAGTCCATGCCACCCATGCCGCCGGTCGGGTCGCCGGCGGGAGCGGCGGCCTTCTCCGGCTTGTCGGCGACGACAGCCTCGGTGGTCAGGAACAGCGCCGCGATGGACGCCGCGTTCTGCAGCGCCGAGCGGGTGACCTTGACCGGATCGTTGATGCCCGCGCCCAGCAGGTCCTCGTACTCGCCCGTGGCGGCGTTGAGGCCGTGGCCGGCGGGCAGGTTGCGCACCTTCTCGGCGACGACGCCGGGCTCGAGGCCGGCGTTGAAGGCGATCTGCTTCAGCGGAGCCTCGAGGGCGACCTTGACGATGTTGGCACCGGTGGCCTCGTCACCCTCGAGCTTCAGGTCGTCCAGAACCGGAGCGGCCTGCAGCAGCGCGACGCCGCCGCCGGCGACGATGCCCTCCTCGACCGCAGCCTTGGCGTTGCGGACGGCATCCTCGATGCGGTGCTTGCGCTCCTTGAGCTCGACCTCGGTGGCGGCGCCGGCCTTGATGACCGCGACACCGCCGGCCAGCTTGGCCAGGCGCTCCTGCAGCTTCTCGCGGTCGTAGTCCGAGTCCGACGCCTCGATCTCGGCGCGGATCTGGTTCACGCGACCGGCGATGGCGTCGGCGTCGCCGGCACCGTCGACGATGGTGGTCTCGTCCTTGGTGACGACGACCTTGCGCGCACGGCCGAGCAGCTCGAGGCCGGCGGTCTCGAGGGAGAGACCGACCTCTTCGCTGATGACCTCGCCACCGGTGAGGATAGCGATGTCGGCGAGCTGGGCCTTGCGACGGTCACCGAAGCCGGGGGCCTTGACGGCGACCGACTTGAAGGTGCCACGGATCTTGTTGACGACCAGCGTGGACAGGGCCTCGCCCTCGACGTCCTCGGCGATGATCGCGAGCGGCTTGCCGGACTGGATGACCTTCTCCAGCAGCGGCAGCAGGTCCTTGACGGTCGAGATCTTGCCCGACACGAGCAGGATGTAGGCGTCCTCGAGCACGGCCTCCTGACGCTCGGCGTCGGTGGCGAAGTACAGCGAGATGTAGCCCTTGTCGAAGCGCATACCCTCGGTCAGCTCGAGCTGGAGGCCGAAGGTGTTGGACTCCTCGACGGTGATGACGCCTTCCTTGCCCACCTTGTCGATGGCCTCGGCGATCAGTTCACCGATCGCGGGGTCGCCCGCGGAGATGCCGGCGGTGGCGCCGATCTGCTCCTTGGTCTCGACCTCCTTGGCGGTGTCGAGCAGCTTGGCGGTGACGGCCTCGACGGCCTTCTCGATGCCGCGCTTGAGACCGAGCGGGTTCGCACCGGCAGCGACGTTGCGCAGACCCTCGCGCACCAGCGCCTGGGCGAGCACGGTGGCGGTGGTGGTGCCGTCACCCGTGACGTCGTCCGTCTTCTTGGCAACTTCCTTGACCAGCTCGGCGCCGATCTTCTCGTACGGGTCCTCGAGCTCGATCTCCTTGGCGATGGACACACCATCGTTGGTGATCGTGGGGGCGCCCCACTTCTTCTCGAGCACGACGTTGCGACCCTTGGGCCCCAACGTCACCTTGACAGCGTCGGCGAGGCTGTTCAGGCCCCGCTCGAGGCCGCGACGGGCCTCTTCGTCGAACGCGATGATCTTGGCCATTGCGAAGTGATCCTCCGGATATGGGGGTGACACGCAGGGCGACCGCTCGTCGGGTCGCCCCATGTACGCCTTCGGCCGGAAGCAGTGCCCGCGACGGACGACCAGGGGTGTCGATATTCCCGGCCTCACCGTCCCGACCTGGCACTCACGTGTTGCGAGTGCCAAGAGCATTCTTAGCACTCGAGGGTGGCGAGTGCAAGGTTTGGAGCACCCGCCACCCTCGTCGTGCAGGACCGGTCCGGGGTGGGCTCAGCGACGCGTGGAACCGACGCCGACGGCGCACCACTGGCCGGTGGCCGTGTTGACCGCGAACGACTGCGGACCGACGCAGGTCACGCCGGTCGGATCGGCCGTCGCCCCCGAACCCCAGCCGGCGACGGACACCGTCGTCACCGGGCCCTGGGCCGAGGAATGGCTCAGCCCGCCGCCGAGGGCGTACGCGTAGGCGCGGCCACCGTCCCCGGCGCCGCTCAAGGCCGTCCCGAAGCCCGTCGCACGGGCTTCGGCCGCGCCGGCCGTCCGGGCCGACGACACCGCGGTGCCGCTCTCGGAGGCGAAGGAGTGGGCCGTGCCGCCCTCGGTGGCCGTCGCACCGCAGCTCGCGGCGTCGGACACCAGGATCTCGTTGGCCGACGGCGGCGACACGCACGTCACCGGTGCCGCCGCGGCGGTGCCCACGCCGAGCAGGGCCGCCGATGCGACACCGAGAGCGGCGACCACACCGGCCCGGAGGAGACGGCGGGGGACTACGACGGCACGGATGGATCGGATGGACAACAAGGTCTCCTCTGCGCTGGGCCGGGGCTCGGATACTGCGGACGGGGGCGACTCCCCCGGCGCGAGGGTACCGGCCGGACCCTTCCGGAGCGAGAGGTCTTCAGAGCGTGTCGAGCAGCTCCGGCAGGTCGGCCACCGAATCGATCACCCGGTCGGGACGCTCGACCGCGAGATCGAGCACCGACTGCCGAAACTTGCCGGTGCGCACCAGGATTCCCGTCATACCGAGGCGCTGGCCCGGAATGACCTCGGCGTGGAGATCGTCGCCCACCACCGCCATCCGGTCCGGTTCGGTGCCCATCAGCTCGGCCGCGGCGAGAAAGCCCCGCATCGACGGCTTCCCGACCGCGACGACGGTCTGCCCGCTCAGTTCCTCGAGACCCGGCAGGTAGACGCCGGTGTCGATGTGCAACCCGTCCGCGGCCTGCCACGTGGCGCCGCGGTGCATCGCCACCACCGGCACCCCGTCGAGCATCAGTTCGGCGACACGGCTGAGGGCGCGGTGACTGAACTCCGGCCCGGCCCCGCCCAGCACGACCACCTCGGGATCGTCCTCGTCGCGCACGATGCCCGCGAGGTCCGCCTCCACGTCGCCGTGGTTGAGCACCCAGCAGCGCCGGTCCGGGTAGGTCTGCCGCAGATACTCGGCGGTGAGGGACGCGGCCGTCACGATCTCGGCGGGTTCGACCGGCATGCCCAGGCCGGAGAGGGTCTCGGCGATCTGCGCACACGTCCGCGACGTGGTGTTGGTCAGGAAGGCCCGATGCACGCCGCGCTCACGAAGCCCGGCGAGCACCTCGGCGGCGCCCGGCACGGGCACCCACGACGTCACGATCACGCCCTCGATATCGAACAACACCCCGTCCACACCGGCCATGGTGCGAGCCTATCGGGTCGCCCCGCCCCCGCCGCCCACGGACCGAATGTCACATCGCGTCGATTCGATCGACGCGATGTGACATTCGGCCGGAAGGGTGAGCGGCTACAGCGTGCGCGCGAGGCGATCGGCGAGCAGGCGGGCGAACGCCGCCGGGTCGTCGAGTTCGCCGCCCTCCGCGAGCAGCGCGGTGCCGTACAGCAATTCGGCGGTCTCACCGAGCGTCGGATCGTCGGCGCGCTGAGCGTGCGCGTCGCGCAGGGCCGTGACCAACGGATGGTCCGGGTTGAGCTCGAGGATGCGCTTGGTGTGCGGGACGGGCTGGCCCGACGCCCGGTACATCCGCTCGAGGGTGGGCGACATGGCGAACGTGTCGCCGACGAGGCACGCGGGCGACGTGGTCAGCCGCGACGACAACCGCACCTGCTTCACATGCTCGTCGAGCGTCTCGCCGAGCCACGACAGCAGGTCGGCGTACTCCTTCTCCCGCTCCTCGCGCTCGGCCTCCGCGGCCTTCTTCTCGTCCTCGGTACCGAGGTCCACCTCGCCCTTGGCGATCGACTGGAACCGCTTGCCCTCGAACTCGGGGACGGACCCCACCCACATCTCGTCGACCGGGTCGGTGAGCAGCAGCACCTCGAGCCCCTTGGCGCGGAACGCCTCCATGTGCGGCGAACTCTCGATCTGCTGCCGGGACTCGCCGGTCATGTAGAAGATCTCGTCCTGGCCCTCCTGCATCCGCGCGACGTACTCGGCGAGCGTCGTCGTCGCGTCCTCGCTGTGCGTGGACTCGAACGAGGACACGGCGAGCAGGGTGTCGCGGTTGTCGAAGTCCGAGAGCAGACCCTCCTTGAGGACCCGGCCGAACTGCGACCAGAACGTCCGGTACTTCTCCGGCTCGGTGGCCGCCATGTCCTTGATCGTCGACAGCACCTTCTTGGTGAGCCGCCGGCGGATCGCGCGGATCTGCCTGTCCTGCTGCAGAATCTCGCGGGAGACGTTGAGCGACAGGTCCTGTGCGTCGACCACGCCCTTGACGAAGCGCAGGTACTCCGGGACCAGTTCCTCGCAGTCGTCCATGATGAACACGCGCTTGACGTAGAGGTGGATCCCGGTCTTGCGCTCACGCATGAACAGGTCGAACGGCGCCTGCGACGGAATGAACAGCAGCGCCTGGTATTCGAACGTGCCCTCGGCCTTCATCGGGATGACCTCGAGCGGCTCGTCCCACGCGTGGCTGACGTGCTTGTAGAACTCGTTGTACTCCTCGGCGGAGACGTCGTCCTTCGAGCGCGCCCACAGCGCCTTCATCGAGTTCAGGGTCTCGGTCTCGCGGACCACCTCGGCGACGGACCCCTCACCCTCGGCCGGCTCGGTGTGTTCGACCTGCATCCGGATCGGCCACGCGATGAAATCCGAGTAGCGTTTGACGATCTCCTTGATCTTCCACTCGGCCGTGTAGTCGAACAGGTGGTCCTCGGTGTCCTCCGGCTTGAGATGCAGCGTCACCGACGTGCCCTGGGGTGCGCCCTCGACCGTCTCGATCGTGTACGTCGCCTCACCGCTCGACTCCCACCGGGTGCCGTCGTGCTCCCCTGCCTTGCGGGTCAGCAGGGTGACCTTGTCGGCGACCATGAAGGTCGAGTAGAAGCCGACGCCGAACTGCCCGATGAGCTCTGCCGGCGCAGCCGATTCCTGCGCCTCGCGCAGCTTGCGCCGCAGTTCCGCCGTGCCCGACTTCGCGAGGGTGCCGATCAGGTCGACCACCTCGTCCCGCGACATGCCGATGCCGTTGTCGCGGACGGTGAGGGTGCGCTGCTCCTTGTCGACCTCGATCTCGATGTGCAGGTCCGAGGTGTCGACCTGCAGGTCCTTGTTGCGGAATGCCTCGAGCTTGAGCTTGTCCAGCGCGTCCGACGAGTTGGAGACGAGTTCCCGGAGGAAGGTGTCCTTGTTCGAATACACCGAGTGGATCAGCAGATCCAGCAGCTGACGAGTCTCCGCCTGGAACTCGAGCTGTTCGATACCCGTAGTCATGGATGGTTCCCTTCGACAGCAGAACGTTCGACGAAATCGTACGACCCGGTCCGGTCCACTGTTCCAAGGGGCCGCGCCCGGGCCGCGGGCGGCACTCGGTCTCGGATCCGACACATCCGCCCGGACCTGTTGTCGTGGGGTGCTCCACCGCAGTGTCATGGAGTGAGGCGAAGGCGCGCCGGTGTCGAGAGGAGGCCCCATGGCCACCGGAACAACCCCCTCCCCCGGGCCCGGACCGCGGCCCGTGCGCGCCCCGCGCGGCCCCGGGTTGCGGTGCCGGGGCTGGCAGCAGGAGGGCGCGCTGCGACTGCTGATGAACAACCTCGACCCCGACGTCGCCGAACGGCCGGACGACCTGGTGGTCTACGGCGGCACCGGCCGGGCGGTCCGCAACTGGGCCGCATTCGACGCGATCGTGCGGACCCTCGAGACCCTCGGCGACGACGAGACGCTGCTCGTGCAGTCCGGCAAACCCGTCGGGGTGCTGCGCACCCACGAGTGGGCACCGCGCGTGCTGCTGGCCAACTCGAACCTGGTCGGCGACTGGGCGAACTGGGAGGAGTTCCGCCGCCTGGAGGCGCTGGGACTGACGATGTACGGGCAGATGACCGCCGGGTCCTGGATCTACATCGGCTCGCAGGGCATCCTGCAGGGAACCTACGAGACGTTCGGGGCCGTCGCCCGCGCGCGGTTCGGGGGCACTCTCGCCGGAACGGTCACCCTCACCGCGGGCCTGGGCGGCATGGGCGGGGCGCAGCCGCTGGCGATCACGATGAACGAGGGTGTGGCGATCTGCGTCGAGGTCGACGAGGCCCGGGTCGACCGCCGGCTCGCGCAGGGCTTCCTCGACACCAAGGCCGACGGCGTCGAAGCGGCGCTGGCCGAGGCGCTCGCGGCACGGGATGCGCGGCAACCACGCTCGATCGGAGTGGTCGGAAACGCCGCCGACGTCGTGCCGGAGCTGCTCGCGATGCAGGCCCCGATCGACATCGTCACCGATCAGACCTCGGCCCACGACCCGCTGTCCTACCTGCCGCGCGGGGTGACGGTCGAGGAGTGGCCCACCCTCGCGGCGAAGGACCCCGTGTGGTTCACCGAGCAGGCCCGCCGGTCGATGGCCCGGCACGTGGAAGCCATGGTCGGGTTCCTCGATCGCGGCGCCGAGGTATTCGACTACGGCAACTCCATCCGCGACGAGGCCCGCAAGGGCGGCTTCGACCGGGCGTTCGCGTTTCCCGGCTTCGTCCCCGCGTACCTCCGTCCGCTGTTCGAGGAGGGCCGCGGACCGTTCCGGTGGGTCGCGCTGTCGGGCGATCCCGCGGACATCGCCGCCACCGATCGCGCCGTGCTCGAACTGTTCCCCGAGAACGAGCATCTCGCCCGATGGCTCACGCTGGCCGGACGCGCGGTGCCGTTCCAGGGGCTGCCGGCCCGCATCTGCTGGCTCGGCTACGGCGAACGGGACCGGGCGGGCCTGAGGTTCAACGAGATGGTCGCCGCCGGAGAGCTCTCCGCTCCGATCGCCATCGGCCGGGACCACCTCGACGCCGGGTCGGTCGCCTCGCCGTACCGCGAGACCGAGGCGATGGCCGACGGTTCGGACGCGATCGCCGACTGGCCGCTGCTCAACGCCCTGGTCAACACGGCGTCCGGGGCATCGTGGGTGTCGATCCACCACGGCGGCGGGGTCGGTATCGGCCGGTCGCTGCACGCCGGACAGGTGTGCATCGCCGACGGCACCGACCTCGCCGCGCGCAAGCTCGAGCGGGTGCTGACGAACGACCCCGGCACCGGCGTCCTCCGGCACGCCGACGCCGGGTATTCCCGGGCCACCGAGGTCGCGGCGCGTCGCGGACTGCGCATCCCGATGCGGGAGAGCTGACGCCATGTCGCCCGGACGGAACTGGACCCTGCTCGACAACATCGGCTGCCTCGTCACGAACGACCCGGAGTTGGGCCGGGGCCCGCTGGGGGTGCTCGTCGACGCCGCCGTCGTCGTCGGCGAGGGTCTGGTGCGGTGGGTGGGGCCGAGCGCACGGATCCCCGAGGGCGCCGCCGGGACCCGGCACGACCTGCAGGGCCGAGCCGTGCTGCCCGGGTTCGTGGACAGTCACGCCCATCTCGTGTTCGCCGGTGAGCGCGCCGAGGAGTTCGCCGCCCGGATGGCCGGTGTGCCCTACACGGCCGGTGGGATCGCCACGACGATCGCGGCGACCCGCGCGGCGACCGATCGCGCGCTCGCGGCGACGGCGTCGCGGCTCGTCGCGGAGGGCTGGGGGTCCGGGACGACGACGGTCGAGTGCAAGTCCGGGTACGGCCAGTCCGTCGCCGACGAACTGCGCAGCCTGCAGATCGCCGAGGTGTACACACCCGAGACGACGTTGCTCGCCGCGCACGTCGTGCCGCCGGAGTTCGCGCGCCGCCCCGACGACTACGTCCGGCTGGTGTGCGAGGAGATGGTTCCCGCGTGCGCTCCGCACGCCAGGTGGATCGACGTGTTCTGCGAGCGGGGCGCGTTCGACGCCGATCAGTGCCGGGCCGTGCTGCAGGCGGGGATGGCGCACGGCCTCACCCCGCGGGTGCACGGCAACCAGCTCGGTCCCGGGCCCGGCGTGCAGCTGGCGGTGGAGCTCGGCGCGGCGTCGGTGGACCACGTCACGTACACGACGGCGGCGGACGTGGCGGCGCTCGCCGGTTCCGGCACGGTCGCGACGCTGCTGCCGGGCGCCGACTTCTGCACGCGCAACCGGTATCCGGACGCGCGGGCACTGCTGGACGCGGGCGTGACCGTCGCCCTGGCCACCGACTGCAACCCCGGCACCTCCTACCTGACGAGCATGCCGTTCTGCGTCGCGCTGGCGGTGCGCGAGATGCACATGAGCCCGGAGGAGGCGGTCGGTGCGGCGACCGCCGGTGGCGCCGCGGCGCTGCGCCGCACCGACGTCGGCGTCGTCCGCGAGGGCGCACGGGCAGATCTGATCGCGCTGGACGCCCCGTCGTATCTGCACCTGGCGTACCGGCCGGGTGTGCAGCTGATCCGTGAGGTCTGGCTGGAGGGACTTTTGATGTGACGATTCCGGTCGACGTGCCGCCGGTGCCGTGGACGGGCCGCGACGACGGGCCCGGTGTCGAACACCTGCGCTGGCACGGCGTGGTCTCGCCGCTGCCGGCGGACGCGGCGCGGGCTCAGGTCCTGATCGGATTCCGCAGTGACGAGGGCGTGCGCCGCAACCAGGGGCGGGCCGGCGCGGTGGACGGGCCGGTCGCGTTGCGGCGCGCCCTGGCGTCGCTGGCGCTGCCCGCGCCGGCCGTCATCCACGATGCCGGTGACATCGAGGTGCGCGGCGGCGCCCTCGACGACGGGCAGCGCCGTCTCGGTGCCGCGGTCGCCGCGCTGCTCGACGCGGAGCACGCGGTGGTGGTTCTCGGCGGCGGGCACGAGGTCGCCTTCGGCAGCTACCTGGGCTGGGCGGGGTCCGCGGCGGCGCGGTCCGGGGCCCGGTGGGGCGTGCTGAACCTGGACGCGCACTTCGACCTGCGGGCCGCGCCCGTCGCGACGTCGGGCACCCCGTTCCGGCAGATGGCCGAACGCGAACGCGAGCAGGGCCGGTCGCTGCGCTACGCGGTGGTGGGCATCGCGCAGCCGAGCAACACGGCCGCGCTGTTCGCCGCCGCGGACGCGATCGGGGCGCGGTACCTGCTGGACGACGAGTGCCGCGCCACGAACCTGCTCGTCGTGGAGACGTTCGTGGAGGAGTTCGTCCGCGATCTGGACGCGGTGCATCTGACGATCGATCTCGATGTGCTGCCCGGCTGGGTGGCGCCCGGGGTGAGCGCCCCGGCGGCCTGCGGGGTCGCGTTCGAGGTGGTGCAGCACGTGTGCGACGTCGTGGCGCGCAGCGGCCGGCTCGCGCTCGTCGACGTCGCCGAACTGGCGCCGGCCTTCGACGTCGACGGGCGGACGGCGCGGGCGGCGGCGCGGCTGGTCCACCGGATCGTCACGGGCCGGCCGGACGGCGGCCACCCCCGGTTCGCGGGCACCGAACCTGTCGGCGGTCCATGATGGAGGTGATGGGGTACCTCGAGATCGGGAGTGCGTCATGGCGATTCGTCGGGTCGTCGTCGTCGGGGCGGGCTTCGCCGGCCTGTCGACGGCGTGGTTCCTGCAGGAGCGCGGCGTCGAGGTCACGGTGCTCGACCGGACCGGGGTGGCGGCGGATGCGTCGTGGGGCAACGCCGGCTGGCTGGCGCCCGCGCTGACGTTGCCGCTGCCGGAACCGGCGGTGCTGCGGTACGGGATCCGATCGATGCTCACGCCGTCGTCGCCCGTGTACGTGCCGCCCGCGGTCGACCTGCGGTTGTGGCGGTTCCTGGTGGGCTTCGCGCGGCACTGCACCCCCCGCCGGTGGCGGGCGGCGATGACCGTGTTCGCCGAGGTGAACCGGAGCGCGCTGGGCGCCTACGACGATCTGGCCGGCGGCGGTGTCGTCGAACAGACCCGCCCGGCGGATCCGTTCCTGGCCGCGTTCGCGTCCGAGGACGACCGTCGCGTCCTCGTCGAGGAGTTCCGGCAGGTGACCGCGGCCGGCGGCGAGGTGGATTTCGACCTGCTCGACGGGGACACGATCCGCACTCTGGAACCACTGCTCGGCGACGGGGTGCGGGCCGGGATCCGCCTGCGGGGGCAGCGGTTCGTCGATCCGCCGCGGTTCGTCGCCGCACTGGCGGACTCGGTGCGTGACCGCGGAGGTGCGGTCGTCACCGGATGCGAGGTGCAGGCGGTCCGGGACGACGCTCGGGGTGTGCGGGTAGTCGGTACCGACGGCACGGACCGGGCGGCAGATGCGGTGGTGCTGGCCACCGGGGCCAGGCTGACCGACCTGGCCCGGCCGTTCGGGGTCCGGACGCCGGTTCAGGCCGGCCGCGGGTACAGCTTCAGCGTGCGCCCGGCGGACCTGCCGAAGAACCCGATCTACTTCCCGGCCCAGCGGGTCGCGTGCACGCCGCTGCACGACCGGTTCCGCATCGCCGGGATGATGGAGTTCCGGCGGCCCGACGCCCCGCTCGACCCGCGCCGGATCCAGGCCATCGTCGACGCCGCACGACCGCTGCTCACCGGCATCGACTGGTCCGCCCGCACGGAGGAATGGGTGGGCTCGCGTCCCTGCACCCCGGACGGTCTGCCACTGGTCGGGGGGACCCGCTCGGCGCGCGTGTTCGTCGCCGGCGGTCACGGCATGTGGGGGGTGGCGCTCGGCCCGCTGACCGGGCGGCTGCTGGCCGACGCGATGACCGGTACGCCGGCGGCGGTCCTGCGGCACTTCGATCCGCTGCGCTGACGATCAGTCCAGCGCCCCGATCGCCGCCTCCGCCGCGGCGACGAGTTCCCCGCTCGCGGCGAGCCGGACCGCGACGTCGATCTCGGGACCGAGCCACCGGTCCGGGCCGGGCCCGGCCACGTACCGGCGGAGTGCGGCGACGACAGCGCCGGTCCCGGGCGCCGGAGCAAGCGGGGCACGCAGGTCCAGGGCGCGCGCCGCGGTCAGGGCCTCGATGGCCAGGACGCGGGTCAGTGCGTCGAGGCTGCGGCGCAGCTTGCGGGCAGCGGACCAGCCCATCGACACGTGGTCCTCCTGCATGGCCGACGACGGAACGGAGTCGACACTGGCCGGCACGGCGAGGCGTTTGAGGTCGGCGACGAGCGCGGCCTGGGTGTACTGGGCGATCATGTGCCCGCTGTCGACGCCGGGGTCGTGGGCGAGGAACGGCGGCAGGCCGTGGCTGCGGGCCACGTCGAGCAGCCGGTCGGTGCGGCGCTCGCTGATGCTCGCGACGTCGGCGACGACGATCGCGAGGAAGTCGAGGGCGTACGCCAGCGGGGCGCCGTGGAAGTTGCCGTTCGATTCGATCCGGCCGTCGCCGGTGACGACGGGGTTGTCGATCGCGGAGGCGAGTTCGCGCGCGGCGACCTGCTCGGCGTGGACGAGGGTGTCGCGGGCCGCTCCCGCGACCTGCGGGGCGCACCGCAGCGAGTAGGCGTCCTGCACCACCGGGCAGTCGGGGGTGCGGTGGCTGGCCACGACGGCGGAACCGGCGAGGAGCCGGGTCATGTTGGCGGCGGCCACCGCCTGGCCGGGGTGCGGCCGCAGGGCGTGCAGGTCGGCGGCGAAGACCCGGTCCGTGCCGAGCAGCGCTTCGGTGCTCATCGCGGCCGTGACGTCGGCGAGCCGCAGCAAGGCGCGCAGATCGTGGCACGCGAGGACCAGCATGCCCAGCATCCCGTCGGTGCCGTTGACGAGGGCGAGTCCTTCCTTCTCGGCGAGCACGACGGGATCGAGGCCCGCCGCGGCGAGAGCCTGTGCGGCCGGTACGAGCCTGCCCGCGGCGTCGCGGACGTCGCCCTCGCCGGTGAGTGCGAGGGCCACGTGGGCGAGGGGCGCGAGATCCCCGGAGCAGCCGAGGCTGCCGTGCTCGGGCACCACCGGGGTGATGCCCGCATTCAGCATCGCGGCGTAGGCCGTGGCCGTCCCGGGACGGACCCCGGTGTGCCCGGTGGCGAAGGTCGACAGGCGCAGCAGCATCATCGCGCGGACCACCTCCCGTTCCACCTCGGGGCCGGTCCCGGCGGCGTGGGATCGGATTATGCTGCGCTGCAGATCGATTCGTGATTCCGGCGGAATGTGGCGGGTGGCGAGCGCGCCGAAGCCGGTGGTGATGCCGTACGCGGCCCGGGGGTCGTGGGCGAGCGCGTCGACCACTGCGCGGGCGGCGCCGACGAGAGCGAGCGCCTCCGCGGAGATCCGGACCGGCACACCGGACCGCGCCACGCGCAGGACGTCGTCCGCGGCGACGGGACCGACCCCGACGACGACCTCCCCGGCCACGGTCACCTCCCGATCGATACGCGCTATCCGGATTGTGTCCCGGGCACCGGCCGGTGCGCCGCGGAATCGCGGCGACAAGGCCGGCTGGGTGACCGAGGCAGGTCCGGTTCGATCGGGGGCGCGGTCGCCTGCCTCGGGTTCACACGGCGTCCGGGTTCACGAGTCCGCCCCCAACGAGCCCTCGACCCGGTCGAACCACTCGAGCACGGCTCGTTCGTAGACGATGCCGAAGTCCAGGGTCGCCGACGAGTACGGGTCCGCACCGCACTCGGCGGCCGCGCGCTCGTAGTCGGCGAGCCGGCGTTGGTGGGCGACACGGTGAACGGCGAGCATCTCGGCCAGCCTGCCGGGGGGCAGGTGCCTGCCGAACGCGACGGTGAGCAGCAGCGGGTAGCGGATGTTCTCCGGCCCGGGTTCGCGTTCGATCCACTCGGCGAACGCGGCCCGGCCGGCGCCGGTGAGCGCGAACGGCTTGCGGTCGCGCGGGCCCACCTCGCCGGCCTCGACCAGACCGGTCCGTTCCATCGCGGCGAGTTCGCGGTACACCTGGCTGGTCGTGATCGACCAGAACTTCCCGATCCGCTCCTGCGCGGTCACCACCAGGTCCCACCCCGTCTTCGGCCCTTCGTGCAGGAATCCCAGCAGCGATGCCGCGGTGGCATTGAGCGGGCGCGCCGCGGTGGCCTCGAGCGGGCGCGCCGCAGTGGCATCGAGCGGGCGCGCCGCGGGGACCTCGTGCGGACGGGCCGCGGGGACCTCGGACGGGCGATCGGCCATATTCGGCACCTTCCAGGGGGTTGACATTCCACTGTGGCATATCCACCATGGTGATAGCGACCTTCCATTGTGGAACCTCCATCCGCAGACCCTCGGTCGCTTCGACCCCTCCGGGAGGCAGCGATGGACTACGCCGACGGCATCCGCATCTCCGACTCCGAACGCGAACGCCTCGTCGACGAGCTGGGCCGGCACCTCACCGCCGGCCGGCTCACGATCGGCGAGTTCGACCAGCGCGTCGGAGCGGTGTACCGATCCGTCACCACCGACGAGGCGCGCCGCGTGCTGAGCGACCTTCCCGCAGCACCCCCACCCGCCCCCGCACCCGTCCGCGCCCCGGCTCGCACTCCCGCCCGCACCCCCGCCCGCACCGCAGCCCCCCGACTCCCCGCGCATCAGCGGATCGAGTGGGCGGCGTGGGCTGCAGCCGGGACGATCAACCTGGTGATCTGGGCGATCGTGTCGATCGCCGTCGGCGCGACGGTGTACCCGTGGCCGATCTGGGTGATCGGACCGTGGGGACTGGTACTGCTCGGCCGAACGCTCGCCGGTCGAGAGGGCACCACCCTCCCGAGGGGCCCCGGCCTCGACGGGCGGCACACCCTCCGGTGGTGCGCATCACAAACTCGGCTATGATCGACGGGAATTACTTGTAACTCGCGGTTACGCGAAGGATCAGGGAGGACCCCCGTGTCGAAGACCCTCGAAGCCACCGTCGAGATCACCGCATCGCCGCAGCAGGTGTGGCAGGTGATCTCCGACCTGAAGCGGATGGGCGAGCGGAGCCCGCAGTGCCGGAAGATGGTCGTCCTCGGCGGACCCGTCGGCGCGGGGACCAAGACGATCAACATCAACCGCAAGGGCCTGCTCGTGTGGCCCACCACCGCCAAGGTGCTCTCGTTCGAGCCGGGCCGCCTGCTCCGCTTCCGGGTCGCGGAGAACGGCACCGTCTGGTCGTTCGCGCTGGAACCGACGCAGATCGGCACCCGCGTGATCCAGAGGCGGGAAGCCCCCAACGGCACCAGCAAGGTCTCGCAGTTCCTCATCGACAAGGTTCTCGGTGGCGCCACCGCCTTCGACGACGACATGGTGGTCGGCATGAACGCCACCCTCGCGCGCATCAAGCGGGAGGCGGAGGGCGCGGCCCTCGCCCGGTGACCCTCCTCGCGTAGGCTGTGAGAGCCCGCGGGCCGCACGCCCGCGGGTCACACCGCGCGACACTAAGAGGAGCCGTGGCCCGAAAGCCCACACCCCCCGGAACCCCACCGCCCACCAGCGTCGAACACGTACTCGAACTGGTCCGGAAGACGATTCCACCGCTCCACCCGGCCGGCATCCCCTTCGTCGCCGCGCCCCTCGCCGTCGCGGCGCTCGGCCGCAACCGCAAGTGGATCCGTCGCGCCGGCCTCGTCTCGGCCGCCGCCACCGCCGGGTTCTTCCGGCACCCGCACCGGGTGCCGCCGAACCGGGTCGGCGTCGTCGTGGCGCCCGCCGACGGGGAGGTGGCCCTCGTCGACACGGCGGTGCCACCCGCCGAACTCGAGATGGGTACCGAACCACGGCCGCGGGTGAGCATCTTCCTTTCCGTGCTGGACGTGCACGTCCAGCGCAGTCCCGTCGGCGGCACCGTCACCAAGGTCGTGCACCGGCCGGGGCAGTTCCTCTCGGCCGATCTCGCCGATGCCAGCGAAGTCAACGAGCGCAACAGCATGCTGCTCGAGACCCGCGACGGAGCCGACGTGGCCGTCGTCCAGATCGCCGGGCTGCTCGCCCGCCGCATCGTGTGCGACGCCCAGGTGGGTGACACGCTGCCGATCGGCGACACCTACGGCCTGATCCGTTTCGGTTCCCGCGTCGACACCTACCTGCCCCCGGGCAGCACTCTCCTCGTCGAGCGCGGGCAGAAGACGATCGGCGCCGAGACCGTCATCGCTCAGCTCCCGTGAGCCGGTCCGCAGCATCCCAGGCAGCCCCGGAACGCAGACGCCGCGGGCGTCCGCAGGCCGTGCGGCTGCTGCCGAGCGTCATCACGATCCTCGCGCTCTCCGCCGGCCTGTCGGCGGTGAAGTTCGCCCTCGACGGCCAGTTGGGCACCGCGCTGGGCATGATCGGTGCGGCGGCCGTGCTGGACTCCCTCGACGGGCGCATCGCCCGCCTGCTCGACGCCACCACCAAGATCGGCGCCGAACTGGACTCGTTGTCCGACGCCGTCGCGTTCGGCGTGGCGCCGGCCCTCGTGCTGTACGTGACGCTGCTGGACGGCAGCCCCTTCGGCTGGATCGTCGCCCTGCTGTACGCGGTCAGCATCGTGCTGCGCCTCGCCCGGTTCAACACGCTGCTCGAGGACGACACGGTGCCCGCGTACGCACGCGAGTACTTCGTCGGCGTGCCGTCCCCCGCCGGTGCCCTCGTCGCCCTGGCACCGGTCGCCGCGCACGTCCAGTGGGGCGACGGCTGGTGGGACTCCTACCCGGTGGTGGCCGTCTGGACGTTGCTCACCGCCGCCCTCGTCGTCAGTCAGATCCCGACCCTGGCGATGAAGTCGGTGTCCGTCCCGCCGCGCTACGCGGTGGTCCTGCTGGTACTCGTGGCGGTCGCGGCGGCCGCGCTGGTCACCTACCCGTACGTGCTCATGCTCGTCCTCGTCGGCCTGTACCTGGCGCACATCCCGTTCGCGGTCCGTTCCAAGCGCTGGGTGGCGGCGCGTCCGGAGACCTGGAACATCAAACCGTCCGAGCGGCGCGCCCTGCGCGCCGAGCACCGCGCCCTGCGGCCCCGCCGGGTCGGGATCCGGCGCGCCCCCCAGCCCCGGCAGTCCGCCGCGCGGCTCGGTCTGCGCCGCCCCCGCGGACGCTGACGACGCTCTAGGCTCGGCGGGGTGAGCAGCCCCGAACTCGCATTGACCGTCCGTCTGAACACCTCCGCGGCCGATGCACGCCGCGGCGTGGTCCGCGTGCACCCGGAGGTGCTCACCGCGCTGGGCCTGCGCGAATGGGATGCGATCGGCCTGATCGGCGGGCGTCGCACCGCGGCCGTCGCCGGCCTCGCCCCCGCCGGCACCCCCACCGGCACGATCCTGCTCGACGACGTGACACTGTCCAACGTGGGGCTGCGCGAGGACGCCACCGTCCTCGTCGGCCCGGTCGTCGTCCGCGGCGCCCGCACCGTCGCGGTCACCGGATCGGCGCTCGCCACCCACACGATCGACGACGTCACGCTGCGTCAGGCACTGCTGGGCAAGGTCCTCACCGTCGGCGACGCGGTGTCCCTGCTGCCCCGCGACCTCGGACCGGGCACGAGCACCGCCCCCACCACCCGCACGCTGTCCCGCACGTTCGGGATCGCCTGGACCACGGAACTGCTCACCGTCACCGCCGTCGACCCCGGTGCACCGGTGAGTGTGCAGCCGAACACCGCGGTGCGCTGGGGCAGCGCCCCGGCCGGACGACTCGTCGCCGAGGCCCCGGACGCCGTGCGGTCGGTCCGGGCCCCGGCTCCCGCACCGCCGCCGCCACCGGTGGAGGACCTCGTCGGCGTGCAGACCCAGGCCGGCAAGCTCTCCGAGTGGCTGAAGCTGGCCCTCGACGAGCCCGAACTGCTGCGCACCCTCGGCGCCTCCCCCCACCTCGGGGTGCTGATCACCGGGCCCGCCGGGGTCGGCAAGGCCACCCTCGCCCGCGCGGTGCTCGCCTCTCGTCGCGTCGTCGAACTCGACGGGCCCGGGGTGGGCGCCACCGCCGCCGACGACCGGCTGCGCCGGGTCACGGCCGCCGTCGCCGACCTGGCCGCCGGCGGGGTCCTGCTGGTCACCGACATCGATGCCCTGCTGCCCGCGGACCCCGAACCGGTGTCGGCGCTGATCCTCGACCAGTTGCGCCGCGCCGTCGACACCGTCGGGGTTGCGCTCGTCGCGACCACGGCCCACCCCACCGAGGTGGATGCGCGGGTCCGGTCCCCCGAGATCTGCGACCGGGAACTGGCCCTGCCGCTGCCCGACGGCGCCACCCGCCGCGCCCTCCTCGACGTGCTGCTGCGCCGGGTGCCCACCGGCGACCTCGCCCTCGACGCCGTCGCCGCCCGCGCACCCGGCTTCGTCGTCGCCGACCTGGCCGCCCTGTGCCGGGAGGCGGCCCTGCGGGCGGCGGCGCGGGCGAGTCGCGACGACACCGAGCCGAAGCTGACCCAGGACGACCTGCTCGGTGCCCTCGAGGTGATCCGCCCCCTGTCGCGGTCGGGCACCGAGGAGCTGGCCATCGGCAGCGTCACTCTGGACGACGTCGGCGACATGGTCGACACCAAACAGTCGCTCACGGAGGCGGTGCTGTGGCCGTTGCAGCACCCCGACTCCTTCGCGCGCCTCGGCGTCGAGCCGCCACGCGGTGTGCTCCTCTACGGGCCCCCGGGGTGCGGCAAGACCTTCCTGGTGCGGGCACTGGCCAGCTCGGGACAGCTCAGCGTGCACGCCGTCAAGGGCGCCGAGCTGATGGACAAGTGGGTGGGTGCCTCGGAGAAGGCCGTGCGGGAGCTGTTCCAGCGGGCCCGCAACTCCGCACCGGCACTGGTGTTCCTCGACGAGATCGACGCGCTCGCCCCCAGGCGCGGGCAGAGCTCCGACTCCGGGGTCACCGACCGGGTGGTGGCCGCGCTGCTCACCGAACTCGACGGGGTCGAACCCCTGCGCGATGTCGTGGTGCTCGGCGCCACCAACCGGCCCGACCTGATCGATCCGGCTCTGCTGCGCCCCGGCCGGCTCGAGCGGCTGGTGTTCGTGCCGCCGCCGGACGCCGAGGCCCGCGCGGCGGTGCTGCGCACCGCGGGCCGGTCGGTGCCGCTGGCCGACGACGTGGACCTCGGCGCCCTCGCCGCCGACCTCGACGGGTACTCCGCGGCGGACTGTGCGGCGCTGCTGCGGGAGGCGGCGCTCGCGGCGATGCGCCGCAGTGTGGACGCCGCGGCGGTCACCGCCGACGATGTGGCGACGGCACGGAAGGCGGTGCGCCCCTCGCTGGACCCCGCACAGGTCGAACACCTGCGCGCCTACGCCGAGGGACGCTGACGATGCCGGCGGTGACGGTGCGGGTGGACGAACCCGTCGCGGGGCTCGCGGCGTTGTGTGCGGGCGCTCTCGCCGGCTTCGCCGTGTCGGCGGACGTGGTGGCGCTCCCCGCCGGCACCGGCAGCGCGGCGGCACCGATCGTGTTCGCGGTGGCGGCGGTGCTGGCGGTCGCGGGGCTGCAACGCTCCGGCTCGCGCCGCACGGCGTGGCTGCTGGCGACCGGCTGCACGGTGGTGCTCGCAACGGTGCGCTTCGCGGTGCCGGCCGCCGACGTCGACACCCTCACCGCGCTGGCCCTGACCGGGGCGGGGGCGGCCGGGATCCTGCTGGGGGCGGCGGTCGCCGCGGCGTGGGGGGAACCGATCGGGCAGTGGGCGGTGGTCGCCGGGACGTGGGCGGTGTTCCTCGTCGCCGGTCCGACGGGGACGTCGCTGCAGTCGTCGGCGCTGCCGTCGCCGCTGCAGTGGCCGCTCGCCGTCGGGGCCGGAGCCGTGGTGCTCGCCGCGCTCGTCGCGGGGCCCGGAGCCCGGGTGCAGCGGCCGGATGCCCGGCTGCCGATCGTCGCGGTCGGAGCGACCGCGGTGCTCGTCGTCGGTCTGCACGTGCTCGGAGGCTGGGTGGGCGAGCACGCGGCAGGGGCGTGGATGTGGCCGGTCGCCGTCGGCGCGCTCGCCGCGACGGTGCTCGGCGTCGAGGCCGTCGCGCGTGTCCTGCCCTTCGCGGACGGCCGGTTCCCCGTCGCCGCGCTCGGGGCGACGGCCGCGGCGTACCCGCTCGTCGACGATCTCGCCGGGACGGAAGTGTCCGCGTGGGTGCCCGCGACCGGGCTGCTGGCCGTCGCGGCGGGAGCGGCGCTGGCGTGGCGGGTGCCGCGGGTCGACCTGGGACTGGGGGTGGCCCTGATCGTCACGCTGACCGTTGCGCTGTGGCCGGGCGTCGGGGCGGACGGCCCGCAGCTGCTGGTGCGCGTCGCACTGGTCGCCGCGGGTACCGGTCTCGCGCTGGGGGCGGCGCTGCCGCGGGCGGCGCCGGTCGCCGCGATGGGTCTGGCGCTGCCGTTCACGGCGGCCACGGTCGCCGCGGTGGCGGCCCTACCCGCCGACCAGCGGATGCTCACCGGTGCGCTGGTCGCAACCGGCGCGGTGTGTGCCTGGCGCTGCCGGGGTTGACGTCGCCGCTCTCACCGGGCCCGGACGAGACCGAGGGCGTGCAGGTGCTCGAACACGAGCATCGAGCCCGGCGCGACCTCGGGGAGGGCGGCGTAGTCGGCGACCGTGAACCAGCCGAGCTCGGCGATCTCCGCCGCCGGACGCGGTTCGCCGGCGAGTTCGGCCGTGAAGCAGGTCATGTGCAGTCGGGTGCCGGGCGGATGGCCGAACGCATCGGCCTCGAAAATCCCCACCTCGGCCACGGTGCCGTCGACGAGGTCGACGCCGAGTTCCTCGCGGATCTCCCGGTGCAGGGCCTGCTCGGGCGTCTCGCCGGGGTCGATCTTGCCGCCCGCCATGTAGAAGGTGGTCTTGCCGACGGAACGGGTCTGCAAGAGGCGTCCGTCACGGACGTACGCGAGCGCGGCGGTACGGATCGAGCCGGTGTCGGGCATGGAGGGACTCTACGATGGGAGGCGGACGCCTGTGCGTCGACGGTCCGTTCGCAACGTTGCGAACGATGCCGGTAGACTTCGGGCCAATCCGATTTGTCCATTTGCACGGCAGCGCGTGTGCCGGGGCTTTCCCGGTTCCGCGCAGTTCGGGCATCGTCCCCTGCGGGCGGGGCCCACCAATTGCAAGCCTGTTACACCCCGCCGCCAGGCCCGACCCCGACGGAGTGCCTTTTGCTCGCCATACTCATCGCTCACGCGGTCGCCACGCTCGTCGCGCCGCCTCTGGTCAGAGTCATGGGGAGAAATGCGTTCCTGCCGCTCGCGCTGGTGCCGCTGGCGAGTCTCGGCTGGGTGATCGGCAACTGGAGCACCGAACGCACCCTGCAGATCGCCTGGGCTCCGGGTCTGTCGATGAACATCGACATGCGCTTCGACTCCCTCGCAGCGATCATGTCGGCGCTGGTGCTGGGCATCGGCGCGCTCATTCTGCTCTACTGCGCCCGGTACTTCACCGACGACGAGCCCCGCCTGGGGATCTTCGCCGCCCAGATGGTCGCCTTCGCCGGGGCCATGTTCGGTCTCGTGACCAGCGACAACATGCTGGTTCTCTACATCTTCTGGGAACTGACGACGGTCCTGTCGTTCCTGCTCGTCGGCCACTACGCGGAGCGGGCGTCGAGCCGCCGCGCGGCCACCCAGGCCCTGCTCGTCACCACCGCCGGTGGCCTCGCCATGCTCGTCGGCGTCATCGTGCTCGGGCAACTGGTGGGCAGCTACAACCTCTCCGACGTGATCGCGGCCGCCCCGAGCGGCTGGCTGGCCGGGGTGGGCATCGCCCTGGTGCTGGTCGGCGCCCTGTCGAAATCCGCGGTGGTACCGCTGCACTTCTGGCTGCCCGGGGCGATGGCGGCCCCGACGCCCGTCTCCGCGTATCTGCACGCCGCCGCGATGGTGAAGGCGGGCATCTACCTGGTCGCGCGGCTGGCTCCGGCGTTCGCCGATGCGGCGCCCTGGCGGCCCATCGTCGTCACCCTCGGCCTGGCCTCGATGCTGCTCGCCGGCTGGCGCGCGTTCCGGGCCTTCGACCTGAAGCTGATCCTGGCCTTCGGCACCGTCAGCCAGCTCGGCTTCCTCATCGCGCTCGTCGGGATCGGCAGCCGGGAGGCAGCGCTGGCGGGCATGGCCATGGTCGTGGCCCACGCGATGTTCAAGGCCTGCCTGTTCATGGTGGTGGGCATCGTCGACCACGGCGCAGGCACCCGCGACATCCGCAAGCTCGCGCACCTCGGGAAACGGACGCCGTTCCTCGCGGCCGTCGCGGCCGTCGCCGCGATGAGCATGGGCGGGTTGCCCGTGTTCATCGGGTTCGTCGGCAAGGAGGCCGCCCTCGAGGCCGTGCAGGTGACGACCCTGCTGAGTCCGGGCGCGCGGATCGCGGTCCTCACCGCGATCGTCGTCGGATCGATCCTCACCCTGGCATACAGCATCCGTTTCGTGTGGGGCGCCTTCGGACGCAAGCAACTCAAGCGCCCGAGTCCGGCCGTGCAGAGCTTCCACGAGCCGGGGCCACTGCTGCTGTTCTCTCCGACCGTCCTGGCGTTCGGCGGGCTGGCCGCCGGACTCGCCGCGCCGTGGATCGACACGCTGCTCTCCCCCTACGCGGACACGCTGCCCAGCACCCTGGACAAGCCGTACCACCTCGCGCTGTGGCACGGCGTCGGACTCCCCCTCGTGCTGACTGCCGTCGTCGTGGTCGGAGGAACCACGCTGTATCTCGCACACCGCACCATCTCGCGCCTGAAGTTCGAACGTCCGATGCTCGGCAACGCCGACCGCATGTACGACGAGACGTTGCGGCTCATGGACACCGTGTCGATGCGTCTGACCGGCTTCCTCCAGCGGGGATCGCTGCCGTTGACCCAGGCGACGATCCTGGTGACGCTGGTCCTGCTCCCCACGATCCTGCTGTTCGTGTTCGGTGTCGCGGAACGTCCCCGGCTGCGCTGGTGGGACAGCCCGTTCGAGTTCGTGGTGGTGCTCGCGATCATCGGCGGTGCCCTCGCCGCCGCGATCATGCGCAACCGGATCGCCGGCGTGCTCGTCGTCGGCCTCACCGGATACGGCTGCGGCCTGCTCTTCGCCTTCCACGGCGCCCCGGACCTCGCGTTGACGCAGGCGCTGGTGGAAACCCTGACGCTGGTGATCTTCGTGCTGGTGCTGCGCAAGCTGCCGGCCGAGAACCGGCACGTCGCCGGGAACCGCCTCCGCCGAGCCCTCCTCGGGGTGGCCGTCGGCGCGACGGTCACCGGAATCGGGGCCTTCGCCGTCGCGGCCCGCAGCACCGAACCGATCGCCCTGCTCCTCCCGCAGGCCGCCTACGAGTTGGGCGACGGCAAGAACGTCGTCAACGTCCTGCTCGTCGACATCCGGGCGTGGGACACCCTCGGGGAGATCTCGGTGCTGCTCGTGGCCGCGACGGGCGTGGCGAGCCTGGTCTTCCGTACCCGGCGGTTCGGAGCGGCCCCCCGGGTCGCCGACGCCCCCGCCGCGCAACTCGACGCCGTGGCCGCCAGCACCGAGACGACCTGGCTCCGGGGTGGGGACCTGATCGATCCGCGACACCGGTCGCTGATCCTCGAGGTCACGACCCGGCTGGTCTTCCCCACGATGATGGTGCTGTCGGTGTACTTCTTCTTCGCGGGCCACAACGCCCCGGGCGGCGGCTTCGCCGGTGGGCTCACCGCCGGCCTGGCTCTGGTGCTGCGCTATCTCGCCGGTGGTCGCTACGAACTCGGCGAGGCCGTCCCGATCGACGCGGGCAAGATCCTGGGCCTGGGCCTGACCTTCTCGGCGGGCACCGCGCTCGTCTCGTTGTTCCTCGGGGCGCCCGCGCTCTCCTCGGCGACACTCGAACTCACTCTGCCCCTACTGGGAGACGTCAAGATGGTGACCGCCCTGTTCTTCGATCTCGGTGTGTATCTGATCGTGGTCGGCCTGGTGGTCGATGTGCTCCGCAGCCTCGGAGCCCGGCTCGACGCCGAGATCGTCGGTGAACGCCGATGACCGTCAACCTGACGCTGCTCATCGCCACCGGGGTGCTCGTCGCCTCCGGGGTGTACCTCCTGCTCGAGCGCAGCATCATCAAGATGCTGCTCGGGCTCCTGCTGATCGGCAACGGCATCAACCTGCTGATCATCGGGCTCGCCGGTCCCGCCGGCGAACCGCCGATCATCGGATTCGGCAACGAACTCCACGAGGAGATGGCCGATCCGCTCGCGCAGGCGATGATCCTGACCGCCATCGTCATCACGATGGGTGTCGCGGCGTTCGTGCTCGCCCTGACGTACCGGTCCTTCACGCTCAGCGCGCGCGACGAGGTCGAGAACGACCCCGAGGACACCAAGGTGTCCCAGCGCCGGACGCGCGCCGACGCCCCGGACCGGGACCGCTCGGACGATCCGGTCACGGGCGAGCCGAGCAAGATCGGCGACGCCTTCGATTCCGCCGGCAACCCCATCCCCCTCGAGGAGCTGACCAACATCGAGGATCTCGAGTGCTACGAGGACCTGCACGACGGGGACTTCGACGACGAGACCGACTCCGCCTACAGCGACGGTGAGCCGGCACGCGGAGACGATGCGCCGTCCCCGCGAGGAGGGACCCGATGACCCTGTCCGCAGCCGCCCTCATACCGCTGCCCGTCCTCATTCCGATGCTCGCGGCGGCCACCACCCTGATCCTGGGGCGCCGGCCGCGTGCCCAGCGTGCCGTCACGGTCGTATCCCTCGTCGCGGTGCTCGTCGTGGCGGGCCTGCTGCTGTATCTCGCGGATCGGGATGGCATCGCGACGTTGCAGGTCGGCGGGTGGGAGGCGCCCATCGGGATCACGCTGGTCGTGGACCGCCTGTCCGCCCTCATGCTCGTGGTGTCGGCGATCGTGCTGCTCGCCGTCATGCTGTACGCGGTCGGTCAGGGCATCCACGACGGCACCGAGCAGCAACCCGTGTCCATCTTCCTGCCGACGTACCTGGCGCTGACGGCAGGCGTGTGCAACGCGTTCCTGGCGGGAGACCTGTTCAACCTGTTCGTCGGGTTCGAGGTCCTCCTCGCCGCGTCGTTCGTGCTGCTCACCTTGGGGGCGAGCGCCGACAGGGTGCGCGCCGGCGTCTCGTACGTGATGGTGTCGATGGTCTCGTCGCTGATCTTCCTCGCGGGGATCGCGCTCGCCTACGCCGCCACCGGCACGTTGAACCTGGCTCAGATGTCCCTGCGTCTCGACGACGTGCCCGCCGGCACGCGGGCGGCGATCTTCGGAGTCCTCCTCGTCGCATTCGGTATCAAGGCCGCCGTCTTCCCCCTGTCCTCGTGGTTGCCCGACTCCTACCCCACCGCCCCGGCACCGGTCACGGCCGTGTTCGCCGGCCTGCTCACCAAGGTCGGTGTGTACGCGATCATCCGCACGCACACCCTCCTGTTCCCGGGCGGGGAACTCGACGACGTCCTGCTGATCGCCGGCCTGCTCACGATGCTCGTCGGCATCTTCGGGGCCATCGCGCAGAACGACATCAAGCGCCTGCTGTCGTTCACCCTCGTCAGTCACATCGGTTACATGGTGTTCGGCATCGCCCTGTCGACACAGGCCGGGCTGTCCGGCGCGGTGTACTACGTCGCGCACCACATCCTCGTCCAGACCACCCTCTTCCTGGTGGTGGGGCTGATCGAACGCCAGGCCGGATCGGCGTCCCTGCGTCGTCTCGGCGGGCTGGCCCTGGCGAGCCCGCTGCTGGCGATCGTGTTCCTGGTCCCGGCCCTGAACCTGGGCGGCATCCCGCCGTTCTCCGGATTCATCGGGAAGGTCGCTCTCCTGCAGGCCGGCGCATCCGAGGGCTCCGTACTGGCGTGGGTGCTCGTGGCCGGTGGCACCGCCACCAGTCTGCTCACCCTCTACGTGGTGGCCCGCGTGTGGACGAAGGCGTTCTGGCGCGCGCGTGCCGACGCACCCGAGGGCGACCTCGCCGACACGGCGCCGTCCGCCCTGCTCGACCGCTCCGAGGAGGACATCGCCTTCGGCGACCGGGCGGACGTGGGACGCATGCCCCCCGCGATGCTCGTCCCGACGGTGGGTCTCGCGCTCGTCGGCCTCGGTCTCACCGTCTTCGCCGGGCCGCTGATCGACATCAGCGATCGTGCCGCGGAGAACCTACGCGACCGCTCCGTCTACGTCGAGGCGGTCCTGGGAGGAGTCCCCGAATGACCAGTCGCGCATCGCTGCTCCGATTCCTCGTCCTTGCCTGGATGGTCCTGGTCTGGGTGCTGCTGTGGGGCACCTTCTCCGTCGCGAACGCCCTCAGCGGCCTCGTCGTCGCGTTGGCGATCATGTTCCTGCTGCCGTTGCCGAGGGTGCCCGTCGAGGGCCGGGTCCACCTGTTCTCGTTGCTCAAACTGGCGCTCGTCATCTTCGGCGACACGATCAGGAGCACCGCGTCGGTGGCCTGGCTGAGCATCAGGCCGGGACCCGGTCCACTGACCGGGGTCCTGCGCTGCCGGCTGATCATCAAGTCGGACCTGGTCCTCACCCTGTGGACCGACATCATGAACAACATCCCGGGAACCATGGTGCTCGAGATCGACCGGGTGCGACGGATCGTCTACGTGCACGTCCTCGACCTGAGCAGCGACCGGGCGGTGGCCGAGTTCTACCGGTCGGCGCGCCGGATCGAGCGGTTGCTGATCTCGACGTTCGAACGGAACTCCGAATGGCAACCCAGTCCCTGGTACCGGGACCGGACCTCGGCGAACGTGGAGGACATCGCATGACCGTGCTACTGGCAGTGTCCGGCGTGCTGCTGGCGTCGGCAGCCGCGCTGCTGATCTTCCGGGCTCTGGCCGGACCGAGTTCCCTCGATCGGCTGGTGGCCATGGACTGTGTCCTGGCCCTCACGCTGTGCGGGATCGCGGTGTGGGCCGTCTACAGCCGCGACACCAGCATCGTTCCTGCGCTCGTGGCCTTCTCCCTGGTGGGCTTCATCAGTTCGGTGTCCATCGCTCGCTTCCGGGTGCGTGACGAATGATCACGGACATCCTGGAAGTGGTCGGACACATCCTCATCCTCCTCGGCTCGGCGGTCTGCCTGGCCGGGGCGATCGGCGTCGTGCGCTTCCGCGACACCCTGGCACGCATGCACCCCGCCACGATGCCGCAGGTGGTGGGCGTCCTGCTCGTGCTGAGCGGGGCCATCCTCAACCTGCGCGGGAGCGTCGACATCTGGATGCTGGTGCTCGCGTCGATGTTCATGGTGCTGACCGCACCGGTCGTCGCGCACCGGGTGGGCCGGGTGGCCTACCGGGAGCAACTCGGTCGCGACGGCCTCCCGATGCCGGAGGAACTGCCCTCGGAGTGACGTCCACCCGGCCCTCGGGTCGACGCCGACGTCACGCGGCCTCGTTCGTCTTGTCCGCCCGGGACGGTGCACCGGATCCGGATCGAGCGCCCTCGGGGTACGCGCCGGTGCCTGCGAACGTGACGTGGAAGGCCACCGCCACCACCACCAGCGAACCGATCAGCAGGGGCCCGGCGAGCAGCGCGTGCTCCGCCATGAGGTGCGGCAGGTACCGGTAGGCCGCCAGCTGCGCGGCCAGCACCGCCGTGCCGCCCGCGACGAGCCTGATGCGGAACCAGCCCCATCCGCGGTCGGGGTCGCGCAGCGCCGCCTCGAGTGTCAGGCACAGCACCGCGCCGGAGACGAGGTCCACGCCGTAGTGGTAGCCGAAGCCCAGCGTGGCGGCGAGCGTGCACCCGAGCCATCCGGTGCCGAGGAGCCGCAGCCAGCCGGGGCCGCCGCGGGTGTGCAGGAACAGCGCCAGCGCCCACGCGGTGTGCAGGCTCGGCATGCAGTTGCGCGGGGTGATCGTGTCGAACGGGATCGGCTGCGGGTCGGGATTCCACGGCACCGCACCCGGCCAGAAGGTCCCCACCTGCCAGCCCTCGCCGTGGTCGCCGAATGCGAAGATCGGGCCCACCACCGGGAACAGCATGTAGATCAGTGGGCCCACCAGGCCGATGAGCAGGAAGGTGCGCACCAGGTGGTGCGCGGGCCAGGGGCGGCCCCCGCCGACGTGGCGGAGCTGGTAGACGGCGACGACGATCGCCGCGACGGGCAGTTCGATGTACACCCAGTGCAGCACGGCGTACACCCCGGGTCCGAGCCATTCGAGGACCTGACCGGCCAGCCACGACGGATTGCCCAGCGCGTGGTCGGCGAGCTGGACGTACTCGTCGAGCACCTCCGGCCGGGTCCGCGCGGTCAGCTCGAGCCAGGTGTCGCCGATCTTGACGGAGAGCACGAGCAGCACACCCAGGGCGATGCCGCGCAGCGCACCTCGCCGGGGGCCGCCCTGCAACGCGACCGCGGCGTATCCGGCGAGCAGCACGAGCACGATCGTCGGCCCGTTCCCCGCCGTCAGGGGTCCACCGGTGAGGTACCGTTCGGCCGCGAACGCCGCGTCGAGCAGCACCGCGGCAGTGAGGGAGACGACCCGCAGGCGCGTGGTCAGCCCCACCATCGCCAGCGCGAGACCGGCCCACGGCACGGACGCCGACGTCGGGACGCCGACGACGTCACCGACGAGTCCCGGGATGGGCCCGGGGAACCCGCTGTACCGCGCGACCGCCTCGGCCACGAGGACCCCGAGAATCGCGCCGATCAGAGCGAGGGGAACGAACAGTTGCGGCACATGCGCCGGCTGCGCCTTCGGGCGCTCCACCTCTCGGATCGACACCGACACATGGTAAACAGCGCGTGAACTGCGCGGGAACGCGGCTGCCGGGTCAGGCCCGCAGTTCCTCCACCAGCGAATCCACCACGGCGACGAGGTCGCCGCCGGTCTGCTCGGCGATCCGGCGTTGCCGCTGGTAGGAGGCACCCCGCACGGGGATCTGCGCCACCTGGGCGAGTTCGTCCGCGCAGCCGAGCCGCACTGCCGTGGGGGTGAGCTGTTCGAGCAGGTCGTTCAGGTCGTCGGTGACGAGGCGTTCGTGGCACACCGGGTCGAGGATCACCTCGGCCTCGAGGCCGTAGCGGGCGGCACGCCACTTGTTCTCCTTGACGTGCCACGGCTGCAGGGTGGGCAGCTGCTCGCCCTGCTCGAGCCGTTCGTCGTAGTACACGACGAGCGAGTGCACGAGCGCGACGAGGGCGGCCAGCTCGGCCTTGTTGGTGATGCCGTCGAACACCCGGATCTCGATGGTGCCCCACCTCGGCGACGGACGGATGTCCCAGTGCATGCCGCCCGGTTTCGTGATGACACCGGACTTGAGCTGATCCTCGATGAAGCTCTCGTACTGTGCCCAGCTCTCGAAGTGGTAGGGCAGCCCGGCCGTCGGCAGCTGCTGGAACATCAGGGCACGGTTGCTCGCGTAACCGGTGTCCACGCCCGCCCAGATCGGCGAGGACGCCGACAGCGCCAGCATGTGCGGGTACTTCACCAGCAGCGCGTTGAGGATCGGGATGACCTTCTCGGCGGAGGAGACACCGACGTGGACGTGCACCCCCCAGATGAGCATCTGCCGGCCCCACCAGCGGGTGCGCTCGATCATCTCGTCGTAGTCCGGGGACCGGGTGACGACCTGGTCGGTCCACTGCCCGAACGGGTGGGTGCCGGCGCAGATCAGATCCACACCCGCAGGATCGGCAGCCGTGCGCAACAGGTCGAGGGACTCGGCGAGGTCGTCGACGGCCTCGGCGACGGTGCCGTGCACATCGGTGACGAGCTCGACGGTGTTGCGGAGGAACTCCTTGGTGAGCCGCGGGGTCTGACCGGCACGCCGCTCGACCGCGTCGAAGACGACGGCGGCGGTGTTGGACAGGTCGCGGGTCTTCTTGTCCACCAGCGCGATCTCCCACTCGACGCCGAGGGTCGGGCGGGGCGAACCGGGAAACGGTACGGGCACGAGTCGATCCAACCACAGGGCCCCGGTGACCGTCGCCGGTCGCCGGGGCCCTGTGGATAGCAGTGTCGGGAGGTCGCCGTCAGGAGACGACGCCGCAGGCGAGACGCTCGCCCGCGGCGGTTTCCTGGTGGACGACGACGGCGGTGCCGTCCCCGCCCTGCAGGTCGTCGAGGGTGAACTCCTCGGTGGTGACGGTCAGCGACCCGGTGCCGTCCTCGCGCACCACGACCGCGCCGAGGTCCCCGCTCTCGGGGACGCTGGTGTTGCCGCCGGCCTGCAGATGCCCGCCCGCGGACAGGTAGTTGCCGGGCTCGCCTCCGGTCGGTGCGGTGGAGTTGGTCTCGCACTTGCCGACCTCGTGGACGTGGACGCCGCGGTAGCCGGCCGGCATGCCCTCGAGGTCGACCGTGACCTCGATACCCCCGTCGACCTCGGTGAAGGTGACCGTGCCGGCGGCCTCGCCGGCCGGGGTCCGCAGTTCGGCGGAGTTGTCCGCGCCGCCGCCGTGGCTACCCGATGCGCCCGCCGTGGCCTCGCCCGGGACGGCGCCGCCGCCGTGGGCCTCGTCGGCACCTTCCGGGGCGGGGGAACCCGTCCACACCGGCGGGGTGGTGCCGGGGGTGTCGCTCGGCTCCTCGCTGTTCGAGCACGCGCTCAGGCCCACCGCAGCGATCGCGACGATCGGGGCCAGGGCACGCCAGGACATGCGACGGGTGGAACTCGAGGCCATCAAACCGCTCCTTCGAAGTGGCGAAAAGTCACCCGATCATAACCGGGCGGCGGACGCCCTCACGGTGAGGTGACGATGACGATGACCCCGGGCGCGGAGTCCTCGATCCCGGCGAAGCGCGGCTGCGCCGTCACCCCCAGCGCCTCGGCCACCGCCTCGGCGGTCTGCCGCTCCCCCGGACCCGTGCCGTAGTACACGGACGTGGATTCGATCACGCCGTCGCTGTAGTTGCCCGTCTCCGAGACGGTGAATCCCTCGTCCTCGAGCAGGCCGGCCGTCTGGGCGGCGAGCCCGGAGACGTTGCTGTTGTTGAACACCCGTACCGGTGCGGCGGCAGTCCCGGGGGAGGTGGTGGCGGAGACCGTCGTCGTCGCGCCGGCGGTCGTCGTCCGCGCCGAGGTCGCGGCGAACGGCGCCGACGTCACGGAGGTGGTCGCCGGCGCGGCGGCCGGTTCGGTCGCAGGCTCGGGAGCAGAGCCCTCGGAATCGGAGCTTCCGAGCGAGGCCAGGCCGAGGCCCGCGAAGAGGATGGCGAGAGAGATCAGCACCATCGCGAGCGCTCGCAGCGGCGGACCCGACGATTCCGAGGTTGTGCTCACGCTGTCGACCTTAGTTGCCGCGTCCGCCGGAGCACCGTCGTACTCGCACTACGTGGTGATCTCGAACCCGAGCCGGCGCGCGGCCCGGGCCTTCTGCCGGCTCGCGCGCAGGCGCCGCAACCGCTTGACGAGCATGGGGTCCGCCGCCAGGGCCTCCGGCCGGTCCACCAGGGCGTTGAGGACCTGGTAGTAACGGGTCGCGGACAGACCGAAGAGCTCCTTGATCGCCTCTTCCTTGGCACCCGCGTACTTCCACCATTGCCGTTCGAAAGCGAGGATGTCGCGTTCGCGGCGAGACAGACCGTCCGTGCCCGCCGGATCCACGACGGCGGGGTTGTTCTCGGCGTGGTTGCTCCGGTCGGAAACCTGCTCGGATTCGTTACCGATATGCGCTGCTGCGCCGTCCATCTCACTCCTCGACTGCCTCGAATCACACCGGCATCCGATCGGACCCGGGTGTTTCCGAGGGCAATTCAACCACGGTGGTACGACAGGTACCGGCTCAACGGACGGGCGAGTCCCGCCCACTATCCTCTTGCACCATGGCAATACTTCCGATCCGGATCGTCGGTGACCCCGTCCTGCATCACCCGACGAAACCGGTCACCCAGTCGCCGGCCGAACTGGCCCAGCTGATCGCCGACATGTACGAGACGATGGACGCGGCGAACGGCGTCGGCCTGGCCGCCAACCAGGTCGGAGTCGACCTGCGGCTGTTCGTCTACGACTGCCCCGACCTGGACGAGTCCGGCACCGTGGTCCGCCGCCGCGGCGAGGTGATCAACCCGGTGCTCGAGACGTCGGAGATCCCCGAGACCATGCCCGACCCCGACGACGACGTCGAGGGATGCCTGTCGGTCCCCGGCGAGCAGTTCCCCACCGGGCGCGCCGAGTGGGCGAAGGTCACCGGCACCGACGCCCAGGGCGACCCGGTCGAGATCGAGGGCCACGGCTTCTTCGCCCGGATGCTGCAGCACGAGGTCGGCCACCTCGACGGCTACCTGTACGTCGACAAGCTCATCGGTCGCAACGCCCGGGCCGCGAAGAAGACCATCAAGCGGGCCGGATGGGGCGTGCCCGGCCTGAGCTGGGTGCCGGGAACGGTCGAGGACCCGTTCGGCCACGACGACGAGGACTGACGCCCCGGTGACGACCGAGCAGCCCGTGCCCGTCGGCACCCGGGTGGTGCTGCGCTACCGGCTGCCCGCCGGGTACAGCCACCCGATGACCGACGTGATCGGGGAACTGGTCGCCCTCGACCCGGCGGTGGTGGTCCGCACCGCCGACAGCCGTCTCGTGCAGGTCGCGCCCGACGCCGTGGTGGCGCTCAAGGCACTCGGCGCCCGCCCGATCCGCACCGGCGAGATCCGCGCCCTCGAGAACGCCGCAGCCGCCGCCTGGCCCGGGCTCGAGCAGGGGTGGATCGACGGTTGGCTCCTGCGGGCCGGCGCCGGCTTCACCGGTCGTGCGAACTCCGCCACGCCGCTGGGCGACCCGGGCACGGTCGCGGACCCCCTCGACCCGGACGTGCACGCCCGGATGCGCGGGTGGTTCGCGGAACGGGGCCTGCCGCTGCGGCTCCTGCTGCCGGACCGGCTCGCGCGCATCCCGCACGGATGGACCCCGAGCGACGAGGTGCAGGTGCTGGCCGCCGACCTCGACAACGTGCCACTGCCCGGTGTCACCACTCCCGTGGCCGTGAGCCCCCGCCCGGACGCCGGCTGGCTGTCGCTGTACCGGTATCGCGGTGCTCCGGTGCCCGCCGAGGGCCGGGCGGTCGTCGAGTCCGTCCTGGGCGGCGCGCTGGGGTTCGGCCGTATCGGCAGCGACACCGCGACCCTGGCGATCGCCCGTGCCGCGGTCACCGATGCCCCCGACGGGCGGCGCTGGGTGGGGCTGACCGCCGTGGAGGTGGCCGCCGCACACCGCCGGCGCGGCCTCGGCACGCTCGTGTGCGGCGCCCTGCTGCAGTGGGGACGCGACCACGGCGCCACCCACGCATACCTGCAGGTCGCAGCGGACAACGACGCCGCCCGGGGCCTGTACCGGGCGCTCGGATTCGTCGAGCACCATCGCTACCGGTACGCGACGGAACCTGTCTGCCCGCTCGCCTAGAGTGGGACCGTGCGTCTTGCTACCTGGAACGTGAACTCCGTCCGTGCCCGTGCCGACCGGATCCTCGACTGGTTGCAGCGGTCGGGCACCGATGTGCTCGCCATGCAGGAGACCAAGTGCAAGGACGAGCAGTTTCCGTACGAGCGGTTCGAAGAGCTCGGCTACCGGGTCGCACACGTCGGGCTCTCCCAGTGGAACGGCGTGGCCATCGCCTCCCGCATCGGTCTCGACGACGTGCAGATCGGGTTCGAGGACCAGCCCGGATTCACCAAGGACCCGGACGCCGACCCGGCGCAGGAGGCCCGGGCGATCGGCGCGACGTGCGGCGGGGTGCGGGTGTGGAGCCTGTACGTGCCCAACGGCCGCGAACTGGCCGATCCCCACTACGTCTACAAGCTCGAGTGGCTCGCGAAGCTGCGCGCCGACGCCCAGGCCTGGCTCGCCGCCGACCCGCAGACGCAGATCGCGCTCGTCGGCGACTGGAACATCGCGCCCACCGACGAGGATGTGTGGGATCCGGCGTTCTTCGAGGGGAAGACCCACACGTCGGAGCCGGAACGGGAGGCGTTCCGCGCGTTCCTCGACAGCGGCTTCACCGATGTGGTGCGCCCGCACGCCCCGGGGCCGGGGGTGTACACCTACTGGGACTACACCCAGCTCCGATTCCCGAAGCGTCAGGGCATGCGGATCGACTTCGTCCTCGGTTCCCCGGCGCTCGCGGCGCGTGTGGCCGGCGCGGAGATCGACCGCAACGAGCGCAAGGGCAAGGGGGCGAGCGACCACGCGCCGGTCGTCGTCGACCTCGCGGACTGAGACGTCCGGTCCCCGGCCCGGCGCGTCAGCGACGACCGGCGGCCGGCTCGAGGGGCAGCACGACGTCCCGATACTCGGGGTGGGCGGTGAGGAAGCGCTGCACATAGGTGCACACGGGACGGACCCGCCAGCCCCGCTCGCGCGCGAGATCCAGGGAGCGGCCCACGAGAACGCCCGCGAGCCCACGGTGCCCGAAGTCCTCGACGATGACGGTGTGCAGGAAATCGACGACGGGATGGTTGCGTCCGGGCACGCCGGAGGGACGATCCGTGTCGAAATACCCGAGGATCCCGACAAGATCCCCGTTCAGGCGTAGCTCGAAGCGGTTCTGATCCTTGTTGTCGGTCACCTCGGTGCGCGGCGAGTTGACGAGCATGATCCCCTCCGTGGTGCCGTAACCGAACTGTGACCTACGCCACTATAGAGCATGCAGGGTGCATCTGCCGAGACGTGTGAGACAAAACTGGACGTTGCCCCGGGACGGTGCCGCGCCGGTGTGGCAGCGCACATCGGCGGCCGCACGCGCGGCCGGGATCCGAGCCGGGGGGCCGGGCCGGCAATCGGACCGGATCGGTAGGGTCGCAGCCGTGAAGCTGCTGCCCCTGCCCCCGAAGGGCCGAACCCCGGTCCGTGCCCTCACCATCGCCGGCACCGATTCGGGGGGTGGGGCCGGGATCCAGGCCGACTCGCGCACCATGGCGATGTGCGGCGTGCACGCCTGCGTCGCCGTCGCGGCCGTGACCGTGCAGAACTCCGTGGGCGTCAGCGGCTTTCACGAGATCCCGCCCGAGACGGTGGCCGCGCAGGTGCGCTGCGTGGTGGAGGACATCGGGGTCTCGGGCGCCAAGACCGGCATGCTCGCCTCCACCGGGATCATCGAGGCGGTCGCCGCGGTGTGCACCGAGGTCGGCATCGGCCGGGACCGGCCGGTACCGCTCGTGGTCGACCCGGTGTGCGCGTCGATGCACGGCGATCCCCTGCTGCACGCGGAGGCCCTCGACGCGGTGCGGCACACCCTGATCCCGCAGGCCACCGTGGTCACGCCGAACCTCGACGAGGTGCGGCTGATCACCGGTATCGAGGTCGTCGACGACGCTTCCGCGCGGCGCGCCGCCGAGGCGCTGCACGACCTCGGCGCCCAGTGGGCCGTCGTCAAGGGCGGGCACCTGCGCACCTCCGAGGTCAGCACCGACCTGCTGTTCGACGGGGATCGTTTTCTCGAGTTCACCAGTCCCCGCATCGACACCGGCAACGACCACGGCGGCGGCGACACGCTCGCCGCGGCGATCGCGTCGGCCCTGGCCCACGGGTGGTCGGTGCCCGACGCCGTCGCGTTCGGCAAGGAGTGGGTCACCCGGTGCCTCGAGTGGTCGTACGACCTCGGCGCCGGGCACGGCCCGGTCAACCCCCTGTGGCGACTGCAGTCCTGACCCGCCAGATCCCGAGTTCGGGCGGCACACCCTTGGGGGCCGAGGTGAACAGCCCACGCCGATGCGAGCGCACCTCGAGACCGAGCGCGTCGACCGCGCCGGGCGGCAAGGCGTCGAGCGTCGCGGACGACACCACCACGTGCCCGTTCCCGGCGAGCTCCATCATGCGGGCCGCGACGGTGACATCGACGCCCAGCCAGTCGCTGCCGATCCGCCGGGGCAGGCCGGTGTGAGCGCCGACCCGGATCCGTGGCCGGTAGCCGTCCACGGTCACCTCGGTCAGGGCGGCGCGGGCCGCGAAGATCGCTTCCAGCGCCCGTTCCGGCCGGTCGAACACCACCATCAGACCGTCGCCGAGCCGTTTGACGATGGTGCCGCCACGGTCGGTGAACGCCGGCTCCAGTGCCCAGGCGACGCGCCGCAGCAGGTCGAGGGTGGCGACGTCGCCCGCGGCGAGGGACCACGTCGAGAATCCCACGAGGTCGGTGAAGACCACGGTGACCTCCCGGTCGCCGCGCCCGGCGCCGGTGCGTTCGAGCAGCGCCTGCCACGCCTGCAGCACGCCGAAGCCGAGTTCGTGCACCGCGCTCGGCTCGTCGACGTCTCGCCACCTCCCGGCCAGCCGCGCGACCGCCTGCGGCCCGCTGGTCCCCGCCGTGGACAACGGATCGCCGAAGCCGGGGTCGCCGGGCAGGGTGCGTCGCAGCCGCCGGGCCAGCCGGACCAGTTCGGGCCGCCGGTCGACGGCCGCGAATCGGTCCACGAGGCGACGACCGAACCCCGGCGTCTCATCCATCGGATCGGACCTCGGTGCGTTGCGGTCCGACCGGAACCCCGTCCGGTCCCGTGACGGCCCGCGCATACGTGCCGACCCCGTATCCGACGGCCGAGGCGGCGACGGCGAGTGCCGCCCGGTCGATGTTCGCGAGCGTGTCCTGCGGGCTGTGGTAGTTCGGGTCGAACGGTTCCTCGCCCGTGCCGCCCCACTTCTGCGCCTGCTCCGGGGTCTTGCGGTCGTCGGCACCGGAGAACACACCGCCCGCGGGGATGCCCGCGTCCACGAACGGCCCGTAGTCGGAGCGCCCGTCGAAATCGGTGCCGTCGGCGGCGATGCCGCGCGAGGTCAGGTAGGCCAGGAACGTGCGCTCGATGCCCGCCGAGCCCTCCGGTCCCGGACCGGTGCCCACCGCGTCGGAGTCGTCGCCGTCGTAGACGAGGTATCCCGGATTGGGTGAGCCGAGCATGTCGAAGTTCAGGTACAGGGCGATGTCCTCGCGGCCGGCGTCGTCCAGGGAGGCCACGTAGTCGGTGGAGCCGACCAGCCCGACCTCCTCGGCGCCCCAGAACGCGAACCGCACCGCGTTGGTGACGCCCGGTTCGCTGCCGAGTTGCAGCGCCGTCTCGAGCACCGCAGCGACGCCGGTGCCGTTGTCGTTGACGCCCGGGCCCTCCGGGACGCTGTCGAGGTGGGCGCCGACGACGACCACGTCGTCGGTCGAGCCCGTGGCGGTCTGCGCGAGCACGTTGCGCGAGCGCACGCTCTCGATGCGGGTGTCGAGGAGGAGGGTCACGGTGGCGGGGGCAGCGGCGAGCGCGCGGCCGTCGGCGCCGCTGATCCCCGCGGCGGGCACGCGGTCGTCGCCCTCCTCGCCGAGCGTCGCGCCGGTGAGCGCACCGTCCTCGTTGTTGGCGACGAGGAGCGCCGCCGCCCCCCGTTCCGCAGCGACCTGCTGCTTGACGGAGAACGGGCACACCCCGCGGGTGACGAGCACGACGGCACCGGAGACGTCGAGCCCCTCGTAGTCGGAGGCCTCGCACCCGGGCGTGTCGTCGGCGGGCACCGGCACGAGGCGGGCGGTGAGTCCGTCCGGACCGGTCGACGGCGAGAACTCGAGGGCCCGGACCGGCACCGGCGCGCCGGCGACGGTCAGGGTCTCGGCCTCGACGTCGAAACTGCGGACGTCGAACTCCGGGGTCTGCACGTCGAATCCGGCGTCGCGCAGCCGGCCGGCGACGTAGTCCACGCTCGCGTCGTAGCCGGCGGTGCCCACGGCGCGGTTGCCGTCGTGCTCGGTGGCGATGCGGTCGAGTTCGGTGAGATGCCCGACCACCGCATCGATTCCCACGGCCTGCGCCAGCGCGGCCGGATCCACCGGTGGTGGCGGCGGTGGCTCCTCCGAACATGCCGCCGCCAGCAGTACGATCGCTGCGGCGACGCCCCCGGCCCGTACCCGCGCTCCCCGGTTCATCCGCCGAGGATACTCACGCGTCGCGCCGGTTCACCACGACCAGCGCGGCCGCGAACACCACGGCGACGAACACCGCGAAGTACACCAGCGAACCCCACGGTCCCCAGTGGAAGTCGATGCCCTGATCGCTGCCGAGGAAGTGGTTGGCATTGGCGAACGGCAGGAAGGGCTGCACCTGCCGGCCGAACGAACCGAACAAGGCGAACAGCGACTCGATCAGCAGCGGCCACAGCAACAGCAGCGCGATGGTGCCGGCGGACTGGCGCAGCAGCGCCCCGACGGCGACGGCGAGCACTGCGCACAGCAGCGCGTAGATCGAGACGCCGTAGATCGACCGCCAGGCCTCGTCGCCCTCGAGGACGAGTTCCCGCCCGGCCTCCGGGCCCGCGAGGGCCTTGGCGAGAGCGAACGACGCGAGCGCCAGCACGCCGGTGAGCACCGCGCCGAACAGCCCGATCAGCAGCGCCTTGACGACGAGCACGACGCTGCGGTTCGGCATCGCCTGGAACGTGGTGCGGATGACCCCGAACCGGTACTCGCTCGTCACCGACAGCGCCGCGAGGATCATCAGCACGAGCACGCCGAAGCCGGCGACGCCGCTGACCGCGACGTCCACGGTCGGGTAGAACCGGCCCATCTCGTCGTCGACGGACATGCTCGCTTTGGAGGCGGCGCCGAGGATCGCAGCGAGGCCCAGGCCGAGCGCGACGATCACGACGGTGCACCACCACGGCGACTGGGTGGAGGTGAGTTTGATCCGTTCCGCCTTGACGGTGTCCACGGCCACGCTCGCCGCCCCGGTGTTGTCGACGGCCACGCTCATCGCAGCTCCCCCTTCATCGGCTGCACGGCCGGGTCTCCGGCCACGGCTCCCTGGTACTCCACGTCGTCTCCGGTCAGTTTCATGAACGCCTCCTCGAGCGAGGCGTTCCGGCTCGCCAGCTCGTGCAGCACGACCGAGTGCGCGGCGGCGAGCTCCCCGACCTGCGCGGTGGTGACGCCGCTGACGATCAGCGCGCCGTCGTCGTCCCGGACGGCGTGGCCCTGCCCGGCCAGTGCCGTGCGGAGGGTGTCGAGCTGCGGGCTGCGCACCCGCACCGTCGCCTCCGACGCCCGCTCGACGAACTCCGCGACGGACGTGTCCGCGATGAGCCGGCCCCGGCCGATCACCAGCAGATGGTCCGCGGTCTGCGCCATCTCCGACAGCAGGTGGCTCGACACGAGCACGGTGCGCCCCTCCGCCGCGAGGGCCTGCGTGAATCGGCGGATCCACACGATGCCCTCGGGGTCGAGGCCGTTGACGGGCTCGTCGAACAACAGCACCTTCGGATCCCCGAGCAGCGCGCCGGCCAGTCCCAGCCGCTGCGACATGCCGAGCGAGAAGCCGCCCGCGCGCTTGTCGGCCACCTCGGTCAGGCCGACGAGCGCGAGCACCTCCTCGACCCGCGAGTTCGGCAGCCCGTTGGATGCGGCGAGCCAGCGCAGGTGGGCCCGCGCCGACCGGTTCGGGTGCACCCAGCGCGCATCCAGCAAGGCACCGACGGTCCGCAGCGGCCGCTTCAGCTGCCGGTAGGGGACGCCGCCGATCAGCGCGGTCCCGGCGGTGGGCCGGTCGAGGCCGAGGATCATCCGCATCGTCGTGGATTTCCCGGCACCGTTGGGGCCGAGGAATCCGGTGACGATCCCCGGCCGGACCGTGAACGTCACGTCGTCGACGGCGACGGTGGAACCGAAGGTCTTCGTCAGTCCGGTCACTTCGATCATGACCCACAGCCTGCCCGATTCGGCCGGATCGCGCCGCGCGGGGTCGTCCTCCGCCCCGACACTCACCCACCGCCACGGTTCAGCAGGCGCGAGTCCCACCCGCGACCGCGCAGGTCCGTCCGGACCGAAGACCCCGCACCGCGCTCACTCCGGCCAGGGCGACATTTCGGCCGGCGACGAGACTTCGCCGGATCGAGGACGACCGGTCCCGAGCCTGCGGTTCACACCGTCTCGGGGACGTGCAGGTGCGCGATGGCGAGCTCGAATTCGCAGGTGTCGAGTATCTCCGCGCCCGCCTCGCGAGTCACTGCGGCCCGGATACCGTCGAGGCGTTCCCTGTGGCGTTCGATCGCCTCGGCGCTGTCGAACGTCACCGACGACACCCCGCGGCCGGATGCGCGGTCGATCATCAGGCTGGCGCTGCAGAACCCGTCGAGTTCCTCCAGCTCGGGCAGTGCGCCCATCTTCCACAGGTCGACGCCGCGGTCCATGTGCGCCGGATCGGTCTCGACCCACGTGACCCGGCACCAGGCCCCGCGATCCGAACGGTGGTCGCGATGCACGACGGCGATCTCCCACCGCGACACCTCCGTGGTGCCGTGGAAGATCCTGGCCGCGTCGTCACGGAGCATGCGCACCGGGTCCTCGCTGGCGCGCATCGAGTCCTCGTCCCGCCACGAACTGGTCGCGATGCACCGGCCCGTGCCGCGATCGATGAGCAGGGACATGCCGAGGCAGCCCTCGATGTCTGCCAGCGTGGGCATCACGGTGTCGCGTACGTGCCGGATCCCGGCGTCGATGTACGACGGATGCGCGTGAATTGTGGTCGAGCGTGCGAACACGATCGGCACCCTTCTCCTCAGGGCGGTGCCGACGCGGCGCCGCCGGTCGTTGTCGTCCCCCCGGGTTTCACCATGCTCCCCCGATCCGCTGGAGGCAATAGGCGGGCGGCGGGCGCCGGCATTGCGCGGCGACCGGTTTCGCACGACCTTCGTCCGCCGCCGCTGCCGCCCTGCGAGCGCGGGCAGTGCCCCCCGTGCACGACCGTTCTCCGCCCTCGACGAGGCCGGGGATGCCGCGACGCGTGCGGCACCCCCGGGTCCGTCGAGAAACCGACCGTCACCGCCTCACATCCGGTCGCCTCAGGGTTCGAGCGGCGACGAGGCCTGCGCCCAGAACCGCTTCGGGATGCGGCCCGCGTGCCGGGCCCGGAAGCCCGCCTCGACGGCGTGGTGCATCGCCGACGCCATGAGCGCCGGGTCCTTCGCCCGGGTCACCGCGGTCGCCAGCAGCACCGCGTCGCACCCGAGTTCCATCGCGAGCGCGGCGTCGGACGCGGTACCGATGCCCGCGTCGAGGATCACCGGCACCCCGGCGGCCTCGACGATCATCTCGATGTGGTGCGGGTTGGAGATGCCCAGCCCCGTGCCGATGGGCGAGCCGAGCGGCATCACGGCGGCACAGCCGACGTCCTCGAGCCGTCGCGCCAGCACCGGATCGTCGTTGGTGTAGGGCAGCACGACGAACCCGTCGTCGACGAGTTGTTCGGCGGCCGAGACGAGTTCGATCGCGTCGGGCAGCAGCGTGCGTTCGTCGGCGACGACCTCGAGCTTGACCCAGTCCGTCCCGAGCGCCTCGCGACCGAGTTGCGCGGTGAGCACCGCCTCGGCGGCGCCGCGGCAGCCGGCGGTGTTGGGCAGCGGCGCGATGTCGAGGCGGCGCAGCAGATCGAGCACGCCGGTCCCGGACGCCGCGTCCACCCGGCGCATCGCCACGGTGGTCAATTCGGTGCCGGAGGCGACGAGGGCCTCCTCGAGCACGGCGAGATTCGCGGCCCCACCGGTGCCGGTGATCAGCCGCGAGGCGAAGCTGCGTCCGGCGATCGTCAGGGGCGGCAGGTCGTGGCCGGGGTCGTGGCCGGGGTTGCGCTCAGCCACCCTGCACCGCCGTCAGCACCTCGATCTGCCAGCCCTTCTCGACGCGCTCGGACCACCGTCCCCGGGGGAAGAGGGCACCGTCCACGGCGACGGCGACCCCCCGGTCGGGGAGGCCGAGTCCGCTCAGCAGCTCGGCCATCGTCGGCGCCTGGGCGAACCAGCGCTCCTCCCCATTGACCGTGACTCCCACCGTCGGCGCACCGTTCATCACACTCACTCCTCGGTAAATCGTTGCGGATCAGCATATTTCGCCACAGCAAGTGGTTCGTCCGCGAGCTCCGCGACCACCGCGTCCGCCGTGACCGGGGTCAGCAGCACGCCGTTGCGGCCGTGCCCGGTCGCGGCGATCACCCGCTCGGACAGCCGGCCGATCAGCGGCAGGTTGTCCGGGCTCACGGGTCGCAGCCCCGCACTCGCCTCGTACAGCTCGTACTCGCCGATCGCCGGGAACAGCGCCTCGGCGTCGGCGATGAGATCCCGCACCCCCGCGACGGTGACCTGCGTGTCGTCGGCCTCGTACTGGGTTGCGCCGACGACGAGTCCGTCCGCGCGCGGCACCAGGTACGCGGGCCGGCCGTGCACGCTGCCGCGGACCGTCCGGTGCGGGGCGGGAGCCGCGCCCGGCCGGGTCCGCAGCCGCAGGATCTCCCCCTTGACCGGCCGCACCGGCAGGCCCGGCCACAACCGCGCCGAGGCGGCACCGGCCGCGAGCACGACCCGGTCGGCGTCCAGTTCGGTGACGTCACGCACCGGCTCGTCGACGAAGCTGACCCCGGCCCCGGCGGCAGCCCGTCGCAGCGCGTCGACGAGGACCCGGTTGTCCACGGCCAGCTCGTCCGGGGCCAGCAGACCCAGACGGATGCGCGGCCCCAGCGACGGCTCGAGTTCGCGCACCTCGGCGCGGCCGAGCACGCGCATCTCGTGCCCCTGCGCCGACACCCACTCGGCGATCGTGCGCAGGTCGGCGGCGTCGGCCGCGTCCAGCGCGACGGTCAGCGAGGCGGTGGAGGTGAACAGGTCGAGGCCGGTCTCCCGGAGCAGTTCGGCACCGAACGCCGGCCAGCGGGCCAGCGACGCGGCACCCAGCTCGAGGACGTGTTCCTCACCCGGCCAGCCCTCCGACAACGGTGCGAGCATCCCCCCGGCCACCCACGACGCCCCCGCTCCCGGGGACGGGTCGTGCACGGTCACGGTCCAGCCGGCCCGGGCCGTGCGCCAGGCGATCGACAGCCCGATCACGCCTCCGCCGACGACGGATACGGTTCCCAACAGTTCGTCCACCTCACTCCCTGCGCCGGCATGATCCGGTTCAGGTGCTGACGGTCGGGGCCGGCAGGCCCCCTCTCAGCCCCGCGATCCCCGGGACTCCCGTGTCGATTCGTTCAGAGCAGAGACTACCGTCTCCGCCGTGACTACCTACCGCGGCAACCGTCCCGCCCCCCGGGAACGCCTCGCGCAGGCCCGGCTCTACCTGTGCACCGACGCCCGTCGCGACACCGGCGACCTGGCCCGATTCGTCGAGGAGGCACTCGCGGGCGGTGTCGACATCGTCCAGCTCCGCGACAAGGGCTCGGCAGGCGAGAAGAAGTTCGGCCCGCTCGAGGCCCGCGAGGAGCTCGAGGCGCTCGAGGTGCTCGCCGCCGCCTGCCACCGGCACGGGGCCCTGCTGGCCGTCAACGACCGCGCCGACATCGCCCTGGCCGCCGGCGCCGACATCCTGCACCTCGGGCAGGGCGACCTGCCCGTGCGGTACGCCCGGCAGGTCCTCGGCGACGACGTGGTGATCGGCCGCTCCACCGCCAGCCGGGCCCAGGCCAGCCTGGCCGACATCGAGGACGGCGTCGACTATTTCGCCAACGGACCGGTGTGGGAGACCCCCACCAAGCCGGGCCGCACCGCAGCGGGCCTCGAAGTGCTGCGGGAGGTGGCCCGGTCGCAGCCGCGGCGGCCGTGGTTCGCCATCGGCGGCATCGATGCCGAGCGGCTGCCCGAGGTGCTCGACGCCGGCGCCACCCGCATCGCGGTGGTCCGCGCCATCACCGCGGCACCGAATCCGCGGACCGCGGCGGCCGCGCTGAGGGCCGCGCTGCCCCGCTGACGGTCCGTCACAGCCGGCCGCGCACCCGCGGCGGCCGCACTGGCGGCGCCGCCCGCTGACGGTCCGTCACAGCCAGTCGAGCACCGTCGACGGCGCCAGGGTCGGCACATCCCCGGGCAGCCGGGCGCGCAGTCCCCGGTCGGCCGTCACCACCACGGTGAGCACCTGGTCCAGGACCGCCGACGTGCCCTTCGCCAGGACGGCCAGTTCGTCGTCTCCGCTGCCGGCGGCGGTGTGCACCAGCGTGCGGTCGTCGTCGATCACCGCCGCGCGGGCCTGCCCCTCGAGGACCGCCTCGATGCGGCTCACCCAGCCGAACGAGCCGCCGGGCAGCTCGACGGTGCGGGGCACCGACTCCGCCAGCTCCGCGAGCAGTCGCGCGGTGGCGCCCGGCCGGTCACGCCACCAGCCGTTCGGCCGCGCGCCGAGGACGTTGGCCGTGTCGAGCAGCATCCGCACCGCCCGGGTCCGCAGGTCCGGCCAGGCGGCCGCGAACCCGGAGTGCAGGGGCATGGTCTCGACGTCCGCCTCCGGCACCCAGCGCAGTTCGGTGCTCTCCCCGTTGAGGGTCGTCTCCATCGGGCTCGGGGTGTCCGCGACGACCGTGGTGTACGTCCATCCTCCGTCGACGCCGGAGGTGACCCGCTCGGTGCGCACGCTCACGGCAGCCGGGTCGATCCCGGTCTCCTCCTCGGCTTCCCGTACAGCCGCGACGACGGGACTCTCGTCGCTGTCGCGGGCGCCGCCGGGCAGCGCCCACGTGCCGCCCTGGTGGCTCCACGCCGCGCGGTGCTGCAGCAACACGGCCGGGGTGCCGTCGGGCAGCGGTGCACGCAGCAGCAGCCCGGCCGCGCCGAATCTGCCCCACCGGCGACCACCGTCGGGTCCGACGGCCCAGCCGTCCCCGTCACCTCGCATCGCGTCCGCCTCCCTGCCGCCCGGTCGCAGGCCGCGAGCCGGGCGTCCACCGTCCTCGGACGGCAACAACATCCCAGTACTGCTTATATGCTCGCCACACACAGTGCCACATCGGAAGGGGTGCTCTCGTGGACGTGCGCGTGACCCCCACGCTCGGCGCGGTCGGGGGTCGCCTCCAGCGCGGCGACGTGTCCGGTCCCGTCGTCGACCACGACCGCCGCGCCGACGACTGGCGCGCCCTGCTCCGATCCACCCCCGTCGCACTCTTCACGCTCGGCGCCCTGCTGCTGATCCTCCTCATCGTCTCCGGCATCGTCGCAGGTCAGACCGTGACGAGCCGGCAGGCCACGCACAGTCGGCTGCTCACCTCCGTCGAACCCCTCGCCGACGCCGCCCAGAGTCTCTACAGTGCCCTGTCCGTCGCGGACGCGGCCGCCGCCACCGGCTTCATCGCGGGCGGTATCGAACCCGAGGAGGTGCGGGAACGCTACACCCAGGCCGTCGGCGAGGCGTCCACCCAGCTCGTCGCCGCGGCCGGCGGAATCGCCGCGGACGACAGGGTGGGCGCCCGGTTGGTGGCGGACATCGCCGGTCGGCTCACCGTCTACACCGGCCTGGTGGAGACGGCTCGTGCGAACAACCGCGTCGGAAACCCCGTGGGCGCCGCCTACCTGGGCGAGGCCTCGCACCTGATGCAGTCCGAACTGCTGCCGATGGCGCAGGAACTGTACGAACGCAGCTCGTCCGCCGTCACGTCCACCCAGCGTGCGGCCGTGCAGCCGCCGTGGACGTCGATCGGGATGCTGCTGGTGACGGTCGTCGCGCTGACCGGCGTGCACGTGATCGTCTCGCGGATCAGCCGCCGCACCCTGAACCTCGGTCTGCTCGCGGCCATCGCCTCGACGGGGATCCTGCTGTGCTGGCTCCTCGTTGCGGGACTGATCTCGTCGAGCGCCACCCGGAACGCCGTCGAGCGCGGCGGCGAACCGCTCGGGGTCTTCACCGACAGCCGGATCCTCGCCCAGCAGGCCCGGACCGCCGAGACGCTGCAGCTGGTCCGGCGGGACGTCACCGGCGAATACGACGCGATGTTCGACGGCAGCATGGACCGTCTCGACGAGTTGCTCACCGGCTCCGCGGCGGCCGACGTGGAGACCCAGGCCGAACCCGCCGGCCGCGCCGCCGAAGCGCGCACGGCCTGGCTGGCATCGCACGACCGCGTGCAGGCGGCGCTCGACCGGGGCGACTACCCGGCTGCCGCGATCCTCGCCACCGGCCCCGGGCCCGACGAGGCGGCGGCCCAGTTCCACGCCGTCGACCGCGCCCTCGAACGGGGCATCGACCTCGCGCGCGCCGAACTCCGCGGCAACGAAGTCCGCGCCGCGGACACGCTGTCCGCGCTCGCACCGGCCGCGTGGGTGCTGACCGTGCTCGCGGGGATCGGCGTCGTGGGAGGACTGGCGCCACGGATCCGGGAGTACCTGTGAACATCCGCAACGCCCTCCTCGCCACCGTCGTCGCCGCGGCCGTCCTCACCGGTGGGTGCGCGACGTCGCAGCCGGAGATCGTCGTCGGCCCCGACGTGTCCTACACCGAGCCGCCGCTGCCGGAGCGCGCCGCACTCGCGCCTACCGACGTGCCGATCCCCCCGGAGCCGGACTGCGGCGACCCGACCGCCGGGCTGCGTCCCGACGGGGCGACGACCGGGCCCGCCCTCGATGCGATCCGGGCGCGCGGGCGCCTCGTCGTCGGGCTCGACACCGGCAGCAACCTGATGAGTTTCCGCGACCCCTCGACCGGCCGGATCGCCGGGTTCGACGTGGACATCGCCCGCGAGATCGCCCGGGATCTGCTCGGCAGCCCGGACCTGCTCGACTTCCGGATCCTGAACTCCGCGGACCGGGAGCAGGCCCTGCAGGATTCCACCGTCGACATCGTCGCGAAGACGATGACGATCACGTGCGCCCGACGTGAACGCGTCGACTTCTCCACGGTGTACTTCGTCGCCCAGCAGCGTGTCCTGGTGGTCCAGGGCTCCGACGTCCGGGACGTCGCCGATCTCGCCGGCCGGCGGGTGTGTGTCGTGCGCGGCACGACGTCGCTGATGCGTCTGCGGCAACTGCAGCCGTCCGCGGCGATCCTGACGGTCCCGTCGTGGGCGGACTGTCTCGTCGTGCTGCAGCAGCGCCAGGTCGACGCGGTCAGTACCGACGACACGATCCTCGCCGGGCTCGCCTCCCAGGACCCGTACCTGGAACTGGTGGGGGCGCCGATCGGAACCGAGCCCTACGGCATCGGGATCGCGCAGGGCCGTGAGGATCTGGTGCGGTTCGTCAACGGCACCCTGGAGCGGATCCGTCGGGACGGCACGTGGACGCAGATCTACAACCGCTGGCTCACCGTCCTGGGGCCCGCCCCGGCGCCGCCGCCCCCGACGTACGTGGACTAGAGAGAACCCATGTCCGACACCGACGACGACACCGGACCGGCGACAGCGTCCGCGGCACCCCCGGATTCCGGTCCGGCCACTGCACCGGCGGCCCCGCCGGAGTCCGGTCCGGCGACCGCACCGAGCGCCGGCCCGGGAACAGCACCGAGCATCGGTCCGGGAACGGCACCGAGCATCGGTCCGGAAACAGCACCGAGCATCGGTCCGGAAACAGCACCGAGCATCGGTCCGGAAACACAGCGCAGCCGCCAGGCGAGCGTGCCGTCGCAGCGGTCGTCCTCGCGCCGCTCCCGGTCGCGGCTGCCGTCGCGGCGACGTCTCGCAGGTATGGTCGACATCCCCGTCCCGACCCCCGTCGATCCCGAGTCCGTCGTCCTGCGCGACCCGCATGTCGCCGAGGGCAAACGGTTCTGCTGGAAGTGCGGCAAGCCGGTCGGCCGCAGCACCCCCAACGGACCGGGCGCGACGTCGGGCCGATGCCCTTCGTGCGGAACCCCGTTCGAGTTCACTCCGATGCTCGCGGTCGGCGACGTCGTCGGCGGACAGTACGTCGTGCAGGGCTGTCTCGCCCATGGTGGTCTCGGCTGGATCTACCTGGCGATCGACCGGAACGTCAGCGATCGCTGGGTGGTCCTGAAGGGTCTGCTGCACTCGGGAGACGCCGAGGCGCAGGCCGTCGCGCTGGCCGAGAAGCAGTTCCTCGCCGAGGTGACGCATCCGAGCATCGTGAAGATCTTCAACTTCGTCGAACACCCTCGCCCCGACGGCAGCCCGATGGGCTACATCGTCATGGAATACGTCGGCGGGCACTCGCTGCGCGAGGTGCTCGACACCTGCCCCAAGCCCGCGCGGATGCCCGTCGAGCAGGCCGTCGCGTACGTCCTCGAGATCATGCCGGCGCTGAGCTATCTGCATTCGGTCGGGCTCGTCTACAACGACCTCAAGCCCGAGAACATCATGGTCACCGAGGAGCAACTCAAGCTCATCGATCTCGGTGCCGTCACCGGAATCGAGGACTACGGCTACCTGTACGGCACGCCGGGCTACCAGGCCCCGGAGATCGTGCGCACCGGCCCGACCGTGGCGTCCGACATCTACACCGTCGGCCGGACCCTCGCCGTGCTGACCCTCGACATGCCGTGGAAGCAGGGGCGTCCGGCCGACGGCCTCCCCACGCCGGCCGAGGCGCCGCTGCTGGCGGAGTACGAGTCCTACCACCGGCTGCTGCTGCGGGCCACCGATTCCGATCCGCAGCGGCGGTTCGAGTCGGCCGACGAGATGGCGAGCCAGCTGACCGGTGTCCTGCGCGAGATCCTGTCGCAGCAGACCGGCGAGGAGCATCCGGGGCTGTCGTCGGTGTTCAGCCGGCAGCGGACGACGTTCGGCACGGACGAGGCCGTCGGGCGCACGGATTCGATCGTCGACGGTGTCGAACGGGACGAGAACCTCGCGGCGCGTGATGTGGCGGCGGCGTTGCCCGTTCCGCTGCTCGACCCGCTCGATCCGAGCGCGGCACTGTTGGCGGCGGCGGTGCACAGCGAACCTCAGCAGACCCTCGACGCGCTGCGCCACGCGCGCGACAACGGCATCGAGCGCGTCGTCGGCACGGCCGACGTCTCGTTCTCCCGGGAGATCACCCTCGCCGAGGTCCGCGCCCATCTCGACCTCGGGCACGGCGTGCGCGCCACCGAGATCCTGGGCAAGCTCGAACGTGACCTGGGAGCGGACTGGCGCATCGACTGGTACGCCGGTCTCGCCGAGTTGATCAACGGCGAATACGAGTCCGCCTTCGGCAGATTCGAGAAGGTGCTCGCCGCGACGCCCGGCGAGGCCGCACCCAAGCTCGCCCTGGCGGCCACGGCCGAACTCATCCTGCAGCATTGGGAGAGCGACGATCCCGGTGCCTGGCGCGCGTTCTGCGAGAACTACTACCGCACCGTGTGGCGCACCGACCACAACGTGGTGAGTGCCGCGTTCGGTCTGGCGCGGCAACTCACCCTCCGCGGCGATCGGGCAGCCGCGATCGCCGCTCTCGACCAGGTGCCGCCGAGTTCCCGGCACCACGCCGTCGCCCGGATGACGACCGTGCTGATCCTGCTGCACGACCGTCCGGTCGAGGAGATCGAGGAGGCCGACCTGCGCGAGGCCGCGCGGCGGGTGGCGACATTGTCGCCCGAGGAGGGACGGCTTCTGCAGATGCGCACCCTGGTGCTCTCGATCGCTCTCGACTGGGTCCGCGCCGGGCACTCGGCACGGCGCGAATCGGACCCGATTCTCGACGTCCCGTTCGACGAGAGGGGTCTTCGCAGCGGTACCGAGACCGGTCTGCGGGACCTGGCCCGCAACGCGCCGACCCGCGCCCACCGCTTCACGCTCGTCGACCTGGCCAACGCCATCCGCCCCCGCAGCCTGCTGTGAGCGAGCGGGCGGATCTCGCGGCATCGGCCGAGTAGGCTCGACGACAACCTCCCGCTCGGCGCGGGGGTCGCCCGATCACCGTCCCTGTGGACAACTCCGAAGTTGTCCACAGTCCGGCGAGGTGGGTTCCGCAACGGCCGGACGCCCTGCATCGTGTGCGTCCGTGCATTCCTTCGACGCTCCCTTCCGGGGCACCGAGGCTATCGCGTCCGGTGCGCTGACCGCCTACGAGTTGCGGCACGGATTCGTCCGCCTGCACCGCGATGTTTACGTGCGGCGAGGTGTCGCGCCTACGGCACGCAACAGGGCCCGGGCGGCGTGGTTGTGGTCGGCGGGCAGGGGAACGCTCGCCGGACTGTCGGCCGCGGCGCTGCACGGGACGAAGTGGATCGACGGCTCCGCCCCGGCGGAGCTGCTTCGGGCCGGTCACGTGCGTGCGCCCTCCGGCATCGTCGTCCGGCAAGGCATCCCGGACGACGACGAATTGTGCCGCGTGGACGGAATGACGGTGACAAGTCCGGCGCGGACGGGGTTCGACCTCGGCCGCACTGCGAAAGGGGACCGTGCTGTCGAACTCCTCGACGCCTTGTGTCACGCCACCGGTGTGAAGCCTGCGGAGATCCGCGAGCTCGCCTGCCGGCACGCGGGAGCGCGTGGGGTGTCCGCATTGCGTCAGGTGCTCGAGTTCGTCGACGGCGGCGCCGAGTCCCCGCCCGAGACACGGACGCGCCTGCTGCTCGTGCGCGGCGGGCTTCCTGTTCCCGAGACCCAGATCCACGTCCGTGCCGCGGACGGACGACTGCTCGCCCGCGCCGACCTGGGGTGGCGATCCTGGCGGGTTCTCGTCGAGTACGACGGCGGACACCACTGGACGGACCCCGCCCAGCGCACCCGGGACATCGACCGGTACGCGCTGCTCGAGTCCGCGGGATGGCGGGTCGTCCGAGTCGACGCTCGACTGCTCGCCGAGCGCCCGGACGTCGTGCTCGAGCGAGTACGGGCGGCGTTGCGGGCGGCCGGCGCCCGGTGGTGAGGAAGCGAGCGGGAGGATCTCGCGGCATCGGCCGAGTGGCCTCGACGACAACCTCCCGCTCGGCGCAGAAACGTCCCTCTCGCCTACACCAGCGCCGCGGCCGCCCGCGCGATCGCGAGCTCCTCGTCGGTGGGGATCACGAGGACCTCCACCTGCGACGTGTCCGCCGAGATGCGTCGCTCGCCGCGCTCCGGCGCGACGTTGCGTGCGTCTTCGACGACGATGCCGAGGCGTTCGAGGCCGGCGAGGGCGTCGCGGCGGACGTCGACGTTGTTCTCGCCCACCCCGCCGGTGAACACGACGACGTCGACGCCGCCGAGTTCGACGAGATATGCGCCGAGGTACTTGCGCAGCCGGTGCACGTAGACGTCGTAGGCCAGCTTCGCGTCCTCGGAACCCTCGGCGACGAGCCGCAGCAACGCCCGGAAGTCGTTGACACCCGACAGGCCCTTGAGCCCGGAGCGCCGGTTGAGCAGGCCGTCGATGGTGTCGACGTCCATCCCCGCGCTGCGATTCAGATGCAGCAGCACGCCGGGATCGATGTCACCGCACCGGGTTCCCATCACCAGACCTTCGAGAGGGGTCAGTCCCATGGACGTGTCGACGGGCCGGCCGCCGGCGATCGCGGAGGCCGACGCACCGTTGCCGAGATGCAGCACGATCTGGTTCAGCTCCGACAGCTCGCGTCCGAGGAACCGCGCCGCACGTTCGGACACGTACTGGTGCGACGTGCCGTGGAACCCGTACCGCCGGATTCCGTGTGCCCGGGCGACGTCCCGGTCGATCGCGTAGGTCGCGGCTGCGGCGGGCAGGGCGTGGAAGAACGCCGTGTCGAACACCCCGACGTGCGGAATGTCGGGCAGTTCCTCGCGCGCGACCTCCATGCCGATGACGTTCGCGGGATTGTGCAGCGGCGCAAGAACGGACAGTTCCTCGACGGTGCGCACCACGTCGTCGTCGACGAGGGTGGGCTCGTGGAACACCTCACCGCCGTGGACGAGCCGGTGGCCGACGGCGATGATGCCGGCCTCGCGCAGGGGCCGGCCCAGTCCCTCCACCCAGTCGAGGACGATCCGCAGTCCGGCCCGGTGGTCCTCGATGGGACCGACGTGTTCCTCGGTTCCGGTGGTGTGGTGGAACACGACCCGGCCCTCCGGCTCGCCGATCCGCTCGATGAGACCGTGCGCCACCGACTCCCCGGTCCCGGGGTGGACGAGCTGGAACTTGATCGACGACGAGCCCGAGTTGAGCACCAGCACGGTGCCTTCCGTCCGGGCGCTCATTCGTCGACCTCCTGCGCCTGGATGGCGGTGATCGCCACCGTGTTCACGATGTCCTGGATCAGCGCCCCCCGCGACAGGTCGTTGACGGGCTTGCGCAGGCCCTGCAGTACCGGCCCGACGGCGACGGCTCCGGCGCTGCGCTGCACGGCCTTGTAGGTGTTGTTGCCGGTGTTGAGGTCCGGGAAGATGAACACGGTCGCCCGGCCGGCGACCTCCGAGCCGGGCAGTTTGGCGCTGGCGACGGACGGTTCGATCGCGGCGTCGTACTGGATCGGTCCTTCCACCGGCAGATCCGGCCGGCGTTCGCGCACCAGGGCGGTGGCGGCGCGGACCTTGTCGACGTCGGCGCCCGACCCGGATTCGCCGGTCGAGTAGGACAGCATCGCGATGCGCGGTTCGATGCCGAAACGGGCGGCGGTGGCGGCGGAGGAGATCGCGATGTCGGCGAGCTGTTCGGTGGTGGGGTCGGGGACCACCGCACAGTCGCCGTAGGCGAGCACCCGGTCCGACAGGCACATGAGGAAGATGCTCGACACCGTGGACACGCCGGGTTCGGTCTTGACGATCTCGAAGGACGGCCGGATGGTGTGGGCGGTGGTGTGCGCGGCACCGGAGACCATGCCGTCGGCGATGCCGAGATGGACCATCATCGTGCCGAAATACGAGATGTCGCTCATGATTTCGCGGGCGCGTTCGATCGTCATTCCCTTGTGGGCACGCAGCCGGGCGTATTCCTCGGCGAACTGCTCGGCGAGGTCGGACGATCTGGGATCGAGCACTTCCGCGGCGCTCAGGTCGACGCCGAGTTCGGTGGCCCGGCGCCGCACCTGGGTCTCGTCGCCGAGGATCGTCAGGTCGGCGATCCGGCGTTGCAGGACACGGCCCGCCGCGCGCAGGATCCGATCGTCGTCGCCCTCGGGCAGCACGATGTGCCGGCGCCGGCGGCGTGCCCAGTCGATGAGCTGGTACTCGAACATCTGCGGGGTCGTGACGGACGGCCGGGGCACGTCGAGGCGGCTCAACAGCTGATCGGTGTCCACGTGCTGTTCCATCAGCGCGACGGCGGTGTCGATCTTGCGGTGCGCGCCGAGAGCCATGCGGCCACGCGTCCGGTCGGCCGCCGACGCGGTGTCGAAGGTTCCGAGGCTCGTCGTCAGGATCGGCAGGCTGGGCTTGAGCCCGGCGACGAGCTGCGCCACCGCCGGGTGCGGCAGGAGCCCGCCGTTCATGATGATCCCGGCCAGCGACGGAAACCCCTCGGCCGCATTGGCATTGACGAGGGCGAGGAGCACGTCGGAGCGGTCCGCGGGCGCGATGACCACGACGCTCTCGGTGAGGCGTTCGAGGATGTGCTCGGCGGTCATGCCGCCGACCATGACGCGCAGCGCTTCGCGGTGCAGCAGTTCCGGGTCACCGCTGTAGAGTTCGCCGTCGACCGCGGTGAGCAGTTCCCCCATGGTCGGCGCGACGAGGATCGGCACCTCCGGCAGCGTCCACAGCGGCACCCCCCGGTCGCCGACGGCCGCGGCGATCTCGTCGAGCCGGTCGGCGGGACAGCGGTTGACGACGATGCCGGTCAGGTGGGCGTGCTGGGCGGCGAGTTCGGCGGTGCACACGCCGGTCAGTTGCGCCACCTCGTCGGGGGTGCGCCGCGAGCCACGCAGGACGAGCAGGACGGGCGCGTCGAGATTCGCGGCGATGCGGGCGTTGTAGCCGAGTTCGCTGGGGTTGGCGATCTCCGTGTAGTCGCTGCCGACGATGACGACGGCGTCGCAGCGGTCCGCGACGGCGTGGTACTTGACGACGATCTCGCTGAGGGCGGCCTCGGGGTCGGCGTGCACGTCGTCGTAGGTGGCGCCGACACACTCGTCGTAGTCGAGGTCGACGGTGATGCGTTCGAGGAGCAGTTCGAGGATGTAGTCGCGGTCGCCGTCGGAGCGGGCGATGGGGCGGAAGACACCGACCCGCGCGGCGGAGGCGCACAGCGCCTGGAGCAGGCCGAGCGCGACGGTGGACTTGCCGGTGTCGCCCTCCGGGGCGGCGATGTAGATGCTCGACACGGACTCGGCGGCGGCGCTCATGGCTCACACGATAGGCGGCTCGCCGCCGGTGCGTCCTTTGGGCTGCGGGAGCAACCCGAAAGACACACCGGCGGCGGGGCGGTGTCAGTCCGCGAGCGGGTCGAGCGCGAAGTCGTACGTGGCGACCCTGCGCCCGGCGTCGTCGGCCTGGGGGTCGAGGACGAGTTCCGGCTTCGTCGCCGTCGCGACGTCGTCGTCGAGCCACTCACCGCCGGCGAAGTACAGCTGGGTGACGATCGGGTGCCGGCCGGGCGCGGTCACCCGCAGGTGCAGGTGGGCGGGGCGCCACGGGTGCCAGCCGGCCGCCTCGATGAACCGGCCGGTGGGCCCGTCCGTCGGGATCTGGTACGGGGCCGGTTCGATGGTGGTGATCGCGTAACGGCCCTCGGTGTCGGCGACGACGGTGCCACGCAGATTCCACTGCGGCAGGTGCGGGGCGAACTGCGAGTAGTAGCCCTCGTCGTCGGCGTGCCAGATCTCGATGCGTGCGCCGTCGAGGCCCCGGCCGTCGAGGTCGGTGACCTGCCCGCGCAGGACCAGCGGGGCATGGACGCGATCCTCGTCGCGCATCGGGAGGGTGCACTGTGCGGCTAGTTCGGGGGCGCCCGGAACGTAGTACGGCCCCTCGATGCTGCCTTTGGTGCCGCGGAATCGCCGGGAGTTGACGTCCTCGATCTCGTGCTCGACGAACACGTCGAGCAGCAGGGGCCACTCGCCGCCCTCGCCGACGTCGATGAGCCACTGCTTGAGCACGCGGTACTCGTCGTAGGTGACGGCATGCTTCTGGATCAGCGCGCTGAATCCCGCGAGGGCTTCGGTCGCGATGGCGGACAACCGCTCCGGTGAGGTGTCGGCGGTGAAGCGTTCGCCCTTGAACTTGTCGGTGGCGGCGTTGCCGGAGGCGACGGCGGTGGGGCTTTCGGTGATGGTCATGGTGTCTCCCGGGAAGTGGTCAGGCGCGGCGGAAGTGGGACACGTCGTCGTTGCCGACGAGGTCGGGCACGGTCCAGCCGTCGAGGTCGTACTCGCTCATGAACTGCTCGGCCAGGCCCTTCATCGAGGACACGTCCCCGCGGCCTTCCGCCGCGAAGAGCAGCTCGGCCTTGACGTTCTCGTGGTTGCCGGCGTAGTTGCGCTCGTAGAGCTCGTGTCGGCCGCCGAATTCGGAGCCGATCGAGTCCCACAGCGCCTTCATCACCTTGACCCGGTCCACCGCGGTGATGCCGTCCGAGCCGCGGACGTACTTGTCCAGGTAGGGCCGCACGTCCGGATTCTTGAAATCGGCCGCGGAGGAGGGCAGGTAGATCAGGCCCGACGCGACGTCCTGTTCGATGATCTCCTTGATGCGCGGGTAGCCCTGCATCGCGAACATCCGGTAGGTCAGGCCGTATTCGAGCTTCGGGATGACGGTGTCCCCGATCCACGGCTCCGGGTTGTTGACCATCGCGTCGGTGAGCGACCAGAACAGGTTGCGCCAGCCGATGACCTCGCCGACGCGGGTCTGCACGCCGCGGAACCCGCCGGCGCCGGTCGCGTCGAGGGCCTTCATCAGCAGGCCGGCGATGAAGTCGAGCTTGACCGCCAGACGGGTGCAGCCCTGCAGGGTGAAGCGCTGGAGGAAGCCGGAGCCGCCGAGGAAGTTGTTGATCTTCTCCACGTCGCCGTACATGAACACGTTCTCCCACGGCACCAGCACCTTGTCGAAGATGAAGATGGCGTCGTTCTCGTCCATGCGCGACGAGAGCGGGTAGTCGAACGGCGAGCCGACGACATTGGCGTTCTGCGAGTAGGAGGCCCGGGAGATGAGCTTGATGCCGGGAGCGTCCATCGGCACCGTGCAGATCAGGGCGAATTCCTTCTTCTTGATCGGCAGGCCGTAGTGGGCGATGAAGTTGTAGTTGGTGATCGCCGAGCCGGTGGCGACGACCTTGGCGCCGGAGACGATCAGGCCGGCGTCGGTCTCCTTCTCGACCTTCATGAACACGTCGCCCACCTCGTCCGGGGGCAGCGACCGGTCCACCGGCGGATTGATGATGGCGTGGTTCCAGTACAGGACCTTCTCCTGCGATTCGCGGTACCAGCGCTTGGCGTTGTCCTGGAACGGCGAGTAGAACTCGTCGTTGGCGCCGAGCGTGCCGAGGAAGGACGCCTTGTAGTCGGGGGACCGGCCCATCCAGCCGTACGTCATCCGCGCCCAGGTGGCGATGGCGTCGCGGTCGGCTCGCAGGTCGTCCGCGGACTTCGGGGTGCGGAAGAACGGCATCGTCACCCCGCCGTTGCCGGTGTCGGTGGGGGTGGTGAGGGTGCCGACGTGCTCGCCGGTGTGCAGCGCGTCGTACAGCCGGGCGGTCATGCGGATGGAGTTGCGGAACGCGGGGTGGTTGGTGAAGTCCTTCACGCGCTCGCCGTGCAGGTAGATCTCGCGGCCGTCGTCGATCGACGCAATGTACTCGTCGCCGGTCATGGGCCGGGCGGCGAAGTTCTGCTGCCGATTGGCCGGGTGGTCCGCGGCGACGTTGACCTTCGACCGGTCGACGGTGCCGGTAGCGGGGGCTGCTTCGGTGGTGGTCATGCTCTGTCCCTTCGAGAGAGGCGGGCGTGGGATCAGGAGGCAGCGCGGACGAGCTGCGCGGGCAGTGGGGTGAATGTGGCTGTGGCGTCGAACCATCCGCTGTGCGGATCGTCGAGGCACCCGTTCCATGCGGTCGCGCCGGATCGGTCCCCGAGGTCGTGGAAGGTGCTGCGGAAGAACAGGAGCGGGTCCTTCTCGGCGTCGACGGAGGCGTCGACGATCTCGCCGACGAAGATGACGTGGTCGCCGCCGTCGTACTCGGCCCACGGCCGGCAGATCAGGGTGGCGGCGTTACCGGGGAAGGCGGGTGCGATCCCGGTGTCGTCCCAGTCCGGTGCGACGGCCTGCGGCCTGCCGGCGAAATGCAGTGCGGTGGAGAGTTGGTCGGCCGCGAGGATGTTCACGGCGAACGGCGCGTCGGTGAGGTAGCCGCACGCCTTCGACGTCCGCGTCAGCGTCACCTGGCACAGCCTCGGCTCCAGCGAGACGGCCGTGAAGGCGGTGACCGTGGCCCCGTGCGGGGTGCCCTCGGCGCCGGCGCACGTGACCACCGTGACCCCACTGGCGAACTGGCCGAAGATGTTGCGAAGTGCTCGCTGGTCCATGGGGAGACCGCCTTCCTGCACGATGTGCGATTGCGGGTCGATCCGGAACGAGAACCAACGTATGACCCGGATCACACTCCGTCGATCCGCGTTGCGAAGGGGCGATCCGCATTGCGAAGCGGGCTCGGACCAGGCCGGATCGACCGGGCGACACGTGACCGTCGTCACAGTACGGTGCTAGCGTGGGGAGTTGCCCACACACCGGCACAGCACCAGTTGGGAGGGTTGGAAGGGCGAATGCGAGCACCGGAGAGCCGCGGCTTCACGGACTGGGACGAAGTGCACGACGTGGTGTCCCAGGCGTACTTCCCGCACCAGCTGACGCTTCTCGGCCGTGGGCCCGCAGCCCGCACGTCGCTGGAATCGACCCAGCTCGGCGCCTCGCGGCTGGCGCGGATCGGATTCGGGGTGGACGTGTCGATCCGTTCCGAGCACCCCGGCGCGTACGGCATCAACATTCCCCTGACCGGGCACCTCGTCACCGCCGTCGGCCGCGACGAGGTCGTGTCGGCTCCCGGGCTGGCGACGGTCTGCCCGCCCGACACCCCGACCGTCATCACCCGGTGGAGCAGTTCGTGCGAGATCATCGGGTTCAAGGTCGACCGCGACTACGTGCAGCGCGAGATGGACCGCCTGCTCCCCCGCCCCGGCAGGCGGCTGCCCGCGCAGTTGGATCTGCGGTCCGGCGCGGGGGCCGACTGGTTGCGTCTCGTGCGTGCGATCGCGGACGAGTCGCTGCGGGACAACGTCCTGCTCCGCAGCGACCAGGTGGCCGAGCAGCTGTGCCGCGCCGTCACGACAGCCCTCGTGCTCGCCGCCGCACCGGACGACCGCGACTGCCCGGCCGGAGCACGTCCGCGGACCGTCAAGAGGGTGATGGACGCGATCCAGCAGGATCCGGCGCGTCAGTGGACCGCCGCAGACATGGCCGAACTCGTCGGCGTCAGTGTCCGCCGCATCCAGCAGGGGTTCCGCGAGTGCGTCGGCATGACCCCGATGGAATACCTCGCCGACGTCCGGCTCGAGCGCGTGCACACAGATCTGTCCGTGAGCGATTGCACCGCAACCGTTTCCGATGTCGCGCTCCACTGGGGCATCATGCACACCGGACGGTTCGCGGCCGCGTACCGGCGCAAGTACGGCGTGAGCCCGTCCGAGACGCTGCGCGGCGTGACCGCCTGATCCCAGGCGCCTCCGCCGCCGGTGTGCCTTTTGGGCGGTCAGGGCAGCCCAAAAGGCACACCGGCGGCGTCAGCCGCGTCAGGCCAACGCACGCAGGCGCGGCGCCAGATCACGCTCGAACAACTCCAGGAACCGCC
>Ga0255338_1000536_pt1 | contig 114062 bp, 107 predicted proteins | sample MeOH1_35cm_T4_19_FD_203715 | JGI IMG/M metagenome (GOLD analysis project Ga0255338, IMG submission 203715) | Sandy soil microbial communities from University of British Columbia, Vancouver, Canada - MeOH1_35cm_T4_195 | ecosystem: Engineered > Artificial ecosystem > Sand microcosm >... | reverse complement strand
GGCTGAGGGTGCTCACGCCGCGGTGCACGTTGGTGTGCTCATCCCGCTGGTACTTCGTCATGCGCTCGATGGCCTGGAGGGGCATCTGGCCGCTCACGGCGCTGTCGAGGTAGACCACCGGCTTGCCGTGCAGGACGCGGGAGAGGAGGGGGAAGTCCTTGCGGACGGCCGCCACATCGAGGGTTTTCAGGTCGACGCTCATCCGAGGTCTCCCAGCGAACTGGCCTGGGTGCGGGCCATGACGAGCTGGCGCAGGGACCGGCGCAGGCTGGCCACAGGAATGTGGGTGAGCACATCCGCCGCGAAGCCGTAGGTGAGGAGGTTGCGGGCATCATCGGCGTTCATACCGCGGCTCTGGAGGTAGAACAGCTCCTCGGGATCGAGCTGACCCACGGCGGCGCCGTGGCTGCACTTCACGTCATCGGCGTAGATCTCCAGCTGGGGCTTGGTATCCACCCGGGCGGCCTCCGAGAGCAGCAGGTTGCGGCTCTGCTGCTGGGCGTCCGTGCCCTGGGCCCCGGGAGCCACGCGGATCTGGCCGTTGAAGATGGCGCGGGCCTTCCCGTCTACGATGCACTTGTGGAGCTGGTGGCTGGTGGCGTGGGGCTCGGCATGGTGCAGAAAGCTGTGGGTATCGGCCACCTGCGCCCCGTCCAGCAGGGCCAGGCCGTCGAGGCTGGCCTCGGCGCCCTCGGCCAGGCGCACCCAGGGCTGCTGGCGGGAGAGACGGGCCCCGAAGCTGAGGGTGCGGGAGTGGTACTGGCCGCCCTTGCCGACCTCGGCCTTGAGGGTGCCGAGATGGTAGGCCTCGACGCTCTCCCGCTGCACGCGCTCGTGCCGGAGGACGGCGCCTTCCGCCACGTGGACTTCGACCACCGGGCAACTCAGATAGGCGCCTTCGCCGATGTGTTCCTCCACCAGTTCCAGTTCAGCTCCGCGTTCAAGGATCACCAGGAGCCGCGGGAAGACGGCCACGGGGGTCTCGGCCTTCGTGATGAAGAGCAGATGCAGTGGCAGGGCCACCTTGAGGTTTTTCGGCACCAGGATCACGGCGCCATCCTCGAAGCGGGCGGTGTTCAGATCTTCGAAAAGCCCCTTGGCCGCGCCATTGCCGATGCTGCCCAGCGCGTGGCAGGCCTCGCTGGCATGGGACATGGGGAAGTAGCGCACACCAGCGGGGACGGCCGAGGCGCAGCTCACGTGGGGAGCGTGATGCCCGTTCACGAAGACCTGGCGCGTGCCCACCATCTCGGGGAGCAGGTGGCCGCTGATGTCCACCGTCGTGCGAGGGGCCGCACCGAAGGCCGTGCCGTTCAGAAGTTTCAGGTCTGTGTACTTCCAGTCCTCGTCGCGGGTCGTGGGCAGCTCGCGGCCCGCCAGCCGCAGCTCTGCCGCTTCGCGCAGCGAAGCCCACTCAGCGGGCCTGGGCCCGCCGAGCAGATCGACCAGCGGGTTGGAGCCAACCACCATCGTGGTCATCGCTGGCTCCCGGCCGCAGCTTCCTCCAGCACCCAGTCGTAGCCGCGGTCCTCGAGCTCAATGGCCAGTTCCTTGCCGGCGCTCTTGAGGATGCGGCCGCCGGAGAGCACGTGCACGAACTGGGGCTGGATGGTCTCCAGGATGCGGGGGAAGTGGGTGATGATCAGCAGGGCGCGGTCGGGGCGCTGGAGCTTGTTCACGGCGTCGCCCAGGACGCGCAGGGCGTCGATGTCCAGGCCGCTGTCCAGCTCGTCCAGGATGGCCAGCTTGGGTTCCAGCACCGCCATCTGCAGGATCTCGTTGCGCTTCTTCTCGCCGCCGGAGAAACCCTCGTTGAGGCTGCGGTCGAGGAACTCCTCTTTCATGGCCACGAGCTTGATCTTCTCGTGGATGAAGTCGTCGAATTCCAGGGGATCCAGCTCGTCGCGGCCCTCGGCCTCGGCCTTCTTGTTGTAGGCCAGGCGCAGGAACGAGGCGTTGCTCACGCCCGGCACCTCGATGGGATGCTGGAAGCCCATGAAGATGCCGGCCCGGGCGCGGGCATCGGGCTCCATCTCGAAGAGGTTCTTGCCCTCGTACAGGACCTCGCCGCCCGTGACTTCGTAGGCCGGATGGCCCACCAGCACCTTGCCCAGCGTGGACTTGCCCGAGCCGTTGGGGCCCATGATGGCGTGGATCTCCCCCGCCTTGAGCTCCAGGTCGATCCCCTTCAGCACCGGCGTGCCGTTGATCGAGGCGGTGAGGTTCTTGATGGAAAGCATTTAAAACTCCTGATTTTTAACCGCAGATGACGCAGATTGCGCAGATGAAAACCCTTATCTGCGTCATCTGCGTCATCTGCGACATCTGCGGTTCCAATTCTTCATTTTCATCACCCAACGCTGCCTTCAAGCTTGAGGGAGAGCAGCTTGGTGGCTTCGACGGCGAACTCCATGGGGAGCTCGCGGAAGACGTCCTTGCAGAAGCCGTTGATGATCATGCTGATGGCTTCCTCGGCGGGGATGCCGCGCTGCTGGAAGTACAGCAACTGCTCTTCGCCGATCTTGCTGGTGGTGGCCTCGTGCTCCACCCGGGCGCTGCGGTTCTGCACCTCGATGTAGGGGAAGGTGCTGGCGCTGCACGCCTGGCCGATGAGCATGGAGTCGCACTGGCTGAAGTTGCGGGCGCCCTCGGCCTTCGGCTGCACCTTCACCAGGCCGCGGTAGCTGTTGGAGCTCTCTCCGGCGCTGATGCCCTTGCTGATGATGGTGCTCTTCGTGTTGCGGCCGATGTGGATCATCTTCGTGCCGGTGTCGGCCTGCTGCTTGTGGTTGGTGAGGGCCACGCTGTAGAACTCGCCGATGCTGTCGTCGCCCAGCAGGATGCAGCTGGGGTACTTCCAGGTGATGGCGCTGCCGGTCTCCACCTGGGTCCAGCTGATGTGCGAGCCCTTGCCCTTGCAGAGGCCGCGCTTGGTGACGAAGTTGAAGATGCCGCCCACGCCATCCTTGTCGCCCGCGTACCAGTTCTGCACGGTGCTGTACTTGATGGAGGCGTGGTCCAGGGCCACCAGCTCCACCACCGCCGCATGCAGCTGGTTGGTGTCGAACTGGGGCGCGGTGCAGCCCTCCAGGTAGCTCACGCTGGCGCCTTCTTCCGCCACGATGAGGGTGCGCTCGAATTGGCCCGATTCCTTGTTGTTGATGCGGAAGTAGGTGCTCAGGTCCATCGGGCAGGCCACGCCCTTGGGGATGAACACGAAGCTGCCGTCCGTGAACACGGCGCTGTTGAGGGCCGCGTAGAAGTTGTCGGAGGAGGGCACCACGCTGCCGAGGTACTTCCTGACCAGCTCGGGATGGGACTTCACGGCCTCGCTGAAGCTGCAGAAGATGATGCCGACCGTGGCCAGCTTCTCCCGGTAGGTGGTGGTCACGCTGACGGAATCGAAGACGACATCCACGGCGACGCCGGCCAGGGCCTCCTGCTCGTGGAGGGGCACGCCCAGCTTCTCGAAGGTGCGCCTCAGCTCGGGATCCACGTCATCCATGGAGGCGTACTTGGGCGCCTTGGCCCGGGGAGCACTGTAATAGACGATCTTCTGGAAATCGGGCTTGGGGTAAGCCACCTTGGCCCAGTCCGGCTCGGTCATGGTCAGCCAATGGCGGTAGGCCTTGAGGCGGAACTCAAGCAGCCACTCGGGTTCACCCTTCTTGGCCGAAATGAAGCGGATCACGTCCTCGTTGAGCCCGGGCGCGACGCTGTCCGCCTCGATGTCCGTCACGAAGCCGTACTTGTATTCCTGGCTGGTGACCACATTCAAGGTGGTGCTCATCCCCGCCTCCCGTGGAGCGTGTCTAGGTCGTGGGTGGGTGCTGCGCTGGGGCGCCAGCCGAGGGAGGCAAGGAAGGCGACGAAGGCCTTGGTGGGCCCCAAGGTCGAGGAGCCTGACGCTGCATCCCGATGGCTGCCGCCCCAGCCCGGAGGGTTGATGGCAAAGGGCTCCCATGCTGCGTCAGCGGGCTTGAACGGTGAACCTGCACCGCCCTGCGCCCACTTCCTGGCCTGGAAACCCTTTGCCATCAACGCAGCTCCTACCCACGGCCTAGACACGCTCCTCCCCATTCTGGAATCTCGACTAAAATTGTCAACTTAATACGCAGTGCGGTCGATCACGCCTGGTTCAGGCCTCCGTAACCCCGTCCAGCTCCTTCAGAAGTCCCCGGATCTGGTTCTTCACACCCTTGGCCTGGGATTCGTTGAGATCGCCGGGCTCGGCGTCCAGGCCAGCCTTGAGCAGGGTCCGCGCCTCCTCCCGCTCGCCCAGGCCCGCCAGGGCGGCACCGAGCTGGAAGTGGTTGATGAGGGTGGGTTCCTTCTCCAACAGGGGATCCAGCAGCTCCAGTACCTCCTGGTGCCGCTTGAGGGCCAGGAGGTACTGGCCCAGCAGGGTGCGGGCGCGGGGTTCCATGCCTGGCAGGGGATGGGCATGGAGGCGGCGGACCTCGACCAGATCCTGCTCTGAGGCCTGGCCGTTCATGAGGCGGTAGGCCAGGCGCATGAGGGCGGCCTCCCAGGCGCCGGTGCTCTTGGGATGGCGGGTGAGGAAGGCATCCAGGATCCGGGCGATCTCCGGCTCGCGCTTCTGGGCCATGAGGTGCTCCAGGCCCAGGCGCAGGGCCAGGAAGCAGAGGCGCGGATGCCGGTCCGAGCAGGCGAAGTCCAGGGCTGCCTTCAGGGTCTTTTCCGGGTTCTGGAGGAAGGCCAGGCGCAGATCCAGCCACTCGGAACGCTGGCTCTTCCCCTTGCGCCGGACCCGCTTGAGGAGGAGGGCGGCCGGCTCCAGCTGGTCCTCGTCCAGGAGGTTCTCGACCTCGTCCAGCAGGGTCTGCGTGCCGGTCTTCCCGTCCCGGGCCTCCCGCAGCTGCTGGTGGTCCTCGGCATCCACCATGAGCAGGAGGTGGGGATCGCCGGGGTTCTGCATCAACAGTTCCTGGAGGATGGCGAAAGCCTTGGACCGGTCGCCCTGCTGGAGGTAGGCCTCGGCCAGGGATTCCCGCACATGGAGATCGCCGGGCAGGTAGGCGCTGGCCTCCTTGAGGACGGGCACGGCCAGAGCGCTTTCGCCCCGGGCCAGGCGAACCTGACCCAGCAGCAGCAGGGTCTCGCCATCCTTGCGCCGGGCCACGGCCTCCTGGGCCGCCTCCAGGGCGCCCTGCAGATCCTCTTCATCCAGCAGCAGTTCCGCCAGCAGCATCCGGGGCTCGGGATCATCGGGGCGCAGATCCGAAGCCTGGTGCAGGGCCTCGATGGCCTGGTCCGCCTGGTCCGGCAGCTCCTGGAGCAGCTTGGCGAGCAGCATCCAGGCCTCGAAGTGGCGGGGGCTCAGGCTCACGGCCTTGCGGACCAGGCCTTCCGCCTCCTCGAAGTTCTGGGCGGCTTCGTGGAGGGAGGCGGCGGTGAAGATCAGCTCGTAGTTCTTGGGGTCCAGGGGCAGGGCCTGGCCCAGGCGCTGGGCAGCGCCCGGCAGGTCGGCGGCCTCCAGCAGGGCCGTGGTCTCCAGCAGGGCCCGCTTGAGCTGGGACATGGACTTGGGCCGGGCGATGGGCAGGATGCGGGCCCGGTAGCGAGTGAACAGCTCCCGGGCGCTGATGAGGTGCAGATTCTCCTCCACCAGCTGCTCCCAGCGCTCGGAGAAGGCGTGGGCGTCCAGCTGGCGTTTCTGCTCCATCTCCTGCACCAGGGCCATGAGGCCGTTGCGCAGCATCACCTCGCTGCGCTCCAGCTTGCCCAGCTGGTCCGAGACGGTCTCCAGGTAGGTCTCCACCCGGCGCAGGGTCTCCTCCAGGCCGGTGATGCGCTCCAGCAGGTGCTCTTCCAGGTCCTCGCCGCCTTCCGGCTCGTCCGGCTCGTCCTCCCAGGTCTGGTCCCCGGCCAGGATGAGGAGCCGCGTGCCGCACTTCACGCAGGTCTCCCGGTCCCCGGGGTTCCAGGAAAGGCAGTTCTGACAGTAGGAACCAGGCAGATCGTTGGCCATGGTTCCAGGATAGCTGGCCCCGGGGGGCTGAAGGTTTTATCCTGATGCCCGCGAGGGCGGCCCATGAGTGACGAGCAGGAACGCCAGGACAAGCGCCAGGAAGCCATGGAATGGGTGGGGAAGGCCTATCAGCTCCACATGAAGGGCGAGGTGGCCAAGGCCATCGGCCTCTACACCAAATCCATCGAGATCTGCCCCACGGCCGAGGCCTACACCTTCCGCGGCTGGGCGCGCTCCTTCGAGAAGGATTACGCTTCGGCCATCGAGGACTGCCACCGGGCCATCGACCTGGATCCCGAATTCGGCAACCCCTACAACGACATCGGCGCCTACTACGTGGAGCAGGGCGAGCCCGACGAGGCCATTCCCTGGTTGCGGATGGCCCTCAAGGCCAAGCGCTACGAAAGCTACTGCTTCCCCCACTTCAACCTGGGCCGTGTGTATGAGGCCAAGGGCCAGCTGGACACGGCTCTCGAGCATTTCCGGAAGGCTCTGGAAGAGAACCCCCGCTATGCCCTGGCCGCCAAGGCTGTCGAGCGGGTCAAGGGCAAGCTGTCGGTGAGGGACCCGGAGAAGATCGGCTGAAGTGTGGTGAACTGGAAGTGGGAGACGCCATGAAGTTCACCATCGCCCACAGCCCCGATTCCGACGATGCCTACATGATGGCCCCCCTGGCGCTGGGGTGGCTGGATCCGGAGGCGTTCGAGATCACCTTCGTCCGCAAGGACATCGAGACCTTGAACGCCGAGGCCACCGAAAGCCGCTACGACGTCACCGCCATCAGCTTCGGCGCCTACCCGGAACTGCTGGGCCGCTACGACCTGCTCACGGCCGGCTCCAGCATCCAGGAAGGCACCGGCCCCCTGGTGGTGAGCGGCAAGCCCATGGAACCCGCGGCGCTGAAAGGGCTCACCATCGCCATTCCCGGACGGCGCACCAGCGCCTACCTGGCCATGCGGATGTGGTGCAAGGCTCTGGGATTCGAGCCCAAGGTCGAGCTGGTGCCCTTCGACCAGATCCTGACGGCCGTGGCCGAGGGCCGCTTCCAGGCCGGCCTGCTCATCCACGAAAGCCAGCTGATGTACCACGACGCGGGCCTGCGCCTGGTGGTGGATCTGGGCGCCTGGTGGAAGCACGCCTATGATCTGCCCCTGCCGATGGGTGGCAACGCCATCCGCCGGGACTTGCCGGCCGACGTGAAGCAGCGCTTCGCCATCCTCATGCGCAAGAGCGTGGAGATGGCCCGCGCGCGCCACTGGGAGAGCGTGGACTACAGCCAGTCCTTCGGCCGCGGCATGGACCGCGAGATGATCGGCCGCTACGTGAACGCCTGGGTGAACGACTTCACCGTGGACCCCGGCCCCCGGGGCCGCGAGGCCGTGGAGAAGCTGCTGGGCCTCGAGCCCGTGTGGATCCAGGGCTGAGATCGCTCAGTGGCACCTCGAAGCAAAGAGCATGAATAAGCGGAGGGGGCGGAGCTGCTGAGGAAAGCGGAGAAAAAGATCCGCCAGATTTCCTCCGCTTTCCTCTGCCCCTCGGCAATCCTCCGCCTACACCCGCTTTCCCCACGGTTGGGACAGCTACTCCCGCGCCGCCTCCAGCCGGATGGCCACGCGCATCCGCCGGCCCTCGCGCTGGATGGCGAGGTCGGCGCTGCCACCCAGGGGGAGGGCCTCGACGGCGTCCAGCAGGCTGTCCCAGTCCTCGACGGCCTTGCCGTTCACGGCCTGGATGAGGTCGCCGGCGAGGACGTTGCGGCCCTCGACCCCCACGCCCTGGAGGCCGGCCCGGGCGGCGGGACCGCCGCGATAGACCTTCCCCACCATCACGCCCTTCTGGGGGCCGAAGGCGCGCTCCACCAAGCGCGGCGCCACGGGCTCGAAGCCCAGCTCCGGCCGCTCCAGCCTCCCCCGGGCGATGAGCTGGGGCACCACGCGATTGACCGTGTCCACGGGCACGGCAAAGCCGATGCCGGCGCTGGCGCCGCTGGGACTCTGGATGGCGGTGTTCACGCCTACGAGCCGCCCGGCGCTGTCCAGCAGCGGCCCGCCGCTGTTGCCGGGGTTGATGGCTGCGTCGGTCTGGATGACACCCGAGATGCGCCGCCGGGTGACGCTCTGGATCTCGCGGCCCAGCGCCGACACCACACCGGTGGTGAGGGTCTGGTCCAGGCCGAAGGGGTTGCCGATGGCCAGCACGGCCTGGCCCACCTGCAGGTCCGCGCTGGTGCCTAGGGGGATGGGCCGCAGCTTCGGCGGCGTCTTCGTCATGAGCAGCACCGCCAGATCCTTGTCCGGGGCACCGCCCACGTAGGAGGCCTCATGGCGGCTGCCGTCCGCCAGGGTGATGAAGGCGCGGGTGGCCCCCTGGATCACGTGGAAGTTCGTGACCACGTGGCCCTGGGCGTCCCAGAGGAAGCCCGTGCCGGAACCAGCGGGTACCTCCACCACCTCGAGCCCGAAAATGTCCCGCGCGCGCTCCTCCGTGGTGGTGATGTAGACCACGCTGGGGGCGGCCTCCTTGAACCGCCGGATGGAGACCTGCTCCCATTCGGGCAGGGCTCCCCGGGGCTCCACCGAGCGCGGTCGCGCCGGGCTGGGGGTGAGGGCATGGCCGCACCAGCCGGCGAGGACGCCCGCGGACAACAGACCGAGGATGAGGACGCTCCGTCGCATGGGACCTCCAAGGCGGATCCCAATTTATCCGCCCGCAGGGATAGGTCAACCCCTTGAAATTGAGTAGTTATGATTTTTTGAATGAGCGGACTTGACATGTGACTTATAAGCACTAATATTTTATTCGCGAACGTCATCATGGCCTGCGTCTCAGGCGCATGGATGCACGGATCCACATTCACAGGAGGAACTCATGACCATCCTTCGCACCCGCAACCCCCAGGTCCTGCCGGCCACCGCCGCCAGCCTGGAGCCCTTCCGTTTCATGCGCGACTTCATGCGCTGGGATCCGCTCCGGGACTATGAACTCGGCGCCCCAACGGCCGCCTTCATGCCGAGCTTCGACGTGAAGGAAACCCCGGATGCCTACCAGTTCAGAGCGGATCTGCCCGGCATCGTTGAGGCTGACCTGGAGATCAGCCTCGAGGGCACCCGGCTCACCGTCGCGGGCAAGCGCGATGAGGAGGCTCTGAAGGACGGTGAGCGCATCCACATCTCAGAGCGCAGCCACGGCCAGTTCAGCCGCACGTTCACCCTTCCCGAGGATGTGGAGGGCGAGAAGGTGCTGGCCGAACTCCGCAACGGCGTCCTCACCCTCATGGTGCCCAAGCGCCCCGAGGTACGCCCGCGCAAGATCAACGTCAGCCTCGGCTGACAAAATGAGGCCCCGGAAACCGGGGCCTCATTTTGTCAGTTGTAGAAAAACTGCGGGGGACCGAAGGTCCCGGGTGTGGTGGCGCTGTTGAAGCGCACCACGATGTCGCCGTCCGCCAGCACCAGGTCCGGGCGGCCGTCCCCGTTCATGTCGCCGATGGCCACGCCCATGGGCCCCCAGGCGCCCCGGTAGATCGTGGGCGCCCGCAGGGCGCCCGGGATGGCTGGATCCTGGAGGAACACAGCCACGCTGCCCGGATCGCCGGGCAGCCCCGCATTGGCCACCGCCACGTCCAGCTTGCCGTCGCCGTTCAGGTCCCCGACCGCCAGCGCGGTGGAGCGGTAGCCGGTGGTGTAGTGGACCGGCGGGAGGAAGGTGCCTGCGGTGGCGCCCTGGATCAGCACGCTCAGGCCCTGGGTGCCGGGGCTGAGGGAGGCGCCGTAGTTGGCGGTGAGCAGGTCCAGCTTGCCGTCGCCATTGAGGTCCGCGGCCCTGATGGCCACGGGCTGGACGCCGGTGGGGTAGTACACGGCGGGAGCAAAGACACCGGCGCTGGTCTGGAGGAGCACGGAGACGGTATTGGCGGTGGTGGCCACGGCGACATCGGCGAACCCGTTGCCGTCGAGATCCGCCACGGTGACGGCCTGGGGATCGCCGCCCACGGGGAACGTGACGGGGGCGAGGAAGGTCCCCGGGGTGGCTCCCTGGAGGAAGACCATGACGTTATTGGCGCCGCTGGCCGCCACCACGATGTCCATCTTTCCGTCGCCGTTCAGGTCGCCCACGGCCACGTCCAGGGGGGTGCGACCGGGGGTGGCCAGCACGATGGCGGGCAGGAAGAAGCCCGGCCTGGCAGGATCCGCCAGCCGCACGCCCACGGTCTGGTCAGCCGCGTTGGCCACCACGAGATCGGGCCGGCCGTCGCCGTTCACGTCCGCCACCACCAGATTGGCGGGCTGCGCGCCCACGCCGAAGCGGGTGGGCAGAGCGAAGGCGCCTGCGGGTCCCTGGAGGCGGGTCGAGACATAGCCCTGGGTGGGCACGCCGCCGAAGTCCGTGGACACCAGGCCCAGGATGTCCGGCCGACCGTTGCCGTCGATGTCCGCCACGGCGATGGCGTTCACCAGATACCTGGCCGTGGGGCGGTAGCTGTAATCCGACCCCGAGCAGCCCAGCAGGGCGAGGATGCCGAGGGATCCGAGGAGGAGGGAGGTGCGTGGACGCATGGCGGCTCCGTGGACCTGTGCAAACAAGAATGTGCTGTTGGATCGGGACCCGCAAGAAGGCAGGAGGTGGGACCTGGGAGAGGCTCCCAGGGTTGAGGTGCGATCAGACCGCCTCGACGGTCACCTTCCAGCTGACCAGCTCCCGGGGCAAGAGAGCCGGCCAATAGGCCACGATCTCCTGGGCCTTGGGCCGCCCGCCCGCGAAGCCCGTGACACCTGCTGGGCCTGCGGTGACGAGTGGTGCGATCTCTCGCCCGAAACGCTCCACTTTTTTCAGATCCGGATCCTTCACACTCAAGCGCAGGACGATCTCGGCGGGGTCCGCCGGGGCGGGGGCGATGCCGGCGTGGACCGTGCTGGCGCCCAGGAATTCGGCGTCCGTGTGCTCGTATTCGAATCCAGCTGCCTTCAGGCGCTTCCAGACGATGTCGGCGCAGAGCTGGGCCTTCTCCAGGGCCCGGGGGCCGCAGAGGGTCAGCTGGCCCGTGGCCTTGTAGCCCTTGAGGTGGGCGCCGCTCACCTTGAGGAAGGGCGTGCGGGGCTTGCCCGTGATGCCATAGACGCGCACCCGGTCCGGGCCCGCCGGCTCGAGGCGGATGCTGGAGAATTCCGCCACCACGTCCGGCGTGATGTAGTTTTCCGGATCGCCCATCTCGTAGACCAGCTGCTCGCTCACGGTGTCCACCGTCACCAAGCCCCCGGTGCCCGCATGCTTGGTGATGACGAAGGTGCCGTCCTCCGCGACTTCCGCGATGGGGTAGCCCACGTTCCAGAGCTCGGGCACCTCCCACCAGCGGGTGAAATTGCCGCCGGTGCTTTGCGCGCCGCACTCCAGGATGTGGCCCGCCACGGTGCCGGCCGCCAGGCGGTTCCAGTCGTCGGCGGCCCACTTGAATTCGTGGATGAGGGGCGCCAGGGTGAGGCCGGGATCCGTGCAGCGGCCCGTCAGCACGATGTCGGCGCCGGTATCGAGGGCCTCGACCATGGCTTGCGTCTGGAGGTAGACGTTGGCGCTGAGGATCTCCCGGGGGACGTCGAACAGGCCCTCGCCCGTGTCCATGTTGGCCAGCTTCAGGCCCTTCGCCTGGAACTCGGGCAGCCGCCCCAGCACGTCATCGCCGGTCACGGTGGCGATCTTCAGGCCCTTCACGCCCAGCTTCTTCGCGACTTCCAGCACGGCGGCCCGGCAGGCCTCGGGGTTCACGCCGCCGGCGTTCGCCACCACGCGGATGCCCTTGGCCTTGAGCTGCGGCAGCACGCGCTTCATGAGGTCCACGAAGTCGGTGGCGTAGCCCAGCTGCGGATCCTTCCGCCGCTGCTTCTGCATGATGGACAGCGTCACCTCCGCCAGGTAGTCCAGCGTGAGGTAGTCGATCCCTCCCGCCTCCACCAGCCGCACGGGGGCGTCGATGCTGTCGCCCCAGAAACCCTGCCCATTGGCAATGCGCACAACCTTCGACATATGGAACTCCGATCGAGACGGATGACCAGTCTATCTGAGGAGCGGTCACTCGTAGCGGAGCGCCTCGATGGGATCCAGCTTGCTGGCCTTGGCGGCGGGGTAGAGGCCGAAGATGAGGCCGATGGCGGCGGGCACGGCGAAGGCGCTGACGAGGGCCCAGAGGGGCACGGAACCCATGGTGCCCAGCAGCGCCTTGCCCAGGGCCGCACCCAGGACGAAGCCCAGCCCCACCCCGATGGCGCCGCCCATGATGCAGAGGAAGGCGGCCTCGATGAGGAACTGCAGCATGATGTCGCGGCGCTTGGCGCCCACGGCCTTGCGCACGCCGATCTCCCGGGTGCGCTCCGTCACGCTCACCAGCATGATGTTCATGATGCCGATGCCCCCCACCAGCAGGGCGATGGAGACCATGCCCCCGGCCACGGCGGTGATGGTGCCCGTGATGCCGCTGATGATGCCGGTGATCTGCTTGGGGCTGAAGACCTTGAAACCGCTGGGCTCGGTGCCGCGCAGGCCCTTGATGCGTCGCAGGGATTCCTCCACCAGCTCGGCGCCGTCGTCGGCTGTCAGGCGGGGATCCACCCGGGCCTGGAAGAAGAGCTGCCGCCGTTGGGCCTCGGTGAGCTGGGCCATGCCGGTGGTGAGGGGGATGAGGATGTTCTGGTCCGGGTCGTTGCCCAGCTGGGCGCCCTGCTCCTCCAGCACGCCGATGACCTCGAGGCTGAGGGTGGGCGTGCTGATGAGGTGGCCCAGGGGATTGCCCTTGAGGCCCAGTTTCTCGATGACGCGGGGGCCGATGATGGCCACCTTGTTTCCGAGGCGCAGATCCGAGGGCACGAAGTTGCGGCCCGCCACCAGGGCGATGCTGTTCAGCTCCAGGTAGGTCTCATCCGTCATGATCTGGTTGACGGTGGCGCTGCGGCCCCCAGCCTTCACTTCGGTGCCATTGAAGAAGAGGGGCGTCACCTGGGTGATCTGCGGCACGGATCGGGCCAGCCGCCGCATCTCGTCCAGGGTCATGTCCTTGTTCTTGATCTTGGTGTACTCGGCGAAGGGCATGTCCATGGGGAAGACGGGCCGGATGAAGATGGTCTGGCTGCCGGCCCGCTCCACCTGCTTCAGCACGCTGGTCTTGAGGCCCTGGACGAGGCTCACGACCACGATGACCGCGGCCACGCCGATGATGATGCCCAGCATCGTGAGGGCCGAGCGCATCTTGTTGGCCTTGAGGGCGCGGACGGCGGCGGAGAGCGGTTCGCGGACGTCCATTACTTCTTCGATTCCTTGGCCTTCGCCAGTTCGCTGTCGGAGCGTGCGCGCAGCTTCACGGGGGCCTTGTCCTTGAGCTCCTTCAGTTTGCGGATGGGGCCCGTAAGCACCTTGTCGCCCTCGGCCAGGCCCTCCTTCAGCTCGAAGAACTGGGTGTTCGCGATGCCCACCTGCACGGTGCGCTCCTGGGCCTTGCCGCCCTGGAACACCATCACGATGTTGCGGGACGCCGGAGCCAGGAGCCCCTGCTTCTGGGCGTCCTCCAGGGTGCCTTCGCGCTCCAGCACCGCCTGGAGGGGCACGCGCAGCACGCCCTTGACCTCGTGGGTGAGGATGACGGCACGGGCGCTCATGCCGGGACGGAGGTTGTCCAGATCCGCGCGCTGTCCCGCCAGCAGCACCTTCACTTTGTAAAGATTGGCATCGGTGCCTGTCTTCTCGGTGCCCGTGGCCACCTCGATGACCGAGCCCTGGAAGACCTTGCCGGGCAGGGATTCCACGGTGACCTGGGCGGTCTGCCCCACCTTGGTGCGCACGACCTCGCTTTCGTTGACCTTGATCTCCGCCTGCATCTCGCTCATGTCGGAAATGATCATGAGCGTGGCGCCGGGGAGGTTGCTCATGCCGGGGATGGCTGTTTCGCCCTTCTCGGCCTTCAGGCTCGTGACGCGGCCGGTGATGGGGGCGCGCAGCGTGGCCTTGGACAGGCCGTCCTGCATCCCCTTCAGGTTGGCTTCGCTCTGGGCCACGTTGGCCTTGGCGCTGTTGTAGGACAGCACGGTGCTTTCCTTGGCGAGCTTCTGCTGGCGGAAGTCCTCGTCGGACATCAGCCCCTGCTGGCGGAGGGATTCGTAGCGCGGGAAGCTGTCCACGCTGCGGCGCATGGCCGCTTCCAGGCGGGAGGCGTCCTGGCGGGCGGCATCGAGGGCGCCCTGGGCCTGGGCCATGGCCTGGCGGAGCCGCTCCTGATCGATGGTGACGAGCAGATCGCCGGCCTTCACGTTCTGGCCGTCCTTCACATGGATGGCCTTGATCTCGCCGGCCACCGAGGTGCCGATGTTGATCTGGGTCTTGGCGCGGATCTCGCCGCTGGCGCTGATGGTCTCGCGGATGTCACCGCGCCCGATCGCATCCCAGGAGTAGGCGCTGTCCTCATCCCGGGCGCCACCGAAGGCGATGCCCAGGATGATCAGGACAACGAGCGCGGCCGCGCCGCCCAACAGGAGCTTGGTGTTCCGGGACGCCATCTAGTTGGCCCTGAGCAGGCTGAACCCGACGGCGAGGAGCAGGGGCAGCAGCACGCAGATCAAGGCGCCGGCAGTCTTCATGCGGACCAGATGCCGGAGGGCCAGGAAGGCCAAGGCGGCTTCGGCCAGGCGGAAGATCTCCACGCTGAAGAAGAACGCCTGGAGCCGCAGGCTCTCCGGAGGGAGGAAGTAGCCCAGGGAGGTGGGCGCGATCCGGTCGGGCGTGAGGCCGCCGATGGGTCGCATCAGGCAGATCACGGCGATCAGGAGCAGGAGGGGCAGCTTCACCAGGGCGGGCACCACGGCGGCGCTGAAGGCTTGGAGATAGGTGGGGGTCTCGTCCTGGGGCAGGGCCTTGCCCACCAGCCAGTAGAAGAGGCCCAGGACGGCCAGCACCGCGGGCGTGCCGAACAGGGCGCCCAGGATGCCGAACGGCATGATGAACTTCTTCTGCATCTCGATGATCGTGTCGATCTGGGAGGACTGGATCTGGGGATTGCGCTCCAGGATGGGCCGGAGCATCTCCTCCACGTCCACCCTCAGGCCCCAGATCACAGCGACCACCAGGCTCGCGACGATGATGGCGCCCAGGGCCCAGCCCCAGCTGGGTGCCTTGTTCAGGCGCTGGAAGAGCTCCACGGGGGCCGTGAACACGCCGGCGATCTGATCCATCAGCCCCGGCGGCTGGGGCCGCGGGGTCTCGGGCTGCTGGCCATACAGGGAGGCGGGCTGCTCAGTCATGGGAGGCTCCAAAGGTATGACGGCATGAAGGGATAGATGATCGCATTGTCCCACCTCCTCTTACGATGGTGGAAAATCCTGTCTGCCCGGGTGGGCCCGCCCTTCCGGGCCTGACACTTCGTCAAGGCCGTCCCGGGAATCCTGGCAGGCCCACCGGTCGGGCCTAGAATGGTCCTTTCCCTGCCGAGCCACCCTATTCCGGAGATCCCATGGCCACCCTTGCCTCCAAGTCCGAAGCCCTGATCGCGCAGGAGAATCAGTTCGGCGCCCACAACTACCATCCCCTGGATGTGGTCTGCACCAAGGGCGAGGGCGTCTTCCTCACGGACGTGGACGGCAAGCAGTACATGGACTTCCTGGCGGCCTACTCCGCCGTGAACCAGGGCCACAACCACCCGAAGATCGGCGAGGCCATGATCGCCCAGATCAAGACCCTGGCCCTCACCAGCCGCGCCTTCCGGAACGACCAGTTCCCGCCCCTCCTCGAGAAGCTCTGCAAGCTGACCGGCTTCCAGAAAGCCCTGATGATGAACAGCGGTGCCGAGGCTGTGGAAACGGCCTTGAAGGCCATGCGCAAGTGGGGCTACGACAAGAAGGGCATCGAGTACGGCAAGGCCGAGATCATCGTGGCCGACGGCAACTTCCACGGCCGCACCACGACCATCGTGGGCTTCAGCACGGACCCCGACAGCACCAGCAAGTTCGGTCCCTTCACCCCCGGCTTCGTCATCGTGCCCTACGGCGATCTCGAGGCCGTGAAGAAGGCCGTCAACAAGAACACCTGCGCCATCTTCATGGAGCCCATCCAGGGCGAGGGCGGCGTCATCATCCCGCCCAAGGGCTTCCTCAAGGGCCTGCGGGAGGTGGCGGACCAGAACCACTGCCTGCTGGTGCTCGACGAGATCCAGTCCGGCCTGGGCCGCACGGGCAAGCTCTTCGCCTTCGAGCATGAGGGCATCCGCCCCGACGGCGTCACCATCGGCAAGGCCCTCAGCGGCGGCTACTACCCCGTGAGCGCCTTCCTCGCCGATGACGAGGTGATGGACGTCTTCACCCCCGGCATCCACGGCAGCACCTACGGCGGCAACCCCCTGGGCTGCGCCGTGGCCAGCGCCGCGCTGGACGTGCTGGTGGACGAGAAGCTGGTGGAGAAGGCCGCCGAGCTGGGCAAGCACCTGGAGGCCCGCCTCAAGGGCATGAAGACCGACAAGCTCAAGGAGGTCCGCGTCATCGGCCTCTGGGCCGGCGTGCAGCTCAAGCCCGAGGCCGGCGGCGCCCGCAAGTACTGCTACGCCCTCAAGGACCGCGGCATGCTCTGCAAGGACACCCACGTGGACACCATCCGCCTGGCGCCCCCCCTCGTCATCACCAAGGAGCAGATCGACTGGGCCGTGGACCAGCTGGAGGCGGTGCTGACGTAGGCTTGGGCCTGCGCCGTTGATCAGATGGTTGAAGCGTCAGATGATCGGATTCTCTCCGGCCATCCGGCTACTCTGACCATCTGATGCTCTGAAACCGGAGGTGTCATGCCAGGCCGCGTCGAATCGATCCACATCACTCCTTCCGCCGAGGCCACCATGTGCGCCATGGCCGAGGTCACCGCGATCGCGGGCGTGGGTCTGGAGGGCGATCGCTACGCCACCCGCACGGGTACCTTCTCGGCGAAACCCAAGCCTGGCCGCCAGATCACGCTCATCGAGGCCGAGGCCATCGAGGCCCTGGAGCGAGAGCTGGGTTTGACGCTGGCGCCCGGCGAAACCCGCCGCAACCTGGTCACCCGCGGCGTGGCGTTGAACCACCTGGTGGGCCGCGACTTCACCGTGGGCGAGGTGCGCCTGCGTGGCCACGAGCTCTGCGAACCCCGCGCCAGTCTGGCCCGGATGACCGCCAAGCCCCAGATACTGCCCGGGCTCACCCACCGCGGTGGTTTGAGGGCCGAGATCCTGGAGGGTGGGGCGATCCGGGTGGGGGATCCGGTCGATGGCACCGTGGCGGGCTGATCGCCACCGCCTGGCCGTTTGGACCCGGCCACTCAGGTCTTGTTGCTTTTCTCCGGGTAGAGCCGCTCGAACTCCGGGTCGTCGTGGAGGATGGCGAGGTCGGGGTCGCCCCGGACCCAGTCCGTATCGCGGAACCCGGCGCGCCAGGCCTTCGAGAGCGCGTCGATCGCATCGCTTCTCTGGTTGAGGCTGCAGAAGGTGCAGGCCGCGTTATAGAGGATGATCGATTCGTTCGGACGCAGGGTCATGGCCATGGTGGCTTCCCGCTTCGAGTCCTCGATGCGCCCCACTTCGGCGTAATAGGACGCGAGGAGGCTGCGGGCCCGCGCATCCTCGGGGACTTCGCGGATGTGGGCCTCCAGGGCCTGGATCGCCCGCAGGACGATGTTCCGTTTCGACTCCTTCTTGGCCAGGGCGCCGAGCGAATTCAGGATCGGCACGTAGACGTTGTAGTCGGTGCCGCTGGCCTCGATGGCCTCCTCCGCGAGGGTGGCGACCTCCTGGTGCTGGCCGAAGGCGAAGAGGCAGCGCAGGAGCAGATAGAAGGCTCCCTCGCAGTCGCGCTTCCGCGTGATCACGGAGCGCAGGATGCGGGCCGCGTCCAGGTACTCGCCGCGCGAGTAGAGGATCCAGGCCTGGGCCACCATGACCTCCGGCACATCGGGGCGCAGCGCCACGGCCTTTTCCGAGGCCGCCCGGGCGCGGTCGATCCAGGCCGGTTCCCGGTCGTAGTGGCAGAAGAAGTAGGCGCACACGTTGGCGATGGCTGCGTGGGCAAGCGCGAAATCGGGATCCTGGCCCACGGCGTCGTTGAACATCTGCAGCGCGAACTCGAGATCCTGCCGGGTGAGGCGGCGCGCGTAGCTCCGGCCGCGCAGGTAGTGGTCGTAGGCCGGCAGGCTCTCGGTGGGCTTCGCCGCTAGGGCCTCCTTCTCCTGGGCGGTGAGCTTGATGCGGAGCGCCTCGGCGATCTTCCGGGCGATCTCGTCCTGCACTTCGAACACGTCCTGCATCTCGCGGTCGAAGCGCTCCGACCAGAGCGGGAAGTCGGTCTGGGTGTCGACGAGCTGCGCGGTGATCCGCAGCCGGTTGCCGGACCGGCGCACGCTGCCCGTAAGGACGTAGGTCGCCCGGAGCTGCTGGCCGATCTGCCCCGGCGTCACCGGCTTGTCGCGGTAGGCGAGCACCGTCGGACGGGAGAAGACATGCATGCCCTGGATCTTCGAGAGTTCGGTGATGATGTCCTCGGTGACCCCGTCCCGGAAGTATTCGTCCTCCTTCACCCCGGAGAGGTTCTCGAAGTAGAGGACCGCGACGGAACGCACGGCCGGCTGCTCGGACTTGCCTTTCGAGTCGGACAGCTCGGCCTCGCGCCGCTGGCCTGAATCGAAATCCCGCCTCAGGCGAAGCAGGTCGGTCTTCAGTTCGGTCGCGGTCTGGCAGCGGAGGCTGCGGTCCTTCTCGAGCGCCTTTTCGAGGATCTGGCCCAGGGCGCTTGGCATCGCCGGGTTCACTTCGGTCAGTGGACGCGGGTCCCGGTTGAGGATGGCGTCGAATATCACCGCCTGGGTATCCCCCTGGAACGGCAGCAGGCCGGTGGCCATCTGGTAGAGCACCGAACCCAGGGAGAACAGGTCGGTGCGGGCGTCCGTCGGCAGCCCTCGCGCCTGCTCCGGTGACATGTAATGCACGGTCCCGAGCACCATCCCGGCGACGGTGAGGTCGCCGCGATCCAGCGAGGTCTCGAGGCGGGAGTCGGGGTTGTCCGCCATGGCAGAGATCTTCGCCAGTCCGAAGTCGAGGATCTTGATCTGCCCCCGGGAGTTGAGGATGAGGTTCGCGGGTTTCAGGTCGCGATGGACGATCCCCTTTGCATGCGCCGATTCAAGGGCATCGGCGATCTGGATGCCGAGATCGAGGATCTCGGGGAGGTCCAGGGCCTGGTGGCCGATCCGCTTGGCAAGGGTCTGGCCCTCCAACAGCTCCATGACGATGAGGTGCTGCCCATCGTGCTGCTCGATCGAGTGCACGGTGCAGATGCCGGGATGGTTCAGGGCCGAGGCCGCGCGGGCTTCGCGCTGGAAGCGTTCCAATACCGACGGGTCGCGCTGCAGTTCCTCGGATAGGACCTTCACCGCCACATGGCGGCCGAGCTGGGTGTCCTCCGCTTCGTAGACGAGGCCCATCCCCCCGGAACCCAGCAGGCGGGTAATCCGGTAGTGCGAGACCGATTTCCCGACCAGTGCGTCCGACGCCATCCTGGCTACCTCGACACTTCACGGTGTTACCTGTCTCTACATACGCTCCGTAGTACCCAAGGTCAAGGGGCTGTCAGGACCTTGATGTTCCTTTTCAAAAACAGGTTATGAAATTTGATATGGCCTTGTTTTTCTTGATGCAGAAACGATTTCTTCATTCGGAGGCAGTCTGGAGTTGTGACTGATGGCGCTGTGGTGGTCCCGGGCCGGGAGTAGCCTGGGGGCAGATCTCCGTACACCATCACCACGACCTGCCTTCCGGGAGGATGTCCATGGGCCGCAGTCCCTTCGCCACGGGTCTAGACAAGAACCAGGCCAACCATGTCCAGCTGTCGCCGCTCACCTTCATGGAGCGCGCCGCCATGGTCTTCCCGCGCAAGAAGGCCATCGTCCATGGCGACCGGGCGATCACCTGGGGCGAGACCTACGCCCGCTGCCGCCGCTTGGCCTCGGCGCTGATCCACCGCGGCGTGGCGCCCGGAGACACCGTGGCGGCCATGCTGCCCAACGTGCCCGCCATGTTCGAGGCCCACTTCGGCGTCCCCATGGCCGGGGCCGTGCTGAACACCCTCAACACCCGCCTGGACGCGGAGTCCATCGCCTTCATGCTCAAGCACGGCGAGGCCAAGGTGCTGCTGACGGACCGGGACTTCGCCCCCACCATCCGCCGCGCCCTGGAGTTGATCGAGGGCCAGGAGATCCTGGTGGTGGACGTGGATGACCCCGCCGCCAAGGGCGACCTGCTGGGCTCCATCGAGTACGAGCAGCTCCTCCGGGAGGGCGATCCGGACTTCGTCTGGCAGCTGCCGGCGGACGAGTGGGACGCCATCTCCCTCAACTACACCTCGGGCACCACGGGCAACCCCAAGGGCGTGGTCTACCACCACCGGGGTGCCTACCTCAACGCCGTGGCCAACGTCCTCAGCTGGAACATGCCGCCGCACTCGGTCTACTTGTGGACCCTGCCCATGTTCCACTGCAACGGCTGGTGCTTCCCCTGGACCGTGGCCGCCCTCTCCGGCGTCAATGTCTGCCTGCGGCAGGTGGAACCCAAGGCCATCTTCGACCTGATCCAACGCCACGGCGTGACCCACTTCTGCGGCGCCCCCGTGGTCCACGGCATGCTTATCAACTCGGCCCACCTCATCCCCGAGGGACTGGGCCATCCGGTGTCCGCCGCCGTGGCCGGGGCCGCGCCGCCGGCCGCCATCATCGAGGGCATGGAGAAGCTGGGCGTCAGCATCACCCACGTCTACGGCCTCACGGAAACCTACGGCCCCGCCGGGGTCTGCGTGAAGCGCGAGGAGTGGAACGACCTGTCCCTCGGGGAGCGCGCCCGCCTGAACGGGCGCCAGGGCATCCCGTACCTCATGCAGGAGGCCATGACGGTGATGGAACCGGCCACCATGCAGCCCGTGCCCGCCGACGGCCAGACCATGGGCGAGATCATGTTCCGCGGCAACATCGTCATGAAGGGCTACCTCAAGAACCCCGCGGCCACGGCGGAGGCCTTCGCCGGCGGCTGGTTCCACACCGGGGACCTGGCGGTGCTGGAGCCCGACGGCTACGTGAAGATCAAGGATCGCAGCAAGGACATCATCATCTCCGGCGGCGAGAACATCTCCTCGCTGGAGGTGGAGGACGTGCTCTACCGCCATCCCGACGTGCTGGTAGCCGCCATCGTGGCCAAGCCCGATCCCAAGTGGGGCGAGGTACCCTGCGCCTTCATCGAGCTCAAGGAGGGTGCCACGACGAAGGAGGAGGACATCATCGCCCACTGCCGGGCCCACCTGGCGCGCTTCAAGGTGCCGCCCATGGTGGTGTTCGGCCCCATCCCCAAGACCTCCACCGGCAAGATCCAGAAGTACGTCCTGCGCCAGCGCATGAAGTCCACAGACGCCCTGACGTGAGCGTGCGGCTCAGGGTCCGGTTCGGGGAGCCGCCGCCGGCGTCCGGAACCTCGCGAGCATCAGCCCCGCGCCCAGGGAGACCACGAAGGTGGAGATCCACAGGGTGCGCGGCCCGGCCTTCGCGTAGGCCAGCACGCCCAGCCAGGGGCCCAGGGCCAGTCCGATGGCGAAGCAGAGGGAGAGCAGCCCCATGTACTCGCCGCGCCGGTCCACAGGCGCCAGCGTGGCCACGGCATCGCTCATGGCCGGGAAGAGGGTCATCTCGCCGAAGGTCCAGATCATGGTGGTGAGGATCAGCGTGGTGGGCCCCGTGGCCCAGGCGGTGAGGCCGAAGCCGAGGGCGAGGCACAGCGAGCCCGCGAAGAGCTGGCGGCCGTGGGGCCAGCGCGCCATGGCCAGGTTGAGGGCCACCTCCAGGGCCACGATGAGCAGGGTGTTCACCGTGAACAGCAGGCCGTAGAAGCGGCTGCCCAGGCCCAGGTCGCGCACCACCCACAGTGGCAGCGTGCCTTCGATCTGGAAGAACACCATCAGCATGGGGATGAAGGGCAGCAGCAGGAAGGCCAGGCGGCGATCCCGCCAGGGGCTCGCGCCCGGCGCATGGCCATGGGGGGCGGCGGGCCGCGGCCGCGCTTTCAGGAGCAGGCCCAGCAGGACGGCGCCGGCCAGGGTGCTGAGGCCGTCGGTCCAGAACACCCAGGTGTAGCTGTGGTGGGCGATGACGCCCCCCAGGGCCGGGCCCACGGCCATGCCCAGGTTGACCGAGAGGCGGTGCAGGGCGTAGACCGCCTTGCGCTGCTCCGGCGGGGCGAGGTCCGCCAGCAGGGCCATGGCGCTGGGCCAGAAGGCCTGGGTGAAGGCCGCCCACAGGAAGATGAGCGCGAACAGCAGGGGCCGCGAGTGGGCGAAGGGCAGCGCCATCAGCAGCGCGCCGGAGATCCAGAGGCTGGCCTTCAGCACCTGGACATGGCCCAGCCGGTCCGTCAGCCGGCCCGAAAAGGGGCCTGCCGTCAGCGCCCCGGCCCCGTAGACCATCATGCCGAAGCCGGCTTCTTCCGGCGTCCAGCCGCGGCCCTGGGTGAGGTAGAGCATGAGGAAGGGCAGGGCCATGGTGCCCAGGCGGTTCACCAGCGTGCTGGCGCAGACCAGCCAGACTTCACGGGGGAGGCCGCGGAGGCCGCGCCAGGGGTTCATGCCTGGCGAGCCGCCCGCGGGCGCCCGCTCCGGCACCACTCGCTCCAGCTGCCGACGTAGAGGGATGCGCCGGGGAGGCCCGCCACTTCCAGGGCCAGCAGGGCATGGCAGGCGGTGACGCCGCTGCCGCAGTGGACGGCCAGGCGCTCCGGGGGAGTCCCGTCCAGCAACGCCTCGTACTGGGCCCGCAGGGCCTCCGGGGATTTGAAGCGGCCGTCGGGGCCCAGGTTCTCAGCCCAGTACAGGTTCACAGAGCCTGGGATGTGGCCGGGGATGGGGTCGAGGGTCTCGTTTTCGCCACGCCACCGCTCGGGGGAGCGCGCGTCCAGCAGCTTCCGGCTGGGATCGAGGCGCAGGGCGTCCACCGCCTCCGCGTCCACGAGGGGCAGCCGCCAGCGGCTCGCCGGATAGGGCGGGAGCGGCGGGACGGGCACGGATTCGATCGTCATGGTCATTCCGGCTCCAAGCGCGGCCTGGAGTCCGCCATCGAGCACGGAGACATGTCCGTGCCCCAGGGCCCGCAGCATCCACCAGAGCCGGGCCGCGGCATTGCTTCCGCCGGCGGCGTCGCAAACCACGACTTCCGTGTCTGGATCGATGCCCCACGCGCCCACCTGAGCGGCGAAGCGATCCAGGGGCGGCAGGGGGTGGCGCCCGCCCCGGGCCGGATCGTGGCCAGGGTCCGAGGCCGTGCTGAGGTGGCGGTTCAGGTCCGCGTGGAGCGCACCCGGAAGATGGCCCGAGGCATAGTCAGCTGGGTCCTGGCGGGCGTCCAGGAGGCGGATCGAAGCGAGGCGGCCGCGGAGGGCGGGGGCGGAGATGAGAGGCATCCCACCAGTATGAAGCGGCCGGCCCGGGCATTAACCTGGAGACTGACCATCGATCTCGGGCAATGCATGCGTTACCCGAGGAAACCGGGAGCCCCCATGTCTGATGCCTACGTTCCGGAATCCCGCTGGCGCACGGTCGGCGCAGCCGTCCTGGTGGGCGGCGGTCTGCTGCTGGCGGGATTCGTGGGCATCCGGGGCCTGTCCGGCGGGGGCAGCGATGGCGTCTCCAAGGGCGCGAACGTGAGCCACGTGGCCTTCCGCGACGCGGAGGGGGCCCGGCATACCCTGGCGGACTTCAAGGGCAAGGTGGTGCTGGTGGACGTGTGGGCCACCTGGTGTCCGCCCTGCCGCAAATCCCTGCCTGAAGTGGCGGACCTCCAGAAGGCCGGTGGCGACCACTACGTGGTCCTGCCCATTTCCGTGGACCGGGGCGGCTGGGGGGATGTGAAACCCTTCCTGGCGAAGAACCCTCAGCTGGGCCTCACGGCCTACGTTCCGGACGGGGCGGGGGGCCTGGATCCCTTCGGGGAGATCCGCGGGATCCCCACCACCTTCATCATCGACCGCGAAGGCCGGGTGCTGAAGAGCTGGGCCGGCTACGGGGAAGGCATGGCGAAGCGGGCGCTGGACGAGGCCCTGAAGGGCCGCTGACATGGCCGTCCCCGGCCCCGGTTGCAGGCTGGGCGTCAGGGTTTTCCAGGGTGAGGGTGGAGGCCTCAGGCCCCCACCAGGGCGGTCACGAAGGCCACCACCTGCTCCGGCGCGGCATCGGTGGGCAGGCTGGGATGATCCCCCGGCACGGCCTCGCCCACGCCCAGGAAGGGCAGGCCCGCGGCCCGGGCGGCGGCCAGGTCGTGGGGGCGGTCCCCCACGTAGAGGTGGGGCCCCGGGCAGCTCTCGAGGGCCCGGCGCAGCAGATCCGCGCGATCGTGGCGGGGCAGGGAGCCCAGCTGGGGGATGGCCGGATCGATGCCCAGGAGGTCGGCCTTGAAGGCCAGGAGCTCCGGGGCGTTGCCCGAGACCAGCCAGACGCGGTGGCGGTCCGCCAGCCGGTGCAGGGCGTCGATGATGCCCGCATAGGCCACGGCCTCCCGGCACCCCGGCGCGAAGACCGACCGGAAACGATCCACGCAGGCGGCCTGGTAGGCCTCGTAGCCGGCCTCGTCGAGCCCGGAGCCGAAGCGCAGGCGGTGCAGCTCATCCACGATCTCCCAGTCCGTGGAACCCAGGCAGCGGCCGAGATCCTCCGCGGTGGGCGCGGCGCCCCAGAGCTCGCCCAGGGCCTCCCGCAGCAGCACGAATCCGGAACTGAAATGGCCCAGGGTCCCGTCGAGGTCGAAGCAGAGCGGCATGGCCTAGGATCGCATGAGATGGCATCCTCGAAGGTGTGGATGGTGGCTCCTTGATCCGATTGGCGTTCCTTCTGGTTCTTTCCCTTCCCCTGGCGGCGCAGGAAGGTCTGCGGTACCGCATGCAGATGTGGATGCGGGGCGAGGCTTCGCCCATGGAGACGCGGTTCCGCCTGGTGGCCACTGAGGGCACCACGAGCCACAACCGGGTGAAGAAGCCCCGCATGGGCGGCTGGCGGCTCGAGGCGGACCGCACCCAGGGGACCCCCTACTCCCAGGCCCTCCTGCTGGGCCGGGCGGAACGGCTGCTGTACCTGGCGGGCCCTTCGCCCCAGACCCGCGCCGAGCCCATCGCTCTGCGCTTCGGCACCCGGAGCGTGCCGGTGTGGAGCCTGGAACTGCCCAGCGGGCTGCACGCCTCCACGGTTCTGGTGGAGGTGGCGCCGGGCCTGCTGGCCCTCTGCGACCTCAGCGCCCGCTTCGAGCGGGGCGACCTGGCCCGGATCGAGCTGCACCTCGAAAGCCTGGATGGCACCGGTTCCCTGGCTCCGGCCGAGGACGGGACGGTGCTGCTCAGCACGCTGCGCGCCTGGGCCCAGGAGGCCCGCAAGGATCCCGACGACGGCACCACGGTTCGCTAGCCGTGCGCATCCGGCTGAGGGCGGTGGATTTCAGCATCAAAGCTGGGGGTTGGGGCTGCCAGGGTTTATCCTGAAAGGCTCGGAGGGATCATGCCGTTCAGGGACGAATGCGGGGTGTTCGGGATCTGCCCCCAGGCGGAAGCGTCACGGCAGACCTATCTGGGCCTCTACGCCCTCCAGCACCGTGGCCAGGAGGCCGCCGGCATCTGCTCCGGTGACGCTGAAGGGCTCCACCTCCACAAGGCCCTGGGCTACGTGGCGGATGTGTTCTCCGAGACCGTCCTGGACGGCCTGCCCGGTGACGCCGCCATCGGCCACACGCGGTACTCCACCACCGGCGGCAACGTGGCCTCCGCGGCCCACCCCTTCCTCATCCATGGCCGGTTCGGCCAGGTGGCCCTCTGCCACAACGGGAACCTCACCAACACCGAGACCCTGCGCGCCGCCCTGATCGCGGATGGCCACACCTTCACCAGCCCCTCGGATTCCGAAGTGCTGCTGGCCCTCATCAACCGGGCCCAGGTGGACACCCTGGAGGATGCGGTGGTCACCGCCCTGCGCCAGGCCGAAGGCGCCTATTCCCTGCTCATCCTCACCGAGCACACCCTCATCGCCGCCCGGGATCCCCACGGCTTCCGGCCCCTGGCCATGGGCCACATGAACGGCACCACCGTGTTCAGCTCCGAGACCTGTGCCTTCGACCTGGTGGGCGCGGCCTACATCCGCGATGTGGCCCCCGGCGAGATGGTGGTGGTGCCCCGGGATGGTGGCGTGCTGCGGTCCCTCTTCCCCCTGCCCTTGGTGCAGCCGAAGCCCTGCGTCTTCGAGCACATCTACTTCGCCCGGCCCGATTCCCTGGTCTACGGCAAGAGCGTCATGGTGGCCCGCCGCGAGATGGGGCGGCGCCTGGCTCTGCGCCACCCCGTGGAGGCGGATCTCATCGTGCCCGTGCCTGACAGCGGCGTGAGCGCGGCCCTCGGCTACTCCGAACAGTCCGGCATCCCCTTCGACTTCGGCATCATCCGCAACCACTATGTGGGCCGGACCTTCATCGAGCCCAAGCAGAACATCCGCAGCTTCGGCGTGAAGGTGAAGCTGAATCCCGTGCGCCACCTGCTGGCGGGCAAGCGCGTGGTGCTCGTGGACGACAGCATCGTACGGGGCACCACCAGCAAGAAGATCGTGCAGATGGTCCGCGAGGCTGGGGCCAAGGAGGTGCACATGCGCATCGCCTGCCCCCCCACCACGCACTCCTGCTTCTACGGCATCGACACCCCGCGGCGGCAGCACCTCATCGCCTCGTACATGTCGCTGAAGGAGATCGAGGCCTTTGTCGAGGCCGACAGCCTCGGCTACCTCGACCTGAAGGATCTCGAAGCCTGCATGGGCGACGATGGCCAGGGGTACTGCTACGCCTGCTTCACCGGCAACTATCCGGTGGTGCCGGAAGGGAAGGGCTGAGAACGCTGCGGCGCTTATCATGAGCCATGTGCCTCATCGCGTTGGCCTACCGCGCCCATCCGGAATTCGAACTCGTCATCGCCGCCAACCGCGATGAGTACCACACGCGTCCCACCGCGCCGGCCGGGGCCTGGGAGGAGGCCCCCGAGGTATTCGGAGGGCGCGATCTGTCCCAGGGCGGAAGCTGGCTCGCCCTGTCGAAGCGGGGCCGGCTGGCCTGTGTGACCAACGTGCGGCGCATGGTGGTTCCGGATCCGGCCGCGCCTTCGCGGGGCAGGCTGGTGTCCTCCTTCGTGCGGGGGGACGAGCCGGCGCGGGCTTTCTCGGACGGGGTCGCGGACCGGGCGCTGGCCTTCGCCGGCTTCAACCTGCTGCTGTGGGACGGGGCGGACCTGCGCTACCTGAACAACCACCCGCGGTTCGTGTCGCGAGAGGTGCCTCCGGGGGTGCACGTCGTCTCGAACGCGGACCTGGACACGCCCTGGCCCAAGACGGAAAAGCTCCGGCGTGCGATGGCGGCCTGGGTCGCCGTGGGTGATGATGATGAAGCGCCTCTTCTCACCGCCCTGGCGGACCGGGCGCCCGCTGCCGATGCGGACCTGCCCGATACCGGCGTGGGGCTCGAGCTGGAGCGCATGCTGTCACCGGCGTTCATCGTCAGCCCGGCCTACGGAACCCGGTGTACGACGATCGTCGCCCTGCGCCAGGACGGCTCGGCGCGCTTCACCGAATGGCGCTTCGATCCGTCCGGGCAGCTTTCCGGGCGCTCCGGCGCCCACTGGCCCTCTGGGGCCGAGGGCAGCCCGTCATGAACGGCTCCGGGCCCTCAAACGCCTCCCAGGGACGCTTCGAGGACGGTTTGCGCCTCCTGGCGGCGGCCCTGGCCCTGGACATCGACCGCCGGAACAGCGCGGCCATCGTGACTGCCGCCTGCGATGCCATCCAGTGCTTCCTGGTGGTCTTCGAGACGGCCGCCCGGCGCCATCTGCCGGATCCCGAGGGCGAGACCGCCCGGCTGCGCGGTCAGCTGGAGGCCCTGCTCACGCCCCACCAGTCCCCCGAGGACGCCGCCCGGAACGCCCTGGAGGCCGCCCGCCTGGCCCGCGACCAGGCCGCGCTGCTGCTGCCGCGGCTGATGGAGTAGATCTAGAAGTTGCCCCGCGCCAGGGGCACGTTCCGGGGCACGGGGTTGCCGCCGAAGCGATCCACGGGCAGGGTGGCCGAGGCCAGGCTCGCAGGTTCGGGCCCCGCGCCACCGATGGTGCGGAGGAAACGCCGGAGATCCTGGCGGAACCAGACGATGAACTCCTGGAAGGCCACCTGGCGCAGCTCTTCCTTGGTGAGCTCGCCGACGACCTCCACCACCGCCGAGGCGGAGTCCGCCGGGGGGGTGTAGGTGCGCCAGGGCTTGGTGCCGCCTTCGTTGTTTCCCATGATCCGGGACAGGAAGGCGCGATCCTTCCCGGGTTCCAGCGCCTCGGGACGGGACGCATCCCCAGCCATCAGGCCGGAGGCGAGGCAAAAGCAGAGCAGGGCGCGCATGGCTTTGGAATGAGGCCACGGGGGTTGAGGTTCCCGGGGCAGGGGCTGTCATCCGCCAGCCATTGGCTATCAACTGCGAGCCCTGCTTTCGCTGACAGCCGACAGCTGACAGCTGATAGCTTCTAACCCATGCCCATCGCGATCCTCGGACCCACGGCCTCCGGCAAGTCCGCCGTGGCCGTGGCCGTGGCCCGCCGGGTGGGGGGCACCGTCGTGAACGGGGACCCCTACCAAGCCATCGCAGGCCTCGCCATCGGCACGGGCCAGCCGGATGCCACCGAACGGGGCGGGGTACCCCACCTGGGCTACGGGGAATTGCCCCTCTCGGCCCGCCCCAATCCCGCGGCCTTTGGCGTCTGGGTGCGGGAACGGCTCTCGACCTGCCGCGAGGCCGTGCTGGTGACAGGATCGGGGCTCTACTTGCGGGGCATCTGGGATCAACTCAGCGATCTGCCGGAGGTGCCTCCGGCCCTGGTGGAGCGTGTGCGGCGCTGGAGTCCAGTCCTGGGTGCGCCTGTCCTGCACCGCTACCTGGCCGCGGTGGATCCGGCCCGGGCCGCGGCTCTGCATCCCAACGACAGCGCCCGCATCCAGCGGGCCCTGGCCCTGCACCTGGGTTCGGGGCAGGCCCCTTCGACCTTCCTGTCCGGCCCGGACACGGGCATTCCCGGGGGCTGGCGGGTCCTGGTGGTCTCGCCCGGCCGTGAGCGCCAGCGGGAGCGCGTGGCGGCCCGGGTGGCGGCCCAGGTGCGCGCGGGGTGGCCGAAGGAGGCCCGGAGCCTGGTGGCTGGAGGCCATGCCGCGGACCTGGGGGCGCTGCGGCCCCTGGGCTATGCGGCCTGGCTGGCGGGGGGCGATCCCGCAGCCATCCAGGCCGCCGTGGTGCAGGAGACCCAGGCCTACGCCAAGCGCCAGGCCACCTGGTTCCGGAACCAGCTGCCCGGTGCGCCCACCTGGGATCCCGACCACGAGCCGCTGGCGACGGCCTTCGCAAGGCTGGGACTGGCATGACACCGATGGCCTGGTACGAAGGACGCTCTTCCCTGGACCTGTCGCGCGGGGCGGACTGGGCCTGGATCGGGCTGCGCTCGGGCGATGGCCTCAACCGTCTCCACAGCGACCTGCTGGTGGCGCTGGACCGCCTGTTCATCGAGCTGCGCGGCGCCGGTGTGCGGCGGGTGGCCCTCAGCAGCGCGGGCTGGATGACGGGCCGGGGCCATCACTTCTCGGCGGGCGCGGACCTGCACGAGGTGGGGGCCCTGGATTCCGTGTCGGCGGAGCCCTTCTCCCGGCGGGGCCAGCTCGTGATGGGGCACCTGCTCTGGCCCGGCTGGCGCACCCTCACGCTGATCTCGGGCGTGGCCATGGGCGGCGGCTGTGATCTGGCCCTGCACGGCCAGGAGCGCTGGGCCGTGGCGGCGGATCCCATCACGGGCAAGGGCGGCCTGCGCTTGGCTCACCCTGCAGCGAAACACGGCATCCTCACAGGCTTCGGCGGCACCGTGCGCCTGCCTGAGATCCTGGGCCAGACAGGCGCGGATCGTCTCTTCCGGCACTTCGAGACCTGGGATGCGCCTGGAGCCCTGGCCGCGGGTGCGATCCACCGCGTGCTGGAACCGGCGGCGGCGCGGGTGGCTGTGCTGGCTTGGTTGGAGGTCAGTGCCTCGCAGCCATGAAGGCTGGAAGAGCCAGGGCGGCGAAGATGCCGATAACGGCGCAGCAGCAGAGGAGGAAGATGGGGGTCAGCACGGCGCAGACGCCGCGCCAGGTGTCGGTCTTGTGCATGCGGGCCAGCCCCATGCCGACGACCACCATGCCCGCGATCTGGATCAGGAAGCCCAGGTAGGGGATCAAGGCGCCGAGCTGAATGAAGGCCGAGGCGTAGCCGTAGGCGCGGACTGTCTGGTTCATGCCGGCCCCCGGCCTGAGTCCGCCCCACATCCACAGGAAGAAGTGGCTGAACATCCCGCCGATGACCATGCCCAGGAAGGCGAAGAGCGGCATCAGCAGCAGGAGGACGCCGAAGATGAGGGGCATGACGGCGACGATGGCCTTGCTGTCGCCTTTGCCGGTCTGCTCCAGGGCCGCCAGCATGATGCCCATGCCCACGAAGAAGAAGAGCAGGGCCATGATGAGGAAGACGGGGATCGACATCAGCAGCAGGAAGCGCCAGGGCGCGCCGAGGCCTTCCGTGGCGGGCACCCGGTCGAAGAGCTCCAGCGGGTTGCTGAAGACCAGCCGGAACATGGCGCCGATCCGGGCCCAGAAGCCGGGAATGACCTCGATGTCCTCGAAGGGGATTGGGCGGAGGAGCGGTGCTTCCGGCGGCAGTGGGGCGAAGGCCGGGGGCGGCTCGTCCAGCGGGATGATCGGGGGCAGGGCGTCGTTGGGGCCGGTGGTCTCGCTCATCCGTCGCTCCGGGAATGCGCTCAAACCTATCACGCTTCGCGGAAGTCCTTCGGCGCCAGTCCCAGCTTTTCCAGGCGCGAGAGCAGGGTGGAAGGGGCCAGGCCGGCCAGGGTGGCCGCGCCAGCCGCTCCGGCGATCTTGCCGCGGGTGTGGTGGAGCAGGCGCTCCAGGTAGGCGCGCTCCTGGGCCTCCCAGGTGAGGGGGCGCGCGGTCCGCTCACCGCTTCCGCGAGCCGGGAGGGCTCCGGGAGGCAGGCGCAGTTCTCGGCCCGCCGAGAGAATGGCGGCCCGCTCCAGCACGTTGTGCAGTTCGCGCACATTGCCGGGCCAGGGGTAGGCCTCCAGCTGTTCGCGCACAGAGCCGGGCAGGTGGATGGGCGGGCGGCGGTTGTCCCGGGCGAAGCGATCGAGGAATGCCTCGGCCAGAGCGGGGATGTCATCGGGCCGCTCGCGCAGGGGTGGGAGGTGGATGGGGAAGACACTGAGCCGGTAGAAGAGGTCCTCGCGGAACCGCCCCTCGGCCACGGCCCGCCGCAGGTCCGTGTGGGTGGCGGCCACGAGGCGCACATCCACCTTGCGGGATTTCTCGGCGCCCAGGGGATCGATCTCCTTCTCCTGGATGGCGCGCAGCAGCTTGGGCTGGAGGTCCAGGGGCAGGTCGCCGATCTCGTCGAGGAAGAGGGTGCCGCCGTCCGCCAGCTCGAATCTTCCTTTACGGGCCGAGGCCGCGCCGCTGAAGGCGCCCTTCACGTGGCCGAAGAGCTCGGATTCGATGAGCGTGGCGGGCAGGGCGCTGCAGTTCACCTTGATGAAGGGTTTCTCGCGGCGGGGCGAGAGATGGTGGAGGGTCTGGGCCACCTTCTCCTTGCCGGTCCCGGTCTCCCCTGTGATGAGCACCGTCGCCACCGTGGCGGCCACCTGCCGCAGCTGGTCCAGGATGGCGCGCATGGCGGGGCTCTCGGCCCGCAGGGGTTCCTGCAGCACATCCCGCCGCTGGACCTCGCGGAAGTAGCTGACCTCTTCGGCCAGGCTGCGTTCCCGCTCCGCCAGCCGGACCAGATGTTCCGCCTGCTTGATCCCCAGCGCCAGCAGCGAGGCGAAGACGCCCACATGGTGCAGCACGCTCTCGGGATACTGGCGGCAGACCATGGCGTCCAGGGTCATGAGGCCGAAGGTCTCGCCCTGGCTGCGCAGGGGCGCCACCAGGCAGCTGTGGCCGTGCGGCATCTCCAGCAGGCCGTGGAAGGTGTCCTCGCCGGGATCGTCCTCCTCGAAGGTGGCGGGCTTGGACCGGGCCTTGAGCGCGTTCAGCAGACGCAGGTTTCCCCGGACCGGAATGAGGGCCGCCGAGAGCTGCGGAGTGGCCAGGGGCCCCACGGCGAAGGCAACCCGGAGCGCATCCCCTTCGCGGAGCAGCACCGTGGCCAGATCGTAGGGCACCAGCTGGCCCAGGCGCTCGAAGGCGTGGGCCACCATGCGCTCGGGGTCCTCCCCGAGGGTGAGCAGGGCACCGGCCTCTTCCACCAGGCGGGCGCCGGTGAGGGCGGTCTCGAGATCCGGCGTGGGCACGGACACCTCCGGCCTGATTCTCGGCATTTCGTGAACCAGGTCAAGCTACCGGAAGTTAAACCCTCCGCCGGTTCAATAGTCCAAAAGGTATACTTTCAAAGAACATTGAAGGATACGCTTGACCCCCGACCAGCCCCACTTCGGTTCCTACCGACTGCTCGCCCGCCTGGGGGAGGGGGCCATGGGCGAGGTCTGGAAAGCCCTGGATCTGCGGCTCGAGCGGGAGGTGGCGCTCAAGATCCTCAAGGACGCGGACGACCTGCGCCGGAAGGCGCTCATCGGCGAGGCCAAGCTGGCCTGCCAGCTCAACCACCCGAACATCGCCCACATCTACGATGCCGGGGAGGTGGACGGCACCCCCTACATCGCCATGGAGCTGGTGGAGGGCAACACCCTCCGCGCCCTGGTGGGCCGGCCCCTCAACGGGGCCGCCCTGCAGGACCTGGCGCGGCAGGCGGCCTCGGCCCTGTCGCACGCCCACCAGAAGGGCATCGTCCACCGCGACATCAAGCCCGAGAACATGCTCCTCGCCGACGACGGCCAGCTCAAGATCCTGGATTTCGGCATCGCCCGCCGGGGTGTCGAGGATCTTCCCCTGGGACAGACCTCCCATCACATGACCCTGGTGGAGACCACAGCGCCGGGGTACAGCCAGGGCACCCCGGCCTACATGAGTCCCGAGCAGGCCAATGGCCAGCCGCTCACGGGCCAGTCGGACCAGTTCAGTCTGGGCGTGGTGCTCTACGAGCTGGCCACGGCGACCCATCCCTTCCGCCGGGCCAGCCTGGTGGACACGCTCTACGCGGTGACGCGGGACGAACCGAAGCCCCTCTCCGAGCTCCGGCCCGACCTTCCCCGCACCCTCCAGGACGCCATCCACCGCCTGATGGCGAAGGCGGCCAAGGATCGTTTTCCCAACCTGCAGGCCCTGGTGGCCGGGCTGTCCGAAGACAATCCCACCGCCAACGCGCCCCACCTCAGCCTGTCGGCCGCACAGCTCCAGAAGCCCAGGCGCTGGTGGGTCCTGGCTTCCGTGGCGGCGGTCCTGGTCGCGGGGGCGGCCCTCGGCGGCTTTGTGATCCGCCGGGCCCTGGCGACGGGCCTGGGGGAAGCGCGGCGCGCCTCGCGGGAGGATTTCACCAAGGGCCGCCGGGTGGTGGCCATCCTGCCCCTGGAGCAGCTGCAGCCGGATGCGGAGCACGCCTGGCTGAGCAACAGTTTCGCGGACGCCATGGCCAACGGCCTGGTGCGCCGAGAGGATCTCCTGGTCGTGGATCGGCTGCGGGTGGTGGAGGCCATGACCCAACTGGGCGACACGCCGGGGCGGCCTCCGAAGGCCCTGGGCGAGCTCGGCCGCCAGCTCAAGGCTGAGCTGCTGGTCATGGGCAGCTACCAAGTGGTCGGCGGCCAGCTCCGCATGACGGTCCGGGTGGTGGACACGGCCCACGGGGCCACTCGGCATCAGTTCCAGCTCGACCGCCCCCAAGCGGACCTGCTGAAACTTGAGGATGAGCTGCAGCAGCGGCTGCCTCAGGAGATGGGCCTAGGCAGCGATGCCGGCGCCCTCCGGATCCAGGCGAAGAATCCCCGGACCCGCGAGCTCTATACCAAGGCACTGCAGCTCATCACGGAGGGCAACGGCAACCAGGATTCGGTCCAGCTGGCCAATTCGCTGCTCGCCTCGGCCATCGAAATCGAGCCGGATTACGCCCCTGCCCGCGCCGAGTTTGCCTGGAGCTTGGCCGAACTGGGTGCCCTCCGGGCTCTCAGCCAGGGGCGCTTCGAGGAAAGCCAGGAGTTGCTACGCAAGGGGAAGGTTGCCGCCGAGGCGGCCATCGCCCTGGATCCCAGCGCCTCCCAGGCCTACCGGGCGCTTGGGTCGATCCTGCTCCGCCTGGGTGATCTGGAGGGCGCCAGCCGCTCCGCGCTTCAGGCGGTGCGCCTTGATCCCGCGGATCATCGGGCCTACGACGTGCTCGCGGACGTCTTCGCGGGGCTGGAGGGGGAGGACAACCACCAGGCTGCCCGCCGCTACTTCGAGAAGTCGCTGGCGCTGTTCCCGGAAGGCTGGCAGGCCCATCACCGCTACGGCGTGCTGCTGCAGAACGAAGGAGAGCTGCCGCTGGCCCTCCAGCATGCGGATCGCGCCATCGCCCTGCGCCCCGCTGCCGAGTACGCCTATGTCACTGCTGCGGACTCCCTGCTGTGGATGGGGCGCGCGGCGGAGGCCGAGCCCCGGTTGCGGGCGGGTCTCCGCGAGGTGCCGGGTTCCAATGTGTTGCGCAGCCTCATGGCCTACGCCGCCTGGGACCATCAGGACTTCGGGACCGCGGAGGCGTACCTGCGCGAACTAGAGGGCACTTGGCCTGCCGACCACTCCAACACCCTTCTCCTGGCGGGCTTGAAGAAGGCCGTGGCGGGCGACGCCGCCGGGACCCTGACCCTGTTCGAGGGGTACCGGCAGAAGGTCCTGGCCTCGGACCTTGCCGCCAAGAAACACAACGAGCGGCGAGTCATCTCCGTGAACCTCTACTTCATGGCCCGCATGGCCGCGAAGCTGGGGGGCGCTGCCGAGGCCCGGGGCCTGGTGGAACTGGCCGACCGGCTGCATCCAGGCAAAGGCCGCGTGGCCCAGCAGGATCCCGTCTTCCGCTAGGGTCTGTTTTCAAAGTGGGGTGTGGCCGCGCAAGGGGCGCCGCCCAAGCGAGGCCAGGAAAGCGACGAAGGCGATAGCGGCACTATCGACGAGGAGCTTGACGCAGCATCGCGCCGGGCGCCGCCCCTTGCCGGTTCCGCCCTCTGCTCGGCGATCCGCCGAGCAGGAGCAGGCCCCAGGCGGGGCCTGCGATAGGGAGAGGGGGACGTCGCCCAGCCGCACCCCTGGCTGCGTTGGCGACCTCGAACGATGTCCCGCATCGCCCTTCGGTCACCGCCTGGCCATGCGCGCGGCTGGACGGCGTCGCGGCTCGCATCCACTTTGAAAACAGACCCTAGCTGGCGCCGCGCGCCTCGACCACGAGCGTCTCAATGCGGCTGCGGACGTCGGCCATCAGCGACTCCCGGTCCGCGTGGGCGGCGGGATCCACGGGCTCGCCCACCACCACCAGGTACTGGCCCGGGCGGATGCGGAGGCTTCCCGGGGGGAGCACCTCACGGCCCCCGATGGTGGCCATGGGCACGATGGGCACACCCGCATCCAGGGCCAAGGCAAAGCCCCCTTTCTTGAAGGGCAGCATTCCGCCGGTGCGGCTGCGGGTGCCTTCTGGGAAGATCACCACACTCTTGCCGCCCCGGATCTCGGCAGCGGCCTCGCGGATGCTCTGGATGGCCCGCTCCCGATCGCCCCGGTCGATGAAGATGGCGCCCGCGACCCAGGCGGCCCAGCCGACGAAGGGCAGGTATTTCACTTCCTTCTTGGCGATGTAGACCGCCGGGATCGGCAGGGCGCCGATCAGGACCGGCGGGTCCATCTGGCTTTCATGGTTGGACATGAAGATGACGGGCTGGCGTCCCTCCCGGATGGCCTCCGGCAGACGTTCCCATCCCTTGAGGGCGAAGGGGATGTGGCAGAACCAGGCCATGCCCCGGGCGTACATCGGCCCGATGGTGAAGAAGGCGCGCCTCCGCCCCAGGAAGGGGACAGCCAGCAGGATGCCGATCACGACAGCCGGCACCAGGAGCATGCCCCAGGCGGCCATCACGACCGCGCCCCCTCCTGTGTTCCGCCACTTGGCCACGACGCCCCTCCGTGCTATTCAAGCTAGCAGTTTGGAGGTTTCCCGTGGGCATCACCGAGCAGATCCTGGCCGACCACGCCGCGCGAAAGGACCACGACGGCGTCACCTGGTTCACCATGGCCGATCTGGCACGGCTGGGCATCCGCGACCAGCTCTTCACCATCATGCAGACCGTCCAGCACACCCTCCGCCTGCGGAGGGCGCACCAGGTGGTCGAAAGCCATGGCTGCACGGACCGGTGGAGTCTCGAGGACACACACTGATACCGGTGCTGCCGGATCAGGCCTGGACGCTGGACTCCAGGGCCACGGCGCGGGGGTGGAGGATCTGGTTCTCCAGGTAGATGTGCAGGTGCAGGTCCTCTTCCAGGGTCTGGAACCCGTCATACAGGGCGCGGAAGGTGGCGCAGCCGTCCGCGGGCACGGTGTAGGCGCCGGTGAGCTCGCGCAGCTCTACGAGCAGAGCGCCCACGGCCTCGTGCTCCAGCTCCATCACGCGGATGGGGCTCTGCACGGTGCCGAAGCAGGATGATCCCGACAGGCCCTGCTCCAACTGGCCGATGAAGGGGAAGAGGATCTGCTCTTCCTTCATCATGTGCGGCGTGAGGTCGGCCACCAGGGCCCGGTAGAGCTCACCCACGCGCGCCAGCTCGGAATGCCGCTCGCCGTGGGCCCGGAGCACCTTCTCAAGCAGGAACTCCAGCCGGGGCATCTCCTCGCGAAGGTAGTCGTGGTGGGTGGCCACGATGTGCTGGGTGAGATCCGCGAGGGGGGCCTGGGCCCAGTCGCGGGGGGAGGGGATGCCCGCCTGGAAGGGTTCCAGGGCCTCCAGATTCTTCAGGACCTCGGCCGGGGCCTGGTTCGCCACCCGGCAGGCCTCCTCGAGGCTGCGGTGGCCGCCGCAGCAGTAGTCGATGCCCAGGCGCTCGAAGTAGCGCATGGTTTCGGGCCGGGCCATCACCAGCTCGCCCACCTTAGTGTTCAGTTCCACGTTCATGCCGGCTCCTTGGTGGGGACCACCCCCGGCATCCAAGATGAGGCCTCTGGGCCGTGAGGGGAATCACATCTTGACTAAAAAGGTCATGTTTTCCTAAATAATTTCAAACTCGTATTCAAACAATTGATTTCATTATTTTTAATCTACCGTGATGGACTTGGAGACATTCTTGGGGGCATCCGGGTGGACGCCGTGATCCGCCACCGTCAGGCGGTCCAGGTATTCCATCTTCAGCACCGACATGCGGAAGGCCAGGCGCTGCAGGGCGACGGAGGCTGCGAAGACGAAGAGGTTGGGATCGCCGCTGAAGGGCACCTCGATGTACTTCGACCAGTAGCGCTCCTGGCCCATGGGTTTGCCGGCGACCGCGAGCGCCAGCTCGGGGTTCTTCTCCGCGATGAGCAGGATGTCCGCGCCGCGGATCTTGTGGGTGTGGACCTGGCTGATGGTGATGCGCACATCGCGCTCCTCGCTGGGGCACACGAAGAGCAGGGGATAGTTGGAGAAGCGCGTCTCCACCAGCTCGGGCCAGGCCTGGAGGGCTTCGATGCCGCCGGCGAAGGGGCGCCCGTCGCGGTGCTGCTCGTAGACCTCCAGCAGGCTCGCCAGATCCTGGATGGAGAACAGGGTGTTCTTCCCGAGGATGGTGTTGGGCCCGTGCTTGAACTCGGCGGCATCGTAGCCCTCGGCGTGATTGAGCACTACCTCGCGGATCTTGAGGGCGCCTTCGCGGGCCAGGCCGATGAGGCCGGTGCCCAGGATGTGCAGCGACGGCTCCAGGTAGAGGCGCTTCGCAGCCTCCTCCACATCGGCCTCGACCATCCCCAGCGTCTCGGTGATGAGGTCCTTGGCCCGCTCCAGGTTCGCGGCGATCTTGCGCTCCGTGAGCGAGAAGGAGGCGGCCAGCACGTAGAGGATGGCCACCTGGTTGAGGAAGCTCTTGGTGGCGGCCACGGCGATCTCGGGGCCGCAGAGGATGGGCAGGTAGAACTCGGACAGCTCCTGGGGGATGCGGCTGTTCTCATTGTTCACCAGCGCGATGCGGCGCAGGGCTGGCACGCGGGCGCGCACATCCGTGAAGATGTCCACCAGGTCCTTGGTCTCGCCGGATTGCGTGATGCCGAGGAGGAGATCGTGCGGCTGGAGCGTGTTCAGGTACATGGACCGGAAGATGCCCGGATTGCAGGGGAAGACGGCCACGCCCGCCAGGTTGTTGAAGAAGGTTCCGGCCACGAGAGCCGCGTGGTACGAGGTGCCCGAGGCCACCAGGAACACGCGGCCGCCCTCTTTCTGGGTCTCGCGGATGGCCTGTGCCAGTTCTGTGAGGTGGCGCGTGACCCGGCGCTGCTTCTTCCACACGATGAGCAGGTCGAAGAGGGCCAGGGTCTCCAGGGCCTGGGGATCCAGGCGGCCCAGGTCGATCAGCAGCTGCCGCTCGTCAGAGACAGGCTGTCCCCGATGGTTCCGCAGCACCTCGGCGTGGGGCTGCACGCGGGCGGCCAGCTCCCGGTGGACCGGATCCACCAGCAGGGCTTCGAAGGCCTTCGCCAGGGCGGCCTCGTCCGGTGCTTCGTACAAGGCCAGCACCTTGCCCACCAGGGCTTTGCAGAGATCCTGGCGGTCCTCGAAGGCGGCGAACAGGCCCTCGGTCCCAGGGGCGCGGAAGTAGTAGCGCAGCACCTCGTCCAGGTTGTCGGGCGCCGAGGCGATCTCCTGCTCCATGAAGTAGTGGAAGGGGGCCCGCAGGCCGGTGTCGCGCACGTTCAGCTTGGAACGCTTGGGCCGCGGCACGGAGAAGGCGAGATCCTTGCCCAGGCTGAACACCAGGTATTCGCGTTCCGTGAACCAGATGCCCTCGCCTTCGGACAGCGGAATGAGCATGCGGGTCTTGGAGAGCACCGAGGTGAGGTCGCTGGAGACCACCACGAAATCCCCATGGGCATCCGTGCCGAGGCCCGCATAGAGCGAGGAGCCGGACTTCACGGCCACCACGCCAGGAGCCTGGGGGTCGGCGAAAGCCGCCGCGTACGATCCTTCCGCCTTCGCATCGGCCTTCCGGGCGGCATCCAGCAGGAGGAAGGCGCCGTCCGGAATGGCGGCCTTCAGTCCCGCAGAACCGTAGGCTTCCCGGCAGGCGGCCAGGGCCGGCGCGGGATCCGCCAGGTTGGCGGCGTAGGCGTCCTCCGTGAGGTGCGTGATCATTTCGCCATCGTTGTCGGAGACCACCGCATGGCCCTGGGCGGTGAGGGCTGGCTTCAGCGCGTCCGTGTTGGAGATGTTGCCGTTGTGGGCGCCCACCATCTCCACCTTGCAGCGCACATGGTGGGGCTGGCTGTTCACGTCCGTCACGGCGCCGTAGGTGGCCCAGCGGACCTGGCCGATGAAGCGCTGACCCGCTTGCCGGTCGATGCCCAGCTCGGGCACCACGCGGCTGGGGGCGCCGACTTTCTTCAAGAGCTTGATGGCGCCGCCGTCGCCGATGAAGGCGGCCCCGGTGGAGTCATAGCCGCGGTACTCGAGCCGCTTCAGGAGTTCACCGGCCTCGTGCCCCATGGCGGCGACTTCTGATCCATAGCAAAGCGACACGATTCCGCACACGGGCAGACCTCCGAGGGGTGGGTACCACCCTCAATCCTGGGATAGGAAGGTTGTTTATGGAACCGGATCGACGCCGCCGTCCGTCAGGGGCGAACAACGGATCAGCCGCCAGGTGATGAGCAGGCCGCCCCGGAGGGTGCCGTACTTCTGGATGCAGCCCAGGCCGTAGTGGCTGCACGTGGGCGTGAACTTGCACTGGGTGGGCAGGTGGCTCGACAGCGTGGCCTGGTAGGCGCGGATGGCGCCCCGGCAGGCCCAGGCCGTGGGCTGGAAGCGTGTGGGCAGGAAGGCTTCCAGCACCAGGTAGAGCCCGATGGCCGCGAGAGGGTGGGCCAGCAGCCAGGCGGCCATCCTAGGCCTTCGCCGCATCCGCCTCGGCCTTAGAACGCCTAACGCCACCCCCACGGGGCTGCGCGAGGGGCGCCGGGCGAGCGAGGCGAGGAACGCGAGTCGAAGCGTAGCGGGTACTACGCGCGACGAGCGTGACGCGGCATCGCGACGCCCGCCGCCCCTCGCCCGGAGGGATGAAGCCAGGCGAGCGCCCCGCGGCGTCAGGGCCCTTGAACAACGAACCACGTTGCCCTGCGGGCCCTTTCTTGCGGTGCATCTCGCCTGACTTCATCACAGCCTCGTCGGGGTGGTGTTAGGCGTTCTTCAACTTGCGGGCTTCTTCAAGGAAGGCCGGCACCAGGTCCTCCTCCTTCACCTTCCGGATGAGCTCGCCCTTGCGGTAGATGAGGCCTTCCCCCGCGCCGCCGGCCACGCCGAGGTCGGCGTCCTTGGCCTCTCCGGGGCCGTTCACCACGCAGCCCATGACGGCGTAGGTGATGTTCTCGTGGTTGATGGCCTTCAGGCCCTCCTCGATCTCGTTGGCCACGCGGTTGAGGTCGATCTGCACGCGGCCGCAGCTGGGGCAGCTCACCATGCGGAAGCCGCCGGAACGCAGGGCCAGGGCCCGCAGCATCTCGTGGCCCACGCGGCACTCGTCCTCGCCGTCGCCAGTCAGCGAAACGCGGATGGTGTCACCCAGGCCCTCGGCCAGGAGGATACCCATGCCCACGCTGGAACGGATGGTGCCCCCGAAGGGCGTGCCCGCTTCGGTGATGCCCAGGTGGAAGGGGTAGTCCACCTGCTTCGCCAGCAGGCGGTAGGCCTGCACGGTGCGGATCACGTCGCTGGCCTTGAGGCTGATCTTGATGTCGCGGAAGCCCTCGCGCTCCAGCACGTCGATGTGGCGCAGGGCGCTCTCCACCATGGCTTCGGGCGTGGCCGTGCCGAACTTCTCCAGCAGGTCCTTTTCGAGACTGCCGCCGTTCACGCCGATGCGGATGGGGATGCCCTTGGATCCCGCCTTGTCCACGACTGCCTTCACGCGGTCCTGGCCGCCGATGTTGCCCGGGTTGATGCGCAGGCAGGCGGCGCCGCCATCCGCGGCCACCAGGGCCAGGCGGTAGTCGAAGTGGATGTCGGCCACCACGGGGATGGGGCTGCGGTCGCAGATCTCGTGGAAGACCTCGCCGGCCCGCTTGGTGGGCACGCTCACGCGGACGATCTCGCAGCCCGCGTTGGCGTAGCCGTAGATCTGGTTGACCGTGGCCTCCACGTCCCGGGTGTCCGTCTTGGTCATGCTCTGGACGCTGATGGGGGCGTCCCCGCCCACGGGAACCTTGCCCACCAGGATCTGGCGGGTCTTCCGGCGGGGGGCGAGGGGCAGGAGTTCCTGGTCGGACATGGGGCCTCGGATTTCAAAGATTCCAGTGTACCCACCTATGAAACGGCCCGGGGGGCGCCGGTTTCCCGGGGAGGGGGGATCATGCCGGAGGATTCCAGGTGCCAGCGGGCTTGCGTTGGGTCTTGGCACCCTTGCTACACTGGCTCCTCACCCCGAGGCCCCCATGATCATGAACACACGCAAGCACAACGACGTGCTGATCCTCTACCCAGAAGGAAAGGTCACCCTGGGCGATGGCGATCAGGAATTGGGCGAAGCGGTCCGCACCTCGCTCACCGACGGCGCCCGGAAGATCGTGATCAACTTCAGCAAGGTGAGCTACCTGGATTCCTCAGGTGTGGGCGAGCTGGTGGGCTGCTTCACCTCGATCAAAGGCAAGGGCGGCGAGCTGCGCATCTGCGGCATGAGCTCCAAGATCTTCAGCCTCATCAAGATGACCAGCCTGCACTCAGTCTTCGAGGTGAAGGACACCGAGGACGAGGCGTTGGCCGGATTCTGAGGAGGTGCGTCTCCGCGCCGCCTTCGGATGCAGCCTCCTGGCCCTGGCTTCCGCTGCGGGCCAGGAGGCGGCATCAGCCCGCCCTGTCACGGCCATCCGGATCGAGGGCGGGGATGGGGATGATCGGCGTTTCGCGGAGGCAGCGCTCGGGTTGAAGCCCGGCCAGCTGGTGGATCCGGCGGCCTTCCAGCAGGCCCTGGCCGCCGTGCGCCTGGTGGACCGCTACCGCACGGTGGAGGGAAGTTTCGGCGGGAACGGCGAAGTTCTCCTGCGCCTGGAGCCCCTGGCACCGGTGGCAGCCTGGCGCTGGGAGGGCGATTCCCTGCCCGCCAACCTGCGCAAGACCCTGCTGCCGGAACTGAGGAAGGGGCAGCGTCTGGGCCCCCAGCATCTGGCCCTCCTGGAGCGCAGCGCGGAGCAGCGCCTGAGGGAGGCCGGGTACCGCCAGGCCGATCTGAAGGCGATAGTCGAGGCCGGAGGACGGCAGCTTCGGCTGGTGCTCAGCCTCGGTCCTCCCCGGATCATCCAGGTGGTCCGCCTGGAGGGGGACCCCGCGCCCTACACGCGGGAAGCCCTGCTGAAGGCTGCGGGCATCACGCCCGGCCGCACCCACTGGACACCGGCGGTCCAGCGGGAGGCCCAGCGCCGCCTGCGGCAGCGGCTGGTGAAGGACCGGCGCATGGAAGGCTCCATCCGCCTCGTTCCCGCCGAAGGTGATGGCAGTACGCTCATCCTGGAGGTCCGGCCGGGGCCGAAGGTCACGCTGAAGGCCAAGGGCTTGAATCCGCTTGGTCCCTTGTGGGGGCGCCCGCGACTCACGGAATTTGTGCCGCTGGCCCGGGCCGAGCGCTACGCGCCGAGCCTCCTGGACGAGGGTGACGGCCGGATCGCCGCCTATTACCGCGATCAGGGTTATCCCGAAGTCCAGGTGTCCCACGACCGCGTCGTGACCGCGGGCACCGCGGAGCGGCCGGAGGCCGTGACCGTCACCTACACCGTGGCTCGCGGCCCGCGCCGGGTCCTGGGGGTGGTGCGCTTCGAGGGAAACCGGGAACTGTCCGAGGAGGAGTTGCAGAAGGCCGTGCGGCTTCCCAGGCGGTTCCTCTTCCTGCCGCCCCACGCCAAGGCCGAGGCCATGAAGGCTCTGGAGGACCGCCTCACGGCCTACTACCTCCAGAGGGGTTTCCCCGAAGTGCGGGTGCGCCGCCGCGTGGAGGGCGTCAAGGGTGACGCGGTGGAGGTGCGCCTCATCATCCGGGAAGGGCAGCGGCGCTTCCTGGATGCGCTGGTGCTGGAGCTTCCGGCAGATCCCGCCTTTCCCAGGGATCGTTTGGCGCGGAGCCTGCTGCTGGCGCTTGCGGACCACCCGGAGGCCGTGCGGGGCACCTCGAGCTATCGCTCGGACCGGCGCCACCTCCAGGGCTTCGAGGGCACCCTCGAGACCACGCCCGAGGGGGCCCGCCTGACCTTCAAGCCAGCCCTGCCCCTGGTCCGGAACGACCTGGCCCTGGTGGTCGCCGACCTGCGCCAGCGCCTCTCTTCGGCGGGATCGGCCAATCCCAAGGTGAAGCTCGCTTTCGAGGACGACGAGACCCAGCCGGTGGTGCGCTTCCAGGTGCCCGCCCAGCCCCTCGATCACACGCGGCGGCTGGTGGTGCAGGGCAGCGACCGGACGCGCGCCGAGGCGGTGCTGCGTGAAACCGGGCTGGCGGCAGATGTGCCGCTGGATCCCGCGAAGCTGGACGATGGCCAGGTCCAGCTCGGCGGGCTCGGGGCCTTCCAGCGGGTGGACCTGCTCACCCTGAAGGATCTCCCCGGCCAGGAGAAAGAGCCCTGGCAGCGCGGGGATCTGGCTCTGCGCCTGCAGGAGCGGAACCCCTGGGTGTTCACCGAATCGTTCGGCTATGACAATACCCAGGGCTATCACTTCGGGCTGAATGCCCAACGCCTGAACGTGGGCGGCATGGGGCGGTCCCTGGATTTCGGCCTGCGGGCCGGGGACCAGACCCTCGACAGCCCCTTCCTGCGGCGGGCCTTCCCCACCGGTGAGATCAAGCGGTCCGTGGACAGCTACAGCATCGGCTACACCGATCCATGGTTCCTTCCCGGTTCGCTGGACTCCCTGCTGGCGCCCCGCACGCGCTTCCGGGTCGAGGGCGCCTACATCGAGGAGGCCCAGGCCGCCTTCTTCGCCCGCCGCCGGCGGTTCACGCCGAGCCTCGAATGGAAAATCAGCCCCGTGCAGGTGGTCCAGTTCGGCTACCGCTTCGAGCGGGTCGAGGTGGCGTCCAACACGAACAGCGACGGCGTGCCGCTGCTCGCCGACCAGGATCTCTTCCTGTTGGCGCGGACCCCGGCCCGGAGCATCATCTCCGCGCCCTACCTGCAGATCGCCGTGGACCGCCGCGACCGGCCCTACGATCCGACCCAGGGCACCTTCTTCCTGGGGCGGCTGGAACTGGCGAACCAGGTGTTCGGAACATCGACCAACAGCAGCTTCGTGAAGCTGGATCTCCGGCAGCAATGGAACTGGCCCGTGGGGTTCCACGCGGAATACGGCGTGGTCATGGCCAGCACCCGCCTGGGCCTTGCCCGCCCCACGGCGCAATCCGCCAAGGACCTCCCCTTGTCCGAGCGCTTCTTCGGTGGCGGCTCCTTCACCGTCCGCGGTGTGGAACCGGACATGCTGGGGGACATCCAGCGCACGGACTCGCTGGGCAACAAGCTCGCCCATCCCATCCCTCTGGGGGGCCAGGCCCTGGTGGTAATGAACCTGGAATACCGCTTCCCCTTCTTCGGCATGCAGAGCGTGTGGGCCGAGGTCTTCGTGGACAGCGGCCAGGTCTACCGCAGCCTGAATCCGGAGAAGGAGGCTCTGTCGAGGTTTCCGGCGCTCCGCACCACCCTGGGCGTCGGCATCATCCTGAAGCTGGGCTTCCCCCTCAAAATCGAGTACGCCGCCGACTGGAAGCGCATCATGGGCCGCCCCCGCAGCGAGGAGGAACGCGACACCCAGCTGAAGAGCCTGCTGATCTCGGCGGGGTTCCAGTTCTGAGGGTTCTGGGAACGGGCATGAAAAAAGGCCGCAGATGGGGCCTTTCGTTGGTTGGCGCGGGCGGTCTCGACCATCCGACCGAAGCGGAGCGAAGGGAGGATAGGACGGAATCCGCGAAGCGGATTGCCGCCCGAAGGGCGAGGAGCGAAGCTCCGAGTCAGCATGCGTCCGGCTAGGCACGGAGCCTGATCGTCTCCGGCGCTCCACTGGAGCGCCTCCGCCGGGCCCCACCATTCGACCGTAGCGGAGCGGAGGGAGAATAGGACCGCATCGCCATAGGCGATGACGGCCCCAAAGGGGTGAGGGCCGGAGGCCCGAATCAGCCTGCCCGCCGGACTTTCTCGGCGGTCCGAGACCGCCCGGTTGGAGGGACAGAAAAGGCCGCCTTTCGGCGGCCGATCTTGGTTGGCGCGGGCGGTCTCGAACCATGCGTCCGGCTGGGCACGGAGCCTGATCGTCTCCGGCGCTCCACTGGAGCGCCTCCGCCGGGCTCCTACCTGCCCGCCGGACTTTCTCGGCGGTCCGAGACCGCCCGGTTGGAGGGACAGAAAAGGCCGCCTTTCGGCGGCCGATCTTGGTTGGCGCGGGCGGTCTCGAACCGCCGACCCCCACCGTGTCAAGGTGGTGCTCTACCGCTGAGCTACGCGCCAGCGCGAAGCTCCATTCTAGCGGAACGAGGGCGGCTGTCGAGCCTCCAGGCGGGGTGGCAGGTCGTTTCAGCGGTTCCAGTACCAGAGCAGCAGGGCGGCCAGGGTGCCGAGGGTCACCAGGGCCCACTCGCCGGCGTAGGGATGGTCCAGGGCGAACCGGGTCAAGGGCACCTGGGGATGGAAGTGGGGATGACCATGAGGATGGGGATGGGCATGGGCGGTCATGGGGACCTCCAATCCTTAGGACCACTGTCCACACCAAACATGGGTCGTGAATACGCCCGGCGCCATCACAACCCCCTGAAGGGGTCAATGGTGAACGTTGGTAGCCGGCCAGAAAAGCCAAGCGAACAGGGCCCCGGCCAGGATCAGCAGCCAGTCAATGGAGGGGTCGTGCGCGAAGTCGTGGCGGCGGAGGAAGTGGGCAGCCATGGCAGCCTCCATCCAGGGGACGACCGTCCACGCTGAAGATGGGGCCAAGCCCGATGGGGCGCTGTGACTTTCCTGGAAATTCCCGGATCCCTATTCCACCGTTACGGATTTGGCGAGGTTGCGCGGCTGGTCCACGTCACAGCCCCTCAGTACCGCGATGTGGTAGGCCAGCAGCTGCAAGGGCACGGCATAGACGATGGGGGCCAGCCAGGGATGGACGGCCGGCAGCTCTAGTACATCCTCGGCGATGCCGGACAGCCCCGTATCGCCCTCGGTGACCAGGGCCAGGATGCGGCCGTCGCGGGCGGCGGCTTCCTGGAGGTTGCTGAGGGTCTTATCCCGGTGGGCGTCCCGGGGCATGAGGGCCACCACCGGCAGCGTCTTGTCGATGAGGGCGATGGGGCCGTGCTTCATCTCGCCTGCCGGGTAGCCCTCGGCGTGGATGTACGAGATCTCCTTCAGCTTCAAGGCGCCTTCCAGGGCGATGGGATAGCAGGGGCCGCGGCCCAGGTAGAGGAAATCCGTGGCATCCTTCCAGCGCTGAGCCCACCGGATGATCTGGGGCTCCAGGGCGTTGAGGCGTTCCAGGTGGGCGGGCAGCTCGCGCAGGCCCTGGAGCAGCTCGGCCCTGAGCACGGGGTCCACGGTGCCCTTGGCCTCGCCCAGCTTCAGGGCCAGCAGAGTGAGCACCGCCAGCTGGGTGGTGAAGGCCTTGGTGGAGGCGACCCCGATTTCCGGTCCGGCATGGGTCAGGATGGTGGCGTCGGCCTGGCGGGTGGCGGTGGAGCCCATGACGTTGCAGATGGCCAGGGTGTGGGCCCCGCGCAAGGTGGCTTCCTTCATGGCGGCCAGGGTGTCGGCGGTCTCGCCGCTCTGGGTGATGCCGATGAGGAGCGTGCCGGGCTGGATCACGGGCTCGCGGTAGCGGTATTCGCTGGCGTAATCCACCTCGACGGCCACGCGGCTCAGCTGCTCGATGAGGAACTTGCCGACCAGCCCCGAATGCCAGCTGGTGCCGCAGGCCACGATGTGGATGCGGTTGAGGCCCGCCAGCTCCTGGGCGCTGAAGGGCAGATCCAGAGGCATGGGTTCGGCGTCCAGTGGCAGCCGGTTCAACAGGGTGTTCGACAGGGCCTGGGGCTGCTCGAAGATCTCCTTCTGCATGAAGTGCTTGTAGCCGCCCTTTTCCGCGGCGATGGGATCATAGGGGATGGTGTGGACCGTGCGCTGCACCTCGCTGCCGTCCAGGCGGAAGATGCGGGCGCCGTCGCGGGTCAGCTCCACCAGGTCGCCGTCTTCCAGGAAGATCACGCGGCGGGTGTGGGGCAGGAGGGGCACCACGTCCGAGGCCAGGAAGGTCTCGCCTTCGCCCAGGCCCAGCACCAGCGGGGGGCCGCTGCGGGCGGCGAGGATGCGGTCCTTGTCCGAGGCTTGGAGGCAGGCCAGGGCGTAGATGCCCCGCATGCGGCCCACGGCCTCGCGGAAGGCCTCGGGGAAGGTCATGCCCCGCTTCATCAGGTGGGAGACCATCACGGGGAAGCACTCGGTATCGGTCTCGGAGCGGAAGGTTTCGCCGGCAGCCTGCAGCTCCGCGCGCAGCTCCAGGAAATTCTCGAAGATGCCGTTGTGGACGGCCACCACCTGGCCGTCGCCGCTGCGGTGGGGGTGGGCGTTCTCCTCCGTGGGCCGTCCGTGGGTGGCCCAGCGGGTGTGGCCGATGCCCAGGGGCGTGGGATCCGCGAGGTCCACTTTGCTCGCGAGGTTGGCCAGCTTGCCCGAGGCCCGGATGACGCGGAACCCATCCTTGGGATCCGAAAGGGCGACCCCCGCGCTGTCGTAGCCGCGGTATTCCAGGCTCTTCAGACCATTCACCAGGATGCCCGCGGCACCTTGCTGGCCGATGTAACCGACGATTCCGCACATGGGGGACTCCGATCCGATGTTCCCGACCATAGCCTGCCGGGGTGGAGGTTCCAATGTGGCTGGAGGCACACGCCCTGAGGTAGCAGTGGAACCACAGGTGTGGCGCGCCCACCGCGGCGGGTCAGCCCCGGATGTGCTTCTCCAGCAGCTTGCTCCGGAGCTGCAGCATGGCCTTGGTGTGCAGCTGGGAGACGCGGGATTCGGTGATGTTCAGGAGGATCCCGATCTCCTTCATGGTCAGTTCGTCGAAGTAGTAGAGCTGGACCACGAACTTTTCCTTCTTGGGCCGCCCTTCGATGGCCGTCCGCAGGATGTCCTTGACCTCGTCGGTCTGGAAGATCTGGTGCGGATCCTCGGCGTCGGGATCCGGCACGAAGCTGATGAGGCTTTCGCCGTCGCCGTCCTCGCCCACTTCCACGAACGTGCCGAGCGTGACCCCCTTCAGCTCATCGAGATTCCGGTGGAGCTCATCGAGGGGAATGCCCAGATGGTGCGCCACCTCCTCGTCTGTGGCCGTCCGCCCCTTCTGCTGCTCGAGGAGATGGTAGGCGTTCTCGATGTCCTTCTTCTTCCGCCGGAGGCTGCGGGGGACCCAGTCCAGGTCCCGCAGGCCGTCCAGGATGGCGCCCTTGATCCGGAGCTCGGCGTAGGTCTTGAACTTGATGTTGCGGGTGGGCTCGAATTTCTCGATGGCGTCCATCAGGCCCAGGATGCCGCTGTTGATGAGGTCATCCAGCTCCACGTGGGCGGGCAGGCGCGAGGCGATGCGGTAGGCCACGAACTTCACCAGGGGCACGTAGTCCTTGATGATCTGTTCGCGGTTGCTCCGGTCGAAGGGTTCGGGGGCCTCGGTGGCGCTCTCTGCAGCCGGGGTGGCCGCTTCCTTGGCCCGGTCGCTGGCCGCCAGCAGGGCCGCCCAGGGCCGGAGGGCGAGCGGGGCGGCCGCCACGGCGCGGGCGACCTCGTCATGGTTCGACGGGCCGGAATCGACGGGCTGGTCGGGGGTCGGTGCCATTCGGGTTCCTAGGGCATGTCACCGGGCGCGGGGAGTCCCCAGAATGCCGCAAAGTCATCCGGCTGCAAGGAGGCGCGGCCCAGCAATTGCTGGACGATGGCCCCGAAGGCGCGGGCGGCCGGACTGTCGGGGAAGAGGTCCACCACTCCCCGTTGCTGGCGCACGGCCTGGAGGATGTGGGCGTCATGGGGGATCATGCCCAGCACCTGGAGCCGCTTGCCGAGGAACCGCTCGGTCGCTTCCTGCAGCTGATCGACGGTCTCCCGGGCCTCCTCCGCGCTGTGGCCGTTGTTCACCAGCAGCCACAGCGGCTTCGAGGGTTCCCGCTGGTGCAGCACTTTCGCCATGGCATAGGCATCCAGCAGGCTGGTGGGTTCGGGCGTGGCCACGAGGATGACCTCCTGGGCTGCCAGGAGGAGCTTGAGAACCGATTCGTGGATGCCCGCCGCGGTATCGATCAGCAGCCAATCCACCGTCTCCGCCACCCTCTGAAGGCCCTGGACCAGGCGCAGCTCACTCATGGTGTCGAGCTGGGTCAGTTCCTGGATGCCACTGCTGGCAGGCAATATCTGCACTCCAAGGGGGCCCTTCAGCAGGATTTCCTCCAGCACCTTCTCCCCGCGGAGGACATGCTCGAGCGTGAACCTGGGGGACAGGCCGAGCAGGATATCCAGGTTGGCCAGGCCGAAATTCGCATCCATGACCACCACCCGCTGTCCCTGTTGGGCCAGGGCCATGGCCAAGCCGGCGGTGACGTTCGTCTTGCCCACCCCGCCCTTGCCGGAGGTGATGGCCACCACCCGGGCGGCGAAAAGAGGGGCTTCGACTCCCTGGCCCAGGGGGAGGGTGCGGAGCCGGGAGGCCCGGGAGGTGCTCATGCCGGCCCCTCTTTCCGCGCCATCGCGGATCCGCGCGCAGTTAGGCCCGGCCGCCAGACCTGGCGGGCCCATGATGGGGACAGACAATCCTGGAAGGTCAACATACCGACACCCGCCGGGTGCGGGGCGAGGCTTATGCCAAGCCGATTCTCAGGGACTCAGATGTCCGAGGCTCCGATCTCCGACGATCGCCTTGACTTGAGGGCGTCCCAGCGCTCCGGTGGATGGAAGCGGCACCGCAGCCCGGCCCAGCTCACGCGCTGGAAAGTGACCTGGCCGGGCCAGGGGACGCGGTCCAGCCAGGTCCGGAGGGCCCGCTGGAGGCGGAGGCGCTGCTCGGGCTCCAGGGCGGTGTCTGCCCCGACCCAGGCCCCAGGGCGGCGGGCCTTCACTTCCAGCAGGCGCAGCTCAGGCCCCCGGCTCAGAAGCAGATCCAGTTCGTAGCGGCCCAGCTTCTGCCGCCAGGCCACCAGATCCCAACCGCGGGCCCAGAGCAGCCAAAGCGTCAGCCGCTCCGCTCTCAGGCCCAGGCGGCGGGCCGCTTCACCGCGGCGCACGGGGGAGGTCCAGGGTGTAGAACACGGTATCCACGGCCATGCGGGGGAAGTCCGGAGGCAAGTCCCCGGGCTCCACGCGCTGAAATCCGTTGCGCTCGTAGAAGTGGTGCGCGGCCCCCATGTGGGGCAGGGTGCCGAGCCAAAGCCCCGGGAGGCCTTGGTGGCGGGCATGGGTGAGAAGGGCGTCGAGCAGGGCCTGGGCCAGGCCGCTGCCGCGATGGTCCTTGTGGAGGAACATCTTCCGCAGGGCCCCGCCGCCTCCGGGGGCCCGCCCGAAATCAATGAGGCCGAGCGTCCCCGCCACGCGGCCCTCCGCGAGGCCCACCCAGAATCCGCCTCGGCCCGCCTGGTAGACCTCGGGGATCCGCGCCAGGTCCGGCTGGTCGCGGGCGGTGATGGGCACCCCGAACTCGATCTGCTGGATGGGAAGGATCAGGTCGAGCACTTGGCGCTCGAGGCCCGGCTGGAAGGGCTGGATCAGGAAGGACATGGCGCTACTCGTCCCGCCTCGGCAGCAGCAGGCTGCGCTGGACGCGCTCAAGGTTGCCGTGGAGGCGGACGATCTTCCAGGCCAGGATCATGGCGTAGCCCAGCCAGACCCAGAGGATGCGGGGATCCACCGGCGTGCGCTTGAGGACCTCCGTCCCCAGGTCGAGGCGCAGGCCCTGGAGGAACCAGGTCACGGCTCCGAAGGCGATGATCAGGTAGCCCCAGCGGATCCAGTAGGGACGCAGGCCCTCTTTCACCTTCCAGCGCAGCAGCAGCCAGCGGTCAAAGCGGTCGCTCTTTTCCTCGACGAAGTGCAGGGCAAGCAGCTGGTCCACCAGGGGGGCATAGCGGTGGACCTTCAGCTCCTGAACCTCCTCGTCGCCGTTTACCTTGCGGAGGAAGGCGCTGCGGATCTTCCCGATGCACTCCTCCCAGGGAGCCTCCTCCCGGTGCAGGGAGAGGTGCAGGCGCACCAGCCCGACCCACAGCAGGGCCTGGGCCAGGAGCACAGCCCAAAGGGACCAGCCCTGCCAGCCCTGGGTGCGGACGAGGTCGAGAAAGCGGGTGAGATCCATGCGGGGAGTGTAGCCGCGATCCGCTACCATGGCCGAGATCGGCCCGATGCCGATGCGGAGGTTCCTAATGGCGGAAGACCTGAAGACGGCCGCGGCCTGGGCGAAGGACCTGGGGGTTCCCGAGAAGAAGCTGAAGGATGCACTCAAGGCCACGGGCATCGAGCCGGACGCCAAGAAGGGTGTGTGCGCCTACTACTCGAAGGCCTCCGCCGGGAAGGCCAGGAAAGCCGTCAAATAGACGCGCTCAGACCTTGTTCCAGACCACCTCGCCGGCGGCGAGGAAGGCCTCACCGTCCATGCCCCGCTCCTCCGCGCGCTTCATCAGGTGCTGGAGGGCCTCGGCAGTGGCTTCGGCGTCCTGGAGGGCACGGTGGGCGCGCGTGTTGGTGATGCCGAGGAAGTCGCAGAGCTCGGCCAGGCTCCGCCGCGGCAGCTCCGGGATGAGCTTCTTCGCCAGCAGCCTAGTGCAGACGAGGCGGTGGCGGCGCCAGACGCCCTCTGGCAGCCAGGCCTTGAGGAAGCTACCGTCATAGGGAGCGTGGTGGGCCACCCAGACGCGGCCCTCCAGCTTCGGCACCAGCTTCAGGGCCACCTGCTCCCAGGGGGGCGCGCCCGCCAGCATGGGCAGGCTGATGCCCGTGAGGCGCTGGATCTCCTCGGGCAGGAAGCCCTGGATGGCAGCCAGACTCGACCAGCGGTCCTCGACCACCGGGCCCGAAAGGCGCACCATGCCCACCTCGGTGATCTCCGAAGGCTGGATGAACCGCCCATCCTTGCCCCAGCGGGCCCTGGGACTTCCGCCAGTGGTCTCCAGGTCCAGTACCGCGAAGCGCAGCTCCCGCAGCGCGGGGGAGCCGGCCTCGAGGAAGGGTTCCTGGGTCATGCGCTGACCAGGGTCTTCAGGCCGTCCTTGAAGAGCACGTCCACCTTGCGGCCCATGCGCCGTTGCACGCGCCCCAGGCCGAAGGAAGGATGGTCCATCCAGGCGCCCTCCTCCCAGCGGTCGGCCACCGAGTAGGGTCGGGCCTGGGCGCCGCCCTGCTCCCGGGCGACGGCGTCCTGGAACTGGGCGACCAGCGAGCCCGGCCGGGGGCCGCTGGCCTTCACCGCCGCGGGGATCCGGGGCGAGCGGGGCAAGGGTTCCGGCTTGGCCGCGCGGAACTTGTGCACGGAGCGGCAGTTGCCGCAGATGAGCCGGTCGGGCACGCCATTGGTCACGGTCAGGATCTGATGGCGCGTCTCGCCGCCACAGCGCCCGCAGGGCGCGTCCACATCCTGGCCGGCATAGTAGATCTTCGTCATGTCATCCAGGTTAGCATTGCCGGCCTCCGCCAGCGGCGGAGGATGGCTTCAGCCCTGGATTCCCTCGGGGGCTCGCCTCAGGGCCGGCCAGCCAGCCGGAGGTTCCCCTCCGCGTCCAATCCCGCGAAGGTGTAGCCCTCGGCCCGAAGTTTCGGGATGAGGACCGGCAGCACCTTGCCCGCCCGGTCGTGGATGTCGTGGAAGAGGAGGATCCCGCGCCGCTCGTGGGCGATGGCCTTCAGGACGCGGTCCGCCACGGAGCTGGGTACCGGGTCGGCCCAGTCGAGGCTGTCGATGTTCCAGAGTACCGAGCGCAGGTGGTAGGTCTCCAGGGCCTGCAGCTGGAGCGGCGTGCGGGCGCCGTAGGGAAACCGGAAGAGCTGGCTGTGGGCTCCCGGAATGGCCCGCAGGAGCTGGTCGGTCTCGCGGATCTCCAGATCCAGCGGAGCGCCCGTCTCCTTGCTGAGCTGGGCGTGGGTGTAGCTGTGGTTGCCCACGACGAAGCCGCCCTTCGCCAGGTCCTCGGTGAACGCCGCCAGGGGGCCCAGCTTGATCTGCCCGGAAGCATCCTGGGCCCCCAGGTTCCGCCCCACCTCGAAGAACAGGGCGGGCACATGCTCCTTCTCGAGGATGGCCTTGATCTCCTCGGTGTAGACCCGGTGCGGTCCGTCATCGAAGCTGAGGATGAGCACCTTTCCGGGCAGCTCGGTGCCGTTGATCTCGCCGCTGCCGGCCAGCCCAGCGGCCGGGCTGGAGATGGCGGCGCTCTTCAGCAGGGTGTCCAGGGACAGGTGGCGCTGGAGTTCCGCCACGTAGGCATTCCAGCGCTCCCGCTGCCCACCCTGGGCCGGGTGCCCCGGGCCTCCGAAGACCTGCTGGTACTCGGTCTCGACCAGGGCCTCCACGCGATCCGCTTCGGCAAGGTCCCGGGCCAGGCGCCGGTTGAGCAGCAGGCCCTCGGGCGTGGTGTCACGGCGCAGCGGTTTCTGGAGCACCCGCAGGGAATCCCGGAAGGCCAGGCGATCCAGTTCCAGCAGCTCGGGATCAGCCTCCATCCAGTCGAGGAGCGCGCCGGCCACAGGATCCCGTTGGGTTGCGGGTAGACCCGCGAGCCGCGTGAGGGCCGCGTTCAGCTGGTGGACCAGGTCCCGGCGCTCGTGGTGGAGACGGTGGCCCACGGCCAGGGCCCGCTCCCGTTCTGCGCCCTTGAGGGCGGGCTCATCCGCGAAGAGCACGATGAGCTGGTGGTGGACCTGGAGGTCGGCCCGAAGAGCATCCAGCAGGGGCGCGACTCCTGGTGGCTCGGGGTGGGTGGCGGCATCAGTCAGCTTGGCTGCCGCGAGCAGGGGCGCAGGCGGCGGGACGCTCGCCTGCTGGCGCCGGATGGCCCACACGCCTCCAGCGGCCAGAGCCAGGAGGAGGAACGGCAGGGCCTTCTTCATCATTCAGCCCAGCAGGGCCCTCACCTGGGCCAGGCGGTGCTCTTTCTCCTCGGCCTGGCCGCGCAGCTTGGCCACGGCGGCCTCAGGGGCCTTGGTGACGAAACTGTCATCGGCGAGACGGGCGCGGAGGGGCTCCAGTTCCTTCTCCAGCTTGGCCAGTTCCTTCTCCAGCTTGGCCTTCTCTGCGGCGGGGTCCTTGAGGCCCGCCAGCTCCAGCGCCACCGCGCCTCCCGCCACCACGGCCACGGTGCGAGTGGACGAGGCCAGGTCGCCCTTCACGAAGGTGACGGATTCCAGGCGGGCGATGGACTTCAGGGCCTCGGTGAAGGGTTCGAGTTCCGATAGGGAACAATAGGCCGGCACCCGCTTGGCGGGATCCACACCCTGCTCGGCCTTGAGGCGCAGGAGGGCGGAGAGCACCTCCTGGAACCGGGGGATGATCGTGGCGTCGCCACCCTGGATGTGGAGGATCTTCTCGTCCATCGGCCAGCTTCTCAGAGCCAGGAGCGCTGGCTCTGAGTCCGGCAATCGCGAAGCGATGACCGCTTCGTGGATCTCTTCGGTAAGGAAGGGAACAAACGGATGCAGGGCGCGCAGGAGGATGTCGAGGAAGTGCAGGATGGCCGCCTTCTGCCCTGCCGTGCCACTGAGGAGCTGCACCTTGGCCAGCTCGATGTAGGTGGCGCAGAAATCATCCCACACCAGGTGGTAGAGCAGGTCCGAGGCCTCATGGAAGCGGAATTCCTCCAGGGCCTTGGTGACAGCCGTCAAGGTGTCGCGCATTTCCTTGATCAACCAGAATTCGGCCTCGCCGAATTCTGGCGTTGTCGCCAGCGAGACGGACTCATCAAGATTCATCTGGACAAATCGTGATGCGTTCCAGAGCTTGTTGCAGAAGTTCCTGGAGGCCTCGAGCCGCGCGGTGCTCATGGCGATGTCTGTGCCCGGCGCGGCCATGATGGCCAGCGAGAAGCGCAGGGCATCCGTGCCGTACTCCTCCATGACTTCGAGGGGATCGATGACGTTGCCCTTGGTCTTACTCATCTTCTGGCCGCTGGCATCGCGCACGAGGCTGTTGAAGTAGACCTTGCGGAAGGGCACGTCCCCCATCCAGGTGAGGCCGGCCATGGCCATGCGCGCCACCCAGAAGAACAGGATGTCGTAGCCCGTGATGAGCACGCTGGTGGGGTAATAGCGCCTCAGCTCCGCGGTTTCCTCGGGCCAGCCAAAGACGCTGAAGGGCCACAGCGCCGACGAGAACCAAGTATCCAAGGTGTCAGGATCCTGAATCAGTTCTCCCGCTCCGCATGCGCAGCATGTGGAGGGCGCCTCCATCTCGACATGAAGCTCCCCGCAGGACGCGCAGGTCCAGGCGGGGATGCGGTGGCCCCAGACCAGCTGGCGGCTGATGCACCAGTCCTGGATGTTGGTGAGCCAATGGGCCCACACGGCCGTGTGGTGCTCCGGCGTGAACTGGATGGCGCCGCTCTGGACGGCCTCCAGGGCCTTGGCCGCGGCCTCCTTCACGTCCATGAACCACTGCTCGCTGACGAGCGGTTCCAGCACGGCGCCGCTGCGGTCGCTGAGGCTGATCTTGTTTGTGTAGTCCTCCACCTTCACCAGGAAGCCCTGCTCCTCGAGATCGGCCACCACGCGCTTGCGGGCCTCGAAGCGGTCCAGGCCCGCGTAGGCGCCGGCGGCGGCGGTCATCTTCGCGTCGAAGCCGATGATGGTGATGGACTCCAGCTTCAGGCGCTGGCCGGCGGCGAAGTCGTTGGGATCGTGGGCCGGCGTCACCTTCACGCAGCCGGTGCCGAAGGCGGGATCCACGAAGCTGTCGGCCACCACGGGGATCTGGCGGCCCGTCAGGGGGTGGTCCATGAGCTTGCCGATCATGCCCCGGTAGCGCTCGTCGTCGGGATGCACCGCCACGGCGGTGTCGCCCAGCATGGTCTCGGGGCGCGTGGTGGCGACCACCACCTCGCCGCTGCCATCTGCCAGGGGGTAGCGCAGGTACCAGAGCTTGCCCTTGCGCTCCTCGTATTTCACTTCCAGGTCGCTCAGGGCCGTCTGGAGGGCTGGATCCCACTGGATCATGCGGGGCCCGCGGTAGATGCGCCCGGCCTTGTAGCTTTCCACGAAGACCTTGCGCACGGCCTTGTTGAGTGACGGATCCAGGGTGAAGCGGTTGCGGGTCCAGTCCACGGAGCAGCCCAGGCGCTTGAGCTGGTGCTCGATGGCGCCCTGGTTCTTCTCCTTCCAGTCCCAGATTCGCTGCTCGAAGGCATCCCGGCCCAGCTTGTGGCGGTCCGTGCCCTCGGCCTTGAGCTGGCGCTCCACCATCATCTGGGTGGCGATGCCGGCGTGGTCTGTGCCGGGTACCCACAGCGCGTCATAGCCCTGGGCCCGCTTGAAGCGGGTGAGCACGTCGTGGAGCGTGTTCACCAGGGCGTGGCCCATGTGCAGGTTGCCCGTGATGTTGGGGGGCGGAATCACGATGGACCAGGGCTCCTTGCCGCTCGTGGGGGCGGCCTCGAAGGCCTTGGCTTCTTCCCACACCGAATACCAGCGCGTCTGCGCCGTCCTGAAGTCGAAAGCCTTATCCATCTCGCGCATTGCCATCCTTAGCCTTAGCCTTTCCCGGCTCCATATCGGCTGCGCCGATTTGGAGTGAGCAAACGGAACCTCATTGGAACAGCCAACCCAATGGATCAGTTTACCCGTGCGGGGATGAGGCTTCCAGGCGGGAGCACTGGGCTGTCAATAAATGCGATATCATGGTCGTCATTCGTCCAGGACGGGACGGGAGGGCCTATGAATCCTCGTCGGATCGCAGCTTTGGGGCTGATGGGCCTCCTGGTTGCAGGGATCTGTGCCGGGCAGGAGCGGCCGCTGCCGGCGCCCCACGTCAAGGCGAAGCTGATCTGCCACGACTGCCACCAGAAGGAGAAGCCCACCACGGCGGCGGTGCCGGACGAGGCCTGCATGGTCTGCCACGGCGACTACCCGGCCATGAAGGCACTGACGAAGGAGGCCAAGCCCAACCCCCACGCCGCGCCGCACGACCCGATTCCGTGCACGGAATGCCACCGCCAGCACAGGCCGCCCGTGGTGAAGTGCCTGGAGTGCCACGAAGGGAAGTTCACCTTCAGGATCAAGTGAGTTCTCCGGGGCACGGGATCACTGGAACGCTGGGGATTTCTGGCAGGATGCCTGGATGGGTTTCCCGATTTCTCCCCTGTCCCTGACCCTCCCGCCGGAAGGTGGGGCACGGTTGGCCCTGGGCGCCATGCGGCTGCTGGATTGGGGTCTGGATGCGGGAGGCTTGGCTCGCTTTCTGGCCCAGGCGGCGGACGCGGGCGTGGGCGTCCTGGATACGGCCGACATCTATGGCGGTGGGGAGGTGGAGCCCGCGCTGGGGGCGGCCTTCCGGGAGGCGCCGGGCCTTCGCGACCGTTTCTGCATCGTGGGCAAGTGCGGCATCCGGCCCCGGGCGGGGGGTGTTGCCATCAAGCACTACGACACCTCCCGCGCCCACCTGACGGCCTCGGTGGATCGGACCTTGCGGTGCCTCGGGACCGACCACCTGGACCTCCTGCTCATCCACCGGCCCGACCCGCTTCTGGACTCGGACGATCTGGCCGGGACCTTCGCGGATCTGCGGGCATCGGGCCGGGTCCGGTCCTTCGGGCTGTCCAATTTCCGGCCTGCCCAGGCGGATTTCCTGCAGGCCCGCCTCGACATGCCTCTGGTCGCGCACCAGGTGGAGGCCTCCCTCTGGCATCCCGACCCCGTGCTGGACGGGACGCTGGACCATGCCCGCCTCGCCGGCCTGGCACCCATGGCCTGGTCGCCCCTGGGAGGGGGTCGGCCCGCACCACCGGTCCTGGGAGCGGCACTCGAGCGCCTGGGCCGGTCGATGGATCTCGCTCCGGCCCAGGTGGCCCTGGCCTGGCTGGCCCGCCATCCCGCCAGGATGGTGCCGGTGCTCGGCACGGGCCGCATCGAGCGGGTCCGGGAGGGTGTGGCCGCGATGTCGACGATCCTCGACCGCGAGGCCTGGTTTGGATTGCTGGAGGCCGCCACCGGTCATGCGGTACCCTAGGGAGATGGGCCCGAGCCCTCGCTCCCAGTCTCTGGCGCCTTCCCGGAAGGCCCGTGAGGGAGCCTTCCGGGGCCGAAGCTCCTACAGCTTCTTGTGGGTGCCGTCGCACATGGGCTTGGTGCCGCTGTGCTTGCAGCCGCAGAACCACTTGGTGCCGGTCACGTCGGCGGTGTAGGCCAGGGGCACGAAGGGGCCGCCCTTGTGGGAGCCGTCGCAGAACGGCTGCTTCTTGCTGTTGCCGCAGGCGCACCAGTGGTAGGTCTTGCCCGCTTCAACTTCAACCTGGAAGGGGCCCTTCTGGGCGATGTGGGGTGTGGGTTCCGTCATGGCCATCCTCCTTGTCGGGGCGCCTTGGTTGGATAACAGAAACCACTATATCGCCGCCGTCCAATCCGGGCTCAATCACCCCCACCCCGCCGTTCCTCCATCTCCTCCCACTCCAGCTCCGTCCACCATTCAAGCTCGAGGCCGTCGCAGGTGACGCCGAAGGAAGGGCAGGCGACGCAGCCGTCGCCGCGGTGGACCTCCGCATCGTGCTGAGGCGCATAGGCGATGACGAGGGCCAAGCCCGCCTCGCGAGCGGCGGCCTCGGCTCCGGTCATGGGACGGGAGGGCAGGTCTCGCACATGGAAGCGGCGCAAGCGCTCCTCGCCCTCGGGGAACATGACGGAGTTCTCGGCATCGATGTGGCGCCACAGCGAGCGGCTGTAGTCTACGGCCAGGGCCTCCACCCGCCGGCGATCCTCTGCCGCCCTCAGGGGGGCGCCCAGGAGGCCCTCCAATCCATCCAGCAGACTGGCCATGCGCCGGTGCTCACCCGTGAGGGCGGCGATGGGGCCCCGGTTCGCGGGGAGCTCGGCCCGTTCCGCCAGGGCCCTGAAGAGGACCTCCTCCTCCTTGTGGTGGTGGAAGTCCCCGGCGTAGCACCGGAAGAAGGCCATGAAACGCGCGCCGTCCGCGGGATCGCCCTGGCCGGCCAGGCGGGCCGTCACGAAGGCCCTGAGGGAGCCCAGCACCTGCTCGATGAGCTCGTGTTCCGCGAGGAGGTCTTCGATGAGTTGCACGTCACACCTTGGCCGGCGCGCCCTCCACCCGCATGCCCAGGGCGTTCAGCAGCCAGTGGTCGTGGTCGCCGCCGGGGTTGGGAGTGGTGAGGAGCTTTTCGCCCGTGAAGATGGAGTTGGCGCCCGCGAAGAAGCAGAGGGCCTGGAGCTCGTCGCTCATCTGGGTGCGGCCGGCGCTGAGGCGGATGCGACTCCTGGGGAAGAGGATGCGGGCCGTGGCGATCATGCGCACCAGCTCCAGCGGGGGCAGGGGGTCCACGTTCGCTAACGGCGTGCCGTCCACGGCCACGAACTGGTTGATGGGGATGCTCTCGGGCGCGGGCTCCAGCTCCGTCAGCTCCTGGAGGAAGTGGATGCGCTGATCCACCGTCTCGCCCATGCCCACGATGCCGCCGGAGCAGACCTCCAGGCCCGCGGCGCGCACGGCGGCGATGGTCTCCAGCCGCTCATCGAACTTCCGGGTGTGGATGATGGTCTCGTAGAAGTCGCGGCTGGAGTCGATGTTGTGGTTGTAGACTTGGCAGCCGGCGGCCTTGAGGCGCTTCGCCTGGGCCTTGTTGAGCATGCCCAGGGTGACGCAGACCTCCATGCCCATGCCGGAGACGCCCTGCACCATGTCGAGCACGGCGTCGAAGTTGGCGTCGTCCTTCACCTCGCGCCAAGCGGCGCCCATGCAGTAGCGGGTGCTGCCATTCGCCTTGGCCTCGGCGGCGCCGGCCAGCACCTTTTCCACATCCTTGAGGGGCTCCACCTTCAGGGCGGTCTGGTAGCGAGCGCTCTGGGGGCAGTAGGCGCAGTCTTCGGGACACGCGCCGGTCTTGATGGAATCCAGCGTGCAGAACTGGATCTCCTCGGCGTTCCAGTTCTGCCGGTGGGTCGTGGCCGCCCGGTAGAGCAGCTCCGGGACGGGCAGGTCGTGGATGGCGCGGATCTCGGCAGGGGACATGGGCATGGGCCACTCGCAAAGGGCCCATTCTATCCATAAGCATCGGCACGGCGATTTATCGACCCATGGATCACTTATTGATCTGCACTGGTCTGTGTCCATCGTGGAAGTTTGCCCGATGGGGCCCGGGGAATACCGCTGTAGACGGGTCAACCCGGGACATGAACCCCCTGTGCTAGATTGAGAGGCCCCAGATGGCCCAGAACCCCTTGTGAGGAGTGCCTTTGGCCGCCCGTTCCGACCTGTCCGCGCCCGCCACGACCCTGACCCGCGAGCAGCGCGTCCGACTCTTCCGCACGATCTATGCGGCGCGCCGCATCGACGACAAAGAGATCATGGGCAAGCGCCAGAACAAGGTCTTCTTCCAGATCAACGGCGTGGGCCACGAGGCCATCCAGGCCGCGGCGGCGATGTGTTTCCGGCCCGGCCACGACTGGTTCTTCTTCTACTACCGCGACCGAGCCCTGGCCTACGGTCTGGGCTACACCGCGAAGGAGATGTTCCTGGGTTCCGTGGGTTCCGTGGACGATCCAGCCAGCGGCGGCCGGCAGATGCCTAGCCACTGGGGCCACAAGGGCCTGAACATTTTCACCACCTCCAGCCCCACCGGCAGCCAGTTCCTTCATGCCGTGGGCGCGGCCGAGGCGGTGCTGCGGGCCGAGCAGGGCGGCCTGCAGGAGGTGTTGGGCATCGCCTCCGACCAGGTGGCCCTGACCACCACGGGCGACGGCACCTGCAGCCAGGGCGAGTTCTGGGAAGCCGTCAGCAATGCCGTGAATCTGAAAGTGCCCGTGGTCTTCCTGGTGGAGGACAACGGCTACGCCATCAGCACTCCCAGCGAGGTGCAGTATCCCGGCGGCAACGTGGCGGCCCTCCTCAAGGGCTACGAGGCGCACGGCCTGCTGATCCTGGATGAAGTGGACGGCTGTGATCCCCTCGCCAGCTATGAGGCCATGAAGGCCGCCGTGGACCACGCCCGCGCCCGCAAGGGCCCGGCCCTGGTGCGCGCCAAGGTGATCCGCCCCTACAGCCATTCACTCTCCGATGATGAGCAGCTCTACAAGTCCAAAGCGCAGCGGGAAGCCGAGGCCCTGCGGGATCCCGTGGCCGCCTTCGCCAGCCAGCTGGTGGCCTGGGGCGACCTGAGCCCCGAGCAGCTCCAGATGCTGAAGGAGGAGATCCAGGCCGAGATCGACTTCGCCTGGGAGGAGGCCGAGGCAGCCCCAAGGCCCGCGCCCGGGAGCTTCTATCAGCACCTGTACAGCGAGGAGGTGGATCCCACCTCGGCCGCCTTCGATACCGAGCACGCGGCCGGCGACCAGGCCACGGGCACCAAGACGATGATCGATCTCATCAACGCCACCCTGAAGCACGAGATGGCGCGGGACCCGCGCATCCTCCTCTTCGGCGAGGACGTGGCGGACGCCAGCCGGGCGGAGATCCTCGGCGAGGTGAAGGGCAAGGGCGGGGTCTTCAAGGCCACCCACGGCCTCCAGAAGCAGTTCGGCAGCCACCGCGTCTACAACTCGCCCCTGGCGGAGGCCACCATCATCGGCCGGGCCATCGGGCTCGCCGCCCGGGGGTTCAAGCCCGTGGTGGAGATCCAGTTCTTCGACTACATCTGGCCCGCCATGCAGCAGCTCCGCGATGAGCTGGCCACCATCCGCTGGCGTTCCAACGGGGCCTTCAAAAGCCCCATGGTCGTGCGGGTGCCCATCGCGGGCTACCTCATGGGCGGCGCCACGTACCACAGCCAGTGCGGCGAGAGCACCTTCACCCACATCCCCGGTTTGAGGGTCGTCTGCCCCAGCACGGCCCTGGATGCCGCGGGCCTGCTGCGCACGGCCATCCGCTGCGACGATCCCGTGCTCTTCCTGGAGCCCAAGCACCTCTACCGCCAGACCCACAACAAGGGCAACGATCCCGGACCGGATTTCACGATCCCTTTTGGCAAGGCCCGCAGGGTGCGCGAGGGCACGAGCCTGTCCGTCATCACCTACGGGAACACGGTCCACCGCGCCGTGCAGGCGGCCCGGGAGGCGGAGAAGGAGGGCATCTCCGTCGAGATCCTCGATCTCCGCACACTCAATCCCTACGACTGGGCCGCCATCGAGCGCACCGTGAAGAAGACCCACCGCGTGATCGTGGCCCACGAAGACACCCTCAGCTGGGGTTACGGCAGCGAGATCGCCGCCCGCATCGCCGATGAGCTGTTCTTCCACCTGGACGCCCCCGTGCGCCGGGTGGCGGCCAAGGACACTTGGGTGGCCTACTACCCGGCGCTGGAGGACGAGATCCTGCCCCAGCCAAAGGATTTCCTCGAGGCCTACCGGAAACTGGCCGCCGTCTGATTCTCCGGGATTCCCTCCGGTTCGGCGATAGGATGGGCAACCCGAGGAGTCCTCATGCGTGCTTTGCCTATCGTTCTTTTCTTATGTGCCACCACTGCCTTCGCCCAGCTGGGGGCGCCGAGCCCCACCCCCGCGGGCTTCCAACCCACCTGGACCGTGGGGGGGCAGAGCTATGGACCCACCCTCACGGGCCACTTCCAGGGCGTCCAGGATGGCCAGCCCATCGCCGTGGATCTGAACGGGGATCTGGGCCTGGGCAAGGACAAGGCCACACCCGGTTTCCTACTCGACTACCAGGGGCCCAGCTTCGCCTTCCAAATCTCCAACGGGTCTGCTGAATACCGGGGCGATCGCGTGATGAACCGCACAGTCATCGTGGATGGCACCTCGTACACCAGCGGCACCCGAGTCCTGTCCCACGTGAAGCTGGCCACCGTGGATGGCATCTGGACCACCAAGTTCGTCCGTGAATCCGATGCCTGGCTGGGCTTCGATCTGGGCCTGCAGGTCTGGACCCTGGACCTGGACGCCACGAGCGCGCCCACCGTGGGTTCCCCGAGTTCCGCGAGCACCCGGATCAAGGCTCCCATCCCCCAGATCGGCCTTTCAGGCGGGTCCCGCGGCTACAACGGGGCCATGGAGGCCAAGGCCTATATCCATTATCTGGGTTACAAACGCGCCAAGTACACCCTCTACGGGGTGGATCTCCGGGTCTTCCCCGTGAGCTGGTTCGGGCTCCGCGCCTTCTATGAGGGCGGCAGTTTCGATGTGCCCAGGGGCTCCATCCAGGACGACCTCGACGTCAAGCTCGACCGGAAGGGGGTCGGCCTCGGCGCCGTGGTCCGATTCTGAACTCCAAACCGCCCACAGAAAAAAACGGTGGACTCCGGCAATCCTGTCATGCTGTTTGGCGTGACCCGCCAGGGGCGGAATTCACATCAACGCAATGACGGCCTTGTCTGGGGAAAGTCATCGCTAAATCATCACCAGACATTCTGCAGGAAACAGTCATGGCACAAGGCACCGTCAAGTGGTTCAACGCTGAGAAGGGCTTCGGCTTCATCACCCCCGATGAGGGCGGCGCTGATCTTTTCGTCCACCACACCGCCATCCAGGGCGGCGGCTTCCGCACGCTCGACGAGAACCAGCGCGTCAGCTTCGAAGTCGCCCAGGGCCAGAAGGGCCCCCAGGCCACCAACGTCCAGAAGATCTAGCTCTTCCTACCGTTCCAAAGAAAAGGCGGCCTCTGGGCCGCCTTTTCGCATTTGGCTTGCCGGTTCAGTGGTGCCCATGCCCATCGGTGGCGGTGGGCTTGCCGATGAACTCGGCTTTGCGGCCCAAGAAGATCACCCACAGGCCGAAGAGGGCCAGGACGGCGACACCCAGGGCCAGGAGGGCAGGGCGGAGGGCCACCAGCCCGGCCCAGTGGAAACCCAGCAGACCGACGATCAGGCCCAGGAAGCCGGTCCCGATGAGCAGGAGGCCCCAGCGGGCCGAGGCCAGGGAGGACTGTCCCACTTCCTCGGGCACCGTGCCGAGGGGGCTCTTCACCTCACCGGCCACCTGGGTGCCCTGGAAGATCAGGACGAAGAAGAGGATGAAATAGAAGACCAGGAAGATCATGGGCGTACCTCGCCTTTCTTCCTAACACGATTCCCCGGCCCCGGGGTGGAATTCGGTGTATGGATCACAACCCTTCCATCGTTTCTTTTGTATATAAAATATTTAATATCAACATATATTCGAGATGGTTCTATCTGTGGCGATATTTTTCTTGACTAGCTCAAACGATTGATTAATTCTTGGAATCCGTTGCTCAACCGTTTGATTGGTTGACCGTAGATGAGGGGCCATGAACGCACATCCGACCGATGCAACCCTTGATTCGCGCCAGCGCCTGATCGAGGCCGCGATCCTGACCTTTGCCGAAAAAGGCTTCGACGGGGCCGGCATCCGCGAGATCGCCCAGCGGGCCAAGGCCAACTCGGCCCTGGTGACCTACCACTTCAGCGGCAAGGAAGGGCTCTACCTGGAGGCTCTCCGGTACATCTTCGCTCGCAAGGCCTGCCACGTGGCCGAGCTGGCTGCGGCTCCCCGCTTCGAGGGTCCGGGGGCCCGGGAGGCGGCCCTCCAAGGCCTGAAGAACCACATCCGCGCCTTCATGGAGGATCTGATGGCCTGCGGCCACGGGCCCGATCCCCTGGACGAGGCGGCCATGGCGCTCATGGCCCGCGAGATGCAGGCGCCCCGCCCGGTGTCCTCGGCCCTGCTCATGGAGCAGATCCGTCCTCACGTCGAGCACCTCATGCACTGCCTCCAGGCGCTCCGTCCGGACCTCTCCTGGGACGAGCTCCTGAACATGGGCATGAGCATTCAGGGCCAGATGCTCTACTTCCGCAACTCCCTCGGGATCGTCCGGCTCATCCGCGGGAACCCTGCCTATCCGGAAGACCTTTCCGTGCTCATTCAGCACTTCACCGATTTCAGCCTGCGGGGCCTTGGCGTCCCCGAAGCCTTCCCCGAGCCGAGGAACTGACATGCTCCTGATCTCCCCACCCGCTCTTCAGGCCCCGGCGCCTGCGGAAGCCCCGCGCGCGCCCCTGGCCCTGGACCTCTCTGGAGCCCTGGCCCGCGCCCGGAACGAGAACCCCATGCTCCGCGCCGCCAAGGCCCGCGTGGAGGAGCGCCGCGGCCTCATCACCAGCACCCGCGCCGATGCCCTGCCCCAGCTGACCCTGATTGGCGACTTCACTCGGGCCCGGGATGTCTCCATCCTCAACAGCGGGTTCGCGGACAGCGCCGCGGCCTTCGGCCTCTCGCCAACCTCCCTGGTGGGTGCCCGGAGCATCTACACCAGCCAGGCGAACCTGACCCAGCCGCTTTTCTATTGGGGCAAGCTCGGCACGGCCATCGACATCGCCAAGATGGGGGAAAAGGAAGCCGCTTACGGATTCAGCACTTCCGAGTTGGACATCCTCCATGGTGTGGCCAAGGCCTACCTGGCCGTGCTGGTGGCCCAGGCGGAGCAGGAGGTGGTGGAGACCCGGCGGAAGACCGCCGAGCAGTTCGTATCGGATGTGAAGGCGCGGCTGGAGGCCCAGACCGCCACCGAGCTGGATCGCCTGCGGGCCGAGAGCGAGCTGCTGGCCGTGATCCCCGAGGCCCTCCAGGCCGATGCCAACGTGAAGCGGGCCCTCGAGGTGCTGAACGGACAGCTGGGCCTGGATCCGAAGGCGCCGCTGACCCTGGCCGAGCTGGGGCAGCCGGAATCCGCCGCCAGGCCCGCCGGCGCCGAGCGCAGCGAGCTGGCCCAGCTGAAGCAGCAGGAGGCCATGTACCGGGCCAACGAAAAGATCATCACCTCGGATCTGCGTCCCAAGTTCGACTTCAGCGCCAGCTACGGCTACCAGGCGGGCAAGACGGACAACCTCTTCAAGGAGCCGTACGACACCTGGAAGGTGTCCGTCACCATGAAGTTCCCCATCTTCGATGGGCTGCGCAGCTCGGGCAAGCGGGCCCAGAACACGGCCCAGCTCGAGCAGGTGAAGCAGCTGCGCGTGGACCGTGAGCGGTCCATCGCCATCGAGCAGAGCACCGCGGACCGCGAACTCGAGAAGGCCAACGCCCTGACCGAAGCTTCACGCAAGGCCCACGACGCCACGGTGGAGGCCCTCCGGATGAGCCGCGAATCCTTCGACCAGGGGCTCATCACCTCCCTCGACCTCCTCCAGGCGGAGCGGGCCGAGCGCCAGGCCGAAAGCCAGCGCCGCCGCGCCGAGCTGGGCCTCTGGTCCGCCCGGTTCGACCAGCGCCGCGCCCTCGGTCTCGCCCCCCTCTGATCCCGACGATTTCCTGGAGTCGACCATGAACCGCAAAACCCTTCTCCTCTACATTGGCGTGCCCGCCGTCGTGATCGCCGGGGCCGCCACCTTCCACCGCGGCAAGCGCAACACCGAGCTGGACCACCAGGCGATGGTGAAGACCGAAGGCAGCGTGGCCGTCACCTTGGTGCCCGTGCAGGAGCGCAGCTTCCGCCCCGCCGTGGCCTTCACCGGCACCTTGCTGGCCGTGAACCGCGCCGAGCTGAAGGCCGAGGTGACCGGCCGCGTGACCCGGGTGGCCGTGCAGGAGGGCGATACCGTCGCCGCCGGCGCGCTGCTGGGCGCTCAGGACGAGGACGACTACGCGCTGGGCGTCCAGGCGGCCGAGGCCCAGCTGGCCCAGGCCCAGGCCCAGGCCCTTCAGGCCCAGCGCGACAACGACCGCTCCGTGATGCTGCTGGAGAAGCGCAGCATCACCCGCCAGGCCGCCCAGCAGGCCGAGACCGTCTCCAACGCCACGAAAGCCGCGGCCCAGGCCGCCCAGAGCAACCTGGGCCTGGCCCGCCTGCGGCTGAAGAAGGCCCGCCTCGTGGCGCCCTTCGCGGGGCAGGTGGCCCGCCGGGCCGTGCAGCCCGGCGAGATGCTGAACCCGGGGCAGACCGCCTTCGAGATCGTGGACAACCGCAAGCTGGAGATCCGCGCGGACCTGCCCGCCGAGGCCATGGCCCAGGTGAAGGTGGGCCAGCGGATGACCTTCAGGAGCATCGGCGTGGACCGGCTCGTAGAAGGCCGGGTGGCCCAGGTGAGCCCCAGCCTCTCCCAGGACGGCCGCACCCTGCGGGTCCGCGTGGAGGTTCCCAACCCAGACGGCCTGCTGAAGGGCGGCCTCTTCGTGGAGGGCGTCATCCTCGGTGAGGGCGAGACCAAGGCGCCGTCCCTGCCCGCCACCCTGGTGAAGGCCCAGGACCGCGATGCGGAGGTCTACGTTGCCGAGCAGAACATCGCCCACCGCCACAAGGTGGTGCTGGGGCCCGAACAGGACGGCTACCGGCCGGTGAGCGGGCTGAGCCTCGGCGCCCAGGTCGTCGACAGCGGCAAGGATCTGGTGGGCGAAGGCAGCCGCCTCCGCGTGATCAGCGGCCCCGCCGCAGGAGGGAAGTGAACCATGTTCCTGTCCGATTTCTCCATCCGCAGGCCCGTCTTCACGGTCTGCATCATGCTCGCCCTGGTGGTGCTCGGCCTCTTCTCGGTGAAGACCCTGGGCATCGACCAGTACCCCAACACCGATATCCCCACCGTCACCGTCTCCGTCGTCTACCCGGGGGCCAGCCCCGAGTCCGTCAAGCAGGACGTCGTCCGGAAGATCGAGGAGGCCGTCAATCCCATCGAGAAGATCAAGGAGATCAGCTCCACCAGCCAGGAGGGCCTCGGCACGCTCGTGATCCAATTCCACCTGGGCCGCAACGTGGACAACGCCCTCAACGATGTGCGCACGAAGATCAGCCAGATCCGGCGCGACCTTCCCGGCAACATCGAGGAGCCCGTCATCTCCAAGTTCGACCCGGCCCAGCTCCCGGTGCTCTCCCTGGTGGTGAAGCCGGACGCGCAGCATCCGGGCATGGATGACCGCGAGCTGACCCGCCTCGCCGAGGACTTCCTCAAGCGGCGCATCGAGAACATCGCCGGCGTGGGCAAGGTGGACCCGGTGGGTGGCAGCAAGCGGGAGATCCTCGTCCAGATCGATCCCCAGAAACTGGAATCCCAGGGGCTCTCGCTCCTGGCCGTGAAGAACGCCCTGGCCGGTGACACCATGGCCATTCCCAGCGGCAACCTGCTTCAGGGCAGCCGCGAGGTGTCCGTGAAAGTGGATGCCAAGGCCAGGTCCGTGGGCGATTTCGAGCATGTGATCGTGGGCAACAAGGAGGGCCGCCCCATCGAGCTGCGGGAAGTGGCCGCGGTGGTGGACGGCATCAAGGAACAGCGCAGCCTGGCCCGCCTGGGTGGCAAGGACGTGGTGGCCCTGGAGATCCAGCGGCAGACCGGGGGCAACACCGTGGCCATGGTGACCGCGGTGGAGAAGGCCCTGGAAGAGCTGAAGCCCGAGCTGGCCAAGCAGGGTGTCGAGGTGGCCATCGCCAAGGACAACGCCCGCTTCATCATCAACAACGTGGAAGACGTGAACACGTCCATCTACGTGGGCGGCCTGCTCACGGTGATCATCGTCTTCTTCTTCCTGAAGAGCTGGCGCTCCACTCTGATCACGAGCCTTACGCTGCCGGTGTCCGTGATCTCCACCTTCATCATCATGCGGGTCCTCGATTTCACCCTCAACACCATGACCCTCATGGGCCTGTCCCTCGCCATCGGCATCCTCATCGACGATGCCATCGTGGTCCGCGAGAACATCACCCGCCATGCGGAGATGGGCAAAGACCACGTCACCGCCGCCCGCGAGGGCACGGCGGAGATCGGGCCCGCGGTCATCGCCACGACCCTGTCCATCCTGGCGGTGTTCGTGCCCGTGGCCTTCATGGGTGGCATCGTGGGCAAGTTCTTCTTCCCCTTCGGCATCGTGGTGGCCTTCGCCGTGGCGATCTCGCTGTTCGTGAGCTTCACGCTGGATCCCATGCTCAGCGCCGTCTGGCCGGATCCCGAGCACGAGAAGAGCGCCGACGGCCACGTGCACTACCAGGGCCGGAACCCCATCATGCGGAGCGTCGAGGCCTTCAGCCGCATGCTGGACCGCTGGGAACTCCTCTACAAGTCGGCCATCGAGTGGGCCATGGGCCATCGCTGGACCGTGATGCTCGCGGGCCTGGGAAGCTTCGTGCTGGCCATGGGCCTTTCGGGCCTCCTCGGCAACAACTTCATGCCCGACTATGACCGTGGCGATCTCCAGGCGACCTTCAAGGCCGAGCCCGGTTCGAGCCTCGCGGCCACCCGCGAGAAGGCCCTGGCTCTGGAGAAGGCCATCCAGGCCGTGCCCGGTGTGGACTTCAGCTACACGACCATCGGCACGGGCCTGAACGGCACCGTCGATTCCGGCGGCATCTATGTGAAGCTGAAGGACGGCCGGCGCCCGAACCAGGTGGTGATCCGCCGCCAGATCCGCGAAGCCTTCCGCTCCGTGCCTGGCGTGGACGCGGCCATCGGCGCCGCGAACGACTGGGGCATGGCGTTTCCCATCATGGTGGCCGTGCAAGCCCCGGATCGGGACACGGTCATCCAGGCCGTGCCCCTGGTGAAGGAAGCTCTGCGGAGCGTGCCCGGCGCCGTGGATGTCACCACCAGCCTGGACAGCGGCAAACCTGAGCTGCGGCTCGTGGTGGACCGCAAGGCCGCCTCCGATCTGGGCGTGAGCCCGGCCCTGGTCTCGCAGATGGTGCGTCCCCTGGTGGACGGCGAGAAGGTCGCGAAGTACGAGGACGAGAAGGGCGAGCAGCGGGACGTGCGCGTCCGGCTCGCCGACCAGGAGCGCCGGTTCACGGCGCAGCTGGCCAACATGACCGTGCAGAGCACCAAGGACCTGGGCGGCGGAAAGCATCCCCTCGTCCGCCTCAACCAGGTGGTGCGCTTCGAGGAGGGTCTCGCCCCCGCCAAGCTCCAGCGCCACGACCTGATGGAGGAAGTGGAAGTGGATGCCAACTTCGATGGCTCCACCCTGGGCGAGGTCAGCGCCGGCGCCGCGGCCAAGGTGGCGGCCCTGAAGGCCAGCGGCAAGCTGCCCGAAGATGTCCGAGTGGAGTTCCTGGGGCAGACCCGGGACAGCAAGGAGACAGCCGGCTACATGGGCACCTCGCTCCTGCTGGCGGTCTTCTTCATCTACTTCGTGCTGGCCAGCCAGTTCGAGAGCTTCAAGCTGCCGGTCGCGATCATGGCCAGCCTGCCGCTGTCCATGGTGGGCATGGTGCTGATGCTGCTGGTGACGGGCGATTCCATGTCCATGATGACGAGCATCGGCATGATCCTGCTCATGGGCCTGGTGACCAAGAACGCCATCCTGCTGGTGGACCACGCCCTGCACCTCGAGCGGGAAGAAGGCATCTCCCGCCGCCAGGCCATCATCCGCGCCGGCACCGTGAGGCTGCGGCCCATCCTCATGACCAGCTTCGCCATGGTGGGCGGCATGCTGCCCCTCTTCCTGGCGCTGGGCGCGGGGGCCGAGATGCGGGCTCCCATGGCCCGCGCCGTGGTGGGCGGCCTCATCACCTCCACCCTGCTCACGCTCATCGTCGTGCCGGTGTTCTTCGAGATCATCGAGGACTTCACCCTGGCCAAAGTCTGGGCCTGGATCCGGCGGCGCTTAGGCCGCACGGAACCTGAGCCCGAGGCCATCCGTCCGCTGGCGGAGGCGCCGGATGCCTGAATCGCTGTTCTACGCGGCGGTGGAGGCCCGGCGCACGGTGCGGGATTTTCTTCCTGACCCGGTGCCCCAGGAGGTGCTGGACCGCTGCCTGGATGCCGCCCGGCTCGCGCCCAGCTCCAGCAACCTCCAGCCCTGGGAGTTCGTGATCATCCGGGATCCTCTGGTCCGGCAGGCGGCCAATGCCGCCTGCCTGGACCAGATACCCGCCAAGACCGCGCCCGTGCTCATCGCCCTGGTCACCCATCGCGACACCTGGCGGCGGAACCGGGACGAGATCCTGCGGACCTTCGAAAGCCGTGGGCCCCTCCGCCCCAGCCAGGCCGCCTACTACCGGAGAATCATCCCGCTCATCTACACCACGGGCCCCTTCGGCCTCCTGGGGTCCCTGAAGCGGGCCTTCAGCCGCATCGCCTCCCTGTTCAAGCCCACTCCGAACCTCATGTCGCGTGCCGACATCCGGGTCATGGCCCACAAGAGCACGGCACTCGCCGCCGCCACCTTCATGCTGGCCATGCGGGCGGAGGGCTACGACACCTGCCCCATGGAGGGCTTCGATCCCTGGCGGGCGGCCCGTCTGCTGGATCTGCCGAGGGGTGCGGAAGTCTGCATGTTCCTGGCCGTGGGTCGGCGCAGCGGGAAGGGCGTGTGGTGGGACCGGGTGCTCATGCCGCGGGAATGGGCGGTGCGCGAGATATGAACGCTCGTCCCGGAGCGCCGCTTGAGGCACTCTGAAGAACGCTATGAATGTTGCCGGCCCTGACCTGAAGGATCTGCTGCGCCTCGCCGAGGCCCCCGCGGAGGTCCTCACCGCCCCCGGGGCGCGGCTCCGCTGGACCTCTCCACCGGTGCTGGCGTTGGTCCTGGCCCGCTGGATCACCCGCGGGGGCCGGGTCCAGTCCCTATGGGTGGATGCCCCCTCGGAGGCCGAGGCCCGCACCCTGGCCCAGGACCTCCAGGCCCTGCTGCCCGAGGCGGGCGTGGCGCACTTCCCAGGGTTCGCGCCCTACGCCGGCGGCGAGAGCAGCCCGCCGGGCATGGTGCTGCGGGACCGGCTCTCCACCCTGGTGGGCCTGCTGGAGCGCCGAGTGCAGGTGCTGGTGACCGGGCCGCTCGCCGCCTGCGAAAAGCTGCCCCATCCCACCTGGTTCCAGAAACAGAAACTCGACTTGCGCCAGGGTGCCGAGGTGCCCCGGGAGCTGCTGCTGGAAACCTTGATCGCCCTGGGCTATCGCCGCACGGAGATGGCTTCGGCCCCGGGCGAGTTCAGCTCCCGCGGCATGGTGGTGGACCTTTGGCCCGATCACCTGGCCCAGCCCCTGCGCCTGGAGACCTTCGGCGACGAACTGGAGCGCCTGTCGCCCTTCGATCCCGACACCCAGCGCCGCACGGGCGAGGCCCTGGAGTCCCTCACCCTATACCCCCGCTTCGAGGGCGAGCGTGGCGATGGCCAGGCCTTGCTGGAGGCCGTGGCCTCCCGGGCGGACCGCACACCGGAGCCCGAGGATGACTTGGCCTTCCGCCGGGCACGGCTGGCCACCCACGGCCACTTCCCCGGTGAGGAGTTGTTCCATCCGTTGCTGGTCCAGCCGAAGGGCCAGCTGATCCACTGGGTGCCGCCCTGCCTGCGCGTGCGCCTGGAGGGCGCCTGGGAGGAGGCCCTGCGCGAGGCGGAGCGCGCCCGCATCGAGGAGGGTCTGGCGGCCCTCCGCCGGGGCGGTGTGGTGTGTCCGGATTTCGAGGACCGCTTCCTGGCCTCGGACCCCAGCCGTCCCACCTTCCACCTGACGGAGTGGCAGAGCGAGGCCACCGTGCCCCTGGCGGCCCTGCCCCTGCGCGAGTTCCAAGGCCGCCTGCCGGACCTCGCCGCCCACGTGCAGGAACTGGCACTTACGGGCCACCGCGTGTTCCTCGCGGGTTCGACGCCCGGCATGAAAGGCCGCTTCGCGGAGTTCCTCAGGGACTACGACCTGCCCCAGGCCTACGGCACCGAGACCGGCTGCCGCGCCATCCAGCTTTCCCTGAGCGCGGGCGTTCATCTCAAGGAACCGGCCCTCGTCGTCTTCACGGAACGCGAGATCTTCGGGCGCAAGGCCGTGCAGGCGGCGCCGAAGAAATCCCGCAGCGCGGCCTTCCTGTCGGACCTGCGGGACCTCAAGCCCGGTGACCGGGTGGTGCACTTGGACCACGGCATCGGCGAGTTCGTGGGTTTTGCCACGCTCGTGGTGGGCGGCGAGGAGCAGGAGGTGCTGCAGCTGCGCTACGCCGACGGCGGCCAGCTGAATGTGAGCCTCGAACGGGCCGACCTCATGCAGCGCTACACCGGTGCCGAGGGCCACCTGCCGCCTTTGGACAAGCTGGGCGGCGCCAGCTGGGCCAAGGTCAAGCGCAAGGCCAAGAAGGCCATCCGCGACATGGCCGACGAGCTGTTGAAGCTCTACGCCCTGCGCAAGCTGGAGAAGGGCCACGCCTATCCGCCGGACGGGCCGGACATGGCCGCTTTCGATGCCAGCTTCCCCTTCACGCCCACGCCGGACCAGATCGAGGCCATCGAGGCCGTGAAGGCGGATCTGGAATCGCCGCGCCCCATGGATCGCCTGCTGGTGGGCGACGTGGGCTTCGGCAAGACCGAGGTCGCCATGCGCGCCGCAGCCAAGGTGGCCCTGGAGGGCCGCCAGGTGGCCGTGCTCTGCCCCACAACGGTGCTCTGCTTCCAGCATTTCCGGACCTTCAAGGAGCGCTTCGCCGGCTTCCCCATCCGCATCGAGATGCTCAACCGCTTCGTCGATCCGGGAGAGCAGAAGCGCATCCTCCAGGAGGTGGCTGACGGCAAAGTGGAGGTCGTCATCGGCACCCACCAGCTGCTGGGCGCCCGCGTGAAGTTCGCGGACCTGGGCCTGGTGGTGATCGACGAGGAACAGCGCTTCGGCGTGGGCCACAAGGAGAAGCTGAAGAAGCTGCGCCTCAATGTGGATCAGCTGGCGCTCAGCGCCACGCCCATCCCCCGCACCCTGCACATGAGCCTCACGGGCCTGCGCGAGATCAGCCTCATCGAGACGCCGCCCAAGGACCGCCTGGCCATCGAGACGGTGGTCGCCCCCTGGAGCGATGAGCTGGTGCAGACCGCCATCCAGTTCGAACTACGCCGCGGCGGGCAGGTCTACCTGGTGCACAACCGCGTGGAATCCATCGTCTCCATCGCCGCGCGGGTGCGCGAGCTGGTGCCGGATGCCCGCGTGGCCGTGGGCCACGGCCAGATGACCGATGAAGGGCTCGAACAGGCCATGCTCGGCTTCATGGAAGGCCGGGTCGATGTGCTGGTGGCCACCACCATCGTGGAGAACGGCCTCGATGTGCCCAACGCCAACACGCTCATCGTCCACCGGGCCGATGCCTTCGGCCTCAGCCAGCTCTACCAGCTGCGGGGCCGCGTGGGCCGCAGCGATGTCCCGGCCTACGCCTACCTGCTGATCCCGCCCAAGCACGAGATCAGCGACGACGCTCGCAAGCGGCTCCAGGCCCTGGAGGATTTCTCGGAACTGGGCTCGGGCTTCCGCGTGGCGGCCATGGATCTGGAACTGCGCGGCGCAGGCAACCTGCTGGGCGGCGAGCAGTCTGGCCACATCCACGACATCGGCTTCGAGCTCTACGTGAAGCTGCTGGAGGAGACCCTTTCGGAGCTGCAGGGCCAGCCCAGCGGCACCTTCGAGGTGAAGGTGGACGGCCTGGCACCGGGCGCCCAGCTCAGCCGCCGCTGGATCGACCAGGCTGCCGAGCGCCTCGTGGCCTACAAGCGCATCTCGCGCCTCCGCGAGGAGAAGGATCTGGAGCTGTACCGTCTCGACCTGGAGGACCGCTTCGGCCGCATCCCCGAGGACGATCCGGACACGCTGCGGTTCTTCGAGCTGCTCAAGGTGAAGCTGCTGGCCCAGGTTCTCGGGGTGTCCGAGGTGGCCGTGGAGAAGGGTCAGCTCAAGCTGCGCCTCAGTCCCCAGACGGCCATGGATCCGGCGAAGCTGATGGCCTGGGTGGGCCAGCGGAAGGGCGCCAGCCTCAGCCCCGATGGCGCCGTGCGCCTGCCCCTGCTGGGCATCCAGGACGGCCCCGTGATCCAGGCCCAGCGCGTGCTGGCGGAGTGGGCGCAATGGCTCGGAAGTTGACCCGGAGCCTCTTCCGGGGACGCTGCCCTGGGATCTAGACCTTCGCGGCCCCAGGCGGTTTGATCGCGCCGGGCAAGCCCAGGAGTTTTCGGGCCGTGCCCAGCTGGCCCAGGTGGTAGGTCTCGTGCATGAAGAGCGTGCCCACGATCTGGCCCAGCGGCACCGAGGCCTGAAACGCGGGATGGAATTGGCGCTCATCCCAGTCGGTGGAGTCGAAGGCCTCCTTCAGGGCCGCCTGCGTTTCGTCCATGGCGGCCTTGAACTGCGCCAAGGTCCTGGGCCCGGTGGTCGTCGGCCGATAGGCGGACTTGAGAACCTCCCTGAGGAGTTCGTGGCGGTATTCCAGGATGTGGCTGAGGATCCACGTGATGCTGTTCACGCCGTGGGAAGGGGGCCGATCCGCTTGGCTCTGGGTGACGGCCGCCAGGTTCTTCTCCATCAGGACGTCGCGATCGATGCTGAAGAGGGTGGTCCAGGGCTGGGACATGGGGTGCTCCTTGTGAAGGGCGCGTGGCCCGGGTGATGGCCGTATCGGAAGAGGGCTTCGCCCGCCTCAAGCGGGGGCTTAGAGTGCCTAACAAAACTCCCACGGGGCCGCGCGAGGGTCGCCGGGCAAGCGAGGCGAGGAACGCGAGGAGACGCGTAGCGGGTACTACGCGCGACGAGCGTGACGCGGCATCGCGACGCCCGCCGGCCCTCGCCCGGAGGGAGAAAGCCAGGTGGGCGCCCCGCGGCGTCACGGCCCTTGAACGATGTCCCGCATCGCCCTGCGGGCCCTTCCCTCTCGGTATCGCCTCTGGCGATACGCGAGACAAACCGATATCTGCTGTGCATCCCACCTGGCCTTCTCGCGGCCTCGTCGGGGTTTTGTTAGGCACTCTTAAGGCCATCGCGGACGAGCGGGCCGGTTCAGGTTTCGACGAAGGCCTTGAGGCGGCCCAGGGCGACGTCCCACTCCCTGGACAGGCGCTCCAGGTACTGGTGGGCATCCTCGAGGCGCTTGGGCTCGAAGGCCCAGATGCGCTCCCGTCCCTGGCGGCTGCTCTTGACGAGCCCCGCTTCGGAGAGCACTTCGAGATGCTTGGTGATGGCCTGCCGGGAGACGTCGAACTGGCCGCTCAGGCGCGTGACCGTGAGCGGTCCGCCGGAGCAGAGGCTGACGAGCAGGCCCAGGCGGGTGGCATCCCCCAGGGCGGCGAAGAGCGGGGCCGCGTCTTTCATCCGCGCGAGGGAGAGGGCCTCAGCTCGCGACATGGCGTTCGATCCGGGCCATCTGGCCCGTCCAGCCCGCATCGTTCATGCGGAAGGCCTCGTCGCGCCGCTCGGGCGGCAGCTGGTCGAAGCCGGACTCCACCACCTTGAGCAAGGTGCCGCCCTCGGCCGCCTCAAGATGGAACTCCACGAGAGTCATGGGCTCCTTCGAGTAGTCCTTCGTCGCGTCCATGGGGTACGGATGCCAGCGGTAGGAGAAGAGGCGCTCCGCTTCCATGCGCTCGACCCTCATCTCCAGGTGGATGTGCGAGTAGTTGGGATGGGTGATGCGCCCGAAGACCGGCTGGCCGGGCACGAACGGACCCTCCAGCTTCATCCCGAACCAGGTGCCAAACTCCTCGGCGTCCACCAGTGCCTTCCAGACCCGGGTCCGGGGGGCGCGGAGATGGATCTCCTTCCGGATGCAGTCGGTGCTCGATACCGTCATGTGTAACCTCCTGGTTGCATGTTAGGCGGACCAGCGCCTGGCGCAACCCATTGGTTGCATTTTTGACAAAATGCAGCTGGGATCTCCGCTCGCTTGCCCGGGGATCCGTGCCATGGGCGGCCATAGGATGGTTCCAGTGATTGGATTTAACAGGCATTGATGCTCGATGGATTTTTTTTGACTCTGACCCGTTGACGGGGGGGTGCCACGGCCTATCGTGTCCCTGGACTGATCAGTCTAGTGCCTTAAAAACACTAAGGAGTACGTATGAGAATAGCCAAGGATGCGGTTCCGGCCGTACTGCAGGTTCCCGGGGTCACCATGCGCCAGCAGCGGGAGTTCGGGGATACGAACGGCTATGGGAAGTTCAGCGGGGAATACTTCAGCCTGGCGGCGGGGGTGGACACAACGCCGCTGTTCAAGGGGCTGGAGGGCGACCTGTGCCAGTGTCCGCACTGGGGTTTCGTGCTGAAGGGCCGCATCACCACCACCGATGCGGCCGGCCGTCAGGAGGCCGTCGCCACCGGCGACTTGTTCCACTGGCCGCCCGGGCACAATGTGCGGGTCGATGCCGACGCGGAGCTCATCATGTTCAGCCCCCAGCGCGAACACAGCTGCGTCATCGACCACCTGATCGAAAAGACGAGGGGATGACGCATTCGACCAAGCAGCGCCTGACCGAGGCAGGGCTCCGCATGCTGCTGGAGCGCGGCTACAACGGGCTGGGCATCGAAGCCCTGCTCTCGGTGGCGGGGATTCCGAAGGGCTCCTTCTACCATCACTTCAAGGACAAGGAGGACTTCGCGCTGCAGGTCGTCGACGCCTACATGGCGCAGGTCCATGCGGGCCTCGACGCCTGCCTCCAGGATCGGGAACGGCCTCCCCTCGCGCGGGTGAGGTTGTTCTTCGAGCTCACACAGCAGGCCTACCGGGAGCAGGGGTACATGGGCTGTCTCCTCGGTGGGCTCGGACAGGAGCTGTCCGGGGTCAGCGAGGCCTTCCGGCGCAAGATCGAGGCGTGCTTTGCCGCCATCGCGGAGCGCATGGCCGCCTGCCTCGATGAGGCCAGGCAGCAGGGCGAGCTGCCCGAAGGCTGTGACGTACGGCAGATGGCGGACCTCCTGGTGGACTGCTGGGAGGGCGCGGCCCTGCGCAGCCGCCTGCGGCGGGATCCGGCCTCTCTGACCGCGATGCTGGAGTTCTACCTGCGTTCCGTGGCCGGGAGTGGGATCGCGGCGTCCACGAGCGCCTAAGCGCGGACCGGTGGCCGGTTCCGATCCACCGTTCACCGATCAATGGCACTGGCCGGAGGAGGAACAGGCCTACCTTGTGGGAGTCCCCGGGGGTTCCCATGTCGTCCTTCCTGATGTCCGAAGCGGTGGCGCTGGTCCGCACGGTCCAGGCCGTGGCCACCTTCATCCTCTTCAGCGTCTTCGCGCCCCTGGCCCTGCACGGCGCGGAGGTGAAGCCGGAACCCCGCATCGTCTCCCTGAAAGGTTTCGAGACCGTGGAGGTCCGCAGCCAGGGCTTCACCCTGCCGAGGGCCATGAAGGTCCACCTCTACGCCAAGGGCGGTGGGCTCCGGCGGCTGATGCCCGCCCACAACGACAGCCCGCTGTTCGCCTACGGCTGGATCCTCAACGCCACCACCCGGGAGGTGGTCTGGCAGATGGACGGCTCCAACACGAAGCGGGACTGGGAATACCGCGTGGCGGACCAGTATCTCGACCTGCCCGCCGGCAGCTACGAGGCTTACTTCGCCAACCACGGTTTCGGCCAGAGCCTGCTCTTCGTCCAGTGGGCCCGCAACATCGACCGGCGGACCCTCCACACCGAGCGGGCCGAGCGGCCCCGGGGTTTTCTGGCGGCCTTCGGCGCAGATCAGGCCAGCCTCCTGCGCCACTGGCGGGAGCAGGTGGGGAACTACGGCCTGGAGATCTACCTGCCCGCCGGAAACCCGGAGGAGGTGGCTGCCTTCGAGGCGCCTCTCCGCTGGAAGAACATCCTCGTGGCCCTCACCGCCACCACTGACAGTGGGCACTGGATCCAAGCCTTCCACGTCCGGAAGCCCGTGACGCTCCACGTGTACGCCGTGGGCGAGGGCAGCGGACGGCGCATGCACGACTACGGCTGGATCACGGACGCCCGCACCCGGACCCGCGTGTGGGAGATGGGCATGGACAAGGCCCAGTTCGCCGGCGGCGCCCAAAAGAACCGCCGCCAGGTGGAGACCATCCAGTTGCCAGCAGGCGACTACGAGGCCGCATTCATCACGGACGATTCCCACTCGCCGGCGGACTGGAATGCCGCGCCCCCCTGCGATCCGGGGATGTACGGCCTGATGTTGGCGGTGCCCATCGATGGAGACTTGGCGGCGGTTTCGCTGACCAAGCCGCTGAGTTGGCCCGTGCTGGCGGAGGTGGTGAAGCTGGAGAACAACCAGAACCGCAGCACCGCCTTCACCCTGGCCGCGGCGCAGTCCGTCCGCGTCTATGCCATCGCCGAAGGCAGCGGCGAGGACATGGCCGACGAGGCCTGGATCGAGGACGCCTCAGGCAAGCGGGTCTGGGCCATGGAGCGCAGCCGCACTCAGCATGCAGGCGGTGCCACCAAGAACCGCCTGGCCGACGAGGTGATCAGTCTTCCCAAGGGCGCCTACAGCCTGCATTTCAGGACCGACGACAGCCACGCCTACGGCCACTGGAACAGCGAGGCGCCGTGGGATCCGGAGCGCTACGGGGTGACGGTGTACTCGGTGAAGTGATCACCCGGATCATGCGGGAGGCTTCCCCGCGGTGAGCGGAAGTAGGCGAAAGGTGTGGCGTGGAGGAAGTTCGACACCCGGCTGGTGTAGATGTCGGCGTAACGCTCGATCTGGCGGGTGAGGTGGCTCTTGTCATTGCCGGCGCGGGTGAGCAGGCCCCACCTCGAATTGACCAGTTCGGTGCCGGCCCTGGCCAGAGGGGCGATCTCGGCATCGAGGGCCACCAGCTGGCCCCGGAGGTCGAGGATGCGCGCCTCCAGGGCTGCCGCATCCGCTGCGGGAGCGGGACCGTAACCCGCATGAAGGCGCTGGAGGGCAAGGCGCGCCCGGGACAGCCGGGCCTCCATCATCTCCTTCTCCCGCATCATGGCCATGAGGCGCAGCTCCGTCTCCCGGAAGGAGGCGAGCGCTTCAACCTCACCCTCCAGCTCCCGCAGCACCAGAGCCGTGCGCCAGCTGAGGGAGCGCTTGCTCACATGCACGTCGCCGAACATGTGGTCGCCCACGTAGAGGATCTCGTCGCCGGAGATGCCCAGGTCGCGTTCCACCTGGGCCGCGCAGCCGCCGAGATAGAGGCCGCCTGCATGCATGTGGCCCATCAGGGGGCGCAGCAGACCCGCCTCGTCCACCACCTCGAAGAAGGGGCCGCGCTCGGTGAAGAAGGCGGGCTTCCGGGCGGCAACGATCACCAGGTCGAAGAGCTTCCGCCAGGTCATGCCTTCCGGCAGATGCCGGTCGTAGGCGTGGGCCATCATCTTCGAGGTGAAGCTCCATTCCGAGTTGGTGATGAGCAGCAGCTTCTTGCCTGCGGCCTTCTGGTCCAGCAGGGCCAGAGCCGCCTCGGGATCCTGCACCACGTAGCGCTCCGGCGCGGCGGCGATCTCCGCCTTCAGATGGCCTTCCATGTGCTGGGCATCCACCCCGGCCCGCACATGCCGGTAGAGGCTCGCGTATTCAAAGGGTCGGGGCAGGGCGCCCCGGTCCAGCAGATCCACAGCCTGGGCGTAGAGGCAGCCCTCGGACAGCGAGAACAGCGTGTTGAGGAAGACCCAGCGCGGGTCGCTCAGGTCCACCAGCGTTTGGGCGTAGGCATCCCGCTGTTCGGCGTGCTCGAGCATGCGCGTGCCGTGCATGGCCCGCTTCACGAAACCGAAGCGATTGGCTTTCACCAGGTTGCCCAGCTCCGTGTCGATCACCAGGCCCCGGGCCACCATCCGGGCATCGAATTCCAGGGTGTCCACCGGCCAGCCTTCGGCGGCCAGCCGTTCCCGTGCCTGGGCGTAGACCATCTGCTCGAAGGCGGCCACCCGGTAGTCCACCAGGGTGTAGTCCATGTCGTAGCCGATGGCCCTCACGGATCGCAGGTTCAGCGTCCGGTTGCAGAAGATCCCGCGGCCGCGGGGGAGGTTGCGGAGGCTGTCCAGAGTATCCATGTCCAGGGCAGGATACCAAGGTGTGCCATCAGCGGCGCGGCGCCGCCAGAATCTGCTTGGCGTTGGTGAGGATGGCCGACACGATGGCCTTGCGCTGTTCCAGGAGACCCATCAGCTCGGGGCTAGTGACGGTGGCGGTACGACCATCGTCCTCGCCCATCTCCTTCCGCTCCGCTGGCAGAAGGAACCTGCGGAGGGAGGCTTCCTGCTGTAGCCTCTGCATGCCATCCGCCGCCTGACGGTTCAAGGCGTCTTGCTCCTGGGATTCCCGGGCCTGCCGCAGGCGCCTTATGTCCATGTCCATCCTCAGCAGGGTCTTCTCCAGCCGGGCCAGGAAGTCCTCGGCCGCGGCCCCATCGATGTTCCGCACATATGAGGCGAGGGACTTCACTTTCCAGTCCACCAGCGCATCGTTGAGGGCCAGCATGGAGCCCTCTGGCGCCATGGCTTCGGACTTCCCCGACACGAGGAAGGCTAAGGCGTCGGGCGCATAGGGCTCCAGTTCGAGACGGGTCAGGCGTCCTGTGCCGGGATCCCAGACCGCTTCGCGGATGCGGGCCGCCTGGCCCCCGGGAGAGAGGATCGCGCCGACGGCGCTGGAAGCCCCTGGAAGATCGCAGGTGGCCTCTGGTTTCGAACCCCTGGAATCAGGATTGAAAGCCTCCGCCCAGAATTCGAGTTGGAGGGGGCGCCCGGAACGGGATGGACCCACCACCGCCCACTTCCGGCCGGCCCAGTCGACAACGAGGGGCTGGTAGGCCGGGTGGGCTGCGCGGAGGAAGAGGATGCGCGGAGGCTTGTTTGAGCCACGCGCTAGCCTCGATGGGGATCGGTCCGTCCGGGTTGAAGGTGGCTGGCAGCTGGGCTGGCGTCTCAGTGCGAGCCACGCTCTGGACCCCACCGCTGCCTCGTTTTTCGAAGAGCTTGTTCGGCCTGTACACAGGGAATATGGAGCCCGGCAAGTTTGACATCCGATACTGGAACAGGAAGAGCCCCAGGGTCAGATCGTGGAAGACCGCAGGGTAATGGAATTTGGCAGGATCTTCGATGAAGTCACCGACGCCCCATGAATGACGCCGGTCGATGCCCAGCTCGTCTCGGATGGCTGTGATCCGGGCCATGCCCTGTGTGTCTCCCGGCTCGGAGACCATCTCCAGAGACAGGCCGTGTTCGTAGGGACCCAGGCCGGCCGGGCCTTCCACCCGCAGCGCCCGCCAGCGCAGGCGTCCCTGGACATCGAAGCGCGTGGGATAGTTGGCGAAGCGACCGAGGTAGGTCGTGAGCATGGCCCCGGTGAGGGGCGCCTCCGCGAGTTGAGATCCCCAGTGGGCTGGCATGGGTTCCTCACGGAAGTCATCCGCTTTCACCACAGCGGGGTAGCGCGGGATGGGCTGCTTCCACCCCGCCAGGAGCGGGAGGGAGAGGCCGGCGACGAGCAGGAAGGCGGAGGTGCGGGTCATGTCAGCCTCAAAGCGGAGTTACATTGGAACCCAGCCCCTTGGGCCGGGCCTGGGCGGGGATCAGGTCCTCGGGTTTCACCCCCAGCTGGGCGGCGATCTGGGCGCGGGAGGCCTGGAGGTCGCGGATCATGGCCTCGAGGGGTCTCTTGAGGGCCTTCTGCTTCTGGAGGATCAGCGACACATCGCCCTGGCGTTCCAAGATGGCGCCCCAGCCATCCAGCTCCGCCGCCAGGTCCACGCTGGTGCCGATGATGGTCTTGCCCAGATTCCAAGTCGTGCTCACGGGCTTGAAGACCGGCGAGACGTTCTGAAGGTTGGAAGCGATGAAGTCGACATGCTCCATGAGGGTGTGTTTGGCCTTGGGCCAGTCCAGGGCCTGCCCTGCGGCATCGTAGCGATCTCCCAGGGTGGTCGTGAACTCGGTGTAGTCGTTGAGGTGCGAGCAGGCCTGGACGAGCTTGTTGAAGGTCTTGGGATTCTTCTTGAGGCGGGCCAGCCCAGCGCTGTTGCCTTCCGGAATGATGATGTCGGTGAGCAGGCTCGTGCCCCGCTCCATGCAGGCCTGGGTCGCCTGATCGATTCTCCAGCCCCAGAAGTCCATGTCCCGCTGGATGGCGCGGCCCTCGGAGCCAAGGCTGGCGGCCTGCCGCTTCAGCCGTTCCAATTGGGCTTCCAGCTCGTAGAACCGCTGGCCCAGCACGCGCAGATCCTTGTTCTCCGCCATCATGGTCTTCAGCCTGGCCTGGGCGGCCTCCCGGCGCTTCAGCAGATCGTCCGGCGTGATGGGCTTGGTTCGCTTGGTGCCATTGGCCTCCCGGAGGAGGCTGGGTGTGAAGGTCTGGCTCTGGCTCAGGTCCACCACGGGTGCAGGATCGCTGAGGGCTCCCGCCAGACCGCCCCCGGCGGCAGAATCGAAGCCGTCGGAAAGGGAAGCCCGAAGCCCCTCCAGGCTCTCCTTGTTCTGGGAGGTGCGTTCCTGTCGCTGGTGCGCGATGAGTCCATTCATCCGGGCGGCATAACTGTTGGTCCAGGCTTGCAACTCGGCTTGCTCCCGCTGAAACGCGGCCTGCCGCTCCGCCTCGATGCGGGCGAGCTCTGCGGGACTGGGGCCAGTTGGGGACGTGGGCGCCAGGGCCTGGCTCAGGAGGTTGCCAAAGATGCCCACCAGCATCGTGGCGTTCTGGCCACTGGTCGTATTGATCCACGGAACGGGTTTCAGCTTCGGGATGACGGTCTTCTGGACCTTGAAGGAGGTCCCGACCTTGCTGCGATCCACCTTGGCGTTGCTGATCGCCTCCAGCTGGCTGAGGGCGTCCCCACTCTGGCTGCTCTGGGGTTTGGGTGGGGGCGCTTCATTGTGGAGGCCGATCTGGGCCCGCAGAAGGGTAGAGACGAAGAGAGCAAGGATCGAGATGGCTGGTCGGCGCATGGATCACCTCCGCAGGTTGGCCAGTGACTGTTTGGCGCTGCCGAGGATGGCCATGAGGATGGCCTTGCGCTGCTCCAGCAGGTCGGCGAGGCGCTCGCTTTCGGTGATGGGGCGGGCCTGCATTGGAGGAGCCGCCTTCCCGTCTCGGGCGGCGAGTTCCGCCTGGGCTTTGCGCTCGGCTTCGGCGCGGGCGGCGACATCCAGGCGGGACCGGATGCCCTTCACGTCAAGGTCGAGCGTCAGGAGACCCTGTTCAAGGCTCAGCACGAGATCCTCGGCCGATCCGCGATTCTGTGCTGCGAGTTGATCTGGCAAGCTGCGGGTCTTCCAGGCCAGCAGTGCCTGATTGGCCGCCTGTTCGATGCCCTCCCGGTCCGATGTTTTCGCCGTCCCTGTCTGGGTGGGACATCGCCCGGCTAGAAGGGTAGGCACATCGGGTGTCCAGGCTTCCAGGTTGACTGCTTCCAGTCTTCTGGAATCCGGTCCGAGGCGGGCCCCTTGGATCCGGTACCAGCGATCGTGGAGTTTGACGAACCGGCCCTCAATGGGTGTGGGCACCGAGGCTATCAATTTGTACTGGGTGGGTGTCGATTCCCAGAATTCGAATAACGGAGAAGTTGACTTGCTGTCATCGGTCACGTTTCCCCACGGATTCCGGATGACGAGAGCCCGGCGGCCGTCCTCCAATGTGAGGGTCAGTGGGGCACACTCAGGTGTCGCCTCCTTGGCCGCTACCAACGCTGCCCACAGGGCCTCGTCTTTCACGGCCTTATCCACTTCGGCGAAGCTGCCAGCCTTTATGACCCACTCCTCCGGGTTCGGCAGTGCCACCGGGTTCCCTTCCAATGTGAAGGTCAAGGGGCTCCCGGAGCCGAAAAACAAGGGACATTTGGTGGCATGGATTACCACCGAGGCGTGGGTTGACAGGTAATAGTTGGCCACCCACTCATTCCAGCCGAAGGTCTTGCCGTCAATGTCGAGGATGTAATACCTGCTGCTGAATCCAGCCTTTTCGGCAGACGAACCCGGTTCCAGTCCGAACAGGCCATGACGATCCTTGGAGACGGGATAAAAGAAGTCGGCATATTCGCAATCCGGGTGCTCCCGTTTTTCCGGAGTCACCTTGGCGTGGTACCGAAGATTGAACCCGTAACGATAGGGACCACCCCCTCCAGGTTCCAGGATCACGTAGGCCCTGATGGTCCTGCTGATCTGGTTTCCCTCCAATAAGTCGTACCGGAGGTTGGTCAACAGGAACCGCCCGCCTTCGGTCTCGAGGAGGAGGCCGTAACCCGGCTTGCCGATGGCCTTCGCCGCCAGGGCCGGAGGAGCCGTCGTCCAGGAGGGCAGGGTCGCAGGCTGGGCTGGGGGCATGGTCTGGAGAAGAAGGGTGCAAAGCAAAGCTGGGAACATGGGTCACCTCCGCAGATTCAACAAGGACTGCTTGGCGCTACCCAGGATGGCCATGAGGATGGCCTTGCGCTGCTCCAACAGATCCGCGAGACGTTCACTCTCAGTGGCCGGAGTTGCCTGCGCCTGGGGCGCGGGCTGCCCGGTCTTGGTGGCGAGTTCCGCCTGGGCTTTGCGCTCAGCCTCGGCGCGGGCCGCGGCGTCCAGGCGGGCGCGAATGCCCTTGGCCTCGAGATCGAGCGCGAGGACACCCTTCTCGATCCGGATCACGAGGTCCTCCGCCGGTCCGAGGTTCTGTTCGGCCAACAGGCCCGGCAGGGTGCGTGTCTTCCATTCCACCAGGGACTCGTTGGCCAGCAATTCGATGGATTCTTGGAGGGGAGGGGCATTCAACCCGCCCAGGTCTTTCGCCAGGGTGGCGCCGCCCAGCAGCGAGGCGATATCAGGCTTCCAGGAACAGAGCTCCAGGCGGTCGAGGTGTCCGGTCACCGGATCCAGGCCGCTGGCAAGGATCCGGTACCAGTGATCCTCGATCCGGATGGCCCTGCCAGGCCGGAGGCCATCCGAGGGCTCAGGCCAGAGGTCGGCGAGCCCGGTATCCCAAGCGCCGCTGAGCGGATCCTCCCGCCAGAATTCGAGCACCTGGGATGCGCCGGAGGGCGGCTGCCCGGAGTTGCGAACCACCCAGATCCTGTGGCCAGCCAGATCGATGGGAAGGGGCGCGAATCGCGCCTGCCGTGACCGCAGGATGAGCAGGTCGCGCCAAGTCTGCCTGCCGTTCAACCATTCCTGGATCTCACTGTTGGCCTGGACGGGTTCGAGCGTTCCATCGCCAGGATCCGCCGGTCTGTCCACCTTGCGCGTGGTGATCCGGAACGTCTTCCGCGATGGGCCTCCGAACATCGGCAACTTCGCTGCGTCCACGTTGATGACGGGGTTGTTGGAGATGTGGAAGATGAGGGCTCCCAGATCCCATCCGAAGTTGCTTCCATCGATGCCTTCAATGACCCAGCGTCCCTCCAGGCCGGCTTCCTTCGCCGGGAAGCCATCCTGGGCGCTCACGATGGCGAAATAGTTGGCGAACCAGATCGGATGGAGGGCATCGTTCGGGGGCTGTTGTTGCGGATGGAACTGCAACTGGACTCCGAGGCGGTAGGGCCCCATGCCCGCTGGCCCGAGAATCCGGTAGAGCTGCCCCTGCACCTTGCGCGTGACGGGATGGAACCGGAGGCTGGTGAGCAGGATCTTGCCCGAGCGGGTGGTGGTCTGGAGGCCGTAACCCGGAGCGCCCGGTGCCTTGGCCGCCAGGACCGGCGCGGAGGGCTCGTACGCGCGGGGGCCCGGCTGAGCGGGGGGCGGCTGGCCCTGCAGCAGACCTAGGAAGAGCGCGGCGATCAGCATGGTGCCTCCGGCACGGCGGATGGGACGGCTGGTTAGGGGGGTGCCCCATGGTAGTCCCGCGCTGGTCGAACACGATCACAAGGTCATCGTTTCTTCTATGCGATGCTGAAGGGCTCCTTCGGAGGATTTGTGCGTCTTTTTTGCCTTGTCCCAGCCATCGCCCTGCTGCTTGTGTTGCCCCTGAGGGCAACGGAGAAACGGGCCTTCACCATCGAGGACCTCTACCGTCTGAAGGGTGTGCAGCACCTGGCCCTGAGCCCGGATGGATCGAGGCTGGCCTTCGAGGTGTCCAGTCAGGATCTGAAGGCCGCCGCGCGGAACACGCAGATCTGGGTGCTGGACACGGCCGCGGGGTCGACGAAGCAGCTCACCTTTGCGGGCAAGGCGGATACGGCGCCCCAGTGGTCAAAGGATGGGAAGACCCTCTATTTCCTCTCCAGCCGTGCGGAGGGCAGCCAGCTGTGGGCCCTGGACGCCAGCGGGGGCGAGGCTCGCAAGGTGACCAGCTTCGAGGCGGGTGTCGGGTCGCCCAAGGTGATGCCGGGCGGGAACAAGGTGGTCTTCCAGGCCACGGTCTTCCCCGAGGCCATGGCGAACGGGGCGAAGCAGAAGGAGCTGGCGGACAAGCTGGAGAAGGGCCCGGTGCAGGCCCACCTGGCCGACTCGCTGCTCTACCGCCACTGGACCGAGTGGCGCGACTTCCAGTATTCGCACCTGTTCACGGCCACCTTCGAAGGCAAGGTGGAGGCGCTCACCTCCGGGAAGCAGGATTATCCGGCGGATGCCACGACACCGGGTTCCCAGACCTTCGATCTCAGCCCGGACGGCACGGAAGTCTGCGTGGTCACCAACACGGATCCCGTGCCGGCCCGCAGCACCAACCAGGACCTCTTCCTGATCTCGCTGGATGGCGACCGCACGCCCCGCCGCATCACGGACAATCCCGCCTACGACGGCGATCCCAAGTATTCGCCGGATGGCCGCTACATCGCGTACAAGTTCCAGACCCGCCCCGCCGTGGAGTCCGACCGCTTCCGGCTCGCGATCTACGACCGTCAGACGAAGGTCCGCAAGGTGCTGACGGAGGCCATCGACAACTGGGTGGACGCCTTCCAGTGGTCGGCGGATGGGAAGGCCCTCTGGTTCACAGTGCAGGAGAAGGGCCGCTGGCCGCTCTTCCGCGTGGAGGTGGCCTCCGGGAAGACCACCCGCATGCTCGACGGCCAGAGCATCCGCGAGTTCGTGGTGAGCCCGGATCAGAAGGCAGTGTTCCTCAGCAAGACCCGTGTGGGCGAGCCCGTGGAGATCTGGCGCTACGATTTCGAAAAGAAGGAGCTGAAGCGGCTCACTGCCTTCAACCAGGCTGTGGCCGACGAGGTGGACATCCGCCCGGCCGAGGAGCAGTGGGTGAAGGGCGCCGACGGCAAGGACATCCACGTGTTCCTGGTGAAGCCCCACGGCTTCGATCCGGCGAAGAAGTATCCCCTCATCCTCAACGTCCACGGTGGCCCCCAGATGATGTGGTCCGACACCCTGCGTGGCGACTGGCAGGTCTATCCGGGCGCGGGCTACATCGTGGCCTTCCCGAATCCCCACGGCTCCACGGGCTACGGCCAGGCCTTCACCGATGCCATCAGCGGCGACTGGGACGGCAAGGTGATGACGGACGTCGAGAAGGTGGCCGATCATCTCGCCGCGCTGCCCTACGTGGACAAGGACCGCATGGGCGCCATGGGCTGGAGCTGGGGCGGCTACGCCATGATGTGGCTGGAGGGCCACACCACGCGCTTCAAGGCCATCGCCGCCATGATGGGCGTGTACGACCTGCGCTCCATGCATGGGGCCACCGAAGAGCTGTGGTTTCCCGAGCACGACCTCACGGGCACGCCCTGGGACAAGGCCGCCGCCTATGATCGCATGAACCCCAGCAGCCATGTGCAGGCCTTCAAAACCCCCTGCCTCGTCATCACCGGCGAGCGCGACTATCGCGTGCCCTACACCCAGAGCCTGCAGTTCTTCACGGGACTCCAGGAGATGGGCGTGCCCAGCCGCCTGCTGGTCTTCAAGAACGACGGCCACTGGCCCGACGGCCTGAAGTCCATGCCCGTCTACTACAACGCCCACCTCGAGTGGTTCCAGAAATACCTGGGCGGCGGCGGCGCCCCCTGGAAGACCGAGGACATGGTGCGGAACCTGGCGTTCGGAACGGCCGGGAAGTAGCATCAGGTCAGCCCCTGGAGATCCCATGCGTCGATTGGTCGCGCCTGCCCTGATGCTCGCCTGCCTGCTGGCCTGCGCCGAGAAGGAGGCGCCGACTCCGGCCCCGGCCGCCGGCGCGCCCGCGACCCAGCCCGCCGCGCAGCCAGGCCCTGCCCTCGAACCGAAGGCGGAAACGGCTGTTCCGGCACCCGCTTCCAAGGCCGCCGGGGTTCCGACCCCGAAACCGGCCGCCCCGCAGACACCAGCCGTGGCTCCTGCGCCCGCGGCGGCGCCTGCGCCGACTCAGACGCCGACTCCGGCACCCATGCCTGCTCCAGCACCTGCCGCGGCTCAGGCCACCGCGCCGAGCCCGGCCCCAGCCATGCCTGCGGGACCCATGCCCTCCGTCGCGAACAATGGACACGCCGCCGTAGGGGCTGGCGCCTGCCGCATGTGTCACCGCCTCCAGCACGATTCCTGGTCGGCCACGGCCCACGCGAAGAAGGGGCTAGATTGCGAGGCCTGCCATGGCAATGGGGCCGACTACAAGGCCATGCCCGTGATGAAGAACCTAATGGCCGCGAAGGCGGCGGGCCTCGTCATGCCCGGTCCCGATTTCTGCCGGAAGTGCCACGGCGCCAAGGCCGACGCCGCACTCTTGCCCAGGGCACACGCGCACAAGGGCTAGAGCGTTCTACAACACTGCCTGACTAAACGGCAGGCCGCCTATTTCTTCTTCTTGGCCGGCGTGAGGGCAGGTGGTGCCACGGGCGCGGTCAAACGGCCGGACAATTCCGAACCACGGGAGGTGGCCCCATGCACGACGGGGGGTTTGGCCTTCTTGGGTTTTTTATCGTTGGACATGCATCCTCGTTCCAGACCCCGGACGATGGACACCGGGGCCTGTCGTGAGCATGGGCGCAATACCCTGAATCCATTGATTTATTTCATGGGTGTGGGCCGACCTTCAGCTTCCAGTAACTTTGCCCTCCAGTGAGCCGCTGCTCCAGGCCGCGGCGAGCGGCTCGCCAGCCGTCCTGGAGGACCCGGCGGATGTCGCTGATGACCGGCGGCGCGGTGGCGAAGTAGGAGTGCTCCAGGAAGCTGGTGTCCAGCCCGGAGGCGTCCACGGTCTCGATGCCCGGCACCACCACGATGCCTTCCGCGGTGTCACCGGCCCGCGGGTAGCCGTGGACCTTCTTGGAGGCCAGCAGGGCGTTGTCCCCGTCGGAGGCGTAGAGGGTGATGCGCTTGCAGCCGGCGGCGAGGGCAGGCGCGATATCGCGCTTGAAGATCTCGGCGTCGATGTCGGGGGCAGTGAGGATGATCTCCTTGAACCGGCCCCGGAGTTTCGGCTGCTCGGTGAAGACCTGCCGGAGGGCGCCGGTCAGGGCGCGGTTCCCCATGGAGTGGGCGATGAGGTAGATGTCCTTCACGCCGCTCTTCTGGGCGAAGTCCACGAGGAATTTCTTCAGGTTCGCCTCGCTCCACTGCACGTTGTTCTCGTCCGTGGTGTAGCCCTGGAGGGTTCCCTGCGACGGCCAGCTGTAGAACACGGGCACGCCGCGGTAGTCGAGGTCGTAGGTGATCTGCGCGGTGCGCCGGGCGGCATCGCTGAAGGACACGTTGTAGCCATGGACGAACACGAAGCTGGAGCCGGAGGAACCCTGCGCCTGGACCTTGGCCTTCACGCGGTTCAGGAAGCCCACCCGGGTGTGGGGAGCCCAATCCAGGATGGCCATGTGCTTCCGGGGATCCTCGCGGAACTCCAGTTTCCAGATGGAGGGGGCCTCGATTTCGCCGGTCTTGTGTCCGTGCGGAACGCTGACGGAGACTTCGCCGTAGGAGATCCCGGTGCCCCGCTCGCCACCGAAGCTGCCCGTGCGGGGATCCAGCTTCCGGTCGGTGCCGAACATCACCGTCACGCGGGCATAGGCCTGGTCACGCTCCACATTGGGATTGGCACCCACGGGCGTTGGGCGTGGAACCAGGGGAGGGCGGGATGAGGTCTCCCTCCGCGGCATCTCGGCCCTTTCCTCCATCCGGGGAATATCGCGTTCCCGGGGCGCGTCGAGGTCCACCCGCGGCCGTGGCGCTGGGGCAGGCGCGGGAGGCGCTGGGGAAGCCGCCGGTGCCGGAGGCGGGGGCGGTGGGGCGGGGGCCGGCCGGGCCACCGGAGGACGGGGGGAACAGGCCAGCAGGAGTCCGGCGATCGCCAGGGGCCACAAGGGCCGGTAGGATATCCATCGGGGCTGGGGTAAGGACATGGCATCCTCGGCGCGATGTGCACGGGAAGGGACTGCCTGGCTTTCTTCGGATGACCGGATTCTGCTTCCGCTGGCCGGTGCTCTTGCGGGAAATGGTGCTTCAGGGCCGCTGGCTGGCGGGGGCCGCGCCGGAGGTGCGCGCGGCCACCCACTTCTCGATGGCCTGATGGATGGCGGGCATGGATTGCTGGGCGGCCAGGATGCCCGCCTGCATGCAGCGCTTCTTCTGGGTGAAGTCCAGGGTGCCCACATCGCCCACGGCGGGGGTGATGAGCACGTCCGCGTCCCGCTTGGAGTGCTCCACGTTGAGGGCGAACATGATGTTGGCGGCCTGGAGGCTCACCCCCAGCAGGTTGGTGATGTTCGCGTTCCCCACGTTGGCGCTGATGTCCACGGCGATGACGATGTCGGCGCCCCTGGCCCTCGCCACGGAGATGGGGATGTTGTCCACCACGCCACCGTCCACCAGGATCTTCCCCTGATGCACCACTGGCTGGAACACGCCGGGGATGGCCGAACTCGCGCGCACGGCGCGGGCGACGGAACCCTTGTCCAGCACCACCTTCTGGCCCCAGTTGAGGTCCGTGGCCACCGCCGCGAAGGGGACCTTCAGCTGCTCGATGTTGGAGGTCTTGATGTGCTCCTTGACCCACGCCTCGAGCTTGTCGCCCTTGGCGAAGCCCATGCCCACCACCGTGGAGAGGACGCCGAAGTCGAAGAGGTCGTCCTTCTCGAGCTTGAACGCCGTCCACTCGAGCTCGAAGCTGTTGCGGTCTGCGGCGTAGATGGCGCCGATGAGGCTGCCCACGCTGGTGCCCACCACGAGATCGACGGGGATCTTCTCCTGCTCCAGTGTGCGGATGACGCCGATGTGCGCGAAGCCGCGCGCGGCGCCCCCGCCCAGCACCAGGGCGATCTTCGGCTTCGGCGGCGGCCCCTGGGGCTGAGGCGGCGTTACGACGACCGGTGGCGGCACGACAACGGCCGGCTGCTGGCAGGCCAGCAGCACGGCGAGGGCGGCCACAGTGCCGAGCTGAACCATCCGGGTTGTAAGAAGCCTGATCATGCCCTGAGAATACCCGAGGCCCTGGACATCGCCTGCCTCGTAAGATGATGGTATGGTCATGAAAGACCTTCTAGGAACCCCCATGCGCACCGCTTCCGCTCTGGCTGCCCTCATGACCCTGCCCGCCCTCACCGCCGATCCGGCTGCCGCCAATCCCTTCTTCGCCGAGTGGAAGACGCCCTTCGGCGTGCCGCCCTTCGCCGAGATCCAGGAAGCGCACTTCCTTCCGGCCTTCAAGGAGGGCATGGCCCGCCAGAAGGCCGAAGTGGCGGCCATCGCGGACGCGAAGGACGCCCCCACCTTCGCCAACACCCTCGTGGCGCTGGACCAGTCCGGCCAGTTCATGGATCGCGTGGGCTCGGTCTTCTTCAACCTCACGGGGGCGGAAACCAATCCCAAGCTGCAGGCCGTGAACCGCGAAGTCATGCCGCTGATGGCGGCCCACCGGGACGACATCCAGCTGGACGCCAAGCTCTTCCAGCGGGTAAAGGCCGTGTGGGAGGGCCGGGCTGCGCTGAAGCTGGAGCCCGACCAGGCCCGCCTGCTGGAGCGCACCTACAAGGGGTTCGTCCGTTCCGGCGCCGCCCTCACGGGCGACCAGCAGACACGCATGCGTGCCATCAACGCTGAGTTGTCCAAGCTCAGCGTTGAATTCAGCGACCGCCTGCTCAAGGCCACCAAGGCCTTCCAGCTGGTGGTCGAGCAGCCCGCGGATCTGGCCGGGTTGCCCGAGGGGACACGGCTGGCCGCGACGGCCGCCGCGAAGAAGGCGGGCCTGGACGGCAAGTGGCTGTTCACCCTGGATGGCCCCAGCATCTGGCCCTTCCTGGAATACGCCCAGAACCGCGAGCTGCGGAAGCGTCTGCTCACAGGCTACCTGGAGCGCTGCAATCAGGGCGACACGGACACCAACGCCATCGTGGCCCAGGTGGCGGCCCTGCGGGTGGAGAAGGCGCAGCTGCTGGGCTACAAGACCTGGGCGGCCTTCGTGCTCGAAGAGAACATGGCCAAGGATCCCAAGGGCGTCTACGGCCTGCTGGACCAGATCTGGAAGCCTGCGCTGGAAGTCGCCAAGAAGGAGCGGGCCGAGCTGCAGGCCATGATGGCGAAGGATTTGCTGGGCCAGAAGCTGGAGCCCTGGGACTGGCGCTACTACGCGGAGAAGGTGAAGCAGGCCAAGTACGACTTCGACGAGGAATCCGTGAAGCCCTACTTCGCCCTCGACGCCGTGCGCCAGGGCGCCTTCACCCTGGCGGGCCGGCTCTACGGCATCACCTTCACGGAGCTGAAGGACATGCCTGTCTACCAGAAGGATATGCGCTGCTTCGAGGTGAAGGAGCAGGATGGGCGCCACTTGGGCCTGATCTATGTGGACTACCATCCGCGGCCCGGCAAGCGCGGTGGCGCCTGGATGAGCAGCTACCGCCAGGCCTGGGTCAAGGACGGGAAGCAGGTGGATCCCGTGGTGGTGAACGTCTGCAACTTCACGGCCCCGGCGGGGAGCCGCCCGGCGCTGCTGACCTCGGATGAGGTGCGCACCCTCTTCCACGAGTTCGGCCACGGTCTGCACGGCCTCTTCTACAAGGGCCGCTACCGCGGCACCGCCAGCACGCCCCGGGACTTCGTGGAGCTGCCCAGCCAGGTCATGGAGAACTGGTCCATGGAGCCGGAGATGCTGAAGCTCTACGCGAAGCACTACAAGACGGGCGAAGTCATCCCGGATGCCCTCGTGGGCAAGATGAAGAAGGCCGCCACCTTCGGCCAGGGCTTCGCCACGGTGGAATACATGGCCGCCTCGCTGCTGGACATGGACTGGCACACACTGACCACCACGAAGCCCCAGGACACCGCCGCCTTCGAGAAGGCTTCGCTCGCCAAGTGGGGGCTTATCGCCGAGATTCCGCCCCGCTACCGCAGCCCCTACTTCAACCACATCATGGGCGGCTATGCCGCGGGCTACTACAGCTACATCTGGAGCGCCGTGCTGGACAGCGACGCCTTCCAGGCCTTCAAGGAGAAGGGCAACCTCTTCGATCCCGCCACCGCGGCCAAGTTCCGCGCCGAGGTGCTCTCCAAAGGCGGCACCGAGGATCCCGCGCTGCTCTACCAGCGCTTCCGTGACCGCGATCCCAAGGTGGAGCCTCTGCTGGAGAAGCGCGGGCTGAAGTAATCCGCCGAATCCCTCAGTACTTGCCCACGACCTCGGCCCACCGCCCCTGGGCCTTCAGGATCCGCTCGGCCACTTGGCGCAGGACGCCCAGGCCGCCCGGTGTGGGCACGGTCCAGTGGCAGACGGCTTTCACCTCCTCCACGGCATCGGCGGGACAGCAGGCCAGGCCCACACGGCGCAGCAGGGGCAGGTCCGGCAGGTCGTCGCCCAGGTGGGCCACCTGGTCGTAGGCCAGGCCGTACTTGGCGCAGAGCTGGTCCAGCACCGGCAGCTTGTCGAGATGGCCGGCGAAGCAGTCCTCCACGCCCAGGTCCCGGGCCCGGTGCACGGTGGCACCGGCGTCCAGGCCCGAGATGAAGGCCACGGGGATGCCAGACCGCTGCAAGTGCTTGATGGCGGCGCCGTCCCGCACGTGGAAGGCCTTGGTGTGACCGGGTTCCGGGCCGTAGAACAGGGCGCCGGAGGTGAGGACGCCGTCGATGTCGGTGCAGAGCAGGCGGATCTTGGCGGCGCGCAGGTCCAGGTCGTCCACGGGAGTCTCCAGGACCAGCCTACCTCGGGGCATGACGCCGGTCACGATCCCACCGGAAAACAGGCAGGGAAATGGAATGTTGGGTTGTTGAATGATCCGATGGGTATACAGTTTTCCCATGGCCTGTGTTTTTCCGGTTGACAAACGTGAAAACTGAATGATCATAGTCGCATGGAGTTGATTCCGTGAACCACCAGCTCAGCAACCCGATGATCGACGAAGTGAGCGGCCTCTTCAGCGCCCTGGGCGACGCCTCCCGGCTGAAGATCCTGCGCTCGCTCCTCGACAGCAAGAGCCCTCTGAGCCAGGGCGCCGTGGCCGAGGCCGCAGGCCTGTCCCAGGCCAACGCCTCCAAGCACCTGGCCTGCCTGGTGCGGGTGGGGCTCGTGGCGCGTGAGCCCGAAGGCAACGCCGTCTACTTCACGCCCGTGATGCCCCTGGTGGGTGAGCTCTGCGACCTGGTCTGCGGGCATGTGAGCGATCGAGCAAAGATGACCTACAAGGCTCTTAAATGAACGAATGCTTGTATATATAGTTGCTTTTTTTTGCCTAGGAGTATTCCTTTATGAACATTAAAGCCATAACGGGATTGAGCTTGGCGCTGCTTTCTGGAGGGAATCTCCTGGCCCAGGATGGCTTGACCGTGGCCGATTCCATCCGGAAGGCCTGGCGGGACCAGGCCGGCCTGCGGGCGGGCCAGGCCATGGTGGAATCCCGGCAGGCGGAGGCGGAGGGCTACCGCGACCTCCGGCTGCCCAGCCTCACGCTCCAGGCCCAGGGGGTCCGCACCACCGAACCCATGATGGCCTTCGGCATCAAGCTCAACCAGGCGCGCATCGGCATGGCGGACTTCAACCCGCTGACCCTCAACCACCCGGATCCCATCGGGGCCTACGGCGGCTCCGCCGTGCTCCAGCAGCCGCTCTACACGGGCGGGCGCATCACCGCCGCCCGGCGGGCCGGCGACTACATGGCCCAGGCCGAGGCCGCCAGCCAGGAGCGCCGGAAGCAGGAGACGGCCCAGGCGGTGGTGGAGGCCTACTTCGGCACCCAGGTGGCCGAGCAGGGCCTCAAGTGGGTGGAGGATTCCCGGGCCTGGATCCAGGGCATGGAGGACTTCGTAGGGGCCCGCGTGAAGCAGGGCCTGATGCTGGAATCCGAACTCCAGCGCCTGAAGGCCTTCCACGCCCAGATCGACGCCCAGAAGGCCGACGTCACCAAGCAGATGCGCTCGGCCCGTTCGGGCCTGGGCCTGCTCACGGGCACCGGCCCCGTGGAAGGCCCCCTGGGCACACCTCTGGAGCCCACGGATCCCGGGGCTCCCCTGCCATCCGGCGTGCGGGGCGACCTGCTTGCGGCGGATCTCCAGGCCAAGGCCGCCGGTGAGGGCGCCAGGGCCGCCAAGGGCAACGTGCTTCCCGAAGTGGGCCTGGAAGTGGGCGCGGGCACCCTCCATCATTCCTGGTCCGAAAAGGGGAACTGGACCTGGGCCGCGGTGGGCGTGAAGTGGAAAGTGTTCTCGGCGCCGGACCAGGCCAAGGCCCGGGCCGCCCGGGCCCAGGAAAGCGCCGCCCGCGAGATGCGCAGCTTCAAGCAGCAGCAGGCGGAGCACGAAGTCCGCGTGGCGAAGGAATCCGTCCTCGCCGCCCAGGCCCGCTACGCCGCGGCGAAGGAATCCCTGGCCGCCGCCGAGGAGTCCAAGCGCCTGCGGGAGGCCCGCCACAGGGAGGGTCTCGCGCCCCTCATCGAGGTGCTCGACGCGGAAGCCGCCGTGCAGGGCGCCCGCACCCTCATCCTCCAGAGCCTGTTTGATCTTCGCGTGAGTCGCGCTGGCCTCGATCTGGCCACCGGCAATCCCATCGAAGGAGTGAAGCCATGAAGAGCATCCTTTCCGCCCTGACCCTGTCGGGCGCACTCCTGGGAACCCTGGCCTGCGGCCACAAAGACGCGCGCCCCGAGATGAAGGACCTGCCCAAGGTGGCCGTCTCCCTGGTGGCCCAGGGCTCACCCGAGGGCGGCGCCTGGGTGGCCGCCACGCTCCAGTCCACGCGCACGGCCATGATGTCCACCCGCATGGCCGCCCAGGTCAAGCGCGTGCTGGCGCAGGAAGGCCAGCGCGTGGCCGCGGGCACCCTCCTGATCTCCCTCGGCGACGAGGACCTGCAGGGCCAGTTGAAGGCCGCCGAGACCGGTCTGGCCACCGTCGAGGCGTACCATCGCCGCATCCAGGCCCTCCAGGCCCAGAAGGCCAGTACCGCCGTCGAACTGGAGCAGGTGGAGGCCCAGGTGGCCCAGGCCCAGGCCGGTGTGACGGCTTTGAAGGCCAACATCGCCTACACCCAGATCCGCGCGCCCTTCTCCGGCGTGGTGCAGTCCCGCAAGGTGAACGAGGGCGATTTCGTCGGTCCCGGCATGCCGCTGCTGGAGCTGGTGGGTGACGGCGAACAGGAACTGGTCGCCACCGTGTCCGAGGACGAGGCCAAGGGCCTCAAGGCGGGCTCGAAGGTGAAGTTCGAATCCGAAGGCGCCGAAGGCGAGGCCCAGATCACGGGCCTGGCCCCCGGCGGCGATCCCTACAGCCACAAGGGCACTCTGCGCGCCAAGGTGCTCAAACCCAAGGGGCTGCGGCAGGGCTCCTTCGCCCGCATCCTGGTGCCCGGCGTCGCGGCAGCCCAGGGCCTGTCCGTGCCGCGCACGGCCCTCGTGCAGCGGGGTGAGCTCACCGGCGTGTTCGTCGCCAAGGATGGCCATGCCGAACTCCGCTGGCTCTCCCTGGGCGAAGGCGCCGGAAGCTTCCTGCCCGTGCGCTCCGGCCTGAAGGATGGCGAGCAGGTCATCGACCATCCCGGCGCCCTCCAGGATGGCCAGCCGGTCGAGGTTTCCAGCGGGGTGAGCCATGGCAAGTGAGCCCAAGCTGGGTCTGGCCGGCAAGCTGGCCAAGGGCTTCCTCCGCAGCAAGCTGACCCCCCTCATCGTCCTGGCCTCGCTGCTGCTGGGTGTCCTCGCCGTGGTGCTCACGCCCCGCGAAGAGGAGCCCCAGATCATCGTGCCCATGGTGGATCTCTACATTCCCTACCCCGGCGCGAGCCCCAAGGAGATCGAAAGCCAGGTGACGGCGCCCATGGAGCGCCGCCTCTGGGGCATCCCCGGCGTCGAGTACCTCTACAGCATGAGCCGGCCCGGCATGGCGCTCATCACCGTGCGCTTCAAGGTGAACGAGCCCCAGGAGCCCAGCCTGGTGAAGATCTACCAGGAGCTGGCGGCCAATCCCCAGATGCTCCCACCGGGGGCCATGAAGCCCATCATCAAGCTCCAGACCATTGACGACGTGCCCTTCCTCGTCCTCACCTTGCACGGTGAGGGGGAGGGCGCCACGCAAACGCCCGGCCAGCTCCGCAAGGTGGGCGAGGTCCTGGCCCGGGAACTGTCCGACGTGCCCAGCGCGGCCCAGGTGAAGGTCGTGGGCGGGGCCCGCCGCATGGTCCGCATCGAACCGGATCCCGACCGCCTGCGGGCCATCAACATGTCCATCGGCGAACTCCAGCCCGCCCTCCAGGCCGCCGAGGCCCAGCTGCCCGCGGGCGCCCTGGTGGACCATGGCAGACGCACGGAACTCGAGGCCACCGGCTTTGTGCTCCAGGCCTCCGAGCTGCGCCGCCTCGTGGTGGGCGTGCGGAACATGAAGCCCGTCTACCTGGCGGATGTGGCCCGGGTGGTGGATGCGCCGGAATCCGAACCACCGGTGGTCCTCTTCGCTGACGCCACCCGGCCCGGCTTCGAGCCCGCCGTGAGCATCACCCTCTCCAAGCGCGCCGGCACCAACGCCACCGCTCTGGCGGACCAGGTGCTGGCCAAGGTGGAGGCGCTGCGTGGCAACCTCATCCCCCGGGATGTGAAGGTGTCCGTCACCCGCAACTACGGTGAGACCGCCGGCGACAAATCCAACGAGCTGATCGAGCACTTGCTCATCGCCACCCTCAGCGTCATCGCCCTGATCTTCCTGGCCATGGGCTGGCGCAGCGCCGTGGTGGTGGGCGTGGCCGTGCCCGTCACGCTGGCCCTTACCCTGTTCATCACCTACCTGTTCGGTTACACGCTGAACCGCGTCACTCTGTTCGCGCTGATCTTCTCCATCGGCATCCTGGTGGATGACGCCATCGTGGTGGTGGAGAACATCCACCGGCACATGCATCTGCCCGGCCACCGGAAGAGCTTCGCCACCGTGGTGGTGGAAGCCGTGGACGAGGTGGGCAATCCCACGATTCTCGCCACCTTCGCGGTGATCGCGGCCATTCTGCCCATGGCCTTCGTACGCGGCCTCATGGGCCCCTACATGCGGCCCATCCCCGTGGGCGCCAGCGTGGCCATGGTCTTCAGCCTGCTCATCGCCTTCGTCATCAGCCCCTGGGCCAGCCTGAACGTCTTCAAGAAAGAGGCCCACCTCCCCGAGACCGACGAATCGGGCCTGCATCCCGCCACCCCCGAAACCGCCGCCCCCGAGCCCGTCCATGATTGGCCGGACAAGAACCCCGAAGTGGCGCCGGACAGCCGCTTCTCAGCGATCTACCGCAAGGTCATCCGGGCGCTCCTCTTCCAGCCCAAGATCCGCTGGACCTTCTTCGGAGGCGTGGTGGTGCTGCTCATCGGCGCCATGTCCCTCGTGGGCTTCGGCGTGGTGAAGGTCAAGATGCTGCCCTTCGACAACAAGTCGGAGTTCATGGTCCAGCTGGATCTTCCGGCCGGGACCCCAAGGGAGGACGCGCTCTCCGTGGGCCAGGACATCGCCCGCCGCCTGTTGAAGGAAAAGACGGTCAAGGACGTGCAGGTCTACGCCGGCGAAGCCGCGCCCTTCACCTTCGTGGGCATGGTGCGCCACAGCTTCCTCCGCCAGGAGGCGGAGATGGTGGACGTCCAGGTGAACCTGGTGTCCAAGCACGACCGCAAGGAGCAGAGCCACGAGATCGTGGTCCGCCTGCGTCCCGAGCTGGAGAAGATCTCGAAGCCTGTCGGGGCGCGGATGAAACTGGTGGAGATCCCGCCCGGGCCGCCGGTCATGGATACCATCGTGGCTGAGGTCTACGGGCCGTCCGAGGTCGAACGGACCCGCCTCGCCGGCGAGGTCCTCCAGGCCTTCAAGAGCGTGGGCGGCATCGTGGACGTGGATTCGTCGCTCAATCCCGCCAGCCCCAAGATCAACCTGATGCTGGACCGGGAGAAGGCCGCCCTCCACGGTGTAGCCCCCGCCCATGTGATCCAGACGCTCTACATGGCGGGTTATGGCCACCAGGCCGGCACCTTCCATGTGCTGGGCGGCTCCAGTCAGGTCCCCGTGGTGGTGCAACTCGCCCCGGAGAAACGCCAGCACCTGGACCAGATCCTGCAACTCTACGTTCCCGGCGCCCGGGGCATGGTGCCCGTGCGGGAGCTGGTGACGGTGAAGGAGGGAACGGAAGACCCCGTGATCTTCCACAAGAACCTGATGCCCGTCGCCTACGTGTTCTCCGACCTGGCGGGCACCATCGAAAGCCCGGTCTATGCCCTGGCGGCCCTCAACAAGAAGATCGACGCCATGAAGGGCACCGGCGGCGCCGAAGTGGTCCGCCTGGGCCTGGCCCATCCCGAGAACACCGAGAACCTGATCATGAAGTGGGACGGCGAGTGGCACATCACCCTCGAAGTCTTCCGCGACCTCGGCATGGCCTTCGCCGCCGTGCTGGTGCTGATCTTCGTGCTGGTGGTGGGCTGGTTCGAGAGCTTCGAGATCCCCTGGGTGATCCTGGTGCCCATCCCGCTCTCCCTCATCGGCATCATCCCCGCCCATGGGCTGCTGGGGGCCTTCTTTACCGCCACCAGCATGATCGGCTTCATCGCGGGGGCGGGCATCATCGTCCGCAACAGCATCATCCTCGTGGACTTCATCGAGCTGAAACTGCGCGAGGGCATGCCCCTGGCTCTGGCCGTGGAGGAAGCGGGCGTGGTGCGGTTCCGGCCCATCCTCCTCACCGCGGCGGCCGTGATCGTGGGCTCCCTGGTGATGCTGGCGGACCCCATCTTCCAGGGCCTCGCCATCAGCCTCATGGCAGGATCCGTGGCGGCCACGCTGCTGTCCGTGCCCTCCATTCCCGTCCTGTACTACCTCGTCGCCCGCCGGGGCCGCGCCGCGGACCTCCAGCGCGAGGCCTCCGTCTCCTCCACCGTTGATGAATAGGAGCCATCCATGACCGTCGATCGCATCGTCCACACCGTCGCGGGAGTCTTCATCCTGCTGAGCCTGGCCCTCGCCAAGTACCACAACCCCAACTGGATCTGGTTCACGGTGTTCGTGGGCGCCAACCTGCTCCAGAGCGGCCTCACCAACTGGTGCCTGATGTCCACCATCCTGCGCAAGCTCGGCGTGCCCGAAGGCGCCGGTGTGGGGTGCTCCCGGTGAAGGCCACGGTGATCCGCATCGCGCTGGGTCTCGTCATTGGCGGGGCCCTGGGCTACGGCTGGCACCGCCTGGTGGGGTGCAGTACCGGAACCTGCCCCCTGACGGCCACTCCCCTCCGGGGCATCAGCTACGGCGCGGTCATGGGCCTGATCTGGGCCCTGGCGCGCTAGCCCCCGATTTTCCGGCCCTAGGCCGGCATCCGAACTGGAGTTCCCATGTCCGAGGTCATCCATCTCACCACCGAGGCCTTCCACAAGGTCTCGTCCCATGACAAGCCCGTGCTCATCGATTTCTGGGCGCCCTGGTGCGGTCCCTGCCGCATGCAGGGCCCCATCCTCGACGAGGTCGCCAGGGCCACCGGCGACAAGGCCATCGTCGCCAAGGTGAACGTCGACGAGGAACCCCTGCTGGCGGGCCAGTTCAGCGTGCAGAGCATCCCCACCCTGCTGGTCCTCAAGGATGGTCGCGTCCACCGTCGCCTGGTGGGCGTCCAGGCGGGCCATGTCCTCATGGACGCGCTCCAGCAGGCAGGGCTCTGATGGCCGAGTACTGGATCTACCTCATCCCAGTGGCGGCCATCGGGTACCTGCTCTGGAGCCGCCGCTCGGCCTCCGCCACGGACGTGAAAGCCCTCATCGGGCAGGGCGCCCAGATCGTGGATGTGCGTTCCAGGGCGGAATTCCGTTCCGCCTCCCATCCCAAATCCATCAACATCCCCGCGGACCAGCTCGAGCAGCGGGTCAAGGAACTGGACCCCAACCGGCCCGTGCTGCTCTGCTGCGACAGCGGCAGCCGCAGTGGCTTCGCCGTCGCCATCCTCAAGCGCCAGGGCTTCAAGAATGTCCACAACCTGGGCTCCTGGCGCCGCATCCAATCTTTCTTTGCCTGATCTGGAGCCCGCCCATGGAAGCCAACGTCCGCTGGGAATCTGGTCTGACCTTCGAGGTGGATCAGGAAGGGCACCGGTACTACATTGATGTGCCAGGCGAGGCGGGAGCGCCCACGAAAGGACCCCGGCCCAAGGGCCTGCTCCTGGCTGGGCTGGGCGGCTGCACCGCCATTGATGTGGTGAGCATCCTGGAAAAGATGCGCGTGAAGCTGGATGGCCTCGAAGTGCAGGTGAGCGCCGAAGCCCGCGAGGAACATCCGAAGATCTTCACCGGCATCCATGTCCGCTACGTCTTCCGTGGCAAGGACCTGCCCATGGGCAAGTTGGAGCGCGCCGTGGAACTGTCCGAGGAGACCTACTGTGGCGTGTCCGCCATGCTGCGGCCCGCCGTTCCCATCACTTCGGAGATCGTCGTCGAGGGCTAGAGGCAAAAAAACGGCGGGCCCACCCCGGGCCCGCCTCCCCTACCCCTGGGCCTTCCGGATCCGACGAGCGGTCCGGCGCTGGGATCAAAATAGTATATTACTAAATAACGATTAAAGACTATATAAAACAATGTGATCTCCGTCACCTCGCTGCTTCTCCTGTGGTGTCAGCTCTTTGAGTGAGATACTTCGCCCCGGGCATGGGATACTGGCCGCGCATCAGGGCTCCAGAGCCACTGCAGGGCATTCATTCCGGGAGAGACCATGGGTGATCCGCTTTTCTGGCACCGACTTCAGTTCGGGTTCACGGCGACCTACCACTACCTGTTCCCGCAGCTGACCATGGGGCTCGCCCTCGTCATCGTGGTGCTGAAGGCCATGGGCCTGAGGACCGGCGAAGCCCGCTACAACGACGCGGCGCGGTTCTGGATCAAGATCTTCGGTATCAACTTCGCCGTGGGCGTGGTGACAGGGATCCCCCTGGAGTTCCAGTTCGGCACCAACTGGGCCGCCTTCTCGCGCTTCTCCGGCGGCATCATCGGCCAGACGCTGGGCATGGAGGGCATGTTCGCCTTCTTCCTGGAGAGCAGCTTCCTGGGGATGCTGATCTGGGGTGAGAAGAAACTCTCGCCGAAGGGACACTTCGGGGCGGCGCTGGCGCTGTGGGCCGGCAGCTGGCTTTCGGGCTACTTCATCATCGCCACCAACGCGTTCATGCAGCATCCCGTGGGCTACACCGTGGCTGCGGATGGCAGCCTCCAGCTGGCCAGCTTCTGGGCCTTCCTCCTCAATCCCTGGGCCCTGGGCCAGTACGCCCACAACATGATCGCCGCGGTGGTGACGGCCTCCTTCGTGGTGGCGGCCATCGGCGCCTTCTGGACCCTCAAGGGCATCCATCCCGAGCAGGCCAGGCTGAACCTGCGGACAGGCACGATCATGGGCCTGGTCTTCAGCGCCCTGGTGGCGTTCCCCACGGGGGACATCTCCGGCAAGCTCGTGGCCAAGTACCAGCCCATCAGCCTGGCGGCCATGGAAGGGCGCTTCGAGAGCGGTCCCCGCGCGAACCTCACCCTCATCGGCCAGCCCGACGTCGCCAAGCGGCGGATCGAGAACCCCATCCAGCTGCCCGCGGTGCTGAGCTTCATCGCCTACGGCAGCTTCTCCAGCAACGTGAAAGGCCTGCTGGAGTTCCCCGAGGATCAATGGCCGCAGAACATCGAGCTGCTCTACTACAGCTTCCACATCATGGCGGGCCTCGGAACCATCATGATCGCCGTGATGGGCCTCGCGGCCCTGCTGCTCTGGAAGGGCCGCCTGGACGCCAACCGGCCCATGCTCTGGGTGCTGATGCTGGCCTTCCCCTTCCCCTACATCGCCACCACCGCGGGCTGGGCCGTGGCCGAGTTCGGCCGCCAGCCCTGGCTCATCTACGGCGTGCTTCGCACCGTCCACGGGGCCTCCCCGACGGTGAACGCCGGCCGCACAGCCTTCACCACGCTCGGCTTCGCCGGGATCTTCGTGGTGCTGAGCGTCCTCTGGCTCTTCCTCATCGGCCGGGAGATCGCCCACGGCCCCGTCTCCCACTCCCCGAAGGCCTAGGAGGCTGCCATGGAAATGCTCTGGTTCTGGCTGGTTTCCGTCTTCTCGGTATCCCCTGCGGGGATACGCGAGACCTCAGAGGTTGGACATTCCTTCACCATCATGGGGGTCGGCCATGTATGAGCTCTGGTTCTGGCTCGTGGCCGTTATGGTTGCCATCTACGTCGTGATGGACGGCTTCGACTTCGGCGCGGGCATCCTGCATCTCGGGGTCGCCAAGACCAACGAGGAGCGCCGCGAGGTGCTGGGCGCCATCGGTCCCCTGTGGGACGGCAATGAAGTCTGGCTGCTGGCCGGGGGCGGCTCGATGTTCCTGGCCTTCCCGAAGGTGCTGGCCTCGGGCTTCTCCGGGTTCTACCTCGCCATGTGGCTGGTGGTCTGGTGCCTGATGCTCCGCGGCATCTCCATCGAGTTCCGGTCCCACCTGGACGATGGCCTCTGGCGCCACTTCTGGGATGGCACCTTCGCCATCCCCAGCGTGCTGCTTCCGGTGCTCTTCGGGGCGGCGCTGGGCAACGTGCTCCGCGGCGTGCCTGTCGATGGCAGCGGCTACTTCGAGATGGCCCTCTGGACGGATTTCCGGATCGGCACCCGGCCCGGGATCCTCGACTGGTACACCGTGCTGATCGGTGTATTCGCGCTCGTGACGGTCGCTGCCCACGGCGCGCTGTTCCTGGCCTGGAAAACCGAAGGCGCCGTGCATGACCGCGCCAGGGGCCTCGCCCCGAAGCTGTGGGGCGCCGTGCTGCTGCTCTGGATCGTGGCGAGCTATGCCACGTTCGTGGTGAACCCCGACATCTTCCACCACCTCCCCCAGGCGCCCCTGGGCTGGGTGGCCTCCCTGATCTTCCTCGCGGGCCTGGGCCTGGTGTTCGTCGGGCTCAAGGGCGAGCGCTTCCTGCTGGCCTTCCTGGGCTCGGGGGCCTTCATCCTCGGCATCCTCGCCGCCAGCGCAGCTTGCGTCTATCCCGTGATGCTGAAGTCCACCCTCAGTCCCCAGTTCGACCTGACGGCGCTCAATGCCAGTGTGGGCGCCCACGGTCTCCGCGCAGGCCTAGTGTGGTGGCTCATCGGCTTCCCCATCGCCATCGGCTACCTGGCCTTCCTCTTCCGTTTCAACCGGGGGAAGGTGAAGGCTGCGGCGGAGGGCGAGGGCTACTGAGGCTGGTCGGATTCTGCGAAACGGCCCGGGTCCTCCGGGCCGTTTTCATGTCGACGATGGACTCTGGCGCCACCGCCAGGCCAGCCAGGTCCAGCAGGCGGCCATGCCCAGCCACCCCAGGACCCGGAGCCCCTGGGCCAACGAGGTGTCCTGGGCCAGCAGCCCCCAGCGTCCCAGCAGGTCGGCCCAGTCGTGCTCCCCACCGCCCACCAGCGGCAACACCTGGGCCCTGGCGTCGCCGACGTAGCGGGCGATGTTCAGCAAGTTCTCGAAGCACCAGATGCCGGCAAAGGCGGCTCCCGGGGCTTCCCGGCGGAGCCAGAAGGAACCCGCGGCGAGCATCGGGACCAGCAGCTGCATCAGGGTGCCCCCGAGGATGGTGAGGGGCTCCCAGCCGAGAATCCCGAAGAGCGGATGCCCGGCTTCGTGGAACACCAGGTTCACGCCGTCCAGCAACGGGATCCATCCGGATTCCGAGGCCAGGGCCGCCCAGCCCAGCAAGACCAGGGCGACGCTCACGCCAGCCAGGGCCGGAGTTCCCACGGGCTGCCACTCGGCCTCCCAGGCTTCGACCAGCGGTTCCAGAAGGGGCATCACGGATGGGCCTGATGCCTCGCCACGATCCAGTCCACCACCTGGTCGAGGGTGAGAGCGCTGGAATCCAGGGCGACGGCGTCCTCGGCCTGCCGGAGGGGGGCCACGGCGCGGGTGCTGTCGGCCTCGTCGCGGCGGCGCTGGTCGGCGAGCACTTCTTCGAATAGCGGGGACTGGCCCTTGGCCTCCAGTTCGAGGAACCGCCGCCGGGCGCGGGCCTCGGGGCTGGCCGTGAGGAAGATCTTGCAGCAGGCGCTGGGGAAGACCACGGTGCCGATGTCGCGGCCGTCCACCACCCAATGGCCGCTGGCCCCGATGCGGCGCTGCTGCTCCACCAGCACCTCGCGCACGCGGGCATCCGCGCTCACGGGCGTGACGCGCTGGGTGACCTCCTGGTTGCGGATGGCCTCGCTGACGTCCTCGCCCGCCAGGAAGATGCGGGTATCTTCCTGGGCGAGGTCCAGGCCCGCCAACAGGCGCTCCAGGCCCGGCCGGTCCGCCAGGTCCAGGCCCGCGCGATGCACGGCCAGCGCCGCGGCGCGGTACATGGCGCCGGTGTCGAGGTACTGCCAGCCCAGATGCGCGGCGACCCGCCGGGCTGTGGTGGATTTCCCCACCCCCGACGGGCCGTCGATCGCGATCAGGGAAAGCACGGAAGCGGCCATGCCTTCATTCTGCGGGACCGCTCCCGGCCATTCCATCACTTCATGCCGAGATCCTTGAGGACCTTGGGGTCTTTCTCATCCTGGGCCAGGATCGTGTGGCAGGTGTCGCAGTCACCCTTGATGGTCTGGCCGTTGGCGGCGGTGTGGCTGCCGTCGTGGCAGCGGAAGCAGCCCACGGCCTCCTCGTGTCCGATGTTGTTGGGATGCGTGCCCCAGAGCAGCTTCATCTCGGGGAACACGTTGCGCAGGTAGATGGCCTTCACTGCTTCCGCGGCGGCGTCCACCTGGGCCCGCTTGTGCTTGAACACGTCGGGGTAGGTGGTGCGGTAGAACTCGTTGATGCCCAGGGTGATCTTGGAGGCGGCCTCCTGCTGGCTGGCGTACTCGACCTTCAGGAGTTCCACCGCCTTCTTCTTGATGTAGGGCAGCTCAGGGCTCATGCGCTTCTCGTTCAGGGCCTTGTCGACAGCGCGGTCGGGCAGCTCGAAGGCGTGGGTGGGCCGGTTGTGGCAGTCCACGCAGTCCATCTTGCGCTCGGTGGCCTTGGCGAGCTGCTCGGGCTTCAGCTTCTTGTAGTCGTCGGTGACGTACTCCATGAGCTGGCCATTGTCGTCGCGGTAGGTGACCTTGGGGATCTCCTGGCGGCGGTGGTCGGTGCTCATGTAGCTGATGCGCTCCATGACGTCGAGGTGGCGGCCGTGGATGCCCGTGGTGCCGTTCGCGGTGTGTCCGCCGATCTTCAGCAGGAGGATGCTGGTGGTGGAGGAGTTGGCTTCATCCTCGGCGTACTTGGTCCGGATGAGCAGCTTGTCGTCCGTGAACTTCTGGGGCCAATGGCACTGTTCGCAGGTCTCGCGGGCGGGACGCAGGTGCTCGACGGGGCTCGGGATCGGGCGGGAGTAAGTGCCGAAGGCCACTGCGAAGAGCTGGCGGGTGCCGGAGATCTTCGCCCGCACCAGGGCGGGGGCGCCATGGCCGATGTGGCACTGGGCGCAGCCCACGCGGGAGTGGGGGGAGTTCAGGAAGGCGGTGTATTCGGGGCTCATCACCGTGTGGCAGGTGAGGCCGCAGAAGCGGTTGGAGTCCATATACTCCACACCCTTGAGGCCAGCGGTGCCCAGAATGCCGACGTTCACGAAGGTGAGGGCGCCCACCACCAGCAGCAGGCGGCGGATGCCGGGCTGGGTGAAGTCGACCTTCTGGAGGGGCAGGGGCGCTTCGCCCGCCAGCCGGCGCTTGCGGCGCGTGCGGAGGATGCCGGCGGGGATGAACACCAGGCCCACCAGGAAGAGGGCGGGAAGGGCGAGGAACAGGAGGATGCCGAAGTAGGGATGGACGGCCCTGGGGCTGGTCAGCTCCATGAACCAGAACCAGACGAGCGTGAAGGCCGAGCTGGTGGTCAGGGCCACGCCCAGCAGGGTCATCCAGTTGTTGCCCATCTGGAAGGCGAGCCTGACGAGATCCCTGATGCGTTCTTTCAAGCTCATGTATCCACCTCCGCGACGTGGGGCAAAAGACAAATGACAACCGAGTGGGTAATGTCCTTCTCCACCCTAAATTCCCCAGAAGTCCGAGACAAGACTGTCTCGGGAGTGGTTAGGACTTATCTCCTTTGATATCAATAAGGGCCGTTCCAGGTTGTGACAGAGGTCCTGGGGAGGGGCGCCTCTGCTCAATCCGAGGCTCCGCGCAGCAGCCGGAGGAAGGTCTCGCCGTACTGCTGGAGCTTTTTCGGCCCCACGCCGCTCAAGGCCAGGAATTCCGCTTCCGTGGCGGGCTGGAACCGGGCCATCTGCTGGAGGGTGGCGTCGCTGAAGATCACGTAGGCGGGCACGCCCTTGGCATCGGCCAGCTGCTTCCGGAGGGCCTTCAGGTCGCGATAGAGCGCCTCTTCGCCGTCCACGGGTCCCTCGGGCAGGGCCGGGCGGGAGCCGCGGGGCGAGCCGCGCTTGGCTTTGCCGGGTTTCGGTGCGGCTTCCAGCGGATCCGCGCCGGAGCAGACATCGCAGGAAGCGCCGCAGGGCTCCATGCGCTCACCGAAGTGGGCCAGCAGGGCCTGGTGGCGGCAGCGGAGGGAATCAGCGAGGCGGAAGAGGTCGCGCGTCTGCCGCTGCTGGGCCTGGGCCAGACTGGCGTCGAGGCCGTCCGTGAAGCGGTCATAGCTGAGCACGTCACCCCAGCCGTAGAACATCACGCAGTCCGCGTCGGCGCCATCACGGCCCGCCCGGCCGATCTCCTGGTACCAGCCCTCCACGCTCTTGGGCATGTCGCGGTGGATGACGTAGCGGATGTTGCTCTTGTCGATGCCCATGCCGAAGGCCACCGTGGCGACGATCACGTCCACATCGTCCCGCTGGAAGGCCTCCTGGGCGGCGGAGCGGGCGGCGGCATCCATGCCCGCGTGGTAGGCCGCGGCCCGCAGGCCTTCGCCGGTCAGGAAGGCCGCCGTGGCCTCCACGGCCTTGCGGGACAGGCAGTAGATGATGCCGCTCTCGCCGCGGCGCGCCAGCACCAGGCGGAGCAGCGCTTCACGCACCGGCGGCAGCCCCTCGGCGCCCTTGCGGTAGGCGCTGACGCGCAGGTTGGACCGGAAGAAGGAGCCCTGCACTTCCACCGGGTTCCGCATCCCCAGCTGCTCCGTGATGTCGCGGCGGACTTCGGGCGTAGCAGTGGCGGTGAGGGCCAGCACGGGCACGCCCGGGAAGCGCCGCTTCAACCCCGCCAATGTCCGGTAGGCCGGTCGGAAATCGTGGCCCCAGTGGCTGATGCAGTGGGCCTCATCCACGGCGATGAGACGCAGGTCCACCTCGCGAAGTAGGTCCGCCAGGTAGAGATCGAGGCCCTCTGGCGCGGCGTAGACCAGCTCGATCTCTCCGTTCTTGAGGGCGCGGATGCGCTCACGGCGGGCCTCCGCACCGAGGCTGGAATTGAGGAAGGTGGCCTGGAGGCCCGCTTCCGTGAGCGCGTCCACCTGGTCCTTCATCAAGGCGATGAGGGGCGAGACCACCAGCGTGACGCCACCCAGCAGCCGCGCTGGAAGCTGGTAGGTGAGGGACTTTCCGGCGCCCGTGGGCATGATGCCCACCACGTCGCGGCCCGCCATGACGGCTTCGATGATGGTCCGCTGGCCCGGCCGGAAGGTGGCGTAGCCGAAGGTGGCCTTGAGGGCCGTTTCGAGGTCGGGCCGGGCCTCTTGGCTGGACGAGGCCTCCAGATCCGCGGCCAGGGACTTCAGGGCCGTGATCCCCGCCCCGTCGAAGGCCTGGGGCTCGGTCCGGTAGCGCTCCCGAAGGCGTGCCAGCCCCTCCCGGCATGCCACTCGCGCACCTTGCGCCAGCAAGGCGCGCAGCCGCTCGATCTCGTCAGGAACCTGGCCCAATCAGCAGCCGCCGTCGAGCAGGGGCCCAGCAGCGGTCCAGAACGCCTGCATCTCCTCCGGTTTCCCGAAGGTCACCCGGATGTGGTTGGGCAGGCCGTAGCCCTGCATGGGGCGCACGATCACGCCGCGCTGGATCAGCTCCTTGAACAGGTCCGCAGCGGGGATGACCGTCTCCATCAGGATGAAGTTGCCGGAGGTCCCCGAGAGCTGGCAGCGGTGCCTGGCGGCTTCCTTCACGAAGGCCGCGCGCGCTTCGGTGTTCCGCTGGCGCGAGAAGGCTTCGAAGGCCAGATCCTGCACGGCGACTTCCGCAGCGGCCTGGGCAAGGTGGTTGGTGTTGAAGGGGCTGCGCACCCGCTCCAAGAAGCTCATCAGCTCCTTCGAGCCCAGGCCGTAGCCGATGCGCAGGGCCGCCAGGGAGTGGATCTTGGAGAAGGTGTGGAGCACCAGCAGGTTCGGGCGCTCGGCCAGGTAGGCCGCGGCATCCGGGTAGCTGGCGGGATCCTCGTATTCGGCGTAGGCCTGATCCACCACGAGGACGATGTCCTCGCGCAGGTTCCGCACCAGCCGCTCCAGCGCGGCGCGCTCCAGGCGGATGCCCGTGGGGTTGTTGGGATTGCCGAGGTAGACGAGGCGCGTGTCCGCCGCCACGGAGCGGAGGATGTCGTCGGCGTCGAGCTCCGTGGCTGTGGCCCGGGATTCGATGACGCGCCCGCCGGCGGTCTGGGTGGCGATGCCGTAGATGGCGAAGCTGTGCCTGGGGATGACGGCGCTGCCGCCGTCCAGGAAGGCGGCCTTGGCCACCATCTCCAGGATCTCGCTGCTGCCGTTGCCCAGCACCACGCGATCAAGGGCCAGGCCCTTGCGCGCCGCGATGCGCTGGCGGAGGTAGTAGCCATCGCTCACGGGATAGAGGCCCAAACCCTCGAACTCCGAGCCGGCGACGACCGCGGCGACGCGGGCCTTCACAGCCTCGGTGGGGCCCCAGGGATTCTCGTTGGAGGCCAGCTTGATGATGGACGTGAGGCCCAGCTCGCGCTGGACTTCCTGGATGGGTTTGCCGGGGACGTAGAGCGGGATCTGCGCCAGATGTTCGAAGGCGGGAAGAGCGGAAAGGCTGCTGTCCATCAGGCGGGCCGCTCGGAGAGGACCTTGTCGACGATGCCGTATTCCAGGGCCTCCTCGGCGCCCATGAAGAAGTCGCGGTCCATGTCCTTCATGACCTTCTTCAGCGGCTGGCCCGTGTGCTTGGCGAAGGTGGCGGCCAGGTTCTCCTTCAGGCGCTGGATCTCCTTGAAGGTGATCTCGATCTCCGTGGCCTGGCCCTGGGCGCCGCCGGAGGGCTGGTGGATCATGATGCGCGCGTTGGGCAGGGCGAAGCGCTTGCCCTTGGTGCCGGCGGCCAGCAGGTGGGCGCCCATGGAGGCGCACTGGCCGATGCAGTAGGTGACGATGTCGTTCTTCACGAATTGCATGGTGTCGTAGATGGCCAGGCCCGCGGTGACGCTGCCGCCGGGGCTGTTGATGTAGATCTGGATGTCCTTGTCCGGGTCCTCGCTCTCAAGGAAGAGCATCTGGGCCACGATGGCGTTGGCCACATTGTCGTCGATGGCCGTGCCCAGGAAGATGATGTTGTCCTTCAGCAGGCGTGAGTAGATGTCGTAGCTGCGCTCACCGCGCGGTGTCTGCTCGATGACGATGGGGGGATAGTAGCTGCTGGGCATGGGCCCTCCGGCTGGCTCATCAGGATAGCAAGAAGGCGCCTTGCGGCGCCTTCCTTGCGGGATTCGGGCAGACCGCTACTTCTTGGCGGCCTTCTTGGGCTTTTCCTCGGGTGCCTCTTCCTTCTTGGCGGACTTCTTGGGCTTTTCCTTGGGCGCATCTTCCTTCTTGGGGGCCTTCTTCGGCTTCTCCTCGATCGCCTCTTCCTTCTTCACGGTCTTCTTCGGCTTCTCTTCCTCCGCGGGCTCGGCTTTCTTTACCGGCTTCTTGGCCGGCTTGGGCTCGTCCTCATGGTCGTGGTCACAGTCGGGTCCATGCACATGGTCCGCGGGGGCCACGGCGGCCGGTTCGCCACCTTCCTGGCCTTCCAGGTCGCCCCCCTCCAGGCCGCCCGCATCGAAGCGGTTCACGGGGATGCCTGCCTCGCGCTTGCGCTCCAGCTCGACCAGAGCCTCGAAGGCGGCCTTGTCCAGCAGGTCTTCCGTGACCTTGGCGGTGCTGAGCAGATGGGTGAAGATGCGGTCCGTGCGGAGGCGGCCCTTGATCTCGGTGGTGTTGCCGCGGCGCTCCAGCTCGGCCTTGAAGGCTTCGAAGGGCTGCTGGATCTGGTTCTCGGCCATGAAGGTCCGGATTTCGGCGTCGATGTCGGCCTCGGGCACTTCGATGGCCTCGGTGTTCCCGATGGCCTGGAGCAGGTAGCCGCTGCGGACGGCGCGCTCGGCATCGTTCAGGCGGTACTGGCGGTAGGCCTGCCAGTTCACCTTCTTGGGATCCATGCCCTGCCGGGCCACGTGCTGGGCGAACTCCTGGCAGTAGTCATCGAGCTGCAGGGCCACCATGGAGCGGGGCACCTCGAAGGGCGCGGCGTCCAGCAGGGTGTCGAGCATGGTGGCGTGGAGGCGGGCCACGGCGTCGCGCTCGGAAGCCTCTTCCAGATCCTTCGCCACCGCGGTTTTCAGGGCCTCGAGGTTCTCGAAGGCGCCCATGTCCTTGGCGAACTCGTCACCCAGCGCAGGCACTTCCTTCCGGCGGACGTCCTTGACGTGCACCTCGTAGGCCAGGGTCTTGCCGGCGAGGACCTTGTTGGTGTCATCCGCGGGGTGGGTGAGGTTGAAGGCCTTCTTCTCGTCGGCCTTCATGCCGAGAATCTGGGCGTCGAAGGGGCGGGTCCCGTCGATCTCCAGGGTCTGGTCCTGATAGGTCTGGGCCTTGAGGCCCTGGGGCTTCACGCGGATGTCGCACGTGGCGATGAGGCCCTGGGCCACCACACAGTCCTCGACGGGCAGGAGCTTTGTGGCCCGCTGGCGGAGGCCCTCCAGGTGCTCGGCCACGGTGGCCTCGTCGATGGCCCGCTTCTTCTTGGTGAGGACCATGGCCTTGTAGTCCGGCAGCGCCACCTCGGGCGCCACGTCGAACTGGGCCCGGAAGACGGCGTCGGCGCCCTCCTTGAGGTCCAGCTTCTCCAGGGAGGGGTGGGAGATGGGCAGGGCGCCCGCCTCCTGGGCGGCCTTCCAGAAATGCTTCTCCACGAGCTGCTGGGCCACATCGGACTGGATCTCCCGGGCGTAGCGCTGCATCAGGACGGGCCGGGGGGCCTTGCCGGGGCGGAAGCCGGGGATGCGGACCTTCGGCGCGATCTTCGCCACCACCTCGTTGAAGGTGGCGCTCACCTCGGCGGCGGGCACCGTCACTTCGACGGCCTTGCGGGTGGGGGACTGGTGATGCAGGGTGGCGGACATGGGTGCTCCGTGTAATGCGTGGGACGTGCGAAATGGTGCGAACGGTCGGACTCGAACCGACATGGTGTGAACCGCTGGAACCTAAATCCAGTGCGTCTACCAGTTCCGCCACGCTCGCAGGGATGCCAAATTGTCAGTCCGGTGGTGCGCCCAGAGCGACTCGAACGCCCGACCCTCAGGTTCGAAGCCTGATGCTCTATCCAGCTGAGCTATGGGCGCGCACCGAATCCCCTAGTCTACCGGGAAGACCCCGGCGCTTCGACCCCTGGGTTGGCTGGACAGAGCGCCGGATGCTGAAGGCTCTATCCAGCTTCGCCCGTGGCCTATCGGACGCGCCGTCTGGCGCGTCCTCCCGCTCGCCTCGCTCGCGGAGGCCGGAGCCGGGCGCGCACCGAATCCCCTAGTCTACCGGGAAGACCCCGGCGCTTCGAGCCCGGAAGCGTCAGGGCAGGAGACACCAGGCATCTTCGGCTCCGTGCCGCCTCATGGCAGCCAGGGCGGTGTCACCC
>Ga0255338_1000535_pt1 | contig 114395 bp, 111 predicted proteins | sample MeOH1_35cm_T4_19_FD_203715 | JGI IMG/M metagenome (GOLD analysis project Ga0255338, IMG submission 203715) | Sandy soil microbial communities from University of British Columbia, Vancouver, Canada - MeOH1_35cm_T4_195 | ecosystem: Engineered > Artificial ecosystem > Sand microcosm >... | reverse complement strand
CACCACCGAGACGTCGGAGGTGGGCACCCGGAAGGACATGCCGGTGAGCTTTTTGTTGAGCTCGGGAATCACCACGCCCACGGCCTTGGCGGCACCGGTGGACGACGGGATGATGTTTTCCAGGATGCCGCGGCCGCCGCGCCAGTCCTTGTTGCTCGGGCCGTCCACGGTCTTCTGCGTGGCAGTCGCTGCGTGCACGGTGGTCATCAGCCCGCGCTTGATGCCCCATTTGTCGTTGAGCACCTTGGCGACGGGCGCCAGGCAGTTGGTGGTGCAGCTGGCATTGGAGATGACGGCTTCGCCCTTGTAGGTCTTGTCATTCACGCCGAAGACGAACATGGGGGTGTCGTCTTTCGAGGGGGCGGAAATGATGACCTTTTTGGCGCCGGCCGCCAGGTGCTTTTCAGCCGAGGCCTTGTCGAGGAAAAGGCCGGTGGATTCGATCACGACCTGCGCGCCGACGTCGTTCCATTTCAGGTTGGCCGGGTCGCGCTCCTGCGTGAGGCGGATCTTCTTGCCGTTGACGATCAGCGTGTTGCCGTCGACCGACACCTCGCCCTTGAAGCGGCCATGCACCGAGTCGTACTGCAGCATGTACGCCAGGTACTCGGGCTCGAGCAAATCGTTGATGCCCACGATTTCAATGTCGCTGAAGCTCTGCACCGCCGAACGGAACACATTGCGCCCGATACGGCCAAAACCATTGATGCCTACCTTGATCGTCATGACTGTCTCTCCTGAAGTTAACTTACATCATCCGTTCGCCCTGAGCCCGGCTAAGGGTTTTCCGCACTGGCGCGGGGAGGCTTCGACAAGCTCGGCCCGAACGGCTATTTACACAAGCGGTTTATTTCTTCAACACCTTGCGCACGGTGTCGGCCACGTTCTCGGGCGTGAAGCCAAAGTGCTTGAACAGCACCGGCGCGGGCGCCGACTCGCCATAGGTGTCGATGCCGACGACGGCGGCGCAGCCATATTTCCACCAGCCGTCGGTCACACCCATCTCGACCGCGATGCGCGGGATGCCGGCCGGCAGCACGGACGTCTTGTACGCGGTGCTTTGCTTGTCAAACGTGGTCGTGCTGGGCATGGAGACCACGCGAACCGCGATCTTTTTGGCGGCCAGCAGTTCCTGCGCCTTCAGTGCCAGCTGCACTTCGGAGCCGGTGGCGATGATGACGGCCTGGGCTTTTTTGTTCAGCCCCACTTCGGCGGGCTCGGCCAGCACGTAAGCACCCTTGCTGATCTCGCCGAGGTCGTTCTTCGGTGCGTAGGGCAGGTTCTGGCGGCTCAGCAGCAAGGCCGTGGGCTTGTTGTGGTTTTGCAGCGCCACGGCCCAGGCCACGGCGGTTTCGGCCGTGTCACCCGGACGCCAGACGTCGAGGTTGGGAATCAGGCGCAGGCTGGCGGCATGCTCGATCGACTGGTGCGTCGGGCCGTCTTCGCCCAGGCCGATGGAGTCGTGCGTGAACACATGCACCACGCGCAGCTTCATCAGCGCGGCCATGCGGATGGCGTTGCGGCTGTAGTCGCTGAAGGTCAGGAAGGTGCCGCCGTACGGGATGAACCCGCCATGCAGCGCCACGCCGTTCATGATGGCGGCCATGCCGAACTCGCGCACGCCGTAGTTGATGTGACGGCCGCCGACCAGGCTGCCATTGGCCGCTTCGGTCTGCACCACCTCGCCGTTCTGGTCAAAGCGCAGGTTGGGCGTTGACTTGGTATTGGTGAGGTTGGAGCCGGTCAGGTCGGCCGAGCCGCCCAGCATCTCGGGCAGGCCGGCGGTGAAGGACTCCAGCGCAATCTGCGAGGCCTTGCGCGATGCCACGGTTTCGGCCCGGGTGTGCGCACCAATCACGGTGTCGACGGCCAGCTGCGAAAAGCGTTTGGGCAGTTCGCCCTTCATGCGGCGCGTGAGCTCCGCGGCCAGCTCTGGATGGGCGGCCTTGTAGGCGGTAAATTTCACGTCCCAGGCCGCCTCTGCAGCCAGGCCGGCGGCCTTGGCGTCCCAGGCGTCATAGCTTTCCTTGGGCACTTCAAACGGGACGTGCGGCCAGTTCAGCTCGTCGCGCGTGAGCTTGATTTCTTCGGCGCCCAGCGGCTCGCCATGAGCCTTGGCGGTGTTGGCACGGTTGGGGCTGCCCTTGCCGATGTGGGTTTTGCAGACGATCAGCGTGGGCTTGTCGGCGCTCTCTTTTGCCTCAAGAATCGCGGCCGACACGGCATCCGTATCGTGCCCGTCGAGGGGGCCGATCACGTTCCAGCCGTAGGCGGCGAAGCGCAGCGGCGTGTTGTCGATGAACCAGGGGGTGACCGGGCCGTCAATCGAAATGCCGTTGTCGTCGTACAGGGCAATCAGCTTGCCCAGCTTCCACGCGCCGGCGAGGGCGGCGGCTTCGTGGCTGATGCCTTCCATCAGGCAGCCGTCGCCCATGAACACATAGGTATGGTGGTCGACCACCGTATGGCCTTCGCGGTTGAACTCCCTGGCGAGCAGCTTTTCGGCCAGCGCCATGCCCACGGCATTGGTCAGGCCCTGGCCCAGCGGGCCGGTGGTGGTTTCCACGCCGGGGGTGTAGCCGTACTCGGGGTGGCCGGGGGTCTTGCTGTGCAGCTGGCGGAAGTTTTTCAGCTCACTCATCGGCAGCTTGTAGCCGGTCAGGTGCAGCAGGGCATAGATCAGCATGGAACCGTGGCCGTTGGACAGCACGAAACGGTCGCGGTCAAACCAGTGCGGGTTGTGCGGGCTGTGCTTCAGGTGCCGGCCCCACAGGGCCACCGCCATGTCGGCCATGCCCATCGGGGCGCCAGGGTGGCCGGAATTGGCCTGCTGCACGGCATCCATGGCCAGCGCACGAATGGAATTGGCCATGAGGGATGAGGTGGTGTCAGCCAGTGCAGTCATTGACGTAGGGTCCAGGGTAGGTGAGTTGGCGCCCGGGACTGACTTGGCATTACGGGAAAACCTGCCAGCGCGGGAAAACCCGTGATTTTACGGGATGCGCCCGATCGGCGGGCCGGGCGGCCAGGCGCGCGCCCCGGCCCCGGCCATGTTTCAGCCACCGGCCGGAAGTCACGGCAGCACCGATAGCTATCAATTCAATAGCTGTTGATGCCCGCATAAAGCTGGCTGCAGCCCGGCTTTCGGCTTAAAAAGGCCATAATCGCAGCCTGTATGACCACCCAAGCCCTGATTCTGGCCGCCGGTCGCGGTGAACGCATGCGCCCCCTGACCGACAGCTGCCCCAAGCCCCTGCTGACCGTGCAGGGCAAACCACTGATCGCCTGGCACCTGGACCAGCTGGCACGCGCCGGCGTGCACGATGTGGTCATCAACACGGCCTGGCTCGAGACGCAGTTTCCGGCGGCGCTGGGCGATGGCAGCGGCTTCGGCCTGCGCATTCGCTATTCACACGAGGGCGCGCGCTTTGGCGGCGCGCTGGAAACCGCCGGCGGCATTGCCACCGCCCTGCCGCTGATGCGGGATGAGCCCTTCTGGCTGCTGGCCGGCGATGTCTACGTGCCCGGTTTTGGCTTCCCGCGCGAGGATGCGCTGCGCTTTGCGCAAAGCCAGGCGCTGGCGCACATCTACCTGGTGCCCAATCCCGCGCACAACCCGCGCGGCGACTTTGGCCTCTCGGCCGACGGGCTGGCGCTGGACGAGGCCGCGGAAAAGTTCACCTACAGCACGCTGGGCCTGTATCGCCCGGCGCTCTTCAGCCACACGCCGGCCGGGCAGAAGGCCGCCCTGGCGCCGCTGCTGCGCCAGGCCATGCGGCGCGGCCTCGTCACGGCGGCGCTATATTCAGGTCCATGGACCGATGTGGGCACGCCCGAGCGCCTCACTGAACTCAACGAGCAAGTCAACGAGCCCCACCAACCCCGCCGACCAGCAACACCAACATGACCACCAGCATTTACCACAAGCGCCGCGCCACCATTGCCCGTGCCCTCAAGGCGGCCGGCGGCGGCATCGCCCTGCTGCCCACCGCCCCCGAAGTGCCGCGCAACCGCGACAGCGACTTCCCGTATCGCCACGACAGCTACTTTTATTACCTGACCGGCTTCAGCGAGCCCGACAGCTGGCTGGTGATTGAAGCCAGCGGCCAGACCACGCTGTTTTGCCGGCCCAAGGACCTGGAGCGCGAGATCTGGGACGGCATACGCCTGGGCCCCAAGGCCGCGCCGGCCAGCCTGGGAGTGGATGCGGCCTTCAGCGTGGACGCCCTGGAAGAAAAAATGCCGCAGTTGCTGACCAACCAGCCGGCCGTGTGGTTTCCCTTTGCCACGCACAAGGGCCTCGAGACGCGGGTCGACAGCTGGCTGAACAAGGTGCGTGCCCGCGTGCGCTTTGGCGCCGAGTGCCCGCAAAGCCAGCACGACCTGTGCAAGCTGCTCGATGAAATGCGGCTGATGAAAGACAGCCACGAGATTGCCATTTTGCGGCGCGCCGGCAAGATTTCGGCTGCGGCCCATGTGCGCGCCATGCAGACCTCGGCCGCCATGCTGCGCAATGGTGCACACGGCGGCTTGAAGGGCGGCCTGCCCAATGGATTGAGGGAGTACCACCTCGAAGCCGAGTTGCTGCACGAGTTCCGCCGCCAGGGCTCGCAGTTCCCGGCCTACGGCAGCATCGTCGCGGCCGGCGCCAATGCCTGCATCCTGCACTACCGCGCCGGCGATACCGAGCTCAAACCCGGCCAGTTGTGCCTGATTGATGCCGGTTGCGAACTTGATGGTTACGCCAGCGACATCACGCGCACCTTCCCGGCCGACGGCCAATTCACCCCGGCCCAGCGCACGCTGTACGACATCGTGCAGGCCGCCCAGGAGGCAGCGGTGCAGGTCACCAAACCGGGCAAGCGCTTTCTGGACCCGCACGAGGCCGCCACACGCGTGCTGGTCGAAGGCATGCTGGACACCGGCCTGCTGCCCAAAGCCAAGCACGGCAAGGTCGACGACGTGCTCGAGTCGGGCGCCTACCGCCAGTTCTACATGCACCGCACCGGCCACTGGATGGGCATGGACGTGCACGACTGCGGCGATTACACCGAGCCCGGCAGCAAACCCCGCGAAGAAAAAGACGCGCTGGGCCAGACCGTGATGCGCAAGCCCTCACGCATCCTCAAGCCCGGCATGGTGCTGACGATCGAGCCCGGCATTTACGTGCGCCCGGCCAAAAACGTGCCCAAGGAGTTCTGGAACATCGGCATCCGCATTGAAGACGATGCACTGGTCACCGCCAAGGGCTGTGAGCTGATGACGCGCGGCGTGCCGGTCAAGGCCGACGAGATTGAGGCCTTGATGCGCGGGTGAAGGCCGGCCACGGCCAACAACGCACTTGCCCATGAACCCCTGGGTTGTTTATTGTGACGGCAGCGCCGTGCCCAACCCAGGCCGTATCGGCCTTGGCGCAGTGTTTACCGAGCCTGATGGCACGCGCCACACGCTTTCGCAAGCGGCACCCGAGAGCGGCTGCAACAATGAAGCGGAGCTGAGGGCGCTGCTGGCAACACTTCAGGAACTGAAACTACGGGGTGCGCGCACGCTTCTGATCCACTGCGACAACAGTGTCATTGTCGAACAGGTCGGCAGCGGCACAGCAAAGCCGATAGTCCGGCTGGCCTCCTTGTTTGATGAAGCGCGAGCACTGCTCAATTCGTTCGCCCAGGCCAACCTGGTGTGGATACCGCGCCATCGCAACAGTGAAGCTGATGCGCTCGCTCGTGCTGCATTGGGAATTGCTCAAAAGCGCGTTGTCAAAATATCCAGGAAGCGGCGTTAGTTGCAGACGCGCTGAGGCACCGGCCGGCCGATCTCGACCATCCAGGGCAGGTCCTGACCCAGCACCTCGCGGTACAAGAACAGCAAAGCACTGAGCGCCAGGTTGGGCGTTGACACCGACGCCCTGCGCTCGTTGGCGAGCATCGTCAGGAACTGCGTCACCTCAGCACCGCCCATGCCAGCGAAGGAAAAGCGCACCCGGTAGAGGCAAGCCTGCTCAGTTTTCAGACTATAGTGTTTGCACCGTAGCACCTCACTCACCTGCTCCAGCAGGCGCCTGGATTGGGTGTCCAGCGGGTTTAAGGCAAGAGCAGCGACGTCACGGAAGAACAATGTCGTTGGTGGTTCAGGCATTTACGTTAAAGGAGGCGAAGCATGCTTAGCACCAGGTCTGTTCTGTTGAGTCCAATAATTGCCGCGGTTCTTGCCGGTTGCGCACCTTCCGGACCGATGGTCACCCGTCAGGACCCTGCCGTCGAAGCCGGTCGAGGCCTGGTTGGGGCCTGGATCGTGACAGCGAGCCGTACACGCGGCGTAGGGAAGAACCTTCTTACCTTTTCGTCGGATGGCACATTCTTTCGGAGCGGGGACACCCACCCCGTATACAGTGGCGGTCATGGTGCCTGGAAGCGCGTCGGCGACAAGGAGTTTGATGCCACCTATATTGCTTTTAATTTCGATCAAGACGGAAAGTGGATCGGAAGCAACAAGGTCCGGATACATATTGTCCAAGGCCCTGGAGACAACGAGTTCACGGCCGCAACAAAATCCAGCAGACGCGACCTGCAGGACAACGAGATTAGCGCGACCGAAGGCCGTCTTACGGGAAAACGTATCGAGGTGGACCCGTTCTGACATTGCGCTTTACAGCGTCACGCGCGATGGGAAGCTCGGGAACGGTGAAGGCGCTCCCGATTTGCCCTGTTCAGCGCGAATGCGGACTCAAAACACAACCTCGTTAGCTTGCTCATGAAACGTCTCCTCCCTACCGAAGACCGAAGACGGACGGTTAACCCCCCCGCGCGCTGTCGTGTGCCAATCTCGCGGCGACTGTCTTCGCCGGTCTCGAGCGGGGTGGCACGCTCCTTCGTTCTCGTCGCTGACGGGAAGAGAACGTGTTGACAGGCCGCCTTCACCAGGCCTTCTTCCTCCTGGCCTCATGGACGCTCGCCGCCTCGGCCCATGCGAGCTACGCCCAGATGCGATTGGACGGGCTGGGGCTTTTGCTCGCCTTCGCGCTGACCGTCGCCTATGGTGTGATCGTGGACCTGGCATTGTTCGTCAGGATCTTTCGTTACCGCGCGGCCCTCGTCATTGGGTCCATCGTCGCCCTGGCCGTAGTTTTTCTTCTCCTGGGCCAGGCTGCTTCCCCCAGCGAACGGGCGGGGTTCTTCAAAGGGCCCCCCGGTGGGGCAGAGCTGGTTTTGCTCGTGGTGACCAGCGCGGTATTCCTGCCCTTCATCGTCATTGCTCCGTTCGCGCAGTACCTGGCCATGCGCCACGGCCGGCGCTGGCCGGGTTGGATCACCGCATGGATGGCCTTGCAGCTGGCGCTGCTGCCTGGTTTCCTCGTTCTCGCGGGTACGGACCGGTACTTTTGGCAGCAGGAGTACGCAGCAGGGCAGGCCGAGGGCCGTGAGGCCAGAGCCGGCGGACTTGGTGGGATATTGGAGCGCACGGAACAAAGACATGAACGCATCTGGGGCACCGGATGGACCTACCCCTGGCAGCAGAAGCCTCCGGCCGTTATTTTTGCGAGGCCTTCCGGGTGGATCTACGGCCTGGCAAAGAGCATGGACGCTTCCGCGCTGATGGCGGCTAACGAACCCCTCAGCGCGCCGGACCTCGCGGCGCTGCGCACACTGACGGCCCAACACTATTACGCCCCTCCGAATACCCGGGCAAAGCTGCTCTGGGACGCGCTGGAACCCGGCGCCTTTTCCAGGCTGCTGGCCCCCCACGGGGTGGACGACGTGGGTGCGGTGGATGAGCAGGTGATCCCGGTGCTGCTGGACCGGCTGGAAAAGTACGGTGAGGTGCGTCTGTGTCCCGGTGGTCGGATGATGGACGCCGACCGCACCGTGCTGAATGCGCTGGTCCTGGCCAAGGGGCGCGTCTGGAGCGTGGCGAAGCACGCCTATGAAATGCGCCCGCAATGGGACAGTTATCAGGGGCGGGTCGAGCGGCTTTGCCGCGGACCGCAATAGCAGGCACAGGCGCAGGCCCCGCCTGCGACGGGGCCTTGCACCGGGACTCCGCTATCCCGCCGCGACGATCACATGCGCCTGAATTTTACCGACCACCGGGCCTTCGCCATGGCGGCTGGCGATCGCCTCCGTCGCGCGGTCCGTCGCGAGCTGAAGCAAGCTGGCATCGCGTGCCTCGATTTCGTTGCGCAGCGGCGTTCCCTGGCAATAGGCGGTGGCGGCGTCGCGTGCCGAAGACGCGCGACTCACCTTCTCACGCGTCTCGATCTCAATGTCGGCGAACCCTGCGCGTCTCAATTCCTCGCGGATCAGTGCGATATCGTGATAGCCGTGCGGCGTGCGGGCGAGGAATCGCGGCGGGTCGTGCGGAAACACCGCAGCGACGGCGTTGGTAACGTCGTCGGCAAAGGCGTTCTCTTCGATGCGGTCCCAGACATTGAAGACAAAGCGCCCGCCTGGCCTCAGCACGCGACGCGCCTCGGCGTAGCCGGCGACCCGATTGGGGAAAAACATCGCGCCGAACTGGCAGCACACGACGTCGAACGAGGCGTCTTCGAACGGCAGGTCGAGCGCGTCGGCCTGCCGCCATTCGATGCGGCTATCGACCCCCTGCCGGGTGGCGGCATAGTCGAGCATGGGCTGGTTGAGGTCGGTCACCACGTAGCGCGCGTCGGCGCTGAGTTTTGGCGCAAGCGCCCGCGTGACCACGCCGCTGCCGGCCGCCGTTTCAAGCACCGAACCGGGCAGGGAGGCAGCCACAAGCTCCGCCAGGTCGGCGGCATAGGCCCCGAAGATCAGGGGGACCATCAGCGTGTCGTAGAACTTCGGGATCGAGCCCGCAAACACTTTGTCGCTCTCAGCCATGAGACCCCCTTTGAAAGCTCGAAATGGCGCCCGCGCCCCCCTATTGCAGAGCGGGCCAGACCTCTCCAACGAGTCCGCCGCCTGGTTGTGCCTTGGCGACGATGCACTATTGTGGCCACGCATGCCAGCGTCGTCAACGGCGTCCTGCGGTCTTCTCCATCATGCCTGTCGACTGCTTTGCCGGACATGCCTGCCTGCGTACGGCGCTTCAGTCGCGTTCAGCCCATGGAGTCAGGGCGAATGGCTGCCTGACTGGCGTCGAACGAATGCTTGCGCGGCAGCGCTGTCGCGGTGATGCGGCGAACAGCTCCACAATTCATGCGATTGGGCTGCCAGACAGCGGGTACTCGCCACCGACTCCTTGCGCTGCAATGCAAGTGCTCGGCACACTCCATAGCCGACTTTGGATTTGCCGGTCAGTTGTTGGCGGCGGTGACCGACTCCAGTAGACTGGTTGCTGCTGCTCAACTTTGGCAGTCCAGTGACCGCTGACGTCGATACCGGACATTGACCAATTCATAGGCCAAATGTCCGCTGTACCTCCCAAAGCAACTTTTCCACGAATCGCGAAGCACCGCATGGCCCAACGACGGCTCTCACACGCTGCGAACTGACGCTCCCGACCCAAAGCAGACAGGTCCATGCTAAACCGGCTGCCCACACGAGCTGCGGAACACCGCTTCGCTGTCATTCGCATTTCGCGTGCAGTGGATCAAAGGCGAAGTGACCAGAGTGCCGCGCAGGCGGCTGCGACTAGCAGGCCGGTTGTTGCCGTGGCAAGCCATTTGGCCGTGGATTTCGGCTGAAGCGTGAGTGTCTTGCGCCGCGCGATAGCAAGAGTCATCTGGCCAGCCGAGAAGACAGCGATTAGGACGCCGGCAGCGAACACGCCTGGGTCATGGTCGCGGAACCCGCCGCGGAGGAGAAGCAGCCCGACCAGCATGAGCGAGAAAGCGGTTCTGCTCCATGACAACGCAGTCCTCTCGGGTTGGAGCCCCGGATCGCGCACCTTGTTCACCGCTATAGTGTGATGACGGCCGTGGACGCGATGCCAAGTACGACGAGCGACACTGCGAGAATCGGAACAAGTGCAGAGTGCGGAAGCGAACGCGAATGACGCATGGCAATTTCATTGCTGCGCCAGCGCATGTAGGCACCGACACCCAGTGCGCCGGCAAGCACCATCAGGCTGCCGCTGAACGCTTTCGTGACCCATGGGGACCCAATGTCCAGCCCGACCTGGTGAACCACGACGCCGCCAGCGAGAATCGCCAATGCCGTGCGAATCCAAGCCAGGAACGTCCTCTCATTCGCCAGCGAAAACCTGTAGTCCGGATCGACTCCTTGCTCCTGCCAGCACATAAGACGGTGCGGCCTTAGCCTAGAAGCGTGATGGTCTTGGCGAGAGGGTCGAGGCGGACCATATCACCTGTGCGGATGAGCGAAAGCAGGTCCTGGTCCCAGCCTTCCATGATTGGTATGCGGGCCAGCACCGCGCCCTGAACCATGACCGGGTTGAGCTTGCCGAAGACGAGCGCCTTCGGAGCGATGCCCTTGTTCAGCAAGTCGAAGAACGCCCAGCCACCGGCCACGCCGCCTTTGCTCGTTGGGATGATGAGCACACGGTCCCGGACGGATTCGCCCTCTGCGCTGTGCCCGACCCGCGAGATCACGCCGGTCCAGCGATCGAGGTCATAGCGCGGGCTGAAGCCTTCGCGCATGACGAGTGCGCGGGCCTCCGTCGGCTCTCCCCACGCACGCTTCACATGGATCGTCGTCATACCAGCCTCCCGGTGCATGCAATTTCCACGCAGTCGCGGGTGCGACGCAGGACAGTGTTGAATCGATGGGCCGTGATCGTGTTGACGAGCTTTCCGGAATTGGAAATCAGGTTCGTCCACCCGTTCTCTTCACGGATCTTCGACAGGCGCTGCAGGATGTAGAAGCACACCCCTTGCAGGATCGTAACGCCGGCCTTCTCGAGGGTATCGACGTAGCCGAGCCGCTTTGCATCGCTGTAGACCATGTGGTTGGTCGTCACCACCGCCGCCATGCCTGCTGCCACCTCGCGGCCCTGGAACAGTTCGGACAAGTCCTGCATCTCGAACAACGAAAGCTGGGGCCCGGAGAAGACGACGATGTTGGCGCCGCCGTCCCGATACCGGTAGGAGTCATAAACAGCCTGGATGTCCGCATCGGTAACCGTGATCGTTTCCTGCGGCTGCTTGCCACGGAAGGCAGCGTCCCGCGTCGATGCTTCAGGCGTTACGCCGACCATGTGGAACATGGCCATTGATCCATAGCTTGCCAGCGACGCACCGAGGTGCTTCAGCTCATCGGACGATGGCATCCGGCCGAAACCATCCAAGACTGGCACGGCAAGGTAGTCCTGGTGGGGGTGACCAACGACCTTGCCCAATGCACCCCAGTCGGCGAGGTCGTCCATGCGGGCGCGCAGGTCGACCAGCAGCGATCCGGCACGAACATCGTCTAGGTGAAATCCATACTCCGGCGTGCGCCCAGTGAGCGCCGCGGCGAAGCTGGCCTTGCCCGCTTCGAAGTTCGTGCGCGCGCCCAGCACCGAGTTTGCGTAGATGACCGTCCCGGTGTCTCCCCAGGCCACATGTTCACCCATTTTCGGCTGGTACACCTGCTGGTAGGGAATGCAGGAATCCGTGGTGGCGATCCGCATGGTCTTGTAGCGAGCGAGAATCTCCTGCTCCTTGGCGCCTTCGCCCTCGTCCTGCCGAAGTCGCGGGTCGTCATGGAAGTGCATGCACTGCGCGTTGCTGGACGTGGGGACGGAACATTTCGCATGTTTGTCGCCCATGCTCCGCAAGTGCTCCAAGCCGCCGTCGCCCATCACTTCGATGTCTCCCATGACATGCGCATGGGTGATCGGGACAAAGCGCTTGGCGTCGAAGAAGCTTCCGACTTCGATCTGGAACTGGATGGCCTCCTGCACGGCGGGCCCCCTGTCTCCACGAAGCATCGCCTGCTCTTCCGGCGTGAGCTGCATGGTGCCCGCCTTGTCGGCGAGCTTTTCGATGGTGCTGTTCATTTCGTCCTTCCAATCGTTAATCGGCCTTGGCGCCGGAGTCCTTGACCAACTTGGCATACTTCTGCCGCTCGGTGGACACGAACTCCGCGAATGCCTTGGGGTTCATGAATGCCGGGGCCGCCCCTTGCGCCTGCAGTTGTTCCGCGAACGCCTTGTCGGCCGCGATCTCGCCGATGCTGCGCGCCAGCAGTTCCACGATCGGAGCGGGAGTGCCGGCAGGCACGAAAACGCCTTGCCAGTTCTCGATGTTGAAGCCGCCAAAGCCCTGTTCGGCGACCGTGGGTACCTGCGGAAGGAGCGAGGAACGCTGACTCGTGCTCACGCCGAGCACGCGCAGCTTGCCGGCCTGGATGTGCGAGAGCGCGGGCGGCAGGCCGGAGAAGAACAGGTCGACCTGACCGCCGAGCAGGTCGGTCATGGCGGGAGCGCCGCCCTTGTACGGCACATGGGTCATCTTGGTGCCGGACATCAGCCTGAACAGCTCGCCCGCGAGGTGTTGCGGGCCACCCGTCCCCGATGACGCAAAGTTGACGCCATTGGGTCTTGACTTGATGTGGCGGACGAGTCCTTGGACGGAGTCGGCGGCCGATTTGCTGTTCACAACCAGGACCAGCGGAGCCGAAGCCACCTTCGCGACCGGCACGAGATCCTTGGCGGGTTCGTAGCTCATCTTCGTGTAGAGAAACTCATTGATGGTGACTTCCGCAGGGGATGCGATGAGCACCGTATAGCCATCCGGCATGGACTTCGCGACGAAGTCGGCACCGATGTTGCCGCCCGCGCCTGTCTTGTTTTCGACGATGACAGGCTGCTTGAGAGCCTGCCCCATGCGCAATCCCACTGCGCGGGCGACCACATCCGTGGCACCGCCCGCCGGGAAAGGGACGATGAGGCGAATGGGTTTCTCGGGAAAGGCGGCAAAAGAGGAAGGCGCCATGGCGGCCAGACTGGCGGCTGCAAGGGCTACTACGATGGTGCGTCTGCTGTACATAGGGTGTCTCCAATGGGAACGGGATAGACGCACTGTGCCTCATTTAGTATTTCTTGGATAATCACAAACTCATCATAAGTGCATCGATTTTGTTATCACCTGGAAGTGGCCCATGGCGCAAGCAGCACATCGTGAACCGGTTCGAGCAGTCATCAGGTCACGCCTGAGGCTCAAGCACTTCGAGGTGTTCCGACAAGTCTGCGAACTTCACACGATCCGCAAGGCCGCCGCGGCATCGAACATGACTCAGCCTGCCGCCACGAAGCTCATTCGCGAACTGGAGGACATGTTCCAGGTGGTGCTGTTCCAGCGCAACCGGCGCGGGATGCAGTTGACTCAGCACGGCGAAATCCTGCGGCGGCACATCGGCATCGTGATGGCGGACATCGGCAACATCGCCGAAGACATGGATCAGTTCACGCATGGAGGAGGCGGGATGATCCGGCTGGGCATCATTCCTTCGTTGTCGTCGGTGCTTTTAGCGCGATGCATCAACGGGCTGCTGGAGGCGCATCCGCGTGCCCGCTTTTCTGTCCAGGAAGGAACCACCGATACACTCATGCACGAGCTGGTCCGAAACAACCTGGACATCATCTTCGGGCGTGTTCTGCACGCCGATCATCCGCAGAGCCTGCGCGTCACGAAGGTCTACACGGAAGACTTCGACATCGTCTGTGCAAGGGAGAATCCGCTGGCGAGGCAGGCGGACGTAAAGTGGAAAGATCTCGCCAACGCGCAGTGGGTTCTTCCGGGGATCGGCAGTCCGTTGCGCGAGATTGCCGAGGGCATGTTCACCGCAAGGGGCAACCTGCGCCCCGTGGTCGCTGTTGCTTCCAGCAGCTTTCACCAGATGCGGTACGTGATCGGCTTGGGCCCGCTTCTTGGAGTCCTCCCTCACTCGATCGCGCAAACCGGACAGCGCGACGGCGACCTGGCCATCTTGCGGCCGAAGCAGGCAGCGAAAGTCGCACCCATCAGCCTGATTGCTCGCAGCGACATCGAGCAACCCTCCATTGTCGCGGCCTTCGAAACGATCGCGATCCGCACGGCCAGGGAACTCCTGCTCGACTGAGATGGGCCAGGCGGCACGTCTGACGTCCGCTTGTGGCCGGTACCGAGTGTTCCTCGAAGTTGACGCAAGCTGACCTTGCCCGGATGGGATACGCATCGAGTGTCAGCTGCTTGGCACGGCCTCGTAATCGCACTGTCGGCCAGGAGCGGACAGTGGCGCGAGGCCAAAGCAGACACTCAACATTCGACATGAGCGGCGGCACAAAGCGGGCGAGGCCGAATTTTGGACGTCCGCTCCAGCAACGGGTTCGAGCGCTCAAGGCTTGATCCCGACGAACAAGCAAGCGGGGCCACTTCTCTGATAGGCGGAACGATGCCCCCCAGCCGATTGTTCTGTGCAGGAAGGACGGTGTAAATACCAAATTGTGGGTATGCCGAAATGCTGCCATCTGTTGGACGGCCAAGCCCCGCGGCGGGTACCAGATTCGGCTCCCCGGCATGCCGCGGGCACGAGGCATGCGTAATCGTTACCGCTGATGAGAATCGCTGCCGACGCCCAACTGAGCGGCGAAGCCGCGGAGAGGACCCGCAAGCGCAGCTTGCGGGCGGTCCGTGTTGACCGAGAGGTTGGGCGTCATTTCCCCGTTCTCTTGAATAGGCGAAGCGCAAGGCTTCCGAGCAATGTACCGAGCGACGACGCGGCTAGAGCAAACACGGCCAATACAACGACAGCGACAGGCCAAAGATTTTGCGATGTTGGATCTCTGAGCATCTCCAACGCCGTAGAGACAAATGCACCTGCCGGAACTGCCGCTCCAACAGTGAGAATCGTAGCCATTGGGGGAGTTCTTGCGTGAGCGCGCGAGAGGGCCGCTGCCGCAACAGCGGCAACAGCGGCAACAGCGGCAACAGCGGCAACAGCGGCAACAAGCATTACTTTCGTTCCTGTCGGGAATGCCCATCGTGTTTCCAACATGTTCCATCGCATGCCAAGGAAGGCCGCAATGGCGGCAACTAGGAAGGCGATGCCCAGCGAATATGCACTTCGACGTGGGTTACTCATGGTGGCCAAGAGGAAGAATGACAACCAAGGACATAGGAGCGCGCATGGTCTGTGACGCCCAACGCTGCCAGTGAGCGGCGGCGAGCGAGCGAATGCGAGACGCCGTCCGCTCGACTGGCGTGTTGGGCGGTCAACCAACCTCTTAAAGGCTTTAATCGGCGACCAGCTGTTTGGTCGCTCATTGCGCAGGGGCCCTCTTCGAAGTCACTTCGACGCTTGCGGCTCCGGCGGGCTCGCCTCCCGGAGGACAAACTTCTCCATCGAGACGGTGTAACCGCCCGTCGCGGCATCGTGACGCACGCACGAGATCGTCGGATAGAAGCCACGCTGAGCCACCGCCCGCGGCGCCTTGATGGGCACGCAGGTGTTCGGCTTGCTGAGCAGATGCGTCCGCGTCACCATCTCCTCCCAGAAGATCACGTGACCGTCGAAGACGCCGTAGATGAAGCTCCGAGTGAACGGCTGCTTGCTAAACTCGGGGCCGGTCAGGTCGATCAGGTGATTGCCCATCGCCGGGACCACCGCGTCGACGTCCTTGAAGTCAGGATGAATGTAGTTGGCCGGCACCGCCTTCTTGCCCATCTGGAACTGGTCGCAGCGCACGAACTCGGGCCCACACGGACCAGGCTCGATGGAAAAGATCTTCGCGATGTGCGCCATCTGGAAGTGCACGTCGAAGTGCGGGACGTCGTAGATACCGGGCGGAATGTGGCCGGCCGGATTCCAGTTCAAGAGCACCCACTTGAACGGGAAGTCGGCGCGACGGACGACGGTGTCCGGCAGCGGGATCACGTGCTCGTAAGTGTGCTGGCACTTGGTCTCCGTGGAGAGCTTGCCCTCCTTGTCGCGATTGAAGCACCGATGGTTGTCGGAGCCGCTCGGAAGCCCTTCGAGCGCCGCCGCCGACCAGTGGACGCCGATGGCGGCGGGATTACCCTGGTCGTCGAACTCGGCGTAGCTCGAGACCGTGCCGTTGCCGAGCGGCAGCTGCCAGCCCTGTGTGCGTGCTGCCATCCGGGACGCGCAGCCGGAGAACACGAGCACAATAACCGCGATGAGAGGAAGCACCCGAGACATCATGGCGTGGTTCTCCTGTCTTTCGTGTGGCGGGATTGCATCCTGGTCAATTCAGCCGGCCGGCTTATGATGATGGCTCTCACGCCGTGCTCATAGTAGCGCCGCTCACTGGTCTGCGCAACGTAAATCTGGCGCCTGCGGTCTAAATTGGCGGGAAGAAAGTGCGTAAGGCCGCACGTCACAAGGCTTTGCAGTCAGTGTTCTGGATGCAAAAACAGTACTAAAAGTGACCATGAAACCCGCCGCCCGGTCGTGTTGCACCGCACGGCTACCGTATCCGTTTCGCTGGTGCATTTGTCACAAACACTATAGCCGATGTGCCACAGAAGCCTATGTGAAGTAAGGCCGGGTGTTCACCGGATGGCGCTTCTTGCAGCACCCGTACAACATGCTCATCGAGATCAGGATCGATGCCTAATGACAGCGATTGACGAGACCCATCTTGCGTGGTGACCCACAGACCGCTTTGCGGAGAATGTCCGAAAGGCGGCTGTGGGTCGGTAGTGCCAGTTCCATGCCTCGGTCAGCAGACGTTCGGGCAACCTCAAGGGTCCTGCGCACGGGCAACGTCGGCAGTACCCCTGAAACCGGTCATCGAGCCAGGGAGGTCGCTGGCATATGGATGACTGCAACGCGGCAGAGACCGTGAGTTGGGAGCGTGGATCTCACCGACCGGATCCGTTTAGGTTTGTTCGACACCTGCCCGCGTGCCACCTCCACGACACGATGCGCCTGGACGAAGGGCAGGTGTTGAACAAACCTCGAGGGAGGAAACCGCGGCGAACGTGAGGGTGCCGGTTCTCGCTATGGCGATTGCACGCGCGCGGTGGTGTGCCGATGGTGCATTTGATTGGGGCGCTGACCCGCGGCGAAGGGGCGGACGCAGGCCATGGTGCGCAAAGTCGCCTTCGACAAGATCGTGCACAGGCGTGGATGTGAGGGTGCAACGCGCCGAACACGAGCTGACCGTGCCGCCGCGTGAAGCGTCGACGAACTTGAGTTGCGCTGACTGCAAGGAACGTTCATGGCATGTGCCGAAGTGGTGGCGCGCGGATCGTCTCGCCGCGCGTGAAGGTCAGCACGATGGTCATCGCGTGGCCGCAGTGCGGGCAGACGAAGGTCGGTCGCGCTGTGTCCTGCGATTCGTCGCTGGGTTGCGGATCCTGTCGTGGCACATGCAGTAATTGACGTGCGAGCGCCAGGCAGGCGGTTCGGTTGCAGTTGGCCAGCAGCCCGTAATGGCGGATGCGGTGGAAGCCACCGGGTAGCACGTGCAACAGAAAGCGGCGCATGAACTCGCCAGCATCGAGCGTCATGGCCTTGTAGCGGGTGCGACCCTTGGCGCGGTAGTCCTTCCATCGGAAGGTCACGCCGCGCTCATCAAGCGCGATGAGGCGGCTGTTGGAGATGGCCACACGGTGCGTGTAGCGCGACAGGTACGCCAGCACCGCCTCGGGTCCGGCGAACGGGCGCTTGGCGTAGACCACCCACTCGCATTGGCGCAGCGGTGCCAGCCAGCGGGCGAACGCCTCGGCGTCGGCCAGCGGCTCGTGCTCACCGAAGAATTGCAGCCGGGCATCGCGATGCGCCTGTTGCAGCGCTTCGAGGAAGCGCCGACGGAACAACCGGGACAGCACACGCACCGGCAGGAAGAACCCCCGCCGGCAGGCGATCCAGTGTTCGCCTTCGCTCGCCAGGCCGCCACCTGGGACGATGCCGTGCACGTGCGGGTGGTGCGTCAGCGCCGAACCCCAGGTGTGCAGCACCAGCGTTACGCCCAGGCGCGCGCCAAGGTGCTTCGGATCGCCGCCGATGGTCAAAAGGGTCTCTGCGGCGATGTCGAACAGCAAGCCGTAGACGACTGCCTTGTTGCAGTACGCGATGTCGGCGATAGGCGCCGGCAACGTGAAGACAACGTGGTAATACTCCACTGGCAACAGATCGGCGGTGCGCGCTTGAAGCCAACGCTGGGCCGCGCTGGCCTGGCACTTCGGGCAGTGCCGGTTGCGGCAGGAGTTGTAGGCGATCTGGTCGGTGCCGCACCCGTCGCAGCGCAAGACATGCCCACCCAATGCCGCGCTGCGGCACTGCTCGATGGCCGACATGACCTTGAGCTGGGCCAGGCTCAGGTGGCCACGCTGAGCCTGACGCCAGGCGGGTCCATGGAGGCGGAAGATGTCGGCGACTTCCAGGGCTGCGTGGCCCACGACCGCAGGCTTACGACGACGGCAGCGTCTCCAGTGGGCTGATCACCGCGCGCAGCACCTCGGTGGCCACGTGGGTGTACAGCGCGGTGGTCTCCAGCCGCTTGTGGCCCAGCAGCACCTGGATCACCCGGATATCGACCTTCTGCTCCAGCAGGTGCGTTGCGAAGCTGTGGCGCAGCGTGTGCATTGATACGCGCTTGTCGATGTGGGCGGCGTCGGCGGCCAGGTGGATCGCGCGATTGAGTTGCCGGGTGGACATCGAGTCCATGGGGTTGAGCCCCGGAAACAGCCAGCCATTGGGCAGGATCTTTCCTTGCGCGTGGCCCACCCGCCACCATGCCCGCAGCCGCTCGAGCAGCACGGGCGAGAGCAAGGCATAGCGGTCCTTGCGACCCTTTCCTTGCTCCACGCGCAGCGTCATGCGCTCACTGTCGATATCGGTGACCTTCAGCGCGCAAACTTCGCTGGCACGCAGTCCGGCCCCATAGGCCACGGACAACGCCGCCTGGTACTTGGGGTTCGGTGCGGCGGCGATCAGACGAGCGACCTCGCCGCAGCTCAGCACCACCGGCAGCGGGCGCGGTTGGTGCACTGGCTGCACCTTGACCATCAGCTCGGCGTGGCCCAGCGTCACATCGAAGAAGAACTTCAGGCCACTGAGCGTGGAGTTGATGGTCGGCGGGGACGTGCCAGTGTCGACCATGTGCAGCTGGAAGGCCCGAAGGTCCTCGGCGGTGGCGGTGTTCGGCGATCGCTTGAGAAAGGCGGCGAGCCTGCGTACAGCGCGGATGTAGTGGATCTGTGTCTTGCCGTTGAACTTGCGCATGCGCATGTCGTCGATCATGCGCTGCCGCAACGGGGAGACGGAAGGCGTCAAAGAGCTCATGGTTCAACTCCAGTCGAAGAGCGAGGCGGATTGCCTCACCCGTCAACTTGGCAGAACCAGCGGCGGAACGAATAACCACGATGTCGTCGAAGCGATTACCGCGCGAGCGGTTTAGTCCTTCGCTGCGAAGTGGTCCTTCACTTGTTTCCGGTGACTGAGCGGCCACTCGTTCAACCAATGCCTCCGCTTCGGCCTTCACTGCGCCGGACAGGCCTTTGCCCCGCGATGAGAAAACGCGCGCGGCCTACAGATTGCCGCCTCGTTGATCGACAGGGCCACGCACACCCGTTGAGCGGGGCCACAGGCAATGGCTGCCGCGTTGCACGCGGCCCATCAACTCCTTGTCCGATCAGGACGAATCGTGCGAATGGATCGCAAACGATCAAGGCAGCCGTCCTGTGGCCGCTCAGGCCAGCGTGTAGGCCGTCTTCACCGTCGTGAAGAACTCCTGCGCATAAGGGCCCTGCTCGCGCGGCCAGCAGCTGGAGCCCTTGCGGCCGCCGAAGGGCCGGTGGTAGCCGACCCCGGCGGTGGGCGGGTTGACCATCACCATGCCGGCCCGGCTGTGGCGCTTGAAGTGCGTGGCGTATTTCAGGCTGGTGGCGGCAATGCCGGCGGACAGGCCAAACGGCGTGTCGTTGGCTGTTGCCAGCGCCTCCACATAGTCCCCGACCTGGATGACGCTGGCCACCGGTCCGAAGATTTCTTCGCGTGTTAACCGCGGCCGATAAAAGGCATGTTGGTCGCCATCACGGTCAGGAAGGGCACGTTGGCATCGAGCGGCAGGCTGGCCATGTAGGCGACGGCGCTGCCGACATGCCGGGCGTCCATGGTGGGCTCCACGGCGAGTGTTCCGTCGGCCTGCAGCACGCCGGTTTTCATGCGCTCGGTCCGGTCGGTGGCCGCGTTGCCCACGTCGATCTGTCCGCAGGCGATGTTGAAGGCGCGGCCTTCGAGCGAGGCGGCCTTGGTCAGCCCGGTGACCGCGTGCTTGGCGGCGGCATAGGCTGCGGCGTGCGGGCGCGGGCTGGTGGCGGCGATCGAGCCGTTGTTGATGATGCGGCCGCCACCGGGGGTCTGCGCCTTCATGATGCGAAAGGCCTCCTGCGTGCAGAGAAACACGCCGCTCAGGTTGATGGCTATGGCCTTGCTCCAGTCCTCGTAGCTCAGCGCTTCGAGCGGCACTGCCGGCGACGAAATGCCGGCGTTGTTGACCAGCAGGTCCAGCCGGCCAAAGACCTCGAGCGCACGGGCGAACAGCGCCTTGACCGAGGCCGGGTCGCTGACGTCGGCTGTCACCACCAGCGACCTGGCGCCGCTCGCTGCGCCTTCTTGCGCCACACTGTCCAGCGGCTCGCGGCGCCGACCGGCCAGTACCACTGAAAAGCCGCTTTGCATGAGTGCCAGCGCCACCTGCTTGCCGATGCCGGTGCCGGCGCCCGTGACCAGCGCAATTTTTTCAGGCGAGGGCATGTTCAGCCTCCTGTTCACGGCGGGCGATAGCCATGCGGCACGCCAGCTGAAAGGCCTGCAGCATCGCGCCCGGATTGGCGACACCCCGGCCCGCAATGTCAAACGCCGTGCCGTGCGCGGGTGTCAGGATGGGAAATGGCAAGCCGCCCTGCACGGTGATGCCGCGCCAGAAGCCCATGAGCTTCATGGCGATCTGGCCCTGGTCGTGGTACATGGTGACCACGGCATCGTACTGGCGCTGCTCGCCCTGCACTTTCAGGAAGATCGTGTCGGCCGCGAACGGGCCTTCCACCGGGATGCCGCACGCGCGCGCCGCGTCCACCGCCGGACCGATGATGTCGATCTCTTCGCGGCCGAACGAGCCGTTGTCGCCGTTGTGCGGGTTCAGGCCGCAGACCGCGATGCGCGGATGGGCCACGCCGCTGCGCAGCAGTTCGCGGTGGATCAATTCAATGCCCTGTGTCACGCCCTGGTGCGTAATCTGGTCCGCCACCTCGCGGTGCGCAATGTGGGAGGTGACGCGCGACGTCCACAGGCCATCGAGCACATTGAACTCGCAGACCGGCCCGTCGAAACCGAGCTGCCCGACAAACCAGTGCAGCTCGTCGCTGGTGTGCATGCCGGCCTGGTGCAGCGAGTGTTTGTTCAGCGGCGCGAACACGATGGCATCCGCCTGCCCGTGCCGGGTGGCTTGCAGCGCCATGGCCAGGGTGTCCAGGCAGTAGCGACCGCCATTGGCGCTGGATACACCGCGTTCAAAGTCGCCTTCCGTCTCTCCGCGGTAATCCACCAGCACCGGCTTGCCGTGCGAGAAGTCGGCCTCGTGAATCGACGCCGCCTGCACATAGGGCGTGCGGCAGCCCGCCACCGCCATGCCGCGCTCCAGTTCGGCCCGGTCGGCGATCAGCAGCAGCTGCGCCGATTGCGCGGCGGCCGGGTCGGCCAGCAGCCGGGCGACCAGCTCGGGCCCGATGCCGGCCGGGTCGCCGAGCACCATGGCGATGCGAGGTTTGCGGGATTCCATGACGTCCTTTGCTCAGCGCAGGGGCAGCAGGCCGCGCGCCACCAGGTTGGTGAAAAAGGCCTGCAACCCGAAGGTCCACGGCGCGATGCGGTCGCTCAGGTTCACCATGTTCACCAAAGCGCCCAGCATGGGGCTGGAGATGGTGACCACGTCGCCCACCTGGTGGGTGAAACCGCTGCCCGCCGCGCCGCGGTCCTGCGTGGGCGCGAACATGGTTCCCAGGAAGAGCATGAAGCCGTCGGGGTACTGGTGGTGGGCGCCCACGGTCTGGCGCACCAGGTCCAGCGGGTCGCGGCTGATCTGCGACATGGAGCTTTCGCCGCGCAGCACAAAACCGTCGGGGCCCCGCACATCGAGGCTCACGGTGCAGCGCCGCACGTCGTCGAGCGAAAAACTGGCGTCGAACAGACGGATGAACGGGCCGATGGCGCAGGAGGCATTGTTGTCCTTGGCCTTGCCCAGCAGCAGGGCGCTGCGGCCCTCGAAGTCGCGCAGGTTGACGTCATTGCCCAGCGTCGCGCCCATGATTTCGCCACGGCTGTTGACGGCCAGCACCACCTCCGGCTCGGGATTGTTCCAGGCCGAACCGGGATGAAGGCCGATCTCGGCCCCGGTGCCCACGGCAGACAGCACCGGCCCCTTGGTAAACACTTCAGCGTCGGGGCCAATGCCGACCTCGAGGTATTGCGACCACAGCCCTTGCCGCACCAGCAGTTCCTTGAGCTGCTCCGCCTTGGCCGAACCGGGCACGATGCTGGCCAGCGAGCCGCCCAGCAGCTCCAGCACCCGGCCGCGAATCGCCTCGGCCTGGCTGGCATCGCCCTTGGCCTGCTCTTCGATCACGCGCTCCACCAGGCTGGAGGCAAAGGTGACCCCAGCCGCCTTGATGACCTGCAGGTCGCAGGGCGCCAGAAAGCAGGGCGCGTTGCCGTTTGTCCGCTGGCTGTTCTGGAACAGGCTGTCGGCGCTGCCGATGTAGCGGCCCGGCGTGGCCCGCACCAGTGCGGCCGGGTCGGCCAACTCGAGCAGGCCGCTCATGGTGGGCACGGCCTGCGACAGGTCAAAAACGCCATCCTCGCGCAGGGCCACGACGCTCGGGCCGGCGGGCTGGCCCGCGCCTTCGCCCGGGAGCCAGGCGCGGCCGACCAGCGTGCCGGTCATCTTGTCTTCAGGCAACCACTCCATGGAGCACCTCCGGATTCACAGGGTTTATTGATACGTCATCGCAGAAAAAACCGATCAGCTTGTCTGCGGCCAGATTGGCCATGGCCAGGCGCGTTGGTCCGGTCGCGCTGCCGATGCGCGGCATCAGCACGACCTTGGACCTACTGCTTCAGGCCGAGCTTGTTGATCAGGCCCTTGTAGAAGGCGTGGTCCTTGGCCATCACGGCGGCGAAGGCGTCGCCTTCGGCGTAGGCATAGCCCATGTTCTGCTTGTCCAGCGCTTCGCGCAGGCTCTGCTCCTGGACGGTCTTGGCGGTAGCGGCGCGCAGGGCGGCCACCACGTCCGGCGGCGTGGCCTTGTTCACGGCCAAGCCGCGCCAGGTGCCGATGGAGATGTCCATGCCGCGCTCCTTCAGCGTCGGCACCTGCTCGAAGCCCTTGATGCGCTGGTCGGACATCACGGCCAGCGTCTTGAGCTTGCCACCGGACACATAGGCGTAGGTCTCGGCGGCACTGACGGTGATGGCGTCGAGGTGCCCGCCCAGCAGGGCCAGGATGGCGGGGTTCGCGCCGGCGAAGGGGATGTGGTTGAACTTGGCGCCCGTCTTGTCCTCCACCGCCGCGGCGGCCAGGTGCCAGGTCGAGCCGTTGCCGCCGTTGCCGATCTTGAAGTCGCCCTTCCTGGCTGCGGCGACGAACTCCTCCACGGTGTTCCACGGCGCATCCGCGCGCACGGTGATCGCGGCCGGGTCGTAGTTCAGGCGCGCGATCGGCGTGAAGTCTTCGTAGGTGATCTTGGTGAAGCCCATGTTGGGCTGCGTCATCAGGTCGGTGGCCAGCAACACCATCTTGTAGCCATCGGGCTTGCCGTTGATCACGTCGGCCCAGCCGATGGCGCCGCTGGCGCCCGGCTTGTTCATGACCACGATGCTTTGCGGCAGGTGCTTCACCGCCGCCACGGCGAAGGCGCGGCCCAGCACGTCGGTGCCGCCGCCGGCCGGGTAGGGCACGACCAGCTCGATCGGCTTGCTGGGATAGGCGGCCTGGGCCAGCACGGCGGCAGGCAGGGCCAGGGCGCACAGCAGGCCGGCCAGGATGCGGGAAGCAACTGTCTTCGTGGTCTTCATGGTTGTCTCTCTTTGGGTGAAAAAATCAGTCGAAGGGGTGAAGCTCAGGCCCAGGCGGGGCCGTTCGGAAACTCGAATTCCTCGAGCGTCGCGGCATGCATCTCGATGCTGTAACCCGGGCGCTGGGGCGGCATGTAGCGGCCCTTGCGGATGACCACCGGGTCGATGAAATGCTCGTGCAGGTGGTCCACATACTCCAGCACGCGGTTTTCCAGCGAGCCGGACACGGCGATGTAGTCGAACAGCGAGACGTTCTGCACATACTCGCACAGGCCCACGCCACCGGCGTGCGGGCACACCGGCACGCCGAACTTGGCGGCCATCAGCAGCACCAGCAGGACTTCGTTCAGGCCACCCAGGCGGGCCGCGTCGACCTGGCAGAAATCAATGGCCCTGGCCTGCAGCAGCTGCTTGAACATCACCCGGTTGTGGCAATGTTCGCCGGTGGCCACGCCAATCGGTGCAATGCGCGCGCGGATGGCCGCGTGGCCGAGGATGTCGTCCGGACTGGTCGGCTCCTCGATCCACCAGGGCTCAAAGGCGGCCAGGCGCCGCATGTTGGTGATGGACTCGTCCACTTCCCACACCTGGTTGGCGTCCATCATCAGCTTGCGGTCCCAGCCGATCTCTTCGCGCAGGATGGTGGCGCGGCGGATGTCTTCCTCGATGTTGCCGCCGACCTTCTGCTTGAAGTGCGTCCAGCCCTCGGCCACGCCTTCGCGGGCCAGGCGGCGTACCTTGTCTTCGGAGTAGCCCAACCAGCCGGCCGAGGTGGTGTAGCCGGGGTAGCCCTGTTCCAGCATTTCCTGCTCGCGCACGGCCTTGGTCGGCGCCTGGCGACGCAGCAGGGCCACGGCCTCCTCGGGTGTGAGCGCGTCGGTGACGAAGCGAAAGTCCAGGCAGCGCACCAGCTGCTCCGGGCTCATGTCGGCCAGCAGCTTCCAGACCGGCTTGCCTTCGGACTTGGCCCACAGGTCCCAGACGGCATTGACGACGGCCGCTGTGGCCAGGTGGATCACGCCTTTGTCCGGGCCCAGCCAGCGCAGCTGGCTGTCGCCGCTGGTGATGTTGCGCCAGAACGCGCCCATGTCGGCGGTGATTTCTTCGAGCGTGCGGCCCACCACGAACGAGGCCAGCGAGTTGACGGCCGCCACGCAGATTTCATTGCCGCGGCCAATCGTGAAGGTCAGCCCATGGCCTTCCAGCGCCGAGGGGGCATCGGTGTGCAGGACGACGTAGGTGGCGGAATAGTCCGGCGCCGCGTTCATGGCGTCCGAGCCATCGAGCGAGCGCGAGGTGGGGAAACGGATGTCGCGAACCGAGAGACGGGTGATGGTGGTCGGCACTTCTGTCTTTCAAAGGGAGTGAAAAGATAGCGAAGCTTATGCCGATTGGCGATCCCCATCCAATCGTCATTTGGTATATTTCGATTCACATTTTTGGATCACTCATGGACGATGCCAACGGCACTCCCGCCACCCCCGCCACTGCCCCGCCTCCCGCCCCTCCGGCCAACCTCTTTCGCCGGCTGCGCATCAAGAGCCGGCAGGTGATGCTGCTGGACGCCCTGGACGAGCACCGCAACCTGCGGCGCGCGGCGGCGGCCATCCACACCACCCAGCCCGCCGCCACGGCGCTGCTGCAGCAGCTGGAAGAAGGGCTGGGCGTGGTGCTGTTCGAGCGCCATGCGCGCGGCATGGAGCCCACGGTCTATGGCGAGGTGATGATTCGCTACGCGCGCGGCGTGCTGCACGACTTCGCCCATGCCGGCGACGAGATGGCCGCGCTGGCCGCGGGCGCCTCCGGGCTGGTGCGCATCGGCAGCGTCATGGGCGCCACGCCGGTCCTGCTGACCCAGGGCCTGGCGCGCTTCAAGGCCGGCAATCCGCGGGTGCGCATTTCCCTGCAGGTGGACACCAGCGACCTGCTGATGCCGGCCCTGCTGCGCGGCGACCTGGACGTGGTGCTGGGGCGCCTGCCGGACCAGTTCTATGACGAGGACCTGGAGATCGAGCAGCTGGAGGGGGAGCCGATGAGCGTGGTGGCGCGGCCGGGCCATCCGCTGTTTGGGCTCGCCGAGGTGACGCTGGCCGACCTGGTCGCGCAGACCTGGGTCCTGCATCCGCTGGGCAGCCCGATGCGCAGGCGCGTCGAGCAGGCCCTGCAGCACGCCAGCCTGTCGGCGCCGCCCGACATCGTCGAGACCTCATCCATCCTGGCGACCACCTCGCTGCTGGAGGCCAGCGACATGATCTCGGTCGTGCCGCTGGACGTGGCGCAGCACTATGCCAACTATGGGCTGGTCGCCATCGTACCGGTAGAACTGCCGATTTCGATGGCCAACCTGGGCATCATCACGCGCCGGAAAAAAGACCTGTCGCCCGCCGTGAAGGGCTTTTTGCACGCGCTGCGCGACAGCATGCTGGAGCGGCAGATCGCCCGTTGATCAACCTGGAAACAGCCGTTCTAGGTTAAACGGTCCATTCGGTACAGGCGCCGTGCGTTATCGTGAAACAGCTGGCGCTGCTCGGAAGCCGACAGGTCCGCGACCATGCCCGCGAAGCCGCTGAAGATGTCCTCGAACGAGGCGCACAGACTGTCGACCGGGTAGTTGCTGCCGAACATGCAGCGGTCGACACCGAAGAGCTCGATGCTCTGCCGCACCACGGGGCGGTTTTCCGCCACGCTCCAGCGCCGGCCGGCGAGCCCGATGCCGCTGAGTTTGACAAAGACGTTGGGGCACTGTGCCGCGCACCGCATGGCCTCTCGCCAGGCCGCGAGCCCTTCGCTGCTGCGGTCAGAGGGCATGCCCGTGTGGTTGATGATGAGCGGGGTGTCCGGAAAGTCCCGCGCCAGGGCAGCCGCCTCGGGCAAATGCCAATAGGGGGTTTGCAGCTCGAAATGCAGGCCATGCCGCGCCAGCAGGCCATAGTTGCGGCGCCACGCGGGGTCGGCCATGCCACCGGCTGCCGTGTCGGCCGGCGAGTCGTTGGCGCGCGGCTTGTGGCGAATGCCGCGCACAAACCCGAAGTCGGCCAGCTGCTCCAGCGTGTGCGGCGCATCGGGCTGGTCCAGCCAGGCTTTGCCGACCGCCACCGTGGGCCAACCGCTTTGCTGGCGCAGGCCCGCGATGTAGCGCAGCTCGCCGAGGGGGTCGCGCGGATCCCAGTCGGCCTCGATGTAGACACTGCCGGCCAGCCTGAACGCCGCCGTGTCCCTGAGGTAGTCGGCCGGCAGGTAGGGGCGGGCAATCGACTGGTGATCGCCATAGCGGTGGGGCGGGCGGTCGCTGTCGCACAGCCAGGGGTAGTAGTTCAGGACGGGGTCCCAGAAGTGATGGTGGGCATCGATGATGGGAAACCCCAGCGCTTCGGTCATGGCGGATCCTGAAGGTCAGGCAGCTTTCATGCTGCCGTAGCGGAACGCGTTGTTGACGCGGCGAATGCCGTTGACCAGCGCCCGGCCGAACGGTGCCGCGGAGATTTCGAAGCGGCAGGCACTGTCGACCTTGACGCCATCGGCAAACGACAGCGTGGCGGTGCCGAAGTAGTGCACGTGCACGTCGCCCGGCACCAGGAACTGGTCGTACTTGAAATGGTGGAACTCGATGTTGCCGATGGAGTGCGACATGTTCTCCTCGCCGGTGAGGAAGGGCTTCTCCCAGCGCGGGCGGCCCTTGCGCACAATGCGCGACAGGCCGGTGATGCTCGGCGGCAATTCGCTGAGCAACAGCTCCGGGCCGAAAGAGCTGCCGCCCAGCTTGGCGTGCGACACCAGGCCGCTGTTGCTGCGCTCGGTGACATGGTCCGACAGCTCGTTGGCGAGGGCAAAACCGACGCGGCGCGGCATGCGGTCGGCACCGATCAGGTACAGGCCGGCCAGTTCGGGCTCTTCGCTCGCGTCTTCAGCGAAGGCCGCCACCGGGAAATCCTGGTAGGGATGGACCACCGAATGGCCGCTGCCCTTGAAATGCCATTCAGGTGCGACGCCCGGCGGGCCGTTGCCATCCGGGCGCCCGCCTTCCAGGCCCAGCTTGAACAGGCGCAGTGAATCGCTGAGCGTGGTCTGGCCGGCGTGCAGCGCGCGCCGCAGGTGGTCGCGTGTGCGTTCGCTGCCCAGGTGTGTCAGGCCCGAACTGCTGACCAGCATATGGGCCGGGTCCGGGTGGTCGAACGGCACCAGCACGGCCTGGCGCTCGACCAGGCCGTCGTAGTCGACCCGCTCGTCCGAAGCCTGCTTTTTGGCCAGCCGCGCCAGAGGCGTGCGCTCTGCCAGCGCCTGCTGGACCAGCGCATACGTGCTGTCGCAGCCGGCCAGTACCCGCACGGTGTCGGATGCTTCGACCAGGCCGACGGCACGCTGGCCGTCGGGCCGCAGGAACTGCAACAGGCGCAACGCGGCCATCAGGCAAGCCTTACTTCAGCCACTTCTCGAGCGCCTCGGCCGGGATCTCCGCGCCGTGGTACTTCTTGAAGATCTCGTTCAGCTTGCCGTTCTTGTGGTTGGCCCGCACCCAGTCGTTCACCCAGGCCAGCATGCGCGGGTCGTCCTTGCGCACGCCGATGCCGAGGTCGTTGGTACGCAGGATGAACTTGGGCTCCAGCTGCCGGTTCGGCGCCTTCTGCACCATCGTCTGGAACAGCGCGTTCGACGTGCCCACCAGGTCGGCCTGGCCGGTGACCACGGCCGTGATCACGCCGGCATCGTCGTCATACCGCACCACGGTGGCGCCCTTGGCGTTCTGGGTGAGGTCGCTGTCCTGCGTGGTGCTGCGGTTCACCGCCACGCTCTTGCCGGCGAGGTCGGCCATGCTCTTGACCTGGATGCCCTTGATGCCGCCCACCAGCGAGATCTGTGGGGCATAGGGCACCGAGTAGTCGATCACCTTGGCGCGATCGGCCGTCCAGGCCAGAGTGGAGATGATGATGTCGGCCTTGCCGGTCTGCAGGTTGGGGATGCGCGTAGCGCCGACGGTGGGCACCACTTCCAGGGCGACGCCAAGGTCCCTGGCCAGCAGCACCGCCACGTCATAGTCAGAGCCGGTGGGTTTCATGTTGCCGTCGGTCATGCCCGAGGGCGGTACCGCGAGGTCGACCGAGATGCGGATCTTCCTGGCCGCGCGGATGCTGTCCAGCGTGTCGGCCTGGGCGGCGAAGCCCGTGGCGGCCACGGCCAGCACCAGGGCGCTGCGGGAGAGGATGGAGGTCAGTTTCATGGTGAGGTTTCCTTTGGGGTTACAAGCCGTTGTCGACAAATTGCTGCAGTTCGGCGGTCTGCGGGTTGAGCAGCATGTCGCCGGTTCCGGTTTCCCAGATCCGGCCTTCATGCATGAAGATCACGACGTCGGCCACCTTGCGGGCAAACGCCATTTCGTGGGTCACCAGTACCATGGTCATGCCGCCGGCGGCCAGCTCCTCGATGACCTTGAGCACTTCGCCCGTCAGCTGCGGGTCGAGCGCCGAGGTGACCTCGTCGAACAGCATCACCTGCGGCTCCATCGCCAGCGAGCGGGCGATCGCCACACGCTGCTGCTGGCCGCCCGAGAGCTGCTCGGGGTAGGCCTGCGCCTTGTCCGCCAGGCCGACCTGGCGCAGCACGTTGCGCGCGAGTTCCAGCGCCTCGGCGCGGCTCTTGCCCTTGGCGGCGCGCGGCGCCAGCGTGATGTTTTCTTCCACCGTGAGATGCGGAAACAGGTTGTAGCTCTGGAACACGATGCCGACGTCGCGGCGCAGGCCGCGCAGGTCGATGGCCGGATCGCTGACGCGGCGGCCGCAGACTTCGATCAACCCGCTGTCGATGACTTCCAGGCGGTTGATGCAGCGCAGCGCCGTGCTTTTGCCCGAACCGCTGCGGCCGATGATGGCTACCACCTGGCCTTTTTTCACCTGGAACGACACCCCCTTGAGCACGCTCAGGCTGCCGAAGCTTTTGTGCACATTGTCAAGATTCACAATATTGGACATTGCCGATTCCTTTCTTTATCTCCGGTTCGGCCGGGCGGCCGACGAGCAATCTGTTTTCGAGTTTCCGGGCCCACCACGACAGCGGGAAGCACAGCAAAAAGTACAGGCCGGCGACCAGCATGTAGACCACGAAGGGCTCGAACAGCGAGTTGTTGATGATCTGGCCAGCGCGCGCCAGTTCAACGAAGCCCACGACGGAGGCGAGCGAGGTGTTTTTGACGATCTGCACCATGAAGCCCACGGTCGGTGGCGTGGCGATGCGCAGCGCCTGCGGCAGGATCACCATGAACAGCCGCTGGGTGCGCGTCAGCGCCAGGCATTCGGCGGCTTCCCACTGGGTCTTCGGAACCGCTTCGATACAGCCGCGCCAGATCTCGCCGATGTAGGCACTCACATAAATCGTCATCGAGAGACCGGCGGCCACGATGGCGGGCAGGCTCAGGCCCATGATGCTCAGGCCGAAATACGACAGGAACATCAGGATCAGCAGCGGCGTGCCCTGCACCAGCTGCACATACCCGAGCGCCAGCCAGCGCAGCGTGCGGCTGCGCGAAATGCGCGCCAGCGCGACGCCAAAGCCCAGCAGGCCACCGCCGGCGAAGGCCATCAGCGACAGGACGATGGTCCAGCCCGCGCCCTGCGCCAGGAAGTAGAGATGGTTGAGGTTGAATTCGTTGTTCATGGTTTCAGCCCGCGCTCACATCGTGGTGCCGAGCCGGCGGCGGCGCGTGAACACAGCCTGGCCGATGGCCCAGAAACCGAGGCGCATCAACAGCGACAGCATCAGGTAGAACACCGCCACCACGATGTAGGTCTCGAAGGAGCGGTAGGTATCGGACTGCACGCGGTTGGCAATTGCCGTCAGCTCCTCCGCGGAGATTTGCGACGTGATGGACGAGGCCAGCATCAGCAGCACGAACTGGCTGGTCAGCGCCGGGTAGACCCGCTCCATGGCGGGCCGCAGGATCACATGCCAGTAGACCTGCAGCTTCGACAGCGCCAGGCACTCGGCGGCCTCGAGCTGACCCTTGTGGATGGAGTCGATGCCGGCGCGCATGATCTCGGTGGTGTAGGCGCCGATGTTGATGACCAGCGCCGCAATCGCCGCCACGTAGGCCGGCACCTTGAGCCCCAGGCTGGACAGCCCGAAGTAGACGATGAAGATCTGCACCAGCAGCGGCGTGTTGCGGATGGTCTCCACATAGATGCTGCAGGCCTGTGCGACCCAGCCGTTGCGGCTGCCGCGGCCGAAGGCGCACAGCGTGCCGATCAGGAAACCCAGCAGCGTGGCGATCACCGCGAGCTGGATCGTCAGCCAGGCGCCGTGCAGAAACAGCGGCCACTGGGCCAGCACGGCGGAGAAGTCGAATTTGTAAGTCATGCTGTTGTCGCCAGCAATTCAGGCTGCGGGCCGGTACGAGTTGACGATGGAGGCCGTGTCCTTCATGCCGTTGCCCTGCTCGACATAGTCGGTGTAGCGCCGCGTTGCGGCCTCGAGCATGGGCAGGCTGAGCTGGAGCGCCTGCGCATACTCTTTCACGGCCTTCAGATCCTTCAGCAATTGCCGGGCATAACTGCGCGGCGGCTCAAACGCGCGCGCCTGCATCTGCGGGTAGAGCTGCTTCAGCAGGCTGCTGTCGGCATGGCCGCCGGCCAGGCACTGCGGCAGCACCTGCGCGTTGATGCCGGCCGCTTCGGCCAGGGTCAGGGCCTCGGCCAGCACCACATAACCGCTGCCGACGATCAGCTGGTTGATCATCTTGGCGGTCTGGCCCGCGCCGCTGGGGCCGATGTGGGTGAAGTTGGCGGCCAGGTCGGCCATCACGGCGCGGATGGACTCGATGTCGCTGGCTTCGCCGCCGGCCATCACCGTCAGCGAGCCGGCGCGCGATTGCAGCGGGCCGCCGCTCACGGGAGCATCGACCCAGCGCATGCCGGTTGCGCCCTGCAGTTGCCCGGCCATGCTGCGCGTGGCCGCGGGGTCGATGGTGGAGTGGTCGATCAGGGTCTTGCCGGCCGCCGCCGTCTGGGCAACGCCCTGCGCCCCGAAGACACAGCTGCGCACCGCCTCGGTGTGCAGCACGCACAGGATCACGATGTCGCTGGCCGCGGTGACGGCCGCCGGCGACGGCGCGCTCACGGCGCCGGCCGCCACCAGGGGCGGCACCCGCTCGGGCTCAAGGTTCCAGACCGTGACCGGCCAGCCCTGTTCGAGCAGGCGCAGGGTCATCGCCGTGCCCATGATGCCCAAGCCTATGAACCCGATGCGGGCCTTGTCACCTGCCATGCTTGTCTCCTGTGCCACCATGTTTGCAGTGGTGACGAAGCATACGAAGGGCAGCGATCCACATCCAATCGTATTTCGTGATCTATTGATATTGGTTTTTATATCGCCACAGAAACCCTGCGGAGCCCGGGTCGAGGTCGGGTGCGACCCGTCCGGGCCCACCTGACCGGGCCCATTCCTGGAAGCCGCCGCTGCCGGCCGGGACTGGCATTTTTTGGGTCCGCGCTGCCGGATCCGGCCCGGCAGCGGGGAGGGCTGCGCACCTCGCAGGCTTCGGCCTCATCGGCCGCAGACGGACCCGTGAACGGCCGCCATCGCGCTCTCGACCTGCTGCAGGCTAGCTGCTACCATTCCCAGGTGGCTCTGCTCCAGAGCGCCGGGCAGGCCGCCGCCGACCAACAGGCGCTGAAGGAGTAGTCATGTCTTTGCGTATCAACGACACCGCCCCTGACTTCACAGCCGAGACCACTCAGGGCAAGATCCGCTTTCACGAATGGATCGGGGACAGTTGGGCGATCCTGTTCTCGCATCCCAAGGACTTCACACCGGTCTGTACGACGGAGCTCGGCTACATGGCGAAAATTGAGCCCGAGTTCACGCGCCGCAACTGCAAGCTGATCGGCCTGTCGGTGGACCCGGTGGACAACCACACGCGCTGGGCCAGCGACATCGAGGAGACCCAGGGCCATCTGCCGAAGTACCCGATGATCGGCGACACCGACCTGGCCGTCGCCAAGCTCTACAACATGCTGCCGGCGGACGAGGCCGGCACTGCCGAGGGCCGCACCGCGGCCACGAACGCCACCGTCCGCTCGGTCTTTGTCATTGGCCCCGACAAGAAGATCAAGCTGATGATGACCTACCCGATGACCACCGGCCGCAACTTTGACGAGATCCTGCGCGTGCTTGACTCGATGCAGATGACGGCCAAACACAAGGTGGCCACCCCGGTGAACTGGAAGCACGGCGACGATGTGATCATTGCCGGCTCGGTGTCCGACGACGATGCGAAGGCGCTGTTCCCGCAAGGCTGGAAGGCGCCCAAGCCCTACCTGCGCATCGTCAAGCAACCGTCATGATCTTCGAGCAGGTCGCCGTTGGAGGCTGCCAGTCCTACCTGCTGGGCTGCCCCGACACCTGCGCCGGGGCGCTGATCGATCCCGAGGTCAGCCAGGTCGACCGCTACCTGGCGCTGGCGTCGCGCGACGCACTGCGCATCCACTTCGTGATCGACACGCACACGCACGCCGATCACTTCTCGGCCGCGCGCCAGCTGGCCGACCGCCTCGGCGCGATGACCGTCATGCACCGGGCCAGCCCGGCGCCCGGCGTGGACCTGCGCGTCGATGACGGCGAGATGATCGTGCTCGGCAAGCTGCGGCTGCAGGTGCTGTACACGCCGGGGCACACCGTGGACTCGATGTGCCTGATCTCGGGCGACCGGGTCTTCACCGGCGATACGCTGCTCATCGGCGGCACCGGGCGCACCGACCTGCCCACCGGCGATCCCGAGGCGCTGTACGACAGCCTGTTCGGGCGGCTGCTGAAGCTCGATCCGGCGCTGCTGGTGTACCCGGCCCACGACTACAAGGGCCGCAGCCATTCGACGATTGGCGAGGAGATCGCCAACAATCCGCGTCTGCAGCAAACAGACCGGGCGGCGTTCGTGGAGATGATGAAGAGTCTTGACCTGTCCATGCCCACCCACCTCACGGAGGCCCTGCGCACCAACATGAGTGGCGGCAAGACCGTCGCGCAGATGCTGGCCGAGGCCGCCGCCTGCGTGCCCTTCATGTCGATGGCCGAGCTGCGAAGCCGCGTCGATGCGGCACCGGCCGATCTGATCGTGCTCGATGTGCGCGAGCGCGACGCCTACGAGGCCGGGCACATTCCCGGCGCGCGCCTGCTGCCGCGCGGCCAGCTGGAGCTGCGCGTCAACAGCGAGCTGCCGGACCCGACGGCGCGCATCGTCACCTGCTGCGATTTCGGCCGCATCTCGACGCTGGCCGCGGCGACGCTGCGCACCATGGGCTTTCAGCGCGTGGTGGCGCTTGACGGCGGCATGAAAAACTGGCGCGAGGCGGGCTACCCCGTGCGCGCGGGACCGGCGGCCTGACGGCTGCCGGTGGCAGTCCCGCATTACCCTGGCGTTCTGATGTGCTGCGCGGCGGCCACGGGGGTCGGGTTTTACTCAGGGCGCCTTGACGCAGTAGCAATAGATGAACTGCTGCGTGGAACCCGACGGGGTTTCGTGTACCTCGGTGGCGCTTTCGACGAGCTGGAAGGCCGCGCCGAATTCGCCGTGCAGCCCCGCCGTGTCATAGCGAACCACATCCAGACCGCTGCACTGGGCCGGCCCCTCGGGCCCAAACGTGGCCACGATGACATGGCCTCCCGGCTTGACGGCCCGCATGACCTGCCGTACATAGGCTTCGCGCTGCCCGGCGTCGGTCAGGAAGTGGAAAACGGCCCTGTCGTGCCAGACGTCGTAGCGCGCCGCGGGGAGGGCCACCTGGGTGACGTCCCCGACCCACCAGGTCACCGCCTCGCCGGCGGCGCCGAGGCGTTGCCGGGTGGCCTCCATGGCGGTCTGTGAGATGTCGAGCACGCTGACGTCGCGGTAGCCCGCCGCCAGCAAGTCATCGACCAGCGTCGACTCGCCGCCGCCGACGTCGATGACGGACATGGCGCGGTCGGGCGCCGCTTTCTCGATCAGCGACAGGGATCGCTCCAGATGCGGGCGAAACCAGCTGACCGCGTCGGCGGCCTTGTGCTGATAGACCTCGTCCCAATGATGCTGTGTGTTCATGTTGGCCTCTTTCAGAATGACGCCCAACCCATGCGGGCCGGAGCACGCTGACGATGTCCTTTATCGGGTGGGCGCACCCAGCGTGTTGACCGGGATCTTCAGGTACCGGATGCCGTTGTCCTCGGGCGGCGGCATGTCGCCGGCGCGGACGTTGACCTGGATGGACGGAAGGATGAGGGTGGGCATGTCCAGGGTGGCGTCGCGGGCGGTCCGCATGGCAACGAAGGCCTCTTCGGAGACGCCGTCGTGCACATGAATGTTATGGGCCCGCTGCTCGCCCACGGTGGTCTGCCATTGCGGCGCGCGCGATGCCGGGGGATAGTCGTGGCACACATACATCGTCGTGTCGGCCGGCAGGGCCAGCAGGGTGCGGATGGAGCGATACAGCGCATGCACATCGCCGCCGGGAAAGTCGGCGCGCGCCGTGCCCACATCGGGCATGAACAGCGTGTCCCCCACAAAGACCGCATCCTCCACCCGGTACGCCATGTCCGCGGGGGTGTGGCCGGGAACCAGCATCGCGGTGGCCTCGACGCCCCCGATCCTGAAGGTCTCGCCGTCCTTGAACAAATGGTCGAACTGGCTGCCGTCGGGCAGGAAGGCGCGCTCCAGATTAAAGATGGCCTTGAAGGTCGACTGGACCGCCCGGATGTTCTCGCCAATCGCAATGCGCCCCCCCACCTGCTCCTTCAGATAGCGGGCTGCCGACAGGTGGTCAGCATGGGCGTGGGTTTCCAGGATCCAGTCGATGTGCAGCTGCTGCTCCGCCACATAGGCCAGCACCCGGTCTGCCGAGCTCGTGCTGGTGCGCCCTGCCTTGAAGTCGTAGTCGAGCACCGGGTCGATGATGGCCGCGTGTCGGGTGTCGTTGTCGGTCACCACGTAAGTGACCGTCCAGGTGTGGCTGTCAAAAAAGGCTTGGACCGTGATGCGGGCGCTCATGGGCTGACTCCGTGGGTTGATTTCAATTTACTTGTTCATAGTATATTTATTAGTATAATATTGTCAAGTCACCCCACAGGCAAACAGACAGAGCCCATGAAACACACCCATCCCGTCATCGATCCCGAGGTGCTGCGCGGCGCGGCCGCGCAGGCCGTCGGCGTGCTGAAACTGCTGGCCAATGAGGACCGGCTGCTGCTGCTGTGCCAGCTGTCGCAGGGCGAGCGTTGCGTCAGCGAGCTGGAGGGCGGGCTGGGCATCCGCCAGCCCACGCTGTCGCAACAGCTCGGCGTGTTGCGCAATGAGAGCGTCGTCAATACACGCCGGCAAGGCAAGAACATTTACTACAGCGTGGCCGATCCGGCCCTGCTTGAAATCCTGGCGGTGCTGTACCGCCTCTATTGCCCCGAAAACCCTGAAGGAGAAATCTGATGTCCATCGACTGGAATGCATTCACCCCCTGGTCCGCCCTGCTGGGCGGCATGCTGATCGGCCTGGCCGCCGCCATGTTCGCGCTGCTCAATGGACGCATCGCGGGCATCAGCGGCATTCTGGGCGGGCTGTTGAAGCCCGCGCGGGGCGATGTGGGCTGGCGTGCCGCCTTCATCGCAGGGCTGGTGGGCGCGCCGCTGGTGTACGCGGCCTTTTCCGCACTGCCTGCCGTGCAGATTGACGCCGGCTATGGTGCGCTGGTCGCGGCCGGTCTGCTCGTGGGCATAGGCACCCGCTACGGCTCGGGCTGCACCAGCGGCCACGGCGTCTGCGGCCTCTCCAGGCTGTCGCTGCGGTCACTGGCCGCAACGGCCACCTTCATGGGCGCCGGGTTCGTGACGGTGTTTGTGCTGCGCCACCTCATCAACAGTTAATGGCTGGCCGTCCATAGCTGATCGTTCAATCGTTCATCTTTTCAATCGTTAAGGAGCAGATTCATGTTTGTCTTGACATCGCTACTCGCCGGCCTGGTGTTCGGCCTGGGACTCATCGTGTCCGGCATGGCCAATCCGGCCAAGGTACTGGGCTTTCTGGACCTGGCGGGCCGCTGGGACCCCTCGCTGGCACTGGTCATGGGGGGGGCCATCGCGGTGGGCTCTGTCGCCTTCCTGTTGGCAAAAAACCGGCCCCGGTCGCTGCTGGGCGCCGAAATGAAACTGCCGACTGCCAGCCACATAGACCGCCGGCTGGTGGTCGGCAGCGCGCTGTTCGGCATCGGCTGGGGCATTGCCGGGTTCTGCCCCGGCCCCGGCCTGGTGGCCCTCGGCATGGGCCAGTCCAAAGCGCTGGTGTTTGTCGCCGCGATGCTCGCCGGCATGGTGGTGTTCGAGGCCCTGGAAAAACGCCGGCGGGCGATGACGCATCGCACGGCATGAGCGCCGCATCATGACGAGCAGCACCACCTGGCTGGCGAGCCTGATCACCGTCGCGATACTGCTGGTCTATGAGGCTGCGCTGCTGCTGGTCCAGCGGCGCAACCCGGCGCGGCTGGCGCGCTCGGCGCATGCGAACCTGCGCGAGGAATGGCTCGCCGCCCTGTCAAGGCAGCGGGGTTCCGAGATTCTGGCCGTGCAGACCCTGCGCAATTCGCTGATGTCGGCCACCATGACAGCGTCAACGGCGGCGCTGGGGCTGATGGGTGCGGCCACGCTGGCCGCACCGTCGCTGAACGCCTCGCTAGCCGACGGGGAGGCCCTCTCGGCCCATTTCACGGCGCGGCTGGCGCTGGAACTGGTGCTGATGACCGTGCTGTTTGCCTCCCTGGTCTGCTCGGCGATGGCGGTGCGGTACTACAACCATGCCGGCTTCATCAGCTCCATGCCGGTGGATTCGGAGGAGCGCCGCCGCTGGGCGCCCACCGGCGCGGTCTACCTGCGCCGCGCAGGGCTGCTTTACAGCTGGGGCCTGCGACACCTGCTCATGGTGGCGCCGCTGCTCGCATCCATCGTCTACCCGCTGGCCGGCCCGGTGGCCGCCGTCGTCGTCGTGGGGGCGCTGCTCGGCTTTGACCGCTTCAACCCCACCTGACCCACTGGGCCCTTCCGGGCCTTGTTTCCGACGCCATGAGCGCGCACTGATCTGCCTTGCCTCGGCACCCAGGCGTAGGTGCCGCTCCGCCATTGTTTCTATCAATCGCTTAGGCAAAACCAATTGGCCTATTTAATAGCTTTTAAATATCATTTCTCCTGTCACGATAATTTATATCTATCACCACGCAGGAGTTCACGATGAGCACAACGCAACGCCCCGAAATCAAGACCATGGCCAACCTGGAGGCTGCCTTTGCCGGCGAATCCATGGCGCACATCAAATACCGCTATTTCGCCAAACTGGCCCGCGAAGCCGGTGACGAAGCCACGGCGCGCACCTTTGAAGAAACCGCCGACCAGGAAGTGATGCACGCCTTCGGCCACCTGGACCTGCTCTACCCCAAGGCCACCATGACGCCCGCCAAGGCGCTGCAAATCGCCATCGACGGCGAAACCTACGAGTACACCGAGATGTACCCCGGCTTCCGTGCCACCGCCGAAGCCGAGGGCAATGCGGCGGCCGTGGCCGAAATGGACGAGCAGATCGAGGAGTCCAAAGTGCACGCCGCTCAGTTCAAGGCCACCCTGGAGAAAGCCCAGAAGCGCTTTGCCGCCCTGGCCCGGGTCGAAGAGCGCCATGCCAACCACTACCAGGCGCGGCTGAATGTCGTCCAGAAAAGCGCCGCTGCGACCTGAAGAAGCGGGCCCGCAAGGCCGACCCTGCGAGGGCGGCAAGACGCGCGCAGCAGCGCCGACCGACAATGGACAGGGCTGCGCCCTGAACGGCAGCGCAGGGTTGGAGCGGCCGGGTGTCCTTCCGGCCTTCCTTGCGCCCTTCACCCTGGAACTGGTGACCCCTGTATAAAAACAAGAGGGGTCCAAAGCACGTTTAATTTTAGAAACTGAAAGAAACCCGATGAAAACCTATCTCTGTATCGTTTGCGGCTTTGTGTACGATGAGGCGGCTGGCCGGCCTGAAGACGGCATCGCGGCCGGCACCCGCTGGGCCGATGTGCCCGAAAGCTGGGCATGCCCGGACTGCGGCGTTGCCAAGGCCGATTTTGAAGTGGTCGAGATCTAGGCCACCCGCGTTCCTGCCGCTGCCGGCCCGTCATGTTGGCGTGGCCGGCCTTTCTTGTTACCGAATTTGTGGAGTCCGTGATGCACAAACTTGCCCGCGCCAGCTTGCCGGCCGTGAACGACAGGACCCGGCAATGCCGGGACAGACAGCCCGGCCCGCTGCGCGCCATGTCAGCCCTGCCCGTGACGGCAGGAGCCGCTGCGTGACCCGGCCCGTGCTTGTGATTGGCGCCGGGCTGGCCGGCTGGACCACGGTGCGCGAGTTCCGCAAGCTGGACAGCAGCACCCCCGTGGTGGTGGTGACCGCCGACAGCGGCGACTTCTACGCCAAGCCGTCCCTGTCGAACGCCTTCGCGCAGGGCCGACTGCCGGCACAACTCGTCAGCACGCCCGCCGCCAAAATGGCCGAGTCACTGAATGTGACGCTGATGCCCCACACGCGGGTGGAGGCGCTCGATATGGCCGCCAAAACCGTCCGCACGTCTGCCGGAGCGGTGGCCTACCGCGATCTGGTGCTGGCCACTGGCGCGCTGCCGATTCGCGTGCCGCTCGAGGGTGGGGCAGCGCACCGCGTGATCAGCGTCAATTCGCTCGAAGACTTCGCCCGCTTTCACGCCGAACTGCAGCCGGCGAGCGACGCCGCAGGCAACCGCGGCCGGCACGTGCTGGTCATGGGTGCCGGGCTGATTGGCTGCGAGTTTGCCAATGACCTGGCCCAGGCCGGCTACCGCGTCAGCGTGGTCGATCCCGGCGCCCGCCCGCTGGCCGCCCTGCTGCCGGAGGCGGCCAGCGCGGCCCTGCAGCAGGCGCTGGAGGCCTTGGGCGTCCGCTTTTATTTCGGCACCACGGTGCGCGCGGTGGACCCGGCCGCGGCACAGCCAGCGGGCGCCGACGCGCTGGCGGTGTCACTGGCCAGCGGGGAAATCATTGAGGCCAGCTGCGTATTGAGCGCGATCGGCCTGAAAGCCGATACGGCCCTGGCCCGGGCCGCAGGTCTGACGGTGGACCGCGCCATTGTGGTCAATACCCGCCTGCAAACCAGTGCCGAGGGGGTGTATGCGCTGGGCGACAGCGCCCAGTACGCCAGCGCGGCTTCAAAACTGTCGGCGCACGGCAGTGCCCTGCCTTATGTCATGCCCATCATGGCCGCCGCCAAGGCGCTGGCGGCCAACCTGGCGGGCACACCGGCCGAACTGGTTTTCCAGTTGATGCCGGTTTCCGTGAAAACACCCTCGCTGCCACTGGTCGTGGCCGCGCCACAGCCCGGCACAGACGGCCAGTGGCACATGCCGGAAGCAGGCCTGTGGCAATGGCTGGACGCAGCGGGCCTGCAGCGCGGCTTTGTGCTGGCGGGTGCGCAGACGTCCCAGCGCATGGTGCAGTCCAAGCGGGTCGCGCTGTAGCCAGTGGGGGGCTGGGGCTTGGGGTATGGGGCCTGGACGTCCCCTCGACGCCGGCCCCGGTCTTCGGACCGGCAACGCCCTAAGCGTCGGGATCATCGCCGCCTGGCCTGCACGGCCAGTGACCGGAAGGGCCGTGCCCGGCCGGTTCCCTGGTAAAAAAGTCAAAAGCGCAACACCTGATTTGCGTAGATTCACTGACTGGGGTTTTGCAACGCAACGGCCTACAATCGCAGACCTTACAAGAAATTGACGGTCATACCGACCGTTTCTGCTGGAGACCCCTAGATGCCGACACCACCCGCCGCGACGCCCGACAACCGTGACGAAAAACGCGCAGAACTGCGCCGCGCCGCGCTCGAATACCACGAGTTTCCAACCCCCGGCAAGCTGGCCATTGCGGCCACCAAGCAGCTGACCAACCAGCGCGACCTGGCGCTGGCCTACTCGCCCGGCGTGGCGGCGCCCTGCGAGGAAATCGTCAAGGACCCGAACGCAGCCTTCAAATACACCAGCCGCGGCAACCTGGTGGCGGTGGTGACCAACGGCACGGCGGTGCTGGGCCTGGGCGACATCGGCCCGCTGGCATCCAAGCCGGTGATGGAAGGCAAGGCGGTTTTGTTCAAGAAATTTGCCGGTGTCGATGTGTTCGACATCGAAATCGACGAAAAGGACCCGGCCAAACTGGTCGACATCATCGCCGCGCTGGAGCCGACCTTTGGCGCCATCAACCTGGAAGACATCAAGGCGCCCGACTGCTTTTATGTGGAACGAGAACTGCGCAAGCGGATGAAGATCCCGGTGTTCCACGACGACCAGCATGGCACGGCCATCACGGTGGGCGCGGCGGTGCTCAATGCACTGAAAGTCGTGGGCAAGGACCTGAAGCAGGTCAAGCTGGTGACCTCGGGCGCGGGCGCGGCGGCGCTGGCCTGCCTCGGGCTGCTGATCAAGCTCGGCATTCCGCGCGAAAACATCTATGTGACCGACTTGGCCGGCGTGGTCTACGAAGGCCGCACCGAGCTGATGGATGAAGACAAGATCCAGTTCGCGCAAAAAACGTCAGCCCGCACCCTGGGTGAAATCATCGAAGGCGCGGACATCTTCTTGGGTCTTTCGGCCGGCGGCGTGCTCAAGAAGGAGATGGTCAAGAAGATGGCGGCCAAGCCCATCATTCTGGCCCTGGCCAATCCCAATCCGGAGATAACACCAGAAGACGTCAAATCCGTGCGCGATGACGCCATTATGGCGACAGGCCGGACGGATTACCCGAACCAGGTCAACAACGTCCTGTGCTTCCCCTATATTTTCCGGGGGGCCCTGGACGCTGGCGCATCGACCATCACCATCGAGATGGAAATTGCGGCCGTGCATGCGATTGCCGAACTCGCGCAGGCCGAGCAGAGCGAGGTGGTGGCCGCCGCTTACGTGGGCGAAAAGCTCACCTTCGGCCCGGAATACCTGATTCCCAAGCCCTTCGATCCGCGCCTCATGATGAAGATTGCGCCGGCCGTGGCCAAGGCGGCCGCCGACAGCGGCGTGGCCCTGCGCCCCATCCAGGACATGGCCGCCTACCGCGAGAAGCTGCAAAGCTTTGTCTATGCCTCCGGCACCGTGATGAAGCCAATCTTTGCGTCGGCCAAGACGGCCACCCGCAAGCGCGTGGCCTATGCCGAGGGCGAGGAAGAACGCGTGCTGCGCGCCTGCCAGATCGTGGTGGACGAGAACCTGGCGCGCCCGACCCTGATCGGCCGGCCCGCGATCATTGCCCAGCGCATTGAAAAGTTTGGCCTGCGCCTGAAGCAGGACCTCGATTACGACGTGGTGAATGTCGAGCAGGATCACCGCTACCGCGACTTCTGGCAGACCTACCACCGCATGATGGAGCGCCGGGGCGTGACCGTGCAGATGGCCAAGATCGAAATGCGCCGCCGCCTCACGCTGATCGCCGGCATGCTGCTGCACAAGGGCGATGTGGACGGGCTGATTTGCGGCACCTGGGGCACCACCGCCCACCACCTGGACTACCTGGACCAGGTGATTGGCAAGCGCGATGGAGTGTGCACCTACGCCTGCATGAATGGTCTGCTGCTGCCCGGACGTCAGGTGTTTCTGCTCGATACCCATGTGAACTACGACCCGACGGCGGAGCAGCTGGCCGAAATCACCATCATGGCGGCCGAGGAAATGGTGCGCTTTGGCATCAAACCCAAAGCTGCCTTGCTGTCGCACTCCAACTTTGGCTCGTCCAACCAGCCCAGCGCCCTGAAGATGCGCCGCACCCTGGAACTGTTGCGCGACAAAGCGCCCTGGCTGGAAGTCGACGGTGAAATGCATGGCGACATGGCGCTGGACGCCGGTACCCGCGGCGTCATCATGCCCAACAGCACGCTGACGGGTGAAGCCAATTTGCTGGTGCTGCCCAACATCGATGCGGCCAATATTGCCTATAACCTGCTCAAGACCGCCGCCGGTGGCAACATTACCATCGGCCCCGTGTTGCTGGGGGCCAACAAGCCCATGCACATCCTGACTCCGACCGCCACGGTGCGCCGTATCGTCAACATGACAGCCCTTACCGTGGCCGACGCAAACGCGGCGAGATAAAGCCAAATTAGACAGCTAGCACTAACTTATCAGCGGCTTATCCCCCGTCGTTAGTGCTTAAATTTTCAGCAGCCACTTGCGTTTTTTGTGCATATGCGGCAAACTACGCCTCTTGAAATTTAAGGGTTAACCCGAAAAAATTCGGGGTTGGCACTGAATTCAAGAAAGGCATTTTTTCATGTTGCGCAAGTGTGGGCGCGGTGGGTGGGGTTTCTGGCGGGCGGCGGTAGCCGCCGGGCTGTGGGTCCTGTCGACGAGCCTGGCAGGGCTAAGCCCCGATGTGGTGCACGCCAGAAGCCGGGTCGATCCGGCTCCGGTCGCAACGATTTCGGCAACCCAGCTGCCCCCGCAAGGGCGCGACATGATGAGGCTGATTTACCAGGGTGGGCCGTTCAGGTATGACAAGGACGGCACGGTGTTTGGCAACCGGGAACGGATTCTTCCCGCCAACCATCGCGGCTACTACCGCGAGTACACCGTCAGGACACCCGGTGAGCAGAGCCGGGGAGCCCGGCGCATTATTTGTGGTGGCCTGAAACCCACCGCACCTGATGCCTGTTATTACACCGATGACCACTATGCGAGTTTTCGCAAGATTGCTCCGTAAAGTTCAATGAATTGGACTGTGGTTGTTAATTCGAGTTTTTGACTTAAGAGAAAGAGAAGCGGAGATGGATACACCACTTCGTCGGGACAACGAAACGCCCTTGCGTGGCGTGCGGCCCAATATCGTGCAGTCCATACGCGCATTCCGCGTACAGGATCTGCAGGATGCGGCCACACAGCTGAATCAGCATTTTCTGTATGCCAACCTGGGCAATGCCCAGAGCAAACAGGACGTGCTGGACATGATCGCGGCGCAATACACATTCCCGGCACATTTCGGCAAGAATTTCGACGCGCTGTACGACTGCATGACGGACCTGGTCCATAAATCAGGCCCGCAGCCCGGCTTCATTGTCGTGCTCGAGCAGATTCCGGCCAACGCCAAGTTTGACAAGGAAGCGCGGGAGCAATTGCTCGACATCTTCAGGGATGCCGCAGACTACTGGGCGGATCGAAAGATCCCGTTCAGATGTTTCTATTCTTTTCTGTAGCCCGCTCCCCAGACATTGGCCAAGGGGATCGGGCGAATGAGGCCCAGCAAGCAATCGCAGACGGTGAAGAACCCATGCCTACCGACAAACTGGTAGACGTGTCGCCGCTGGCGCTGCGCATGAGCAGTCCGTTCAACGCGGGGTACTGGCTCGCAGCCGCCTGACACCCCGGTTTCAGGCGAAAAGACAAAAGGCCGTCATCCGACGGCCTTTTTTCATGGTGCAGGCGCTGGCAGGGCACCCACATGACCACGACATGGCCCGACAGGGCCATGGCATGGCGACTACACGGCCACGGCGGCCACCTGCTGCGCCAGCGCCACATACTCGGCCACCGGCACCTCCTCGGCCCGGCGCTGCACATCAAAGCTTCCCGGAAAGCCCCGCGCCGCCAGCCACTGGCCCAGGGTATGGCGCAGCAGCTTGCGGCGCTGGCTGAAAGCGACCTGCACAAGCTGGCTCAGCAGTTTGACGTCCAGCGCCGCAGGGTGGGCGTGCGGCACCATGCGCACGACCGCACTGTCGACCCGCGGCGGCGGGTCAAAGCTCTGCGGCGGCACAAACAGCACGTTTTCCATCGCGTAGCGCCACTGCAGCATCACGCTGAGCCGGCCATAGTCGCTCGTGGAGGGCGCCGCCACCATGCGGTCAATCACTTCCTTTTGCAGCATGAAGTGCTGGTCTTCAATCACGTCCACGGCGTCCAGCAGGTGGAACAAAATGGGCGTGGAGATGTTGTAAGGCAAATTGCCAACCACACGGACCTTGCCGGCGGCAGAAGCCAGCTGCCGGAAATCCACCTTCAGCACATCCGATTCCACCACCGTCAGCTGCGGGTGCGCGCGCAATTGCTGCGCCAGATCACGGTCCAGTTCAATCACCGTGAGATGTCCCAGCCGCTCGACCAGCGGCTGCGTCAGCGCCGCAAGGCCGGGCCCAATCTCCACCACCGCCTGGCCTGCCTTGGGCGCAATCGCCTGGACAATGCCTTCAATAATGCCCCGGTCCGTCAGGAAATGCTGGCCAAAGCGCTTGCGCGGAATGTGTTTCACGATCAGTCGCGCCCGCCAAAGTCGGGGCCGCACTCCGACAGGTTCAAGCAATTTTCCACCGGGCCGCTCAGTAACAAGCGTGAGGGCTCTTCACCCCAGCAGGGGCCGCGGGACTGGCTTCGCCAGACCGCAGGCGCAGCGGCCCCCTCGGGGGGCAGCGCATTACACGAAGTGAAAAGCGTGGGGGCCATATTTTCTAGCGTGGGGGCTACCTTCACTGCGGCGATTCGCGGTATTCCACATAGGCCCGGCCGCGGACTTCCTGCGCCCACAGGGCATACGCTTCATCCTGCTTTTTTCCGCGCAGGACGTTGCGCGCCATCTCGCGCTGGTCGCGCGGGGACATCTGCGCCTCGCGCCGCTCCAGCACCTGGATCAGGTGCACCCCGAAACGCGACACCAGCGGCTCGGAAATCTGGTTGGGTGCCAGGCCGTTCATGACCTTCTCGAACTCGGGCACAAACATGCCGGGGTTGGCCCAGCCCAAGTCACCGCCTTGTTTGGCGGAGCCGTCTTCACTGTTTTCGCGGGCCAGGGCGGCAAAATCGGCCTGGCCGGCCAGGATGCGCTTTCTGAACGCGGCCAGCTTCTCCATGGCGGCGGTTTCTCCCTGCTTGGGGGACAGCCGCAGCAGGATGTGACGGGCATGGGTTTGCGGGATGACGGAGCCGGGCATGCCGGCCTGCCTTTTTTCAATCACTTTCAAAATGTGAAAACCGGCACCGCTGCGGATCGGGCCGGCGAGCCCGCCGACCTTCAGGCTCTTGGTGCTCTCCACAAAAAGCGGCGGGTAGCGGTCTGCCTCGCGCAAACCCATCAGCCCGCCGGTGCCGCGGGTGGGAGAGTCGGAGAACTCATTGGCCAGGGCCGCAAAGTCAGCACCCCCGCGCGCCCGCTCCATCACCTGCTGGGCCTTGGCCTGCAAGGCGGCGACCTGGCCGGGCGTGGCGTTCTCAGGGACGGCCACCAGTATCTGGGCCAGGTTGAGGGCCAGCGAGGACAACTCGGAAGCACCTTCCTGTTCGCGCAGGAACTGGTCAATGTCCTGCTCGCTCACGGTCACCCGCGACTCGACCTCCCGCTGGCGCAGGCGGCTGACCAGCAGCTCGTCGCGCAAATCGGACTCGAACTGGCTGTAGGCAATGCCATCGGCCTTCAGGCGACGGCGCAGCTCGTCCACGCTGATCTGGTTTTGCCGCGCAACCGCCTGCACGGCGGCTTCGACGGCGTTGTCGTCGACGCGCACGCCGGCCGATCGGGCCAGTTGCAGCTGGGCCTTGTCGCTGATCAAACGCTCCAGCACCTGCGGGAGCAGCTCGCTCCGGGGGGGCAGGGTCGCCCCCTGCTGGATGATCTGCTGCTCGGTACGGGCCAGCTTGGTACGCACCTCGCTGTTGGTGATGGGCTCCGAATTCACGACCGCGACAATGAAGTCAGCCTGCCGCTGGCCCGCAGCGCCTACGCTGGCAGCAGGGGTGGGAAGCCGCAGCCCGCCGGACGGCCGCAGGATTTGGGCCTGCACGTCGGTCAGCGGCAGGGTGAGCAGAAGCGCCAGCGCGGCAGCCAGGGGCCGGACGGGGAGCCGTCTGGCGAGCCCGGCGAAAAGACGAAAATTAGTCATAGGTGGTAAAACGGCTTGGGGTGTTGATTTTCTCACGCAGGTATTGGTAGCGTGGAACGTTGGATTTGAGCGTTTCCAGAGGGTTCGCGCCAATGCGCGAAAAGCCGACCAGTTCAAGCTGGAACAGGATCCGGGTGTTGGACGTTGCCGTGCCGTTTTGCGAGCGCTGCAGCACGACCCGGCCAATCCAGCAGCAGCCGTCATACTCCACGCCGACGATCGCGTCCACCAGTTTTCTGTCGGGCACGCTGTAATTCAGGCGTCCCACCGCATAGTAACGCCCTCCGCCCTGACCCTGCCCCGCACCCAGGTCGCGCCCCTTGTCGCCCCACAGGTCATTGAGGGGCCACTGCCAGCCCACGTCAACCTGTTCACTGACGTTGCGCTGGCGCCGGTAAGCGGCACTGATGACACGGTAGTTGCCAGGGTTGTAGCGCACCCCGATCGAGCTGCGTTCGGAATTTTGGGTCTTGGGGTTGTACTGGACGGTGCTGTCAAAAGACCATTGCGGCACCCAGTTGACCGACGCGCCCACCAGCAAATCGCTGATGCGGTCGGTGATCGGCAGGGCGCCCGGCAGGGTCACGCGCTGGTCGGCAAAGCGCAGTCGCTGCGCGACACCGACGCGAACCGCCTCGGCACCGGTGGCGGGGTCCAGCAAACGGGACGTCACGCCCAGCGTGAGCAGGTTGGCGTCTGAAATGCGGTCGTTGCCGACAAAGGCATTTTCGGTGAACACCGTCGCGAAGTTGAAGTCGTTGGCGCCCGAGTCGTAGTTGGGCAGCAGGCTCTGGTCGCGGTAGGGCGTGCGCACATAAAAAGCCCGCGGCTCCAGCGTCTGGGTGAAACTGCGGCCGAAGAAGCCAGCCTGGCGCTCGAACTGCAGGCCGCTGTCGAGGCTGAAGGTCGGAACGGTGCGCGAGGCCGACCGCGCGCCATTGGCCAGCGGTGCGTCGAACTGGTAGCTGGTGGCGTGCAACTGCAGCTTGGGCGTGATGAAGCCGGCCGGCAACAGCCAGGGCCGGCTGACCTGGGCGCGGGTGAAGGCCCGGTTGCTGTTGGGCTGCAGGGTCAGCAGCCTGTCGGCAGAAAAGCGGGTGTAGTCGCCCTCGACCGACCAGTCGAAGCCGTTCCCCAGGCCCGCCAATGGCGCGTCCACCCGGGTGTAATTGGCGGTGAACTGGGGCAGGCGGTCGTAGGGCGGAACGATGGGCGCGCTCAGGTCCTGCAGCGTCTGCCACTTGAGGGTGCGCACGGCCGAGGAAAAATAGCCGCGGCCCCAGGTCAGTGTCGCGTCCTGGGGCAGCAGGCGCTGCGTGGTCGATGTCGTGGCGATGGGGAAATCGCGCCAGTAGTCGTTGTCGCTGACCCGGTTCAAATTGAGGTTGACCCCCAGATTGCCGATGGCGGGCACCCCGCTGTCAATGGTGCCGCTGTGCAGGTAACCATAGGACCAGCGGTCGCGGTTGCGCAGCTTGTCGCCGGGCAGGATGTTGGCGCGCAACTCGCCCTTGTAGGTCGGCTCCAGGTAGCGGAACTCGCCGGCCAGGTCCACGCCGCGCTTGGTCATGACGGCCGGCGAAAACGTCGCATCGCGGTTCGGTGCAATGTCGAAATAATACGGTTGCCGCACTTCAACGCCGTTGAGCGAACTCACATTGAGGGTCGGCGGCAGCAGGCCCGACTTGCGCTTGTCGCTCAGCGGAAAGCTGAATTTGGGAAACCCCAGAATGGGCACGTCCTTGAAGCGCAGCACCGCGCCGTTGGCCACGCCGACTTCCTCGTCAAAATCAAATTCAAAGCTCGTGGCGCGCAATTCCCAGGCGGGCTTCCAGCTGGCTTCGTTGTCGCGCTCGCAGGTGGTGTAGCTGGCACGGTGCGCCGTGAGGTGCTTGTCATCGATGAAATCGACCCGCTCGGCCTGGCCGTTGCCGCCATTGCTCAGAAAGCGGTAGCGCGGCTGCGTGAAAAAGCCCTCGAACCGGTCCAGCGTGATCTCCAGCTCGGGACCTTCAAACCGGTTGCCGGCATTGTTGATGCGCACATTGCCGCGGCTTTTGACGCGATCTTCGGGCTGGTAATACTCGATCCGGTCGGCGCGCATGCTGGTGGCGCCGCGGCGCAGTTCCGCGTTGCCATCGATCACGGTTTCGAGATTGGGGCGGCCCGAGACCCGGTCGCCGAACACAAAGGTCGGCCCTTCATCGCCGGGCCCGTTGGGCACCTGCTCGGCCAGCGCCGGTGAGCTTTTGAGCCTGACCGGGGTGTCCTGCTGCGCGGCAACCGGCGCGGAAGCGGGCAGCCGCGCCCCCAACGGGACTTCGGAGCCCTCCGCAGGCGCCGGCACCTGGGCATGCCCCACCCCGGCGCAGGTCCAGCCCAGCGTGGCGCACAGCACCAGACGGGAGACGGCGTGAGCTACCGGGGAAAGAATAAAGGGGGAGCGGGATGCGCGGCGCATCGTTTATGTGAGATAAACCCGTTTGTAAAATCAAGGCCGATTATCCATGACCCTCCACTCCACCCCTGGCGCCAAGAAACAGCGCCTGACCTCCTCTCTGACGGGGGCCCGCCAATCATGAATCCTGCGCCTGTCGCCTGGACCGATCCGGCGCGTGCCAGCGCCTTTGACCGCTGGCTGGCCGCCATGGCCGGGCCGCACCGCCTGCGGGCCGATAGCGTGAGACTGGCATCGGCGGACGCCAGCTTCCGCCGTTATTTCCGGGTAGACCGGGCAGACGGTGCCGGCAGTTGCATCATCATGGACGCGCCGCCGGCCCAGGAAGATTGCAAGCCCTTCGTCAAGGTGGCCGGACTGATGCAGGAGGCGGGCCTGAATGCACCGCGCGTCCTCTCCTGGGACGAGCCCCTGGGCTTCATGCTGCTCACGGACCTGGGCGCGCAGACCATGCTCGACGTGATCGGCCCACCCCAGGCCGCCGATGCCATCGCCAGCCCGACGTCTGCACACCATGCGCTGTACATGGACGCGGTGGATGCGCTGGTGCGCTGGCAGCTCGCCTCCCGGCCGGACGTGCTGCCGCCCTATGACGACGCGCTGCTGTCGCGCGAACTGGCGCTGTTCCCCGACTGGTATGTCGCCCGGCACCGCGGTTTGGCACTGGATACCGGACTGCAGGACAAGCTCGATGGCCTGTTTGCGCAGATCAAGGCCAGCAACCTGCAGTCGCTGGGCGGCGCGCGCGTCTACGTGCACCGCGACTTCATGCCCCGAAATTTGATGGCCCCCACGCCTGTCGCTTCGCGTACTGCACTGCCCCCCGGGGGGGCAGTTTCGCCTGGGGGCGGCCCGGCGGCGAAACCTCATGGTGAGTCAGGCACGCGCTTGGGCATCCTGGACTTCCAGGATGCGGTGTACGGCCCCATCACCTATGACATTGCCAGCCTGATGCGCGACGCCTTCCTGAGCTGGGACGAGGATTTCGTGCTCGACGTCACCGTGCGCTACTGGCAAAAGGCGCGCACGGCCGGCCTGCCGGTCGGTGATGACTTCGGCGAGTTTTACCGCGCCGTGGAGTGGATGGGCCTGCAGCGCCACCTCAAGGTGCTCGGCATCTTTGCGCGGCTCACGCTGCGCGACGGCAAGCCCAAATACCTGGCGGACACGCCGCGCTTCATCAAGTACGCACGCAACACCGCCGCCCGCTACCGGCAGCTCGGGCCATTGATGGTGCTGCTCGACGAGATTGAAGGCAACGAAACCCGCGTGGGCTACACTTTCTGATGCAAACCCAGGCACCAGCCCTTACACAGCGTCAGTTTGACGCTACTTTTTTGGTAGCAAGCACAGCCCGCGGGCCACGCAACCGTTGCCCGATACCATGAGCGCCCGCTTCCACGCCGACCTTGCGCTGGTGCCCGGCAGTTCCGTCAGCCTGCCCGAGCAGGCCGCCCGCCATGTGCAGGTCCTGCGCCTGCAACCGGGTGATCACATCACGCTGTTCAACGGTCAGGGCAACGGCGAGCCCGGCAGTGAAGGCGAGTTTGACGCCACCATTGAACGCATGGGCCGCAGCGATGTGCAGGTCACCATTGGGGCCTACACCGCGACCCGGCGTGAAGCAGACCGCGCCGTCCACCTGGTGCTGGGCATGCCCGCCAATGAACGCATGGACTGGCTGATCGAAAAAGCGACCGAACTCGGCGTAGCCAGCATCCGCCCGCTGATGAGCGAGCGCACCGTGCTGCGCATCAAGGGTGAACGCGCCGGCAAAAAGCTGGCGCACTGGCGCGGCGTGGCCGTGGCGGCCTGCGAACAATGCGGCCGTAACCGCATCCCGGTGATCCATGAGGTCACCAGCCTGGACGAGTGGCTGAGGAGGGAGCCGGCGGCCGCTGCGGGCACACGGTTGCTGCTGTCACTACGGGACGGCACCCAGCCGCTGGCCAGGGCCGTCGCCAGCGCCAGCGCGGGCGCACTGACATTTCTCAGCGGTCCGGAGGGCGGCCTGAGCGCCGCCGAGGAGGCCGCGGCCATCGCCTGCGGCTTTGCCCCCGTCACACTGGGCCCGCGCGTGCTGCGCGCCGAGACGGCGCCGCTGGCCTGCCTGTCGCTGCTGACGCTGTTACCGCCAGTCCAGACCTGAGGCGGCGTGCTTGCGTCGACGCGGCGCAGACACCACAATCAAGGCAACATGGCCGGCCAGGTGGTTGGGGGCCTGTGCCGCTTTTTTCCGGGTTCTTTTTTCAACTTTGAAAGCACACCATGGGTTTATTTGATTCAGTGTTGGGCGCGGTCATGAACGGGCAGCAGCCCCCCAACGGTGACACCGCCGCCAGCGGTGGTCTGGGTGGCCTGATCGGCCTGGTGGCCAGCAACCCCCAGCTGCTGCAAGCCATCACGGGCATGCTGGGCAACGACGGTGCACAGGGCGGTCTGGGCGGTCTGGTGGCCAGGTTTCAGCAGGCCGGCCTGGGCGACGTGATTGGCTCCTGGGTCGGCAGCGGGCATAACCAGGCCATCTCGGGCGAGCAGCTGAGCGAGGTGCTGGGCCCGGACACGCTCTCCGGCCTGGCCGAAAAACTGGGGGTGAGCGAGGGTGATGCGGCGAGCCAGCTGTCCGGCATCCTGCCCGGCCTGATTGACCGGCTCACCCCGCAAGGCCAGGCGCCAGAAGGTGGTCTGGGCAACTCGGATGACCTGATGGGCATGCTCGGCGGCCTGCTGCAAAAAGGCTGAGCCGTCGCGCTGATTCTGACTTTGCTATTGACTATTGACTATTGATTCAATAGCCGACCATGGCTGCAGAGCGAGGACTGCAGCCTGTTTTCTCTAAAACCTGGCGTCCAGCCAGTCCTTGAGGGTGTCAAACACCGGCACGGCATCCACCTCGTTGAAAATCTCGTGATAAAAGCCCTCGAAGCACTTGCTGGTCACGGTGCCGGGCGCCACGGCCGATGAACTTGCGGCAGCTTGCGCAAAGGCGCGGCTGCCCGCGGGATTGACGAGGCGGTCGGCGCCGGCGTACATCAGCAGGGTGGGCGTGCTCCAGCTGGCGGCGGCCGCCACCGTGGCGGGGCCACCGGTGGCAATGAACTCACCCAGCCGGGCAGAAATCCTGCTGTGCACCAGCCGGTCCGCCAGGTATTTTTGAACCACCAGATCATCGTGAGACAAGCCATAGGGGTCCAGCCCATTGCTGACGCACAGATTGGGCGCCAGCCTGGGCATCACGGCCAGCAACAGTTTTTGCAGCCCATTGAGCCCCGCGTCCAGTGCCGGCGACGACATCACCAGGCCATCCACCGGCCGCATGTTGAGTGCGACAAAGCGGCTCACGACCAGGCCACCCAGGCTGTGCCCCAACAGGATCAGGGGCAGGGGTTGCGGCTCCGGGTGCGAGGCGTTGCTGACGGGCTGCAAGCGCGTGCAGTGCAGCCGCATGTCATCAACCATCTCCGCCAGATCTTCGAGCAGGGCCGTGTCGTCGGGCAGCACACCGCGCGCGCCACCCGAGCGCCCGTGGCCGCGCTGGTCATAGGCCCGTACTTCAAAACCCCATTCGAGCAGCCGGCGGGCCACCGGCGCATAACGGCCGGCATGCTCGCCCAAGCCATGAACCATCAGCACCACCGCGCGGGGTGGTCGCCTGATCCGGCCCATTTCATTGGCCCAGTCGTCCAGCGGCCATTCGTACAGCGCCAGGTTTTCGCCATCGCGGGCGGTGAAGGGCACGACCACCGTGGAAGGGGTGTGGTGAGACTTCGATTTGGGAAAAACGACTTTGGGCGCGGCCCGGTTGAAAGAAAAAACAGCCATGCGCCTCAACCCGGCATGCGGGCCATGACATGCGCCACCGCAGCGGTCAGCTTCTTGGCATAGGGCACGTTCAAAAATTCGTTGGGCCCATGGGCATTGCTCTTGGGGCCCAGCACGCCGCACACCATCATCTGCGCCTTGGGAAAGCCCTGGCTCAGCATGTTCATGAGCGGGATCGTGCCGCCCTGGCCAATGGTGCCGCAGGGTGCGCCAAAGAAACTCTGCGAGGCGTCGTTCAGCGCCTGCTCAAACCAGGGCACGGTACCAGGGGCGTTCCAGCCGGTGGCGCCGCCGCTGCTTTCAAAGGTGACCCGGGCCTGGTAGGGGGCGTTGTCTTCGAGCAGGGTCTTGAGTTCCTGCACCGCGGCGCTGGCGTCAATCAGCGGCGGAAAGCGCAGCGAGAGCTTGAAGGCGGTGTAGGGACGCAGCACATTGCCCGCATCCTTGAGCGCCGGAAAACCCTCCGCGCCGGTCACGCTCAGAGTCGGTCGCCAGGTGCGGTTGAGCAGCGCCTCGACCGGGTCGGTGGTGGTCGGCAAGGCCAGCATGTTCGAGCCTTCGCAGTCGTAGTGGGCCCACGGAAAGCGCTTGTAAATTTCGTCGCCCAGGATTTTGGCGGTGGCCTGGGCCTGGGCCAGCCGGTCGGCCGGGATTTCACAATGAAAGCTCTGCGGCAGCAGGCGCCCGGTCTTGCTGTCCTCCAGGCGGTCCAGCACCTGCCGCATGATGCGAAAGCTCGACGGCACCAGGCCGCTGGCGTCGCCCGAGTGCACGCCCTCGGTCAGCACCTCGACCTTGAGCACGCCGGCCGCATTGCCGCGCAGGCTGGTGGTGAGCCAGAGCTGGTCGTAGTTGCCGGCACCCGAATCGAGGCAGACCACCAGCGCAACGTCGCCAAGGCGCTCGCGCAGGGCGTTCACGTAAGGCAGCAGGTCGTAAGAGCCGCTTTCTTCGCAGGTTTCAATCAGGCCGACGATGCGCGGATGCGCGACGCCCTGGCTTTTAAGCGCCTGCACCGCGGCAATGCTGGCGTAGACCGCATAGCCGTCATCGGCGCCGCCGCGGCCATACAGCTTGCCGTCGATGTATTTCGGGGTCCACGGGCCAAGGTCATTGCGCCAGCCGGTGAACTCGGGCTGCTTGTCCAGGTGGCCGTACATCAGCACAGTCTGTGTTGAGTCGGCGCGCGTTGCCGGGATTTCAAAAAACAGCACCGGCGTGCGCCCTTCCAGCCGCACGATTTCCAGCGTCAGGCCTTCGACTTTTTGCGCCTCCACCCAGTTCGCGGCGTTGCGCATGACGGTGTCGATAAAACCATGCTGCGCCCAGTCGCTGTCAAAGGTGGGGGACTTGGCGGGAATGGCGATGTAGTCGGTGATCTGTTGGACGATGTCGCTGTCCCACTGGGCGCTTACCTGCGACAGGGCCTGGGCGGCGTTGAGGATGCTGGCAGGAATTTCGCGGTGCAGGGGGGCATTCATGGGGGCAGACTCCGGGAACGAAAAGCTCACACTAGGCAATAGGGCTTACTTTACGCTGACCTCAAAAATCGCGCTACTGAATACTGGTGCATATCTCCCGTGAAGCGCAGTTGCGGCCTCTGCCTATACGGCCGATGATTACCAGCCGGCAATATTTACATTTTTCTTCCCTGTTTGAATGAGAAGACGAGCCGACAGATCGAACCGGGAAACCAACTGCCCGACCCCATGATGTCCCACGCCCCAACACCATCTCCAGCGTCCTCCGGTCCCGATGCCCCCGCACCGGCCCCAGCGCGCATCCGTGTGGGCGTGGGCGGCTGGACCTATGAGCCCTGGCGGGGCAATTTCTTTCCGAACGGCATGCCGCACAGCCGGGAGCTGGCCTACGCGAGCCGCCAGCTCGGCGCCATCGAGGTCAATGGCACCTACTATGGCACGTTCAAGCCGGCCAGCTTCAAAAAATGGCACGACGAAACGCCCGATGAGTTCGTTTTTTCACTCAAGGCCTCGCGTTATGCGACCAACCGCCGGGTACTGGCCGACGCGGGCGACTCGATCACCCGCTTTGTCGAAAGCGGCATCAGCGAGCTGGGCCGCAAGCTTGGCCCCATCGTCTGGCAGTTCATGCCCGGCAAGGCATTTGAGGCGCAGGATTTCGAGGCGTTCCTGACGTTGTTGCCAGCGCAGGTTGACGGGCGGGCGCTGCGCCATGTGATGGATGTGCGCCACGAGAGCTTCATGGACCCCGCGTACCTGGCGCTGGCGCGGCGTTACCGGGTGGCCACGGTGTTCACCGATGCCGACAAATTTCCTTCGTTCGCCGACCTGACCGGCGACATCGCCTATGCCCGGCTGATGATGAGCGATGCGGCACTGGCCAACGGCTATGCGGAGACGGCACTGGACGCCTGGGCGGAGCGCGCCCGCCGCTGGGCCGCTGGCGAGATGCCGGAAGACCTGCCGGCCCTGGAGGCGCCGTCCACCCCCGCCCGGCCGCGCGAAGTGTTCATTTACTTCATCAATGGCGCCAAGGAGAAGGCACCTGCTGCGGCGATGGCACTGCTGGCACGCCTGGGCTTGCGGCCAACGCCCACACCCTGAAGTAAAAGCCCGGATTGTTGAAACCCGACCGCTTCAAATCTCTTCAAACCGCTTCAGGCGTAGTTGGCCATGGCTTCGCCCAGCCGGATGAGGCGGCCGGGCGCCCAGTCGGGATTGAACTGCAGCGGTCCGGCGGGAAAGAGCATGACGACCGTCGAGCCGAGCAAAAAGCGGCCCATCTCCTCGCCCCGCCGCAGCGCAACGGCGGATGCCGCGCTGGGGTCGTAATCCCAGGCGCGCACCTGCTTGCCGCGCGGTGGATTCACCACACCATGCCACACCGTGGCCATGCTGCCCACAATGGTGGCGCCGACCAGGATCAGCGCAAACGGTCCGCGTGGCGACTCGAACAGGCACACCACACGCTCGTTGCGCGCAAACAGCCCGGGCACGCCCCGCGCGGTGACCGGGTTGACGGAAAACAGCTCGCCGGGCACGTGGACCATGCGCGCCAGGCGCCCGTCGCAGGGCATGTGAATGCGGTGGTAATCCTTGGGGCTCAGGTACAGCGTGGCAAAGCTGCCGTTCTGGAACCGCGCGGCCAGCGCCGCATCGCCGCCCACCAGCGCCGTGGTGGAATAGCGGTGCCCCTTGGCCTGAAAAATCTGGTCATGCTCAATCCGGCCAAACTGGCTGATCGCGCCGTCGACCGGCGAGATCAGGTCGGCGTCGGCCAGGGGCCGCGCACCGGGCTTGAGCGCACGCGTGAAAAAATCATTGAATGTCAGGTAACTGGCGATGTCGGAACGGGCGGCTTCCTCCATGTTCACCTGGTATTTGGCGACAAAGCGCCGAATGATTTCGGTGGTGACCCAGCCGCGCTCACGCGAGGCAACGAAACCTGCAAACGCAGTCAGCGCCTGCTTGGGCAGCAGGTATTGGGGCAGTACGGAAAGGCGGTCGGACACAGGCGCTGGCGGTAGTGAGGGGAAGATTCATTCTATCGGGGCGCAAGAGGCGCTCCCCGAGGCCGCCGTGGCGACGTGCGCGCGTCCCCCGCCCCGCCCGCAGGATGGGCCAAGTTATGCGCAGGGTTCAGTGGGTGGGATAACCGGCGTCCGACAGCGCAGCCACGATTTTTTGCCGGTCTTCCGTGGTCCGGACGGTGACTTTTTTGCGGTCCAGGTCTATGCTGACCTCCGCGCCGGGGTCCAGCCCTTTCAGCGTCCTGGTAATCGCGCTGGCGCAATGCCCGCAGCTCATTGAGGGCACGTCGAATTCCTTGAATTCCATGAAAAACTCCTTGAACGGTGAAAGCTGGTGCAGTGGTGCATCCCTGCCATCGTAGTCTGAACCGTCCCAGGGGGGCCGGGTCAAGCCGTCCGGCACAAAGTCCCGCGGATGGCAGGGTTATAGGCGTCGGGCGCTTGACCCTGCCATGGTGGTAAGGTTCACACTGCAGCCAGTGTCCCTCTGTTCTGTCCTCTCCTCTCCTTACCTAAAGCAGCCCGCCCCGCAAGCCCGCCCATGAGCATCGCCGATACCCTGAAAACCCCCGACACCCCCCTGGCGCTGAACGAATGGCGCTTTCCGGTGCAGGGCATGACCTGCGCGTCCTGTGTCGCCCGGGTGGAGCAGGCCCTGCGCGGCATTGCGGGGGTGCTGGAGGTCAGCGTCAATTTTGCGACCGAGCAGGCCGCCGTCAAGGCGCGCCGCGAAGTCGGCATGGGCGCGCTGAAGGCCGCCGTGGAAAAGGCGGGCTATGCCGTCAGCGAGCAGCCCCTGCGGCTCGGCATCGAGGGCATGAGCTGCGCGTCGTGCGTCTCGCGCGTGGAGAAAGCGCTCACGCAGTTGCCCGGCGTGCTGTCGGCCGAGGTCAATCTGGCCACCGAGACGGCCGAGGTCAAGCTGGTGGGTGGCACGGTCTCGGCGCCCCAGCTCATCGCCGCGGTGGCCAAGGCGGGCTACCAGGCCCGGGAAATCCAGGCGGCTGGTGACAGCCCGGCCGATCCGACCCGCGCCGCCACCACAGCCGGGGCATCGTGGTGGCCGGTTGCCTTGGCGGCGGCCCTGTCCACGCCACTGATCCTGCCCATGCTGGGTGCGCTGGCCGACCAGCACTGGATGCTGGACGGCTGGCTGCAATGGGCGCTGGCCACGCCGGTGCAGTTCTGGCTGGGGGCGCGTTTTTACCGCGCGGGTTTCAGGGCCCTGCGCGCCCGGACCGGCAACATGGACCTGCTGGTGGCCATCGGCACCTCCGCCGCCTATGGCCTCAGTGTTTACCAGCTGCTGGTGCACGGCGAGCACGCCATGGATCACCTGTATTTCGAGGCCTCGGCCGTCGTGATCACGCTGGTGCTGTTGGGCAAGTGGATGGAAGCGCGCGCCAAGCGCCAGACCACCGAGGCAATCCGCGCGCTCAATGCGCTGCGGCCGGACACCGCCCGCCGGCGCCGCGACGGCCGGGACGAAGAGGTCGCCATCTCCGAGGTGCGGGTGGGCGACCTGGTCGTGGTGCGACCCGGGGAACGCATCGCCGTCGACGGTGACATCATCGAAGGCGACACCCAGGTCGACGAGTCGCTGATCACGGGCGAAAGCCTGCCCGTCAGCAAGCACGCAGGCGACCGCGTCACCGGCGGTGCCATCAACGCCGAAGGCCTGATCGTGGTGCGCACCGCGGCCGTCGGGGCCGAATCAACGCTGGCGCGCATTGTGCGCATGGTGGAGTCGGCGCAGGCCCGCAAGGCACCGATACAGCGGCTGGTGGACCAGGTCAGCGCGGTGTTCGTGCCGGTGGTCATGGCCATCGCGCTGCTTACGTTGCTGGGCTGGGGCCTGCTCACCGGCCAGTGGGAGGCCGCCATCCTGCATGCCGTGGCCGTGCTGGTGATCGCCTGCCCCTGTGCGCTGGGGCTGGCCACACCGACGGCCATCATGGCCGGCACCGGGGTGGCCGCGCGCCACGGCATCCTGATCAAGGACGCCGAGGCGCTGGAGGTGGCGCACCGGGTCAAGCTGGTGGCCTTCGACAAGACCGGCACGCTGACGCAAGGCCACCCCGAGCTGGTCGCGCTGGAGCCTCACGGCGGTTCGCGCGATGCCCTGCTGGCCTGGAGTGCCGCCATCCAGGCCGGCAGCGAGCACCCGCTGGCCAAGGCCGTGATCGCGCAGGCCATGAGGGACGGCATACATGTCCCCGCAGCATCGCAGGTGCAGGCCGTCGCCGGGCGCGGCATGTCGGCCGTGGTCGAGGGACGGGCGCTTCGGCTGGGCAGCCCGCGCTTCATGCAGGAGCTGGGGGTCGACCTGGGTGCCGGCGCGGCACGCGCCCAGGCGCTGGAGGACGAAGGCCGCACCGTGTCCTGGCTGGCCGATGTCACCGGCCAGCCGCAACTGCTCGGCCTGATGGCGTTTGGCGACAGCCTCAAGCCGTCCGCAGGCCCGGCCATTGCCCGGCTGCACGCGCTGGGCATACAGACCGCCCTGATCACCGGCGACAACCGCGGCAGCGCTGAATGCGTGGCCCGCCAGCTTGGCATCGACCGGGTGCATTTTCAGGTGCTGCCGGAAGACAAGACCAACATCCTCGGCCAGCTCAAGCGGGGGCTGCAGGGCACGGCCGGCCGCATCGCGATGGTGGGCGACGGCATCAACGACGCGCCGGCCCTGGCGGCCGCCGATGTGGGCATTGCCATGTCCACCGGCACCGATGTGGCCATGCACGCGGCAGGCATCACGCTGATGCGCGGCGACCCGGCGCTGGTGGCCGATGCCATCGACATCTCGCGCCGCACCTACGCCAAGATCCGGCAAAACCTGTTCTGGGCCTTTTTCTACAACGTGGTGGGCATCCCGCTGGCGGCCTTTGGCCTGCTGAACCCGGTGATTGCCGGTGCCGCCATGGCCTTCAGCAGCGTCAGCGTGGTGATGAACGCGCTGCTGCTGCGGCGCTGGAAAGGAGCGACGAAATGACGCCTCAACCCTTGCAAGGCAAGCTATGACACACAGTGAAAACCGTGAAGGCCGGCCGCCGCGCCGGGCCGCCCCAAGCAAGGCCAGCCCCCTTGGGGGGCAGCGTATTACACAAAGTGAAAAGCGTGGGGGCCCTTTCAACATCGGCCAGGCGGCCGCCCGCTCCGGCGTTTCCTCCAAGATGATCCGCCACTACGAATCCCTGGGCCTGCTGCCGGCGGTGCACCGCACCGATGCGGGCTACCGGCAGTATGGCGAGAAGGAAGTGCACACCCTGGGCTTCATTCGCCGGGCCCGCACGCTGGGCTTCAGCATGGCCGAAATCGCCGAGCTGCTCAAGCTGTGGCAAAACAAGCGCCGCGCCAGCGCCGACGTCAAGCGCATCGCGCTGGCCCATGTGGCCGACCTGGAACGGCGCATTGCCGAGATGGCGGCGATGAAGCAGACCCTGCAGCATCTGGCGCATTGCTGCCAGGGCAACAACCGGCCGGATTGCCCCATCCTGACCGAACTGGCCGCCTGAGCCGAAGCCGCCATGGCATGTCCGGATCCGGCGTGCAGCAAGGCGCACACCGATTTATGCTGAGGCATGGACTTGTTTGCTTCACTCCTTGCTCCCCGCCTGACGCCCGGCGACACCCACTGGGTAGAGACCGCGGCCGGGCTGAACCGGCAGGGCAGCGCGGTCATCCCGCAACTGCTCAGCGCCGCCGACTGCGAGGCGCTGGTGCGGCTCTATCCTGAAAGCCAGCACTTCCGCAGCCGCGTCGTGATGCAGCAGCATGGCTTCGGGCGCGGCGAGTACCGGTACTTCAGCTACCCGCTGCCCGAGACCGTGGTGCGGCTGCGCGCCACCTTGTACCCCGAACTGGTCGGCGTGGCCAATGCATGGAACGAGGCCATGGGCCTGGAGGTGCGTTACCCCGAGGACCATGCCGATTTTCTGGCGCGCTGCCATACGGCGGGCCAGCAGCGCCCCACGCCGCTGCTGCTGCGCTATGGGCCCGGCGACTACAACTGCCTGCACCAGGACCTGTATGGCGAGCAGGTGTTTCCGCTTCAGATGGCGGTGCTGCTGTCGCGGCCCGGTGAAGACTTCACGGGCGGCGAGTTTGTGCTGACCGAGCAGCGCCCGCGCATGCAGTCGCGGCCGGAGGTGGTGCCGCTGGCGCAGGGCGATGCCGTGGTGTTTGCGGTGAACCAGCGCCCGGTGCAGGGTAGCCGCGGGGTGTACCGCGTCACCATGCGCCATGGCGTCAGCCGGCTGCGCACTGGCCATCGCTACACGTTGGGCGTAATCTTTCATGATGCGCAGTAAGCACTCAAGGAAAGCCCTTTGACCCAGAACCTTTTCGAGGAAGAGCCGCTGGCCTGTGTTGCGCCGCAAATGATGGCGCCGGGCGCCGTGTTGCTGCGCGGCTTTGCCTGCGATGTGGAGCACGCACTGATGGACGCGGTGGAGCAGGTCATCGCTGCCGCGCCGCTGCGCCATCTGGTCACGCCGGGTGGCTACACCATGTCGGTGGCCATGAGCAATTGCGGCGCGCTGGGCTGGATGTCCGATCGCAGCGGTTACCGCTACACCCGCACCGACCCGCTGTCTGGCCAGCCCTGGCCGCCCATGCCCGATTGCTTTGTTGAACTGGCCGGGCGCGCGGCGGCCGAAGCCGGTTTCAACGGCTTCAAGCCGGATGCCTGCCTGATCAACCGCTACGAACCCGGCGCGCGCCTGTCGCTGCACCAGGACAGGGACGAGGGCGACATGAGCGCGCCGATTGTGTCGGTGTCGCTGGGTTTGCCGGCGGTGTTTTTATTTGGCGGCACGCGGCGCAAAGACCGCCCGGCGCGTTACCGGCTGGTGCACGGCGACGTGGCCGTGTGGGGCGGCCCGGCGCGGCTGGCCTACCACGGCGTTGCGCCGCTGGCCGAGGGCGAGCACGCCCTGTTGGGGCGGCAGCGCATCAACCTGACGTTTCGCCGCGCAGCCGCTTAAGGTTGCAGGGCCTTCATCCAGCCCAGCCCGGCCGACGTACCGCCCGGCTGCGCGCCACGGCTGGGCCGGTATTCGCAGCCGATCCAGCCGGTCCAGCCGCATTGCTGCGCCACCTCGTCGATCACCTTGAACAGGTAGGGGTAGTTCATCTCGCCGATATCGGGCTCATGCCGCTCGGGCACGCCGGCGAGCTGGAAATGGCCGACACGGCCGGTCGGCAGGTACTGGCGTATCTTCATGGCCACATCGCCCTCGACGATCTGGCAGTGGTACAGGTCGAACTGCACCTTGACATTGGACGCGCCGATCTCGGCGACCAGCTCATGCGCATGGTCCTGCCGGTTCAAAAAGAAGCGCGGAATGTCGCGGGTGTTGATCGGCTCGATCAGCACATCCACGCCCTGTTTCGCGGCCTCGGCCGCCGCCCAGCGCAGGTTCTCCACATAGGTCGGGCGCACCGCCTCGCGCTCGCTGCCCGCGGGCAGCAGGCCGGCCATCACATGGACACGCGGACAGTTCAGCGATGCCGCATAATCCAGCGCCTTCGTAATGCCGGCGCGAAACTCGGCCTCGCGCCCGGGCAGGCAGGCCAGCCCGCGCTCGCCCTGGTCCCAGTCACCGGGGGGCGCATTGAACAGCACCTGCTGCAGGCCATTGGCTTTCAGCCGGGCGGCGAGCTCATCCTTCGCATAGGCGTAGGGAAACAGGTATTCGACCGCCTGGAAGCCGTCTTTCGCGGCCGCGTCAAAGCGGTCCAGAAAGTCGAGTTCCGGGTACATCATGGACAGGTTGGCAGCAAATTTGGGCATGGGGTTCACCAGTGCGCGCCGAAGGTCTGGCGCAATTGATCGATCTGGATATCGTTCAGGGGTTGAGGTAAGGGCTGGCTCAGGGCCATCAGTTTGGCGGTTTCTTCCAGTTCTTCCAGCACGGCCATGGCTGCGGCCGGGCTGTCGTGCCAGACATTGGGCCCCAGGCGCTCCAGCATGACCGCGCGGATCGGCGTGCCGCGCTCGCCGTAGCGAACGATGGTTTGCGCTACCAGGGCTGCGGCATCGGGGTCACCAGGCCGGTGATAGGGGATCAGCGGCACATGGCCGACCTTCATCACAAAGTAGGGCGTGACCGGCGGCAGCAGCTCCGTCCCCTTGGCCTGCAGGCTCAGCGCCACGCAGTGTGTGCTGTGGGTGTGGATCACGCAGCGGGTGTTGGCATCAAATCGGCCCGCAGCGCCATAGATATGGGCATGCAGTGCGATGGTCTTGCTGGCCCGGTCGCCGCTGAGCTGCTGCGCGTTGGCATCCAGCCGCGCCAGTTTCGCCGGATCAAGAAAGCCCAGGCAGGCATCGGTGGGCGTGATCAGGAAACCATCGTCAAGCCGCACGCTGATGTTGCCGGCCGTGGCATGCACATAACCGCGCTCGAACAGGCTTTTGCCCACGCGGCAGATTTCTTCTCGGGCCTGGTTTTCAGTCATTTCAGCATCGTAAAGGCTTTGGTGAAAAAGTCGTCACTGCCAAAGTTGCCCGACTTCAGGGTCAGGTGCACCCCTTCTCCAGCGGCCGCGTCCGACGGCGCATGACACCAGGGCACGCCCGGGTCGATCTGCGGGCCGATCTGCAGCTGCGTGATGTTCAGGGCCTGCACGCAGGCGCCCGAGGTTTCCCCGCCGGCCACGACCAGCTGGCGCACGCCGCGCTCGACCAGGCCGCGCGCAATGGCCGCGATGGTGCGCTCGACCATGGCGCCGGCTTCTTCGACGCCGAGGCGGCCCTGCACCGATTTGACCGCGTTCGAGTCCGCCGTGGAATACACCAGCACCGGCCCCTGCGGGATCAGCGGCGTCGCCCAGGCCAGCGCCTCGGCCGCAACGTCCACGCCGGCGGCGATGCGCAGGGGCTCGATGGCGAGCGCCGGGCGGCCGGCCTTGATGAAGGCCAGCACCTGGCGGTTGGTCGCCAGCGAGCAACTGCCCGACACCACGGCCTGCAGGCCGCCTGCCGGGGGCAGCTCGCTGGCTTTGGAGGAGGGCGTGATGCCGAAATTTTGCGGCAGGCCAATGGCCACGCCAGAGCCGGCGGTGACCAGCGGCATGTCCTTGAGCGCCGGGCCGAGGCGCAGCAGGTCGTCGTTGGACAGCGCATCCACCACGGCCACGCCGACCCCGTCGGCCTTGAGCTGGTCAATGCGCGCACGGATGGCGGCCTCGCCGCGGGTCACGACGCGGTAGTCGATCAGGCCGACCTTGCGCCGGGTCTGCGCCTGCAGCACGCGCACCAGGTTGGCGTCGGTCATCGGGGTGAGCGGGTGGTTCTGCATGCCGCTTTCGCTGAGCAGCACGTCGCCGGCAAACAGGTAGCCCTTGAAGACGGTGCGCTGGTTGTCGGGAAACGCGGGTGTGGCGATGGTGAAGTCGGTCTTCAGCGCGTCCATCAGGGCTTCGGTCACCGGGCCGATGTTGCCACGGATTTCGCCGCTGAAGGTGCTGTCGAAGGTGGAGCAGTACTTGAAATAGATTTGCTGCGCGCCCTGCGCCTGCAGCCACTGCAGGGCGGCCAGCGATTGCGCCACGGCCTCGGCCGGCGCAATGGTGCGCGACTTCAGCGCCACCACCACCGCGTCCACGTCCACCCCGAGCGGGCCGGTGGGCACGCCGATAGTCTGCACCACGCGCATGCCGGCGCGCACCAGGTTGTTGGCCAGGTCGCTGGCGCCCGTGAAATCGTCGGCGATGCAGCCCAGAAGAATGGGTTTCATGTGCTCAGGTCTCCAGCGGCAGTTTCACGGACTGCGGGTTCTCGCGCACATAGTCGCGGATGACCTGCTCGAAGCTGGTGTCGCCGTGCAGGCCCAGGGCCTCGGCGCGCGCGGTCTTCACGTTGCCGGGCCAGGTGATGACGATTTTTTCAATCGCCGGGTCGATGCGCCAGTCCAGCAGCGCCGTGGCCGCCGGCCCGGCCACGCGCTCGAGCGCCTGCGCCATCTCGCGCACCGTGGTCATGAGGCCGGGCAGGTTGAGCGCGGTGCGCGGGCCCCACTCGGCGGGGCTGGCCTGCGCCGCGCGCAGCAGGCCCTCCACCGTGCGCGCCGGCGACGACAGCGCCACGCCGGTGTCCGGGTGCACCGGGCACAGGGCGCGCTCGCCGGCCAGCGGCTCGCGGATCATGCCGCTTAAAAAGCTCGAGGCCGCGCCGTTGGGCCGGCCCGGGCGCACCGACACCGTCATGAGGCGCACGCTGCGGCCTTCGACAAAGCCCTTGCGCGCGTAGTCGGCCACGAGCTGCTCGCCGATGAATTTCTGGATGCCGTAGCTGCTTTGTGGCGTGGGCAGGCTGTGGTCTTCCAGCACCGGGGGCAGGGGCTGCTGCGGCGAATGGCCGAACACGGCCAGCGAGCTGGAATACACCAGCACCGGCTTGGTGCCGAGGGCGCGGCAGCCTTCCAGCAGGGCGCGCGTGGCATCGAGGTTGCTGCGCATGCCGAGGTCGAAATCGGCCTCGCATTCACCGCTGACAGCCGCGGCCAGGTGAAAGATCAACGCGACACCCGCGTTGGGAAGCTGCCCGCTGTCCAGCAGCTCATTGAGGTCGCCGCCCACAAAGGCAATGCGTGGGTCTCGGGCCAGGTCGTCGGGCGGCGGTGCGCGGTCGGCCAGCGTGATGCTGGTGATGGGTTGCGCGGCCGCGCCCGCCAGGGACAGGCTGCCCTGGGCCAGCAGCGTGCGCGCCAGCCGCGCACCAACAAAGCCGCAACCACCGGTGATCAGGATATGCATGGTCGTGTCCTGGGGAAAGAGAGGAAAGAAATTAAAGGGAATGCAAATGAAAAGAATGAGCGGGCGGTGAGCAAGACGCCGCCCCGGTCTCTCAGTCAGCCGCCTTGGGCGCCTGCGGCAGCTCAATGCCCGGGAAGATCTTGATCACGGCGCTGTCGTCTTCTTTGGCGAAGCCGGCCGTCGAGGCCTGCATGAACATCTGGTGCGCCGTGCTGGACAGTGGCAGCGGAAACTTGCTGGCACGCGCCAGGTCGAGCACCAGCCCCAGGTCCTTGACGAAGATGTCGACCGCCGACAGCGGCGTGTAGTCGGCCGCCAGCACATGGGCCATGCGGTTCTCGAACATCCAGCTGTTGCCGGCACTGTGGGTGATCACCTCGTACAGCGCCGCCGCGTCCACGCCTTCGCGCAGGCCCAGCGCCATGGCTTCGGCGGCGGCCGCGATGTGCACGCCGGCCAGCAGCTGGTTGATGATCTTGACCTTGCTGCCGGCACCGGCCTGGTCGCCCAGCTTGTAGACCTTGGCGGCCATGGCGTTGAGGACGGCGTCGCAGCGCGCATAGGCCTCCGGCCTGGCCGAGGTCATCATCGTCATGTCGCCGCTCGCCGCCTTGGCGGCGCCGCCGGAAATCGGCGCATCGATGTAGAACAGGCCGAGTTCCGCCAGCCGCTGCTCCAGCGCGGCCGACCAGCGCGGGTCCACCGTGGAGCACATCACGAACACGCTGCCGGGTTTCATGGCGGCCGCGCAACCGGCGGCGTCGCCGCTGCCGAACAGCACGCTCTCGGTCTGCGCGGCATTGACCACCACCGAGATGACGATGTCGCACTGGGCGCCGAGCTCCGCCAGCGTGGCGCAGGCCGTCCCGCCGCCCTGCGCAAAGGCCTGGGCCACGTCGGCGCGCACGTCGAAGACCCGCAGGTCATAGCCAGCGCGTCGCAGCGACTGCGCCATGCCGCCGCCCATGGCGCCGAGGCCGATCAGGCCAATGATGGGATTCATGTCAAAACTCCTTGTGTAACCGGAATGATAGGGCGTGGTTCAGGCATCGCTCAGCGATTGACGAGTTCCTTGGGCGTCCACCAGACGGCGACCGCGCCAATCACCAGGGCGCCGGCCAGCACGTACATGCCGACCTGGGTGCTGCCGGTGGCGTCCTTGAGGTAGCCGATCAGGTAGGGACTCACGAAGCCGGCGAGGTTGCCCACCGAGTTGATGACGGCAATGCCGGCGGCTGCGGCCGTGCCCGACAGGAACGCAGTGGGCAAGGACCAGAACAGCGGCGCGCAGGTCAGCACGCCGGCGGCGGCCAACGAGAGAAAGGTCAGCGACACGGCGGTGTTCTGGGTGTACGAGGCTGCCACGGTGAAGCCGACCGCGCCCATCAGCGCCGGAACAATCAGGTGCCAGCGGCGCTCGCGCCGCTGGTCCGCGCTGCGGCCGAACAGATTCATCGCAATGATCGCGCAGATGAAGGGGATGGCGCTGAGCAGTCCGATGTTCAGGTTGCCCTTGACGCCCGTCGCCTTGATCAGCGTTGGCAGCCAGAACGTTAGCGCGTACTGGCCCATGACGAAGGCAAAGTAGATCAGCGACATCCACCAGATGCGGCGGTCCCTGAACACGCCGGCCACCGAGTGCGGGCCCTTGCTGCCGTGCTGCTGGTCGAGCTCGATCTCGCGCGCCAGCAGTTTCTTTTCGTCGGCATCCAGCCACCTGGCCTTGGCAATGCCGTTGTCCAGATAGAACAGCACCACCACGCCGATCAGCAACGCGGGCACGGCCTCGAGCAGGAACATCCATTGCCAGCCGTGCAGCGACGAGGCGCCGTTGAAGGCATCCATGATCCAGCCCGACAGGGGGTTGCCAAAGATGCCCGCCACCGGAATCGCCGACATGAAGACCGCGATGATTTTGGCGCGCCGGTGTGCCGGATACCAGTAGGTCAGGTACAGGATCACGCCCGGATAGAAACCGGCTTCAGCCACGCCCAGCAGAAAACGCAGGACGTAGAAGGTGGTGGGCGTCTCCACGAACATGAAGCAGGCCGACAGCAGGCCCCAGGTGATCATGATGCGCGCGATCCAGATGCGCGCGCCGACCTTGCTCATGAGCAGGTTGCTGGGCACCTCGAACAGGAAGTAGCCGAGAAAGAAGATGCCGGCACCGAGGCCGAACACGGTTTCGCTGAAGCCCAGCTGCTGCGCCATCTGCAGCTTGGCGAAGCCCACGTTCACGCGGTCGAGGTAGGCGATCACGTAGCAGAGCATGAGAAAGGGCACGAGGCGCCAGAACACTTTGCCGTAGGCACGGCGCTCAAGCGAGTCTTCGGCGGGCAGGGCGCCCGCCAGGGTCGAGGAAGTCATGTAGTGCGTCTCCAGGAATGCGCGACCACACCCGCAGGACCGGTCGCTTGGTTGATTTATATGGTTATCATACAACTTTGGAGTTTTGCGCCTGCTTGGGGTTTTCCCCAGTGAGGGCTGCAGCGAGTTAGCGAGTTTCGGCCGGCTCAGGCGCCGGGGTGCAGGCCCTTGACCAGCGGATGCGCCAGTTTCACGCCTTCCTCCTGCCAGAAGGCGGGGTCGGCCTGCTCGATGCGCTTGATGGCGTTGTCCATGTGGCGCGCGGCCGATTGCCGGGCGGCGGCCACATCGCCGGCCTCGATCGCCTGCGAGATCTGTTCGTGTTCGTCAGCAACCTGCCGGGCGAAGTCGGCGCGCCGCGCTTCGTTGGCCCGGGTGACGCGCGTGGCCCCCTGCAGGAACTGGCCCAGGTACTCCAGCGTGCCGATGAGGAAGGGATTGCGCGCCGCGTCGGCGATGGCGCGGTGAAACCTGACATCCTCGCTCACACCGTCGCCGCCGGCCAGCACCGCCTTTTCCAGCGCGGTGATCGACTGGCGGATGCGCTTCACATCGGCCTGGGTGCGCCGCTGGGCCGCGAGCGCCGCGACCTCGGCCTCCAGCGCACGCCGCACTTCCACCATCTGGATCACCGCCTGCTTGGACACCGCGAAACGGGCATCGAAATTCAGCGGCGAAAAACCCGCCTCCTTCACGTAGACCCCGCTGCCTTGCCGGGAGTCGACCAGCCCCAGCGACTTCAGGCGCGACATAGCCTCGCGGACCACCGTGCGGCTGACCGAAAACTGCCCGACCAGCACCGCCTCGGTCGGGAGCTTGTCACCCGCGACGAGGCGACCCGCACGAATCTCCGCGGCGAGCGCATCGGCAACCCGGTCGGACAGATGCGCCCCGGGGGTGATGGACTTGAAGTGGCTGATCATAGGTACCGGAATTTATCGTACAACTTTAACCCATCCGCCGGGTACTCACGGCGCTGCGGCCCCGCCCGGAGCAATGCCCCCCGCCCGAGCCGGCAGCGCGTTCACCTGACGGTTGGCCGCGCCGGTTAACGCTGGTGCGCGATCGATCCGGAGACCGCGCCGGCACGCCATAGCGCGGTCACGACCGGACGGACTGACGCGCGCGGTGGTTGGCCCCCATGCGGCAAGCCAGATCAAAGGCGCTGGTCATGGCGGTGGCCTGGGCCGAGCCCTGGCCCACGATATCGTAGGCCGTGCCATGGGCGGGCGTGGTCACCGGAATCGGCAGGCCACCCTCGACCGTGACCCCGATGTCAAAGCCCAGCAGCTTGGTGGCGATCTGCCCCTGGTCGTGGTACATGGTGACGATGCCGTCGAGGTCGCCCCGGCGTGCGCGCAGGAAAATCGTGTCGGCCGGAAACGGGCCCAGCGCCGGGAAGCCCAGCGACGCGGCCAGCCGGATGCCCGGCTCGATGATGTCGCTCTCTTCCGTGCCGTAGTTGCCGTTGTCGCCGTTGTGGGGATTGAGGCCGCACACCCCCACGCGGGGCTGCGCCACGCCGGCGGCACGCAGGGCATCGGTCAACATGCGGATGGCCCCGGCCACGCCCTCGGGCGTGAGCAGGCCGGAGACCTCCTTCAACGCCACATGCGAGGTCACGCGCGCCGTCCACATCGGGCCGAGCACGGTGAATTCGCCGCAGGGGCCGTCGTAGTCCAGCAGCCGGGCGAACCAGCGCATTTCGTCTTCTTCCTGCATGCCGCCCAGGCGCATCGCGCCCTTGTTGAGCGGCGCAAAACACAGGGCGTCAGCCTGCCCGCTGGTGACCATGCGCGTGCCCAGGGTCAGGCTGTCCAGGATGAAGCCCCCGTTGTCAGCGCCGGCGTGCGAAGGCCTGAAGTGCGCGTCGCGGCCGGCCCAGTCCACCAGTTGCAGGTGAGGGCGGGTCTGCGGCACCGGGACGCCGGCGGCACGCGCACCGGCCTCCAGCGCCTGCTGGCTGGCAATGAGGTGGATCTCGGCCTTGGCGGTGGTGGCCGGATCGGCCAGCAGACGGGCAATGATTTCGGGGCCAATGCCGGCGGGGTCGCCAATCGTCAATGCAATGCGGGGAATCATGCCGATCTAATCCAGTTTGATATTGCGTTCTTTGATCAAGGCGGCGAAGCGCTGGTCCTCGGCGATCTGCAGTTGCATAAATTGCTCACGCGTCAGCGTGGAAGGTTCTCCGCCCAAACCCAGGAGCCTGGCCTGCACCTCGGGCAGGCGCAAGGCCTTGTTGAACTCCAGGCTCAAGCGGGCCAGCACCGCCGGCGGTGTCTCGGCCGGTGCATACATCGCATACCAGGTGCTCATCTCGGCGCCCTTCACGCCCAGCTCGGCCAGGGTGGGAACATCAGGCAGTTCGGTCGCGCGCCGGGGGGTACTCACGGCCAGCGCCCGGAATTTGCCCGACCGGATCAGGTTGATCGCGGACGAGGTGGTGTCCAGCATCACCTCGACCTGGCCGGCCAGAATGTCCTGGTGCGCCTGGGAACTGCCCTTGTAGGGAATGTGGGTCATTTTGGTGTCGGTCGCGGCCATGAACAGTTCGCCGGCCACGTGCTGCGTACTGCCCATGCCCGACGAGGCATAGCGCAGCCCGTCCGGCTTGGCCTTGATCGCGGCCAGCAGCTCCCTGAAGTTGCGCGCCGGATTCTCGCTGCTCACCAGCAGCACATGGGGCACCGTCACCACCATGCCCACGGGCGTCAGCTGCTTGAGCGGATCGAAATTGAGTTTAAGCAGATGCGGCGCAATCACCTGCGCCGAATTGGTGGCCATCAGCAGGGTGTAGCCATCCGGTGCGGATTTGGCGGTCAGGTCGGCGGCAATGGTGTTGGCGGCGCCGGGTTTGTTGTCGACCACCACGGGTTGCCCCAGCGGCCCGCCCATTTTTTCGGCAAACAGCCGGGCAATGATGTCGGTGCCACCACCGGCGGATGCGCCCACATTGATGCGGATCGGTTTGGCGGGAAAGGCCGTCTGGGCCTGGCCGATCGGTGCCGCCATCACGGCGGCGGCGGTGAAAGCGAGGGCAAACGGTCGCATCCATGCGAATGTCATAGCAGGTCTCCATTGTTGTCAGGGGCGGGCGGGCAGATGCGCCATCAGGGCACCGACGCCAGAAAAGGACGCCTTCCGCACTGTAGGAGCCGGGCGCGCAGGGCGCCATCATTCATTTACTCAATCAGGATTCGCGGTTGGCGAATTCACCCCAGCCAGTGCCTGCACCACCGTCAGGGCCGCCGAAGACATGGCCTGCTCCGGCTGGTGGCACAGCACAAAGCGCCGCGTGGCCCAGTCGCCGTCAATGGCGAGCCGGCAAAACGACTTGCCGCCCGCAAAACCCCTGGCCACCGCCTGGGGCATGACGCCAATGCCGATGCCCTGCGCAATCATGGCTGCCATGCTCTCAAAGCTCCTGACCCGGATGGGCATGTGCAGCGCGCAGCTGGCCTCGGCCGCCATGCGGGCCAGGGTCGTGGAAATCGCCGACCCTTCCCCGAGGCCGATGACTTCATAGGCCAGAAAATCTTCCAGCCGCACACTGCGGCGGCCCGCCAGCGCGTGGCCCCGGTGCATGACCAGGACCAGCCGGTCTTCGTGATAAGGCATGGAAGGCAGCGCAACGGCGCCCAGCGTGCTCTCATAAATACCGATGTCGGCCACGCCGCGGCTCACCGCCTGGATGACGCCGCCACTGTTGAGCTCCTGCAAATCCACCTTGATGCCCGGAAAATCGGTCTGGCAGCGCCGCAGGTCCAGGGGCAAAAACTGCAGCACCACCGACGTGCAGGCGGCGATCCGGACCACGCCCTTGTCACCGCGGCGGAACGCCTCGGCATCGTCATGCATGCGCGCCACCGCATGCGTCATGCTGCGTGCATGCGCCAGCAAGGCCATGCCGGCGTCCGTCAGCGCCATGCCATGCGGCCGCCGCTGGAACAACACCACCCCAAATTGCGCTTCCAGCTCCTTCATCCGGCGCGAGGCCGCCGCCGGCGCCAGGCAGATGCGCTCGGCCGCCCGGGTGATGCTGCCGGTTTCAGCGGTGGCGACGAACAGGCGCAAAGTGGTCAGGTCGAACTGGATGCGCACCGGCGCAGGCACGGCAAGTCTGGATTTCATTTTTTTCGTCACGCCTTGGATTCGGGCTCCGGGGCAGGCGGCACGCTCTGGCATTCCCAGAAAATGCGCGCCGTGCAGCGCCGGCAGATCTCCGGGTCTAGCTTGCTGAAGATGGTGGAAATCGCGGTGAACTTGTCGGGAAACTGGTGCTCCGGCCCCAGCAGGCGGGTGAAGCCGGTTTTGCGCCACATGCGGATCACCTCGGGCCGCGGCCGGTGAAAGTACAGGTCCCCGCCCATGGCGCGCCGCGCGGAGAGTTCGGCCTCCCACAACTCGGCCCCGGCCAGGTCAATGAAGTTCATGCTCTTGCCCATGACCAGCAAATGCTTTTGCGGGTGCGGCTGGTGGCGCAGCGCATGCAGGATGTCGGCCACATGCTGGGTCGCGCCAAAATAGACCTCGCCTTCCATGCGCAGCAGCTTGAGTTGCGGGCATTCCGGCAGGAATGTGGCCCCCACGCTTGTCGCTTCGCGTACTGCGCTGCCCCCCGGGGGGGCTGAACTTGCTTGGGGCGGCCCGGCGCTGCGTTCGTTGGCCCCCACGCTTGTCGCTTCGTGTACTGCGCTGCCCCCCGAGGGGGCTGAACTTGCCTGGGGCGGCCCGGCGCTGCGTTCGTTGGTCCCCACGCTTGTCGCTTCGCGTGCCTTCGGCGTTGCACTGCCCCTTTCAGGGGGAAAAAGGGCTGGGCTTTTTTGGGACAATTCTGCGTTGCGTTCGCTGTCGTCATCCGCCTTGTGCGGCGAGGTGATTCCGGTTTCAAACCCGGCATCGGCCGTGTTGTCAATCACGACAAACTGCCGGTCCAGTCCGCGGCTGTCAAAGCCCATGGTGCGCATGGCGGGCCGCGAGGTCCGGTACAGAAAGGACATCAGCGACAGGATGATGCCCAGAAAAATCGCAATCTCGAGCCGGATGGTGACGGTGGCCAGCATGGTGGCCAGCGCCACGCCAAAATCGCTGCGGCTCAGGGTGAGCAGCTGGCGCCAGCGCGCCAGGTCGAGCAGGGTCAGGGCCACCAGCACCAGCAGGGCGGCCAGCGCGGCCCTCGGAATGAGCGCCAGCAGCGGCGCACTGACCGCGACCAGCAGCACCAGCAGCAATGCCGAGAAGACCGAGGCCAGCGGCGTGCGCGCGCCGGCCTGCAGGTTGGGCAGGGAGCGGTTCATGGAGCCGCAGGACACATAGCACGAGAAGAAACCACCGACCATGTTCGACAGGCCCTGGCCGCGAAACTCGCGGTTGGCGTCGATGCGCTGGCCCGAGCGCAACGCCACCGTCTTGGCGATCGAGATGGCCTGGCCGAGCGCGACGATGGTCAACGCGAATGCCAGGCCGATCAGGTCAACGGCCTGCGCCCAGCTGATGCGCGGCACCTCAAAGCGCGGCCACGGTGCGGCAATCTGTCCGATGGTGCGCAAGGCGGCAGCGGGCGTGGCGCTGGCCGGGTTCAGGTACTGGCTCCAGATCCAGGCCAGCGCGGTGGCCACGACCAGGCCGATGAGCATGGCGGGCCAACCGCGGCGCAGGCGGCGCAGCAGCAGGGCCGTGGCGATGGTGATCGCGCCTACCACCAGCGCCGCCGGTTGCACCAGGCCCAGCTGCGTGACCACATGAACCAGCACCGCTGCCGCACTGTGCTGGGGAGAAGCCGCCAGGCCCAACAGGTCGGGCAGCGCATGCACCGCAATCAGCAGTGCCGCGCCCGAGGTGAAGCCAAAGAGCGTGGCCGGAGAAATGAAGTTGGCCAGCACCCCCAGGCGCAGCGCGCCAATCAGCCACTGCATCACGCCGACCATCACGGTCACGGCCACCGCCAACTGGATGTACTGCGAGCTGAAAGCCGCGGCCAGCGGCGAGAGCATGGCAAACAGCGCCAGCGAATTGGCGTTGGTGGGGCCCGACATGACGTGCCAGCTGGAGCCAAACAGCGCGGCGAGGATGCAGGGAATGACGGCGGTGTACAGGCCGTATTCAGGCGGCAGCCCGGCCAGTGTGGCAAAGGCAATGCCCTGCGGCAGTACCAGCACCGCACCGAGCAGCCCGGCCATGGCATCGGCGCGCAGCGTGACGGGCGACACCTGCCGCACCCAGTCGCCAAACAGGCGCTCAGCCCTGCTGCGGGTGGGCGCGTCCTGGTGTTGTTCGGGGTCTCCTGCCATGGACTTGAGCATAACGCGCCGCGCCTCGGCTTCGCCTGAGCCGGGCACTCCGGCGCCCAGGCGCTACCACCGGCGCATCGCCAGCCTCAGGCCAGACCGCTCCAGCGCAGCAGCAGGCCGGCCGCGGCGCAGGCGGCGATCAAGGGAATCACGCCCACCTTGTAGCGCAGCAGCGCCACCCCGGCCGCGACCATGATGAGCAGCGAAGGCCACGCCACGCTGGACGGGAAACCGGCCGCAGCCCCGGTATTGAAAGCGATATGCACAATGAAAAACAGCGCCAGGCTGGCAATGACGCCAACCACCGCGGCGGTGATGGCCGCCAGCGGCGCGGTGAACTGCAGCTTGCCATGGGTGGACTCCACCAGCGGCCCGCCCGCCAGGATGAAGATAAAGGACGGCAGGAAGGTGAACCAGGTGACCAGCGTCGCCGCCAGTGCGGCACCCAGGAATAACGCGTCCGGACCGAGCACCTGCCGGGTCCAGCCACCGACAAAACCGACAAAGGCCACTACCATGATCAGCGGCCCCGGCGTGGTTTCGCCCAGCGCCAGCCCGTCGATCATTTGCGGGCCGGTGAGCCAGCCGAACTGCTCCACCGCGCCCTGATAGACATAGGGCAGCACCGCATAGGCACCGCCAAAAGTCAGCAGCGCGGCCTTGGTGAAAAACCAGCTCATCTGGGTCAGCGCGCCGCTCCAGCCCTGCCAGGCCATCAGCGCGCCCATGGGCAGCAGCCAGAGCACGGCCCCTGTGGCCAGCACCGCGGCCAGCCGCGATGTCCTGAAGCGTGCATGCTCGGGTGTCGGTGTGTCGTCATCGATCAGGGCCGGCCCCTGCGCCACGACAGCGGCCCCGTGCGCACCGCCGCCGGCAAACTGCCCCGGCGCGAACTTCGCACACAGCCAGCCGGTCAGCGCCGCGCTCAGCACCACCCACGGAAAGGGGACGTGCAGAACGGCAATGGCCATGAAACTGAGAACCGCCACCGCCCACGGAACCGGGGCTTTCGCCGGGTTTTTCAATGATTTGCTGCCGATGCGGTGAACCGCGTGCACCACGATGGCCGCCACGGCCGGTTTGATGCCATAGAAGATGGCGGCGACCAGCGGCACGTCGCCAAAGGCGACGTAAATCCAGCTCAGCGCCACCAGGATGAACAGCGAGGGCAGCACAAACAGGGCGCCCGCCACCACGCCGCCCCATGTCCGGTGCATCAGCCAGCCAATGTACGTGGCCAGCTGCTGCGCCTCGGGCCCGGGCAACAGCATGCAGTAGTTCAAGGCATGCAGGAAGCGCTTTTCCGAGATCCAGCGTTGTTGTTCCACCAGTTCGCGGTGCATGATGGCGATTTGCCCGGCCGGCCCGCCGAAGCTGATGAACCCCAGCTTGAACCAGAACCTGAAGGCCTGCGCGAAGCTCACGGCGGCGGGAGGAGAAGACGGGATATCGTTCATGCGGTGTGCGTTTTCACGTTCAGGGTTTCGGGCTTCCAGCTGTGTGTCTCGGCTTGCGCACTGCGGCACCAGGCGTACAGCGCGTCATAGAGTGGCAGCGCGGCTTCCAGCATGCCGGCGTCATTAGTGGCGTGCAGTTGCGACAGCCCCAGCGAGAAGGCCAGCAGACCCGCCGACTGCGGTGCGAGTTCCAGGCGGTCGGTGTCGGCGCCGCGCACGATGCGGGCGAGGGTCTCCAGCGCCGGATCGTTCAATTCAAACGCGCGCAGCAGGGTGTCGAAGCTGCACAACTCGCCCTCGTGCGAGACCGGCGCGCCGGGGATGTCGTAGGCCACGGCACCCAGGCGCGCCGCTTCGTCAAACACCCGGGCTGTGGGCACATAAAAGAACTCCGCCCGTGCGTCAATAAAGCGGCGGATCAGCCACGGGCAGGCGATGCGGTCAATCTTGGGGCGTTCCCGCGTGATCCAGCGCGACGCCTGCTCGCTGCTTGCGCCTGCGACGCCCCAGTCGGGCCGCTTGAGCATGGTCAGCGGGCGATGCGCGCGCCACTGCGCGATGTCTTGCGGTGAGTCGACGCCGTCTTCGCCGCCCTCAATGCCGCCGGCCAGCGCGCGCGCGTTCCAGCCCGCTGCACGCAGCGTGGCCACGGCATCGGCACTCACGTTGTGGCCATAAACGCAATAAACCACGACCTCGCGGTGGCCCGATGCGGCGCGCTGCGACATGGCGAAGGCCGCCACGTCGTCAGGCGCGCAGCGCCTCGCGCCGGCGAGCAGGTATCGGCTTTCAAGGAATTTGTTTTCGCGCCGCACGTCGAGCAGCAGCGGTGCATCGGCACGGCCCATGCGGGCGGCCAGTTCCTGTGGGGAAATGAAAGAGGTGTCCACGAAAAATACTCCAAGTCAGTTACCAGCACTTGGACGGGACACCGTCTATCTGTGAAGAGTCGGGAGGCTGAAATCCCGATGGCTAAATGGTAGCACCACCGACTGCGACGCGCCAGCCAGCCTGCCTCCCGCACCGGGGCGTCAGGCGCGGCGGAACTTGAAAACCGCGCGGCTGGCCCGGGCATTGGGCCAGAAACGGACCTCCCGGCCATCCTGCAGGCCAAACTGGTCGAGAATCTCCAGCCGGTTTTGCAGGGCCAGCGCCTCAAAATCCCGCAGCGTGCCGACACGGATGTTGGGGGTGTCGTACCACTGGTAAGGCAGCACCTTGGTGACAGGCATGCGGCCGCGCAGCACCGCCAGGCGATTCGGCCAGTGGCCGAAGTTCGGGAATGCGACGATGCCGATGCGGCCCACGCGGGCGGTTTCGCGCAGCATGATTTCAGCATTGCGCAAGTGCTGCAGCGTATCGATCTGTAGCACCACGTCAAACGAGCCGTCGCCAAACATCGCGAGGCCTTCCTCCAGGTTCAGCTGGATCACGTTCACACCGCGCGCCACGCAGGCCTGCACGTTGGCATCGTTGATCTCGACGCCGTAGCCCGAACAGCCGCGCTCGCGGATCAGGTGGGCCAGCAGCTCGCCGGTGCCGCATCCGAGGTCGAGCACGCGCGAGCCATGCGGCACCAGCCGGGCAATCGACAGCAGATCCGCCGAGGGCTCCACATTGAGTTCTACAGGCAGGTTCATACCGCCACCTTGCTCTGAAAATAGGAGCGCACCACACCCAGATAGCGCTCGTCCTCCAGCAAAAACGCATCATGCCCGTGCGGCGCATCAATCTCGGCATAGCTCACGTCGCGCTGGTTGTCGAGCAGGGCCTTGACGATTTCACGGCTGCGCGCCGGCGAAAAGCGCCAGTCCGTGGTGAAGCTCACCATCAGGAATTTGGCCGTGACGCTGGCCAGCGCCTGGGTGAGGTTGCCGCCAAACGCCCTGGCCGGGTCAAAGTAGTCGAGCGCGCGGGTAATCAGCAGATAGGTGTTGGCGTCGAAGTACTCGCTGAACTTGTCGCCCTGGTAGCGCAGGTAGCTTTCGATCTGAAACTCGACATCCTGGGTTGAAAACCTGTACCCGCTGGCGTGGCTGCCGATGGCGTCGCGCAGCTTGCGGCCAAACTTCTCGTTCATCACATCGTCGCTCAGGTAGGTGATGTGGCCAATCATGCGGGCAATGCGCAGGCCGCGCTGGGGCAGCACGCCATGGCGGTAAAAATGGCCGCCATGGAAGTCGGGGTCGGTGACGATGGCGCGTCGTGCCACCTCGTTGAAGGCGATGTTCTCGGCCGTCAGGTTGGGCGCGCTGGCCACCACCACCGCATGGCGCACACGCTCCGGATATTGCAGCGTCCAGCTCAGGGCCTGCATGCCCCCCAGGCTGCCTCCCATGACGGCGGCCAGCGTCTGGATGCCCAGCGCATCGAGCAACCGGGCCTGGGCACAGACCCAGTCCTCGACCGTCACCACCGGGAAATCGGCGCCGTAGATTTCATGCGTATCCGGATTGACCTGCATGGGACCGGTGGAGCCGAAACAGGAACCCAGGTTATTGACGCCGATGACAAAAAACTGATTCGTGTCCACCGGCTTGCCCGGGCCGATCATGGTGTCCCACCAGCCTTCGGACTTGCCTTTGATCTGCCCGGCCTCGTCGAGGTAGACGCCGGCCACATGGTGGGAGGCATTCAGCGCGTGGCAGATCAGCACCGCATTGGATTTGTCAGCATTGAGCTCGCCGTAGGTTTCATAGCTGAGGTCATAAGCGCGAATCGACGCGCCGCTTTGCAGCGGCAGGGCGTCCGCAAAGTGCATGGACTTTGGTGTGGCAACAAGGACCGAAGCGGAAGACACAGAAGACACGATAGAAAGACCCGTGATCGAAACAAGACTGAACTGGACTCGAAAGTGAAACGGCAAAAAGAAAACCCGGCATCGCTAAGGGCGAGTCCGGGTTCATGGATGTTCGTCTTTAGCGGTACTTTTTAAGCGCCCGCAAGCTGAGCAAATCGGCGCTGCGGCAAGTATAGCAAGGCTGACGCGGCGCGACACCGCTCGCCCTGTGCCCCACCCGGCGCGCCTGTCGGGCGCTGGCCACCGGTCAGGCGGATATCAGCAGCGCCATGACGCCCAGTACCGCGAAAATCACCGCCGACACGATGTGGACCACGCGCAGCGGCACCAGCCGGGTGACGCGCTCACCCAGCCACACCACGGGGACGTTGGCCAGCATCATGCCCAGCGTGGTGCCTGCCACCACGGCGAGGTAGGTGTCGTAGCGGGCGGCCAGCATGACCGTGGCAATCTGGGTTTTGTCGCCCATCTCCGCCAGGAAAAACACCAGGACAGTGGTGCCGAACACGCCAAGGGTCGGCGGCTGGCCGTCGGTGTCGTCCTCGAGCTTGTCCGGAATCAGCATCCAGGCCGCCATGGCCAGGAAAGACGCCCCCAGAATCCAGCGCATGGCCTGGGGGCTGATCATCGTGGTGACCCAGGCGCCCAGCGCGCCCGCCATCGCATGGTTGGCGATGGTGGCGACCAGGATGCCCAGAACAATGGGCCAGGGTTTGCCGAACCTGGCGGCCAGCAACAAGGCGAGTAATTGGGTTTTGTCGCCCATTTCGGCGAGGGCCACGATGCCGGTGGAGATGAGGAAAGCGTCCATGAATGACTCCGGCCGGTACAAAACCCATGACTGCACGACGACCCCGGCCTGAAACGGAGGCTATGCAGTCAAAGGTCTCGCCAAGTCCGAAAACCGTTTGCGCCATGCCGACCCTGTTGCAAGGCCAGACAAGTCTGTTGACGCAAACCCCTCTCACTCAAGGAAGGAGGCTACTCCCCAATGACAGCCTGCATTGTAGCAGCTTCACCCGAAATTCGCCCCAAGCCGGCGCCAGAGCAGCAATTCGCACAGTTATGGCGTATTTCTTGCTTGTATTTGGTGCGTTTCTGGATTTTCCCCAGAAACGCACCAAAACAGCACTAAAACACCCCATTTCACCCAAGAGGAATTTATGGAAGCACTAAAACAGGGCTCGGATGCCCTGTTCATTCTGCTCGGCGGCATCATGGTGCTCGCCATGCACGCCGGTTTTGCCTTTCTGGAGCTGGGCACCGTCCGCAAGAAGAACCAGGTCAATGCACTGGTCAAGATTCTGGTCGACTTCTCGGTGTCGACCGTGGTCTATTTTCTGGTGGGTTACGGCGTGGCCTACGGCACGCATTTTTTTGTCGGCGCGGAACAACTGGCCGCTAAAAACGGCTATGAACTGGTCAAGTTCTTCTTTCTGCTGACATTTGCGGCCGCCATCCCGGCCATTATCTCGGGGGGAATTGCCGAACGCGCGCGCTTCTACCCGCAATTGATTGCTACTGCCGTTATCGTCGGCTTGGTCTACCCCTTCTTCGAAGGCATCGCCTGGAACCAGCATTTTGGCGTGCAGGCCTGGATCAAGTCGCTCACCGGGTCGGAGTTTCACGATTTCGCCGGCTCCATCGTGGTCCATGCGGTGGGCGGCTGGCTGGCACTGCCGGCCGTGATCCTGCTCGGCGCACGCAGCAACCGCTACCGCAAGGACGGCGCGGTCTCTGCCCACCCACCATCCAACATTCCGTTTCTGGCGCTGGGCGCCTGGATCCTGACCGTCGGCTGGTTCGGCTTCAACGTGATGAGCGCGCAGACCATCGACAAGATCTCCGGGCTGGTGGCGGTGAACTCGCTGATGGCCATGGTGGGCGGCACCCTGGCCGCGCTGGTGTTCGGCAAAAACGACCCTGGCTTTGTGCACAACGGGCCGCTGGCCGGGCTGGTGGCCGTGTGCGCCGGGTCCGACCTGATGCATCCACTGGGCGCGCTGGTGGTGGGCGGTGTCGCTGGAGGGGTGTTTGTGGTGATGTTCACGCTGACGCAAAACAAATGGAAAATTGACGACGTGCTCGGCGTCTGGCCGCTGCATGGCCTGTGTGGCGCGTGGGGCGGCATCGCCGCCGGCATTTTTGGCAGCCAGGCCTTGGGTGGCTTGGGCGGGGTGAGCCTGGGCGCGCAATTGATCGGCAGCGCCATGGGCGTGGCCTGGGCGCTGGGGGCAGGCTTCGCCGTGTATGGCGCACTCAAGGCCACGCTCGGGCTGCGGCTGAGCCAGGAAGAAGAGTTTGAAGGCGCCGACCTGTCGATTCACCGCATCGGCGCGACGCCGGACCGTGAAGTCAATTGGTAGCACGGTCATAGACACGCAGGACACCCCAGACACTCCGGCGTGCCGGAGGGGGCTGGGGAGCTGCCGCCAATTGCAGCGTGGTGCACACAAGCGACTCCACTGCCGCTAGACTGCGCCCATGCCGACTTTTGAAGAACAGCTGGTTGAACACCGCGTGTATCTGCTCCGCTTTGCGCGTCTTCAGCTGCGCAATGACGACTGGGCTGAAGATGCGGTGTCGGAAACATTGCTGGCCGCACTGTCCAGGCCGCAGAGTTTTGGCAATCGCTCGCAGCTCAAAACCTGGCTGGTGGGCATCCTCAAGCACAAGGTCATCGACCTGATTCGCAGCAACGCACGGCTGGTCGCCTTGCCGGATGCGCAGGCCGGCGAGAATGATGGCGAGGACGACGAACTTGACCGCCTGGCATTCAAGGCCGACGGCCACTTTGCCGAAATGCCCAATGACTGGGGAGACCCCCATCAGACCTTGCAGCAGGTGCAGTTCTTCGAAGTTCTGGACGCCTGCATGGAGCGGCTGCCACCCGCACTGGGCCGGCTGTTCCTGATGCGTGAATGGCTGGAGCTGTCCTCGCAGGAAGTCTGTAAGGAGCTGTCGCTGACGCCGACCAACCTGTATGTGCAGCTGCACCGGGCTCGTTTGCGCCTGCAGGAATGCCTGAATGTCCACTGGTTTGGCAAGCACAGCACCTGATGATTCTTTATCCCTTAACCTGACCTGGATGGCTGTTGGCGTGAAACCGAATATCACCTTGCTGAGACGCACCTGCCGACAGGCTGCTGCGCTGCTGATCGCACGGGAAGACCGTGCCCTCAGCCTGCCGGACCACGTCGCGCTGAAACTGCATCTGCTGGCCTGCGAAGCCTGTCCCAAATTCGAGAACCAGCTCCTGACCCTGCGCGCCGCCATGGGCCGCTGGCGCAGCTACACCAGCGATGCGGAACGGGCGGCCGACAAGACTTTGGCCGACCCGTCACCCGACTGACGCCGTCATCGGCCAGGAGCGAGGTGAGGCGGGCAAGCATGGGACCGACCCACCTGCATCCGGAACAAGGCCGGAGCCAGCGCTGGCCAGTGACCCTGCAATTTTTGTAACTATTTACCTCGCTGCTGGCAGTTTTGTTGTCCTGCACCGGTGCGTGAAACGCCGTGTGCGGCGCCTCAACAGCCCGACGGCCCGGCCGCTGGTCTATGGCCAGGCAGGTCCGCAGCGCAATACCTGAGGGCAGGGAACCGCACTGAAAATTCCATGGTGTGTAGGCACTAACTCCGCCCATACACGAACTCCAGCTTTGATTAATTTCTTGCGCCCTCAATATTTCGGTTTGCCAGGCCAGTGGTTTTTAACCGTGTTTTCCCCGTTGCTTCAAGCCGCCGCATTGACCACCCGCTTGGCCAGGTGGCGCCCCTCCGGCAGAGCGAACAGGCCGTGTCGTATGCCCCGGTGAGGCCCGCGCAATCGTCAAAGCCCCTGTTCATGCGGGCTTTCACTACCCCGGGTAATCGCGGTAGCTGGTTGTCTTTTGAATAAGTGAAGCATAATATAGGGGTGTAAATGCCAGCAATGCCGGTATTCACACACGTTAGGTGATCGGTCAGTTTCGCGCGCTACAGCGGTACGTATTAAGATTTGTTGTGCTTTCGGGACCCCATCGCTTTTGTTTTTGTGTTTTAGAGGAGTCCCTTCATGGGCAACAAACTATACGTCGGCAACCTGCCTTACTCGGTGCGTGACGAAGACCTGCAACAATCTTTTGGCCAATTCGGCTCTGTTACCAGCGCTAAAGTCATGATGGAACGCGACACCGGTCGCTCCAAAGGCTTTGGCTTTGTCGAAATGGGCAGCGATGCAGAAGCCCAGGCAGCCATCAACGGCATGAACGGTCAGCCTCTGGGCGGCCGCAGCGTCGTTGTGAACGAAGCCCGTCCAATGGAAGCACGTCCTCCACGTAGCGGCGGCTTCGGCGGCGGCTCTGGTGGTGGCGGCTACGGCGGTGGTGGTGGTGGCGGCGGCTACGGTGGCGGCGGCGGCGGCGGTGGCCGTTCCGGCGGCGGCGGTAGCGACGGCGGTTTCCGCAGTCCTTACGGCGGCGGCGGTAGCGGCGGTGGCCGTTCCGGCGGCGGCGGTGGTGGACGCGGCGGCTACTAAGCCCTGCAATCCCCGGTAGCTGGCCAATGCGCCAGCACATCTCCGATCTTCATCGGGGATGACCCTGAAAAGGCTTCAAGACTTCGGTTTTGAAGCCTTTTTGCTTGGTAGCCTGCATAAGCAGGACATCCGTTGCACTCTCTTCATGGCTTCCGCGCAGCAAAAGGAAAAGGGGCCGTGGGCCGCACCCGCGGCAGGCAGCGCCGCCCGGCCAGCTGAATCAGCCCAGGCTCTGCCGGTGCTTGCGGGGCCGCCCGGCCAGCGCCCTGTCAAATACCGCATTGGGCAGCACACGCAGCAACTTGGCCACCACGCCCATTTGCCACGGAATCACGCGGTAGCTGCGGCCGGCCTGAATGGTGGCGAAGGCCTTGTCGGCAAACACCTCGGCCTTCATCAGAAAGGGCATGCCATAGCGGTTTTGCCGTGTCAGCGGCGTGTCGATGTAGCCCGGGGAAATCGTCACCACCTTGACGCCGCTGGGCCGAAGTTCGCCGCGCAGGCTCTCGCAATAGCCAATGACCGCCGCCTTGCTGGCGCAGTAAGCGCCATGGCCCGGCAGGCCGCGTATGCCGGACACGCTGGCAATACCCACCAGCGCGCCGCTGCCGCGCGCCACCATGGGCGCGACAAAGGGGTGAAAGGTGGCGGCCATGCCAACGTTGTTGGTGGCAAAGGTCTGCGCCATGACATCCAGATCCGTGCGCTCGGCAGTATCCATGCCGATGCTGATGCCGGCATTGGCAATCACGACATCCGGCACGCCCTGCGCCGCGATACAGGCCGCCCCCGCCGCCACAATGCTGTCGATGGAGGACACATCGGCGCCGTAAATTTGACAGCGGTCGGCACTGATTGCATGCGCCTCTGCCCATGAGCGGACTTCTGCGGTGCGGCGCGCTGCAAGTGCCAGCCGGTAGCCCGCCGCATGAAACCGCAGGGCCAGCGCCTGGCCAATGCCGCTGGAAGCGCCGGTGATGAACACGAGTCTGGACATGCAGGGCTCCGGCAGGCGTTGAGAGGACGGGCAGGCCGTGACGCGATGGGGCAGCGCTCAGCGAGCGGAAGGGCCCGCGGCGCTGGCGGCAGACCTTGGCACCAGCACCCCGCGGACGCGCCCCTTGAGGTCGGCCACCTGATCGAGGTTGCTGTAGGCAAAGTTGTCGCCGGTGAACTGGTCGGTGCCACGGATCAGGAGCACGGGCTTGTGCGACTTGACGCGCTCCTCGTTCAAAAACGCATGGAGAAATTCACCCCGGAATTCCAGCCGCGGCGTCTGCTTGCCGCTCGCGTCCTGGCTGGCCTCGCGCACCACCCGCGCGTTGCCCGTCAGCTGGACTTCCGAGCCGTCGCCGTTGCTGTAGGCCCGATTGGCCGTGGCCGTGGTGATGTGCCCCTCGGCGTTGATGCTGCGAATGCGGGCCTGGTCGATTTCCAGGATGTCGGTGTCCGGGAAGTGCCGGGCCTCGACACCGTAAATTTCACTTTTGAGCTTGCCGCCTTCGTCAAAGTTCTTGACGGTGAACTTGTGCATGAAGTAGTCCACGTCATGGCTCACCTCCCTGGCCTGCTCGGGTGCGCTGAAGCTCGGCGTGTTGCGCACCAGCCAGTAGGTGCCCAGGGCCAGCGCGCCCATCATCAGCAGCGGCATGTAAATAGCGATGCTGTCCCACAGCCGGTAGGCCATGCGCCACGAGCGCCTCAGCTGGTACAGCGCGCCGCTGCGCACGCGGACTGAGCCGGTCGCCGTCGTGGTCATTGCGTGTAGGCCTGCAGCAGGTCGGCATAGCGGCCACTGGCCACGAGCAGCAGGTCGCACAGCTCGCGAGCCGCGCCATGGCCTCCGCAGGCCTGCGTGACATGGTCGGCCTGCGCCCTGACCTCGACGTGCGCATTCGCCGGCGCGCAGCTCAGCGCCGCGCGGCGCATCACGGGCAGGTCGGGCCAGTCATCGCCCATGGCGGCCGCGGCGGTCCAGTCAAGGCCCAGCGCCTGCAGCGTGGTCTCGGCGGCCGGGCGTTTGTCTTCCGTGCCAAAGTGCGCGTGGGTGATGCCCAGGGCCTGCAGCCGGGTGCGCAGCACCGGGCTGTCGCGGCCCGTGATCACCGCCGGGGTGATGCCGGCCTTTTGCAGCAGCTTCAACCCCAGGCCATCCAGAATGTTGAAGCGCTTGAGGGTTTCGCCGTCCTCGGACAGGTAGAGCCCGCCATCCGTCAGCACCCCGTCCACGTCAAAGAAGGCAACGCGTATGCCCTGGGCCTTCAGCAGCAGCTCGGGTGCGAAGTTCAGGGCGGGCGCAGCAGGCGTGGAGCTCATATGACTTTCGCACGCATCAGGTCGTTGGTGTTGAGCGCACCGCACAGCGCGCCGCCGTCGTCAACCACCAGCACGCTGGTGATGCGGAATTGTTCCATCAGCGCCACCGCTTCCACGGCCAGGGCGTCCGGCCGCACGGTGCGCGGATGGGCATGCATCACGTCGCCGGCCCGGCTACTGCGCAGGTCCACGCCTTTTTCGACGAGGCGGCGCAAATCGCCGTCGGTGAAGATGCCCAGCACGCGCTGCTGGTCGTCCACCACGGCAGAAGCGCCCAGGCCCTTGGCGCTCATCTCGCGCATGAGTTCAGTGAAGCTGGTCTCGGGACGTACTTGTGGCACGGCGTCGCCGCTGCGCATGACGTCACTGACATGGGTGAGCAGCTTGCGGCCCAGCGAACCGCCGGGGTGGGAGCGGGCAAAGTCTTCTTCCCGGAAGCCCCGCGCATCCAGCAGCGCGACAGCCAGCGCGTCACCGAGTGCGAGCTGGGCCGTGGTGCTGGCGGTGGGCGCCAGGTTCAGCGGGCAGGCTTCCAGCGCCACACTGCTGTCCAGCGTGACGAGCGCCTGCCTGGCCAGGGCAGACTGCAGCCCGCCGGTGATGGCCACCAGCGGCACACCCTGGCGGCTCAGCACCGGCAGGATGGAGGTGAGCTCTTCGCTCTCCCCGCTGTTGGAAATGGCCAGCACCACGTCCAGGCCTGTGATCATGCCGAGATCGCCATGGCTGGCCTCGGCTGGGTGCACAAACATGGCGGGGGTGCCGGTGGAGGCCAGTGTCGCGGCAATCTTGCGCCCGATGTGACCGCTTTTGCCCATGCCCATCACCACCACGCGGCCGCGGCAGGTCAGCATCAGCTCCACCGCGCGGGAAAATTCAGGGCCCACGCGACCGACCAGCCCCTGCACGGCCGCCGCTTCTATCTCAAAGGTTTTGCGGGCCAGGGCCTGGGCCTGCTCGGCATTAAAGTTCGCGGGGTCAAAGCTCATGGCTGCATTCTATAGAGGCGGAGCATGGAACAGCCTGTGAAGAGCCTGTGCCGCGGATGATGAACGCTCGGCGCACGATGCCTGTTGTTGGCATTAAAACCGTGCTGTTTCCGCAACTTCATCAGCTACCATCGGCGCATGAGCGCGCTTGAACTGACCCTCCTGTACCTGCTGGCCGCAGTGCTGGGTGTGGTGGTCTGCCGCTCGTTCAAATTGCCGCCCATGCTCGGCTACCTCGCCGTGGGCGTGGTGATCGGGCCGAATGCGCTGGCGCTGGCGCAAAACTCGGAGGGCGTGCGCCACCTGGGTGAGTTCGGCGTGGTGTTCCTGATGTTTGTGATCGGGCTGGAGTTCAACCTGACCAAGCTGCGCTCCATGCGCCGCCATGTGTTCGGGCTGGGACTGCTGCAGGTGACGCTCACCATTGTGCTGGCGACGCTGGGCTCGCTGTTCCTGGCCAGCCTGGCGCCCGCCTTGTGGAAAATGGGCTGGCAAACCGCGCTGGCGCTGTCCGGTGCCATGGCCATGAGCAGCACGGCCATCGTGGTCAAGCTGCTGGCCGAGCGGCTGGAGCTCGACTCCGAACACGGCAAGCGCATCATGGGTGTGCTGCTGCTGCAGGATCTGGCCGTGGTGCCCCTGCTGGTGCTGATTCCGGCCCTGGGCTCCTCACCCGACAAGCTGCTGGTGGCCCTGGCGATCGCCACACTGAAGGCCAGTGTGCTGGTCGGTCTGCTGCTGACCGGTGGCCGGCGCGTCATGCGCTGGTGGCTTACGCTCGTGGCGCGGCGCAAAAGCGAAGAGCTGTTTGTGCTCAACCTGCTGCTGGTCACGCTGGCGCTGGCCTGGCTGACCGAGCGCGCCGGGCTGAGCCTGGCCCTGGGGGCCTTCATTGCCGGCATGCTGATCTCGGAAACCGAATACAAGCACCAGGTGGAAACCGACATCCGGCCTTTTCACGATGTCCTGCTGGGCCTCTTTTTCATCAGCATCGGCATGATGCTGGACTGGCGGGAGGTGGCGGTGCACTGGCGGATGGTGCTGCTGCTGACGACCGTGCCGGTCGCGTTCAAGCTGCTGTTGGTCACGGGGCTGGCCCGCTCGCTGGGCGCCACGGGGGGCGTTGCATTGCGTACCGGCCTCTATCTGGCGCAGGCGGGTGAATTCGGCTTTGTGCTGCTGTCACTGGCGCAGGCAAACCGCCTGCTGCCCGCGGGCCTGGTGAACCCGATCCTGGCCAGCATGGTGCTGTCGATGCTGGCCACGCCCTTCATCATCATGTACAGCAACCAGATCGTCATGCGGCTGGTCTCCAGTGAATGGCTGCAGCAGTCGCTTCAGATGACCACGATTGCGCGCAAGTCCATCAATGCCAACAAGCATGTGATCATCTGCGGCTATGGCCGCTGCGGCCAGAACCTGGGCCACATGCTCGAGCGCGAAGGCATCCAGTACATGGCACTCGACCTGGACCCCGACCGCGTCCGGCAGGCCACGGCGGCGGGCGACTCGGTGGTGTTTGGCGACGCCGTACGCCTGCAGGCGCTGGTCGCGGCCGGCCTGTCGCGCGCCAGCGCCGTGGTGGTGACCTACCTGGACACCGCCAGCGCACTCAAGGTGCTGGCCAACATCCGCGCCCATGCGCCCACCGTGCCGGTGATTGTGCGCACCGTGGACGACCATGACCTGGAAAAACTGCAGGCCGCCGGCGCCGCCGAGGTGGTGCCCGAGGCCATTGAAGGCAGCCTGATGCTGGCCAGCCATGCGCTGGCGCTGGTCGGCGTGCCCATGCGCCGCGTGATCCGCGTGGTGCAGGACCAGCGCGATGCGCGCTACAACCTGCTGCGCGGCTACTTTCGCGGCGCCGATGACGACACGGTCAATGAGCTTGAGCAGGAGCGCCTCGCGACGGTGACGCTGCCCTTTGGCACCAAGTCACTGGGCCAGCCGCTGGGCTCGCTTACGCTGGGCGCCGCGGGCGTGCGCGTGGTCAGCCTGCGGCGCAGCAACGGCAAGACGCTGGACGCCCATGAGTCCACGCTGCTCGGCGGCGGCGACACCCTGGTGCTGTCGGGCAAGCCTGCGGCACTGGCGGTGGCCGAGGAAATGCTGTTGGGTGGCCGCGCGCCCTGACAGGTCAACATCTCGTCCGTGACGGGGGATGGCCCGGCCATGCGCTAGGCCGGACGCCGCGACAACGGCAAGACGCGAGGGGCGCTTAATTCAGCTCGCCGTATTGCGTGCTGCTGAGTACCGGCGACACGGCGGATGATGCCATCTCGGTGTCTTCGAAGCCGGTGAGCAGGGTGTAGGAGTGCGGGCCGCTGCGGGTTTTGGCCGCGTATTCCGGCACGCCCGACGACCCGTGCGCGGAGGCGGCCATCAGGGCTTGTTTGAATGCCGCAACCTCATCGGCCTGGATCGGCTCGTAGCGCGGCGCGGATGACCCGCTCGCCTTCGCAAGGGACGATGCCGCCGCCACGCCCCGTGCCGGCAGGGCCGACGTTTGGGCCGCCGTCTGCGCGCCCGGGACGGGCTTGCCCATGGCAACCGCCTCGTCCATGCGCCAGTAAACAGCCGACACCGTGATCTCAAACCGCGCCTTGGCGTTCTGCACGATCAGGGCTTCGATGTCATTCAGCTGTTCAGGTGATTCGCCAAACGCCTTGGCCAGGTCCATCATGACCAGAAACTCGTTGCCGCGCGAGTCCAGGGAAAGCACCTTGAACTTATAGCTGGCCGACAGCACCCCGGCCCGGGTCATGGCCTCCCGGATCGCGACATAGAGCTGCTCGCGGCGGGCGTGGCGCTTGACTTTGCGCTCGTCACCGGGCTCATCGGCTTCCGGTGCGTGGCGCGGGGGCGCGGTAGCGGAGCCGCGTTTTTTTTCCTCGCGTGCAGCAGACTTGCCCGTGCGGGACTTGGCGGAAAACCAGTTTAAAAAAGACATAGTCGAAGTTCTCGGGATGAATGCCCGCCTCCTTGTCGGTCAGGAGAGGGGCTTTACTGCGAAGTCACAGGCTTGTAGTCGCTGTAGTTTACTCAGCGGATTTCATTTCGCCAAACGCCACGTCGTCCTGCCGGCACTGTTACACCGGCAGAAGGCGGTAAAAAATCACAATAAAGCCGCCGGGCTGCATCCCGGAACCGCCGGGGTTTCGATCCCGCCGCGCCGGGCCAGCCTGTTCCGCTGTCCCGCAGGCTGCCGCCCGCAACACTTGAGCCGTCAGGTCACCGCCACGCGCCGGGGGCGGTTGTACAGGCGTTTGGCCATCACGGAGCCCATCGCGACGGTCAGCTCCAGCGCGATCGGGCTGTGGCGGTTGGCCATTTCCAGGAAGCGCATGGGCGTCAGGCACCAGAGTTTGCAGGGTGTGGAGGCGTTCACCGTGGCACTGCGCGGCAGGTGCGAGAAAAAGGAGCCTTCGCCCAGGACGGTGCCGGCGCCTACCAGAGCCATCCGCACGCGTCCCTTTTCATCTTCATAGTGAACGCTCAAGGTGCCGCTTTCGACAAAATACAGGGTGCGGTCCAGTGCCCCCTGCTCGATCAGCACCTGGCCGTTGTTGATGGCAAAGGGCTGGAGATAGCTGGCAAGAATGTCCCAATGCGGCTGGTTGAACTGGCAGCGCAAGGCATCGCCGCTGTGGCAATTCGTGATAGCCAGGGCAAGACCCTGGATATCAAAGCTGATGGGGGCTGCTAAGGGGGCGTTCATGGTGTGCCCGACGATACCTTTGCCCCGTGGGTGCAGCAAGGGACGTTAACGCTCACTTACACCTGATACAGGATGTCATTGCTTTGTAAGCCAGACGCTGTCAGCGCACCGCTATGCCGCGATTCGGCCGCCGCCGGCCGGCATACGCCGCCGCCCTGAACGCCGCGGCAGCCGCCTCCGGACTACTTTCCGATACAGAATCTGGAAAAAATCTCGCCCAGCAGATCGTCCGGCGTGAACTCGCCGGTGATCTCGCTGAGTTGCCGCTGCGCCTGCCGCAAATCCTCCGCCAGCAAGTCCAGCGCCGGTCGCACCGCCTGCAGCTGACGCTGAGCGGTGGCCAGCTGGGCCTGCACCTGGTGCAATGCGCGCACATGGCGTTCACGCGCCATGAAGACACCTTCAGGCGCCGCCTGCCAGCCCACCACCTGCAGCAGGCGCTGGCGCAGGGCCTGCAGGCCAGTACCCGTTTTGGCGGAAATCAGCACGCCCCCCTGCGCCTGCTGCGCCTGCTGCCCCTGCTGCACTTCCTGCAGCAACGCCGGGCTGGCCAAGTCAGACTTGTTCCAGACATCGATGATGGCCGTGTTTGCAGGCAGTTTCTGGGCCAGCGTGCTGGCGATGCGGGCATCGGCGGCCAGGTAATTGACGGCGTCCTGCGCCGGCGCCGTGGCATCGCGCCGGGTCAGGTCATGCAAAAACAGGACCGCGTCGGCGCTTTCAATCTCCGCCCAAGCGCGTTCCACGCCGATTTTCTCCACCTCGTCCAGCGCCTCGCGCAGGCCCGCGGTGTCGACCACGTGCAGGGGCACGCCTTCGATCTGGATCAGCTCGGACACCTTGTCACGCGTGGTCCCGGCAATCGGCGTCACGATGGCCAGTTCGGCGCCGGCCAGCGCATTGAGCAGCGAGCTTTTGCCGGCGTTCGGCTGGCCCGCAATCACCACCTTGATGCCCTCGCGCAGGATCGCGCCCTGCGTGGCGCGCTTCATCACGCCCGCCAGCGTGGCCTGCAGCCGCGACAGCTGCCCCTGGGCATCGGCCTTTTGCAGAAAGTCGATGTCTTCCTCGGGAAAGTCCAGCGTGGCCTCCACCAGCATGCGCAGGTGAATCAGCTGCTCCAGCAAGGTGTTCACCGCCAGCGAGAACTCGCCCGACATGGAGCGCGCGGCCGAACGCGCCGCCGTCTCGGTGCTGGCATCGATCAGGTCGGCGATGGCCTCGGCCTGCGCCAGGTCGATCTTGTCATTGAGGAAGGCGCGTTCGGTGAATTCCCCGGGTTGCGCCACCCGCAACTGCGCCAGCCACGGCTGGCCGGTGGCCGGGTTGAGCGCGGCGCCAGCTTCCAGGCAGCGCGCCAGCAGCAGCTGGAGCACCACAGGCCCGCCATGCGCCTGCAGTTCCAGCACATCCTCGCCGGTGTAGGAGTGGGGGGCCGGGAAATGAATCGCCAGGCCCTGGTCGAGCACCCGGCCCTGCGCGTCGCGAAACGGCAGGTAAGTGGCCTGGCGTGGCGCCAGCGTGCGGCCGCAAATGGCCGCAATCACGGGGGCGATGTCCTTGCCCGAGACGCGCACAATGCCGACCGCGCCGCGCCCAGGCGCGGTGGCGATGGCAACAATGGGGTCGTGGTGTCGGGCCAGCATGGAGGCATTATCCAGAGACGCCGCGGAACCGGCTTTGCCGGGCCGCAGGTGTCGCCCCCTAGGGGGAGGCGTCGAAGACGCTTCGGGGGGTTACCTAAATTTCGGCAGGTTGAACTGCGGCGGTACACCCATTCGCGTGTTGATCACCCACTGCTGGGTGATGGACAGGATGTTGTTGGTGATCCAGTACAGCACCAGGCCGGCCGGGAAGAAGAAGAACATCACGCTGAAGATCAGCGGCATGAACCACATCAGCTTGGCCTGCATCGGATCCGGCGGCGCGGGGTTGAGCGCCGTCTGCAGCATGGTCGTCAGGGTCATCAGGACGGGCAGGATGAAGAAAGGGTCGGGCGCGGACAAATCGTGGATCCACAGCACCCAGGGGGCGTTGCGCATTTCGACGCTGGACAGCAGCACCCAATACAGCGCAATGAACACCGGGATCTGGATCATGATGGGGAAGCAGCCGCCCATGGGGTTGACCTTTTCCTCCTTGTAGATCTTCATCATCGCCTGCTGCATTTCCTGCGGCTTGTCCTTCAGGCGTTCACGCATTTCGGTGATCTTGGGGTTGATGGCCTTCATCTTGGCCATGCTGGCGTAGGCCTTGGCATTGAGCCAGTAGAAGGCGATCTTGAGCAGCAGCACCAGCGCCACGATGGCCCAGCCCCAGTTGTGCAGGAAGCCATGCAACTTGTCGAGCAGCCAGTACAGCGGCTTGGCCAGGATGGTCAGCCAGCCATAGTCCTTCACCAGCTCCAGGCCAGGGGCCAGGGCTTCCAGCTTTTTTTCTTCCTGCGGACCGACAAACAATTTCGCGTCGATGGTTTTGGTGGCGCCCGGCGCAATGCTGTCGAGCGGCGTGATCAGGCCCACCGCATACAGGTTGGTGTCGACCTTGCGCAGGAACAGGTCGCGCTTCACGCCATCGGCCAGAATCCAGGCGCTGGCAAAGTAGTGCTGGACCATGGCCACATAGCCGTTGGTCGCCTGTTTTTCCACATCGACCTTGTTGTTCTCGATGTCCTTGAATTCGACCTTCTGGTACTTCTTGGCTTCGGTGTAAATGGCCGGGCCGGTGAAGGTGGAATAGAACGATGATTCGCCCGGCGGCTTGTTGCCGTCACGCACCAACTGCATGTAAAGCTGCGGAGCGACCGGCGCGCTACCGGTGTTGATGACGTCGTGGCGCACCGCGATGTCATAGGCGCCGCGTTTGATCGTATAGGTCTTGACCAGCTTGACGCCGCCGAGGTCGGCCGACTCAAACTTGATCTGCAGCTCGTTCTGGCCGTCCTTCAGGCTGCGTTCGCCGGGCACCACGGTCATCAGGGTTTTGTGGGTCGGGAAAGCGCCGCCACCGGCACCGCCAGCGATCAGGCCGGTCTGCGCCACATACACGCGGTTGGTGCTTTCGTCGAGCAGCACAAAGCCGGCATCGGTGCTGGCCATGTCCTTGAACCGGGTGAAGGCCGAATGGACCAGCGTGCCGCCTTCGCTGTCAAAGGTCAGCGCCAGCACGTCGGTGTTCACCACCACGCGCTCGCGGGTCGCAGCGGCCGCAGGGGACGGTGCGCCTGCGGGCACGGCACCGGGGGCAGCACCAGGCGCAGCGGGAACCGCACTGGCGGTGGACGGCGAAACCGGCACCGAAGAAGCCGACGCACTGGGCGCCGACGTTGTGCCGGCAGGTGCTTTGGCGGTTGGCGTGGCCCCGGGGAAGAAGGTGGCTTTGTGGCCGTTGAAAACCTGCCATTGGTCCCACAGGAGAACCATGGAAAAGCCAAAAATCACCCACAAAATGGTGCGGCGGATGTCGTTCATGACGGCGTCTTTTTAGAAGGAGTGGAAGTCACAGGTGTGACCAGTCGGGTGAAAAGAGGCCTGGGGCCCGCTGGTGGCACGGGATCAAGCCCGCCGTCGCACCAAGGGTGGCAGCGCGCCAGGCGGCGCAGTGTCAGGTAGCTTCCAAAGGCTGCGCCGTGCTGTTGCAGGGCCTGCAGGGAATAGGCCGAACAGCTGGGCTCAAACCGGCAGGCAGAGCCCAGCCAGGGACTGAGCAGCAGACGGTAGGCTTTGACCAGGCCGATCAACACGGTTTGCGGCAAACGCAGCAAGGGCGCCACGGCCTGGAGGGCCGCAGCATACGAGAAAGATGAGCGCTGCAGCGTCATGGCGCCCTGGCCCCTGCCTGCATCAAGGCCTGCACTTCGGCGCGCACCGCTTCCTTGAGCCGCTCGGAGCTGGCGCTCACGAACTCGGCACGGGAAAAGTCACGGCGCAGCCGGACCACATAAGCAGCCTGCGGATACTGATGCAGAAACTCGGCACTCACGGTATAGATCTGCCTCTTGATCGCATTGCGCGTAACGGCCCGTTTGGCCCATCGTTTGGGAACCATCGCGCCGATCCACTGGTCCTGGACAGGAAACAGAGCAGGCGAATCGACCCCTTCGACGGGCCGCGCGGGAACGGGCTTCGCATCCAGTGCATTGCGGTGCAATGCGAAGTGCGTCGTCCTTGCAACAATGGCGCCGGCAAGTACTGCCTGGAACTGGGGTCGGGTTTGAAGCCGCTGCACTGGCGCCAAGCGTCAGCTCAAGAGCAAAGAGCCAGCCAGAAAACCAGCCTAGACGGCCAGGCGCTTGCGGCCTTTGGCGCGGCGTGCAGCGATCACTGCGCGGCCGCCACGCGTTTTCATGCGCGTCAGAAAGCCGTGCGTGCGTGCGCGCTTGACTTTGGAAGGTTGGTATGTGCGTTTCATGATAAATCCTACTAGCCTTAATTCGGCTGTTAGCTACAAAGCTTCCCCCGGCGATTCGAATGATCTTGGTGGCCATACAGCACAGCCATCTTTGCAAGCCCGCAGGACTTGCGCCGCACCTGCAGCGACCTCAAAGGCCTGGGTTACAGGCCGGTCGTGCAAGCGGCATCCATCCGCTACGAATCAGGGAAACCCATGATTATCGCAGATTTCCCAACCCTGGCAACAAGTTAGGCCGCGCAACTGGCGTAAAGCTTGAGAAGCCTCCTAGAAGGTCCGTCAAACGCTGAAAATAGGTTGAAACCCGGGGCAAGTATTTTGTGGATAACTTGCCACGCGGACTACAATTGCGGGTGCTAAAAATAAACAATATCCACAAGCAGCCGCTGACTGCTTTGCACCTGCAGCCCAGCCAAATCCCTTCATGAGTGAGGTCTCCATTCCTAGCCTGAGTCACGATCTGTGGCAAAACTGTGTCGACCATCTGGCACAGGAATTACCCGAGCAGCAGTTCAACACCTGGATCCGTCCGCTGGTCGTTGACGTGGCTGCGGACCTCTCCAAAGTCACCATCCAGGTCGGCAACCGCTTCAAGCTGGACTGGATACGCGCCCAGTATGCAGCGCGCATTTCTGCCTTGCTCGAAAAAATCTCGGGCCACAGAATTTCACTTGAGTTAGCGCTCGCTCCGCGTGAGTCTCCCGCCAAATCTGCTTCCTTGACCCGAAGCTTCGAAGGCGTTGGGGTTGCCGAGCCGGCCGGTCTGGGCGTTCCCGAAGAAGTGGCCGGCGCTCCGTTCAAGAACCGCCTCAACAGCGCACTGACCTTTGACACCCTCATTGAAGGCACGGCCAACCGCATGGGCCGGGCCGCCGCACTGCATGTCTCGAGCAGCCTGGGGCAGCTTTACAACCCGCTCTTTATCTACGGCGGCGTCGGCCTCGGCAAAACGCATTTGATGCACGCGATCGGCAACAAGCTGCTGGCGGACAACCCTTCGGCCAAAGTTCTCTACATCCACGCCGAGCAGTTTGTTTCGGATGTGGTTAAAGCGTACCAGCGCAAGACTTTTGACGAATTCAAGGAACGCTACCACTCGCTCGATTTGCTGCTGATTGACGACGTGCAGTTTTTTGCCAACAAGGACCGCACGCAGGAAGAGTTCTTCAACGCCTTCGAGGCCTTGCTGACCAAGAAGTCGCACATCGTGATGACCAGCGACACCTACCCCAAGGGCCTGACGGACATCCATGAGCGCCTGGTATCGCGCTTTGACTCCGGCCTGACGGTGGCGATCGAGCCGCCCGAGCTCGAGATGCGCGTGGCCATCCTGATCCGCAAGGCCGAGGCCGAAGGCACGGTCATGCCGGAGGAGGTCGCATTTTTCGTGGCCAAGAACGTGCGCTCCAATGTGCGCGAGCTCGAAGGCGCGCTGCGCAAGATCCTGGCCTATTCGCGCTTCAACCTCAAGGAAATCTCCATCCAGCTGGCGCGCGAGGCCCTGCGCGACCTGCTGTCGATCCAGAACCGGCAGATTTCCGTAGAAAACATCCAGAAGACGGTCGCCGACTATTACAAGATCAAGGTCGCCGACATGTACTCCAAGAAGCGCCCAGCCAGCATTGCCAGGCCGCGCCAGATTGCCATGTACCTGGCCAAGGAACTCACGCAGAAGAGCCTGCCCGAGATCGGCGAGCTATTTGGCGGCCGCGACCACACCACCGTGCTGCACGCCGTGCGCAAGATGTCTGCCGAGCGCCAGCAAATGACCGAACTCAACCAGCAACTGCATGTGCTGGAACAAACCCTGAAAGGCTGAAATGAATGCTTTATGACTCAGTTTTCAGGGCATCAGTCGATGAATAACGCGTTCACAACAACCATGGGGACAACTTTTGAACAACCCATGGGTTATCCACAGAAGCCGATGACAATCAAAAGTTGTTCATATCTGGCGGGGACTTCACAAGGCCTCAGAACACATAGTTAAACAAACGCCAAGTGGTTGATCAAAAAGGGGAAAATAGCGCTATCCACAGATTTGCGTGGCCCTTACTACTACTACTAATTTGAATTAAAGAATTAAAGATAAATACAGAGGAAGTCATGATCGTTCTGAAAGCTACCCAGGATAAAGTTTTGTCGGTTCTGCAATCGGTCGCGGGCATCGTGGAGCGCAGGCACACCTTGCCGATCCTGGCCAACGTGCTGATCCGCAAAACCGGCGCGCAGCTGCAGCTCACCACGAGCGATCTCGAAATCCAGATCCGCACCACCGCCGAGCTCGATGGCGATGCCGGCAACTTCACCACCACCGTGGGTGCGCGCAAGCTCATCGACATCCTGCGGTCCATGCCCAGCGACCAGACCGTGTCGCTCGAGTCGGCGCAGAACAAGCTGATCCTCAAGGGTGGCAAGAGCCGCTTCACGCTGCAAACCTTGCCGGCTGAAGACTTTCCGCTGGTGCAGGAAGCCGCCAACTTCGGTCCCAGCTTCTCGGTGCCGCAAAAGGTGCTCAAGGAGCTGCTCAACCAGGTGTCGTTTGCGATGGCTGTGCACGACATCCGCTACTACCTCAACGGCATTTTGTTTGTGGCAGAAGGCAAGCAGCTGAGCCTGGTGGCCACCGACGGCCACCGCCTGGCGTTCTCGTCGGCCACGCTCGACGTGGAAGTGCCCAAGCAGGAAGTCATCCTGCCGCGCAAGACCGTGCTGGAAATGCAGCGCCTGCTCAGCGACAAGGAAGGCGCCATCGAGATGCAGTTTGCCGGCAACCAGGCGAAGTTCAGTTTTGAGGGCATGGAGTTTGTCACCAAGCTGGTCGAAGGCAAGTTCCCCGACTACAACCGCGTGATTCCGAAGAACCACAAAAACATCATCACGCTGGGCCGCGTGCCGCTGCTGGCCAGCCTGCAGCGCACCGCCATTCTCACGAGCGAAAAATTCAAGGGCGTGCGCCTGAACATCGAACCCGGCACGCTGCGGGTGGCGTCCAACAACGCCGAGCAGGAAGAGGCCGTGGACGAGCTCGACATCGACTACAGCGGCGACGCGATCGAAATCGGCTTCAACGTGACCTACCTGATCGACGCGCTGGCCAACATGGACCAGGACATGGTGAAGATCGAGCTGGCCGACTCCAACAGCTCGGCGCTGCTCACCATTCCCGACGATGCGGCCTTTAAATACGTGGTGATGCCCATGCGCATTTGATGCATTTGGTCACGCTAAAAGCGCGCCCAAATTCAAACAGACCCGCTTGCTAGAGCGGGTTTGGTCATTCAAGAGATTGAAGAAATCGAAAAGATTTGGAAGTAAAGCTGGTTATGACTGAAGAAAACAATGTGAACGGAGCCGATCAGGTGCACGTAACTGACGGTACTGCGGGCGAGGAAAGCTCCAATTTCCAGCCCAAGATCGACACCAACCAGGCCGGCGCTTCAGAAGCCTACGGCGAAGGCTCGATCCAGATCCTGGAAGGCCTGGAAGCCGTGCGCAAGCGCCCCGGCATGTACATTGGCGACACTTCAGACGGCACCGGCTTGCACCACCTGGTGTTCGAGGTGGTCGACAACTCGATTGACGAAGCACTGGCCGGCCACTGCGACGACATCGTCGTCACCATCCATACCGACAACTCCATCAGCGTGACCGACAACGGCCGCGGCATTCCGACCGGCATCAAGATGGACGACAAGCACGAGCCCAAACGCTCGGCCGCCGAGATTGCCCTGACCGAGCTGCATGCCGGCGGCAAGTTCAACCAGAACAGCTACAAGGTCTCGGGCGGCCTGCACGGCGTGGGCGTGAGCTGCGTGAATGCGTTGTCAAAAATGCTGCGCCTCACGATTCGCCGCGACGGCAAAGTGCATGTCATGGAGTTTTCGCGCGGCTTTGTGCAAAACCGCATCATCGAGCAGATCAACGGCGTGGACGTCTCGCCGATGAAGGTGATGGACCACACCGACAAGCGCGGCACCGAAGTCCACTTTTTGCCCGACACCGAAATCTTCAAAGAGAACAACGATTTCCATTACGAAATCCTGAGCAAGCGCCTGCGCGAGCTGAGCTTCTTGAACAACGGCGTGCGCATTCGCCTCAAAGACGAGCGCAGCGGCAAAGAAGACGACTTTGCCGGCGCCGGCGGCGTGAAAGGCTTTGTTGAATTCATCAACAAGGGCAAGACGGTGCTGCACCCCAACGTGTTTGCCGCCATGGGCGACCGCCAGAGCGACCAGGGCACCAACATCGGCGTCGAAGTCGCCATGCAGTGGAACAGCGGCTACAGCGAACAGGTTCTCTGTTTCACCAACAACATTCCCCAGCGCGACGGCGGCACCCACCTGACCGGCCTGCGCGCCGCAATGACGCGCGTCATCAACAAATACATCGACGACAGCGAGCTGGCCAAAAAAGCCAAGGTCGAAGTCACCGGCGACGACATGCGCGAAGGCCTGTGCTGCGTGCTGAGCGTGAAGGTGCCCGAGCCCAAGTTCAGCAGCCAGACCAAGGACAAGCTGGTGAGTAGCGAGGTGCGCGGCCCGGTCGAAGACATTGTGAGCCGCCTGCTGCATGACTACCTGCAGGAGCGCCCGAACGACGCCAAGATCATCGTCGGCAAGATCATCGAGGCCGCCCGCGCCCGCGAAGCCGCCCGCAAGGCCCGCGACATGACGCGCCGCAAAGGCGTGCTTGACGGCATGGGCCTGCCCGGCAAGCTGGCCGACTGCCAGGAAAAAGACCCCGCCATGTGCGAGATCTACCTGGTCGAGGGTGACTCCGCCGGCGGCTCCGCCAAGCAGGGCCGCGACCGTAAATTCCAGGCCATCCTGCCGCTGCGCGGCAAGATCCTGAACGTTGAAAAAGCCCGCTACGAAAAGCTGCTGACCAGCAACGAAATTTTGACGTTGATCACCGCTTTAGGCACCGGCATCGGCAAGGCTGGCGGCATTGGCGGCACGCCCGGCACCGACGACTTCAACGTTGCCAAGCTGCGCTACCACCGCATCATCATCATGACCGACGCCGACGTGGACGGCGCGCACATCCGCACACTGCTGCTGACCTTCTTTTACCGCCAGATGCCCGAGCTGGTCGAGCGCGGCCACATCTACATCGCGCAGCCACCGCTGTACAAGGTCAAGGCCGGCAAGGAAGAGCAGTACCTCAAGGACACCGCCGCACTGGACGGCTTTTTGCTGCGCATTGCGCTCAAGGATGCGAGCGTGCAGACAGGCGCCGATGCAAGCACTGTGCTCACCGGCGACACGCTGGCCGAGCTGGCCCGCAAGCACCAGCTGGCCGAGTCGGTGATTGCGCGCTTGCGCGGCTTCATGGACGCGGAAGCCCTGCGCGCCATTGCTGACGGTGTGAGCCTGAACCTCGACACCGTGGCCGATGCGGAAGCCTCGGCTGTGCTGTTGCAGGCCAAGCTGCGCGAGCTGAACACCACCGGCACGCCCGCCGAAGTGGCCGGCGAATTTGATATACGCAACGACAAACCCATTCTGCGCATCAGCCGCCGCCACCACGGCAACGTGAAAAGCAGCGTGATCACGCAGGACTTTGTGCACGGCGCCGACTACGCCAGCCTGGCCGATGCCGCCGCCACCTTCCGCGGCCTCATCAGCGAAGGCGCCAAGGTCATGCGCGGCGAAGGCGAGCGCCAGAAGGAAGAAAAAGTCAGCGACTTCCGCCAGGCCATGGCCTGGCTGATCGGCCAGGCCGAAAACGCCACCGCCCGCCAGCGCTACAAAGGCCTGGGTGAGATGAACCCGGCCCAGCTATGGGAAACGACGATGGACCCGCAAGTGCGCCGCCTGCTGCGCGTGCAGATTGACGACGCCATTGAAGCCGACCATGTGTTCACCATGCTGATGGGTGATGAGGTGGAGCCGCGCCGGGAGTTTATTGAGCAGAATGCGTTGAGGGCGGCGAATATTGATGTCTAACGCCTGAACAAGTTGTGACGAGTCGGGCCTACTACTCAGAACTCATTGAAGAGTTCGTCGATGAGTCGTCAGACCAAATATTGGGCGTTCTTTCGCGACGCAGCTCCTTTGCTGTTGAAGGTACCCAGCGCGATGCGTGGGTAGAACAGATTCGAATACTTAAACGAACCCTGGCTCCATACCATCGGCGTGGAAAGGTCTACTTTGAGTACTCTGTTCCGAGGCTGGGCAAACGAATCGATGTGATCGCGGTTATTGATCACGTCGTATTCGTTCTCGAATTTAAGGTTGGTGAGTCCGAGTTTTCGAGCAGCGCAATTGACCAGGTATGGGACTACGCGCTGGATCTGAAAAACTTTCATGAGACAAGTCATGACAAACCAGTTGCTCCGATTCTTGTTGCGACGAGGGCTGAAAGCGGCGCAACTGTAGTCGCTGCTGCCCATGACGACATAGTTCTTCGCCCAATTCTTGTCGCGTCAGATGATCTGTCAGTTGCTATTGAGCAAGTGCTGGCTTTGTGCGATGGACCCATCATTTCTCCTTCTGTTTGGGAAAGGGGCCGATATTACCCAACCCCGACCATTGTTGAAGCCGCAATGGCTTTGTACGGAGGGCATGCTGTTGCCGAAATATCACGCAATGACGCGAGTGCGATCAATCTGAGCCGGACTTCTGAATCTGTTGCAGAGGTCATCCGTTCCGCAAAAGAGAATTCCAGAAAGGCAATTTGTTTCGTCACGGGTGTACCTGGTGCTGGAAAGACGCTCGTTGGGCTGAACATTGCAACGAAGCATATTGACAAGGACAGTGAGCTATACAGCGTCTTTCTTTCTGGGAATGGTCCGCTGGTCGATATCCTGAGGGAGGCTCTTGCGCGCGATCGGGTGTCGAGGGAGGCGGCCACGGGACGAAAGATGAAGAAGGGCACGGCCGTCAGTGAAGTGAAGGCGTTCATTCAGAACGTCCATCATTTTCGCGATGATTGTTTGCAGGATATGGCGCGGCCACCGGTTGAACACGTTGCAATTTTTGACGAGGCGCAGCGCGCATGGAATCTTGAGCAGACCGCCGCCTTCATGAGTCGTAAAAAAGGGCGGGCTGACTTCAAGCTGTCGGAGCCGGAGTTCTTGATCTCTTGTTTGGACCGCCACAAGGATTGGGCGGTGGTAGTTTGCTTGGTAGGTGGCGGACAGGAAATCAATACCGGGGAGGCCGGCATCGGCGAATGGATTCAGTCGTTGCAGCGCTCGTTTCCAGACTGGCGAATCCACATTTCTCCGCAACTTCATGACGAAGAGTACGGGGCAGGCACAGTGATGCGAGAAATCGCTGATCGTCCAGGCGTCCACTTGAACGAACATCTTCATCTGGCCGTGTCAATGCGGTCATTTCGAGCGGAGCATGTTTCAGCCTTGGTCAAACACTTGTTGGATCGCGACGCTGATGCTGCCAGGGCTATGCTTGCGCGGGTTCAGGACCGCTATCCAATCGTTGTTACCCGAAGCCTGCAAAAGGCCAAGAGTTGGCTTAAGCAGCAAGCCCGAGGTTCGGAACGGTTTGGAATGGTTGTTTCTTCGCAAGCGCAGAGATTGAGGCCTCACGCAATTGACGTGCGGTCGCCGATGGATCCAATCCACTGGTTCTTGGATGGAAAACATGATGTGCGGTCATCGTTCTATTTGGAGGACGTGGCAACTGAATTCCATGTCCAAGGACTTGAGCTTGATTGGGCATGTGTAGTTTGGGACGCTGATTTTCGCTACGGGCACGACGGATGGTTACATCGTTCGTTTGTGGGGAGCAAGTGGAACAAGATTAACTTGCCACACCGACAGACATTTTTAAAGAACGCCTACCGTGTGTTGCTGACAAGGGCGCGACAAGGAATGGTGATCGTTGTCCCCGAGGGAGATATCGAGGATCCGACGCGGGACCCATCTTTCTATGACTCAACCTTTGATTACTTGAGCAGCATTGGCTTTAGTCAGAGTTAGGTCTGAGGCTATTTAACGCAGAACTCTGCCGCGATGAAGCAAACATCCCAATCTCCAAAGCATTTATCGCTGTAGACCAGAGTTCCCTCTATAACTTGCAGTGTGTGCGTCGTGGTGGTGGCGTTTGGGAAGAACCGTGCGGCATCACGTTTGCTGGCAAAGCGAAGCGTGACTTCTTGGCCGTATTGGGTGCGCACGTACAGCACGGGCCCGATCTTTGGGCCGGGGAAGCCGCGGCCGCGCATCGTTTGCTGTGGAAAGTCTCTCCCGTGTGACAGAGATAAATAGAGGCCGGGGCGCGTGGGCATTTCGCCCCAGTCCGGTAACTCATGAATAGCGTTGCTCATGGTGTGCAGGTTTAGTGATTACGAGCGCAGCGTATTTCATCTTGATGAATTTGTGACCCAGGGCTTTGCCTGGGGTGACACCGCGAAAATGGAAAAATCATTCGGATCGGCAGTCATTGCTGACCTTGTATATTCGTGATCAATAAACAAGGGAAACAATGATCCTCAAAGAATTAGATTCATTTGATGGCCAGGGGAAGATGGAGGTCGCTGGACGCAGAGCTGAAGAACAGATGGCGTTTTACCTGCGGCGGTTTTTCGCCTCAAGTGGGGACGTTGATGTTCTTAATTACTTACGCATTGATTTGCGCGGGGAGGTGGCGCAGATGGATCACCTCGTACTGCATCCCTATGGAATACTGATCGTAGAAAGCAAAAGCGTTTCGGACAGCGTGCAAATCACTGACGACGGCCAGTGGAAACGCTGGTTTAACCGTAAGCCTTCAGGAATGCCATCGCCCATCACGCAAGCAAAAATGCAAGCAGCCTTGCTAAAGGAATTGCTGGAAAAAACAGTCAAGCAAAAGGGCTTCTTTGATCAGGTTCGGCTAGATGTATTGGTCGCTATTTCTGATGGAGGAACCATCCAGTGGCCTGCTTCTGGTGCTTTGCCTGAGGTGTGCAAAGCCGATCAGGTGCCTGATCGAATAAACCAGCGAGTAGATCAGTTTCGCCGAGTGCGGCAAGAGCCGGATATTCTTACTTCTAGCTACAGGCGAGCCATCGCAGATTTTTTGCTCAAAGTACATAAGCCGCTAGACCGCCACTTACAGAGCACTTCACCGCACAAGGTGGAGCAGTCCGCCGCAACATACAAGGTGGAGCCACCCGCTGGTGTGCCCGGAAAGGTTTCTGCCACTACCTTCGCTCCTACACCAGCGCTTCCCCCACAGGTTTGCAAGCACTGCAAGGCAACGAAACTAGAGATGCGATCGGGTCAGTATGGGTATTATTTTTACTGTCGTCAGTGTGAGAAGAACACTGCCATCAAATTTATTTGTCCTGCGTGCCGCGGTGAAGGGCGCATTCGAAAGCAGGGCGAGAAGTTTTTCGCTGAATGCAAAGCTTGTTCTGCTTCGGCACCTTATTACTCCAATTCGGCTGCTTGAAACAATGGCTTTCGGCGGCTGAGTAGCAAACTTATGACCGCGAGGTTCGTCGGCTCGCCTCGTTATCCGCTGACAGCGGCAATTTCTTACAAAACTCAACACGCCAGACGCAGGCATGTCATCTTGGCGGCGCAACATCGCTCCTTTACTGCCAAGGAGACATGCATGAAGAAGCTTGCGAACTTTCTGCTCCGCCCGCGCTACCTGCGGGCCATTCCTTCGCTGGTGGTGCTGACTACGGCCATGGCTTGGGGTGTGGCGCCGGATTCGGAAGCAATGGATACTGTGCAGAAGAAGGCGGCGGGTGTGACGCTGTCGCTGAACCACACCGCCGCTGCGGGCGCTGGCTCCAAGGACAAGCCTGACACCGACGCGGCTGCTGGCGACTCGCTGGCTGGTTGATGGGGGCGCCGTGGGTTAATGCATGACCCCACACCGTACGGGCTGAGCCTGGCTTGACCTCGTCGAAGTTTCGAAACCCTTCGACAAGCTCAGGGCGAACGGTAGGGAAGTGTCGATGCCCAACGACCAAGCTCCGGACGAACGGTAGCGAAGCCATGGCCGCTTATGCACTTGCGCACGGCACTGCCGCATAATTGCCGAAACTTACTCCGGAGGGGTTCACATGGCGGTATTGATCCTGGGCCTTATCTTGTTTTTGGGCGTGCACTCCACGCGCATCGTGGCCGATGGCTGGCGCACGCAGATGATGGCCCGGGTGGGCGAGAAGCCGTGGAAGGGTGTTTATGCGCTGCTGTCCATTGCCGGCTTTGTGCTGCTGGTGTGGGGCTATGGCCTGGCGCGCCAGAACCCGGTGCAGCTGTGGGCGCCGCCCGCGGGCATGCGGCATGTGGCTGCGCTGCTGATGCTGGTTGCCTTTATCCTGCTGGTGGCTACTTATGTGCCGCGCAACGCGATCAAGGCAAAACTGCATCACCCCATGCTGCTGTCGGTGAAGGTGTGGGCCCTGGCGCATCTGCTGGCCAACGGCACGCTGGCGGGCGTGGTGCTGTTTGGCTCCTTTCTGGTGTGGGCGGTGTGTTGCTTCAAGGCGGCGCGGGGGCGAGACCGTGCGGCGCAGGCCGTGTACCCGCCGGGTACGCCGGCCGGCACGGCCGTTGCGATGGCGGTGGGTTTGGTGGCCTGGGCGGTGTTTGCGTTCTGGGCCCATGGCCTGCTGATCGGCGTGCGGCCGCTGGGTTGATGGTGGCTGTGCAACCCATCGCCGTCATCGACTTCGAAACCACGGGCCTCTCGCCCGCCATGGGCGATCGCGCCACCGAGGTGGCCATCGTGCTGGTGGAGGGCGGCAAGGTGGTGGACCGCTTTCAGAGCCTGATGAATGCGGGGGTGCGCATCCCGGCCTTCATCACCGGCCTCACGGGCATCACCAACGCCATGGTGGCTGGCGCGCCCGATGCCGCCACGGTCATGGCCGACGCCAACCGCTTTGTGGGCAACGCGCCCCTGGTGGCGCACAACGCGTCGTTTGACCGCAAGTTCTGGGAGGCCGAGCTAGGCCGTGCAGGGCAGAGGGCAAGCCAGCCGTTTGCCTGCACCATGCTGGTGGCCAGACGGCTCTACCCCCAGGCGCCCAGCCATAAACTGGGCGTGCTGGTCGATTACCACCGCTTGCCCAAAGCGGGCCGCGCCCACCGGGCACTGGCCGATGCGGAAATGGCGGCGTCGCTGCTGGGCCAGATTCAGCATGACCTGCGTTGCCGCCATGGCGTGGCCCGCCCCGACCATGCGCTGCTGATGGCCCTGCAGCGCTGCGCCAAACCGGCGGTGCCTGCGCTGATGGCGCAATACGCGGACGCCTGAATCGCGGCCCGGGTCGCGGGCAGTCTTATGTGTTTCCCCTGCCTGCCTGTCGCGTCTTCACTCGCGGCACTGTCTGACACCGGGGCGGATCGGACCTTTCCACAATGGGGTTGACTCGCGGCCTGAGTGCGTTCGCGCTTACCCCTGTCTTGAACCTTTATCTGGAGAACCCGCCATGACCCATAAACAGAACCCGCGCGACGAACAGGCTGGCCACACTGGCAAGGTGGTGAATGACCACAACAAGGTAGGCGAGCAGCCTCTCACCCAGAAAAATGAGGCCCAGCGCACCTCGGAAAGCCGGTCGGACCGGGAGGCGCACATCGGCAGCGGGAATCAGACGCAGTCACGCCGGGGCAATACCGGGCATTAAGCTGCCTTGTGGAAGTGCATGAAGGGGCGCCTTGCCCGGCCGCGGATCGACGCAGCTTCAGGCATCCTGCATCTGCCGGGCCAACTCCGCCAAGCCAATGGCCTGCGCACCGTGCCGGACCGGATAGGTTTCTTCGCCCGGGTACACCACATAAAGCTGGGCTACTTTCAGATCGTCACGGGCTATGCCAAAGCCCCTGTCCAATGTGGGTGCGGACGATTTTTTGACCTCGATCGCTATTTCGGGCTGGCCACCGCGCTCCAGCAGCAGATCGATCTCGGCGCCATCATGGGTGCGATAAAAGCAGGGTCGCCAACGCGGCCCGGCGCCCACGCTGTGAGCCCCCATCCCGGCCTTCCCCCAGCGGGGGAAGGAGATGATCGGCACTGCACGCGGTGACTCGGGGCAATAAAAGCCGCAGCCATTGCCTGGCAGTCGCCCGTGCTGGCGACGCTGAAGCCGTGGCTGGCTGGTCATGGGTCATGGGCGTTGCGGCGGCAAAAGCGGGCTTGCGGGTGTTTCGCTTGCTGACATGCGATACATCCGCGCGGCAGCGGTGTTTCACATGATGAAGATCACCAGATAAATAAGCGCTCACTTACGGCAAAAGCATCGTAAAACGGCGATTGCGCATCGACTTACAAAGTCAACGAAGCTGACACCTCAAGAACAACCGAGCCGGGGAAGATGAAGGCTTCTTCAATCACAGGAGCTTCAATGACTCGATTTCAAAACGTCTCTGCCCAGCTTGCTTCTTTCCGTGCCGTTGGTGCCGCCCGTCCGCGGATGCTGCGGGCCATTCCGTCGGTCGTGATTTTGACCACCGCCATGGCGTGGGGCGCGGCCTCCCATGCCGGCGTGCCGGGCCTTGATGGCGCATTGTCTGGCCAGGGCGGGCTCATCGTTGCCGCGGGCCCCTCCGTTGGGGTTGGTGTGGGTGCGGGCGTAGGCGTTGGCGGCGGTGTGAGCGTGGGTACTGTGGGCGTGGGTGCCGGTGGTGGCGCCAACACGGGTGTCACGGTCGGCGGCGGAACCGCCAACAAGGGCCTGGGGCTTGATACCGCCGCGCAGGCGGGTGCCAACCGCAATATCACCGCCGAGGAGCGCGCGGCAGCCACGGCGGACGCTGACGTCCGGGCGGGCGCTGCGGTGAATGCCTCGGGCAGCACCAGCCGTGCAGGCGCGGTGCTTGACGATGCCAAAGGCACGGCCCGAGCCACGGGCAGTACCGTGCGGAAAACGGGCCAGGGCATCACCCGCGGTGTGACCAGCGGCGCGCAAGGCGCCGGCAGTGTGGATGCGGCTGCGGGCGCAGGCGTGAACGCCAGCGGGGGCATTGCCGGCGGGGCCGTCAACCGTTAAGAAGTTAAACAGGGTTGGTGTGCAGCGCGGCTGATGCTGCGCCCAACAACCCTTGCACCTTCGCACCCCAAGTACACCCACCCCCGAAGGCGGGTGTTTTTTGTGGATGTTTTTGCGCTTGTTTCCAGCGACTGCTGCGGCCGCAGCGACGCAGCAGCAGCTGCGCCGGCAGCGGGCTCAGGCATCGTCCTGCGGCCGGCTGCTGCGCCAGATGGCGCGCACCAGCCACAGGGCGCAGGCCACCGCGCCGCAAAAGCCCAGAAAGCCGAAGACCGGCAGGCCAAACAGGGTGGGGCCGCCCCTGACGGTCATCACGATGGATGAGCCGATGATGAGCGCGGCGATCACCAGGGCCATGGCCAGGCGGTTGGCCGCGCGGTCCAGCTGGTCGCCGACGCGCTTGAGGTGGGCCACGTCAATGCTCACCCGGAGGTGGCCGCGGCGCGCATTGCGCAGCAGGCGCGACACATCATGCGGCAGCTGCTCGGCCAGCTTCAGGGCGCGTACCAGCGTCTTCCAGCCGCGCGCGGCGATGGCCGTGGGCTGGTAGCGCGCACGCGCCACCTCGTGCAGCAGGGGCAGCGCTTCGGTCGCCATGTGAAAGCCGGGGTCCAGGCCGCGGCCCATGCCTTCCAGCGAGATGAAGGCCTTGATCAGCAGGGCCAGGTCCGGGGGCAGGGTGAGGTGGTGCTCGCGCAGTATCGTGGTGACGCTGGCCAGCATGCCGCCGAGGTTGAGTTGCGCCAGTGGCGTGCCATGGTACTGGTCGACAAAGGCCTCGATTTCGGTTTCAAGCTGCGAGAGGTTCTGGCCGTGGTCGTCGCCGGCCCAGTCCAGCAGCACGCTCGCCACGGCCTGGGCGTCGCGCGTGACCAGGCCCAGCAGCAGCTGCAGCAGTTCCTCGCGGCGCTGCGGCGACAGGCTTCCGACCATGCCGAAGTCGATGAATGCGATGCGGTTGCCCGGCAGGTAGAAGACATTGCCGGGGTGCGGGTCGGCATGGAAAAAGCCGTCTTCCACAATCATTTTCAGCACGGCCTGGGCGCCGCGCTGCGCCAGCACGGTGCGGTCAAAACCGGCATCAGCGGGCAGCAGGTCGAGCCGCTCGCCGGGGATGCCGTCAACGAAGTCCTGCGTGTTGATGCGCTCGCTGGTGTGGGCCCAGTGCACGCGCGGAATCACCACATGCGGCGTTTGCGCAAAGTTGTTGGCCACGCGCTCGGCGTTGTGGCACTCGACGGCAAGGTCCAGCTCGCGCCGCAGCGAACGCGCGAACTCCCGCACCAGCCGGCGCGGGCGGTAGGGCTTGAGCGAGGCCATGTCGGCCTCGGCGATGGCGGCCAGGCGATCCAGCAGCCGCAGGTCGGCCTCGATCACCTCGCGGATGCCGGGGCGGCGGATCTTGACGACCACTTCGCTGCCGTCGTGGAGCTGCGCGCGGTGCACCTGGGCAATGGAGGCCGCCGCCATGGGCTCCACGTCAAAGCGGGCGAAGACGTTTTCGGGCTCATCGCCCAGGTCTTCCCGCAGCTGCTGCCGCAGGTCGTCGAGCGGCACGGCGGGCACCTGGCTGTGCAGGCGCTGGAGTTCGGCAATCCATTCGGGGCCGAGCAGGTCGGCACGGCCGGCCAGGATCTGCCCGAGCTTGACGAAGGTGGGGCCTAGCTCCTGCAGCGCCAGGCGCACCTGCACCGGCGGCTCGAGGCGGGCGAGGTCGGCGGCATGTTCCCACTTGACGATCTGGCCGGCCCTCTCGAGCCGGTCGGCGAGACCCAGGCGGCGCACGGTGTCGCCAAAGCCGTGGCGAATGAGCACACCGGCAATCTCGTTGATGCGACCGATTTCGCGCGCCGCGCCCAGGGTTTCGAGCAGCATGGGCCGATGATAGCGCCGCGGCCCGGTTTGGCCCTTGATACGGCGCAAACGGCCAGGGGGCCGGACCCTGGGCGCCTGCGCCGGCCGGCGACGCAGGCGTCAGGGGGCACTCGCGCCTACCGCGCTTGCCGTGCCTACTTTTTTTGTGCCTACTTTTTGTCCGGCAGTTCGATCTTCACTTCCAGCACATCGAGGTTGTCCTGCCGTTCCAGGTGGAGCTTGATGTCGCTGGGGTTGATGTGGATGTATTTGGCGATCACGGCGATCAGGTCGCGCTGCAGCGCCGGCAGGTAGTCGGGCTTGTGGCTGCGGCCGGTGCGCTCGTGCGCGAGGATGATCTGCAGCCGCTCCTTGGCGACGCTGGCGGTTTGTTTCTTCTCGCCGAGCAGAAAGGACAGGAATGAAGCCATCGCGTCACTTTCCTCCAAACCAGCGTTTCAACAGGCCGGGCTTTTGCGCGTCGATGAAGCGCAGCGGCTTGTCCTTGTCGCCCAGGAAGCGGTCGACCACGTCCTTGTAGGCTTCCGATACGTCGCTGCCGTGGATGTGCACGGCCGGCACGCCCTGGTTGGAGGCCTGCAGCACGGAGTCGGACTCGGGAATCACGCCGATCAGCTTGATGCGCAGGATGTCCTTGATGTCTTCGAGCGAGAGCATCTGCCCCTGGTCGACACGGTGGGGGTTGTAGCGGGTGATGAGCAGGTGCTCCTTGATCGGGTCGCCGCCGTCGATTGCGCGTTTGGTCTTGCTGGAAAGCATGCCCAGGATGCGGTCGGAGTCGCGCACCGAGGACACCTCGGGGTTGGTCACGACCAGCGCCTCGTCGGCAAAGTGCATGGCCAGCAGCGCGCCGGTTTCAATGCCGGCGGGCGAGTCGCAGACGATGTATTCAAAGTCCATGGTGGCCAGGTCCTTCAGGACTTTTTCCACGCCGTCCTTGGTCAGTGCGTCCTTGTCGCGGGTTTGCGAGGCGGCCAGCACATAGAGGTTGTGGCACTGCTTGTCCTTGATGAGCGCCTGGTTGAGCGTGGCTTCGCCGTGGATGACGTTGATGAGGTCGTACACCACGCGGCGCTCGCAGCCCATGATGAGGTCCAGGTTGCGCAGGCCGACGTCGAAGTCGATCACCGCGGTTTTGTGGCCGCGCAGGGCCAGGGCGGTTGCAAAGCTGGCGCTGGTGGTGGTTTTGCCCACGCCGCCCTTGCCGGAGGTGACCACAATGATTTTTGCCATTCGTAAATATCCTTTTGAAAACGGTAGAGATGCGGGCCGCAGCGGCTAATGCCAGGCCACGTTGTACGAGGCGATGTTATCCGCGGGGCGCGCCGGGCACGGGCGAGGCGATGCCATTCAGGTACCCATGACGGTCATGACCAGTTTGTCGCCTTCGCCGTCCGGGCCGGGCACCAGCCGCACCTGCGTGGGCTGGCCCGCCACGCCGGGCGGCAGCGGGTGCTCGCTGGTGCGGTAGACCCCGGCAATTGACAGCAGCTCGGCTTCCAGCGCCAGGGAGAAGATGCGGGCCTCGGTGTTGCCGCGCGCGCCGGCCATGGCCTTGCCGCGCAGCGGTGCATACACATGGATGTGGCCGTCGGCAATGACTTCGGCGCCGGCATTGACCATGGCCAGCACCACCAGGTCGCGGCCGCGCGCATAGACCTGCTGGCCTGAGCGCAGCGGCCGGTCGATCACCAGGGCGCCGAGCGGCGCGGGTGCCGATGCGGCCGGGGCGGGGTGCTGGGGTGCGGGTGGCGCTGGCGCCGTGGCGGCGCGGCCGCCCGTCAGTTGCGCGTCGGGCACCGGCAGCAGGCCGGCCTGCAGCGCCGCCGCCGTCTGGGCGGGGGTGCCGCCCTTGACGGCAATCGGCACCAGCTGGTAGTCGCCCAGCAGGGTGATGAGCGCGGGAAAGTCAATGTCGCCGCTGCCGGCGTGCGCGGTTGCCGCCAGGGGCGACAGGTCGATCAGCAGGGCGTCCTGGTCAAAGAAGTCCGGAATGTCGCCGAACCGCGATGCCAGATCGCGGGACAGCGCGCCGAGGTCTGTGGTTTTGAGCAAGAGCGCTACCAGGGGCAGGTTGGCGCTTTTGATCTCAAACGTGGCGGGGGCGGTGGCCTGGAGGACAACAGTCATGGGCTGGCGATGGGACGGGAGTGATTGGGCATAAGGACGGCAGGGAGCAGGCGGAACCGGTGCGCGGCCGTGAACAGGGCGATGGGTGAGGGCGGAAAGCGACACCGACGACAGGAAAGTGGTGAGGTTAGCGTGAAACCCGTGAAATCCGCCCGCACGGTTTGTCGCACTTGTGAGCGGATGAAACGCCCGGCGGCCGTAGAGGGGAGGCTTTCGGCCTGGCTCAGGCATTGAATGCAGACCGGCGGCGCCCATATGCAAAAGCTGGTGATTGTAGCCAGCGCCGGCAAATCGCCGGAAACATCACCCGATCACCCGTAAGCACCGGCCCATCACCTTACCTTTCGCCCAGACATCTATTTATGAACTTCTTGCCGCTGGCCGCCGTATCCGCCCTGCTTCATGGTTACATCGGCCTTCGCCTGGTGCCGGGGCTGTCGGCCTTTGCCGTGGCGCAGTTCCTGTTGATGGGCGTGCTGCTGCTGTCGGCGCTGCTGATGCCCCTGGGCCTGATGGCGCGGCGGGTGGCCAGGCCGCCACTGGCCGATGTGCTGAGCTGGTTGGGCCTGCTCTGCATGGGGCTGTTTTCGTCGCTGCTGGTGCTGACGCTGCTGCGCGATGCGGCCTTGCTGGTGCTCTGGCTGGGCAACCTGCTGGTGCCCGGGGTGCTGCCGCTGGCCGGGCTGCGCACGGCATCTGCCGAAGCCGTGCCGCTGCTGGGCCTGGTGGTCACGTTGCTGGGTTTTCTGAATGCCCGGCGCACCGCGGCGGTGGTGCGGGTGGATGTGCCCATCCAGGGCCTGCCCGCCGCCTGGCACGGCTTTACCGTGGCGCAGATCAGCGACATCCATGTGGGCCCGACCATCAAGCAGCGCTATTTGCACCGCATCGTGGACAAGGTCAATGCGCTGGGCGCTGACGTGGTGGCCATCACGGGCGACCTGGTGGACGGCAAGGTGAGCGAGCTGGCGGCGCACGTCGCCCCGCTGGCCGGGCTGCAGTCGCGCCACGGCACCTACTTTGTGACGGGTAACCACGAGTATTACTCAGGTGCGCAGCCGTGGATTGATGAACTGCGGCGCCTGGGCCTGACTGTGCTGCTGAACGAGCATGTGGTGATCCGCCAGCCCGGCCTTTCCGCCGAGGCCAGCGATGCCGTCGAGGGCAGCGGGGCTCTGGTGCTGGCCGGTGTGACCGATTACAGCGCGGCGCACTTTAACCCGGCGCACCGCAGCGATCCCGAGGCGGCGCTGCGGGGTGCGCCACCGGCCGCCGTGCGCGTGTTGCTGGCGCACCAGCCACGCAGCGCCGAGGCGGCGGCCAAAGCCGGCTTTGACCTGCAGCTCTCGGGCCATACGCATGGCGGGCAGTTTTACCCGTGGAACCTGTTTGTGCGGTTTCAGCAGCCATTCACGGCGGGGTTGCACAGGCTGCACAACCTGTGGGTCTATACCAGCCGGGGGACGGGTTACTGGGGGCCGCCCAAGCGGTTTGGGGCGCCTTCGGAGATTACGTGGTTGCGGTTGGTGGCGGTTTAGTTTGGTTCGGGTTTTTTTGGGAATGCTTTGGGTGTGGGTTGCTATTTAATTGATAGCTGGTCGACGCTGCTGAGGGTGGCTGGCCGGGGGGAGCCCGGCGGCTCGTCACTTTGTTTTGCTTCGCCAAAATAAAGTAACCAAACAAAAGGCGACCCGCAGTCTGGGCCCCTGCGCTTCGCTCCAGGCAGCCTGCGCTGCTCGACTCCGGCGGGGGTCCGCAGAACTCGCTTCGCTCAAACAACTGCGGCCCTGATCCCGCCTCCATCTGCGCTGCTCGGCCCAGCCACACGGGTGAGGGAAAAGAATTCGGAATCGGGGGACGGAACGTAACACGATTCGGGCAAGCCCTTGCCCCACGTTTGTCATCCCGGACTCGATCCGGGATCCATGGATTGCGGATCAAGTCCGCAATGACAAAGCCGCGTTCTGCGGAGTTCGGCTGTTTGTATTCTTCCCCCGAGCACCGCAGGCTGCCCGTAGCGCTGCGCAGGGACGCAGACAGCAGGGTCGCCTTTTCTTTGCTGGCTTTTCTCTGGGCGACGCAAGAGAAAGTGAGTCGCCCGCCGGGGCGAGTCTCGGCCATCAGCCTCAAGAAGACCCCAGCACCATCATCAAAAACACGCTCTCATAAAAGCGAACCTCTGCCACCGAACTCGGTATTACGCGACATGAAGGCCATCACTGGCGCGCCGTTCAGAGGGGGCGTAAAGTGACTGCCAACGCAGGAGATTGATCATGTTGCAACACCACGTGCCGGCCGCCGCCATCATGCTCGCCGTCGGAGGCCTTGCCGGGCCTGTGGCGCTGGCCCAGACCACGTCTGTGCCGCCGACCTCGCTGTCTGCGCCCGAGACCGCCAGGCCGGCGGAGATCGACCCGCAAACCGGCAAGCCCCGGCCTCCCGCTGTTGACCCGGTTGTGCCATTGAGAAATCCGCTGAACCGCAATCCGGCCCGGCGCAACATGGCGCCTGATGGAGATGCGGTTGCGCCGCCTGACCCGCGCGACTCGTCGGTGCGTCCGGTGCAGCCGCCGGGCTACCAGGATGGCCGCGACACCGTGCTGCCCGTAACCGGGGCCGCGCCGTTGCCCATGCCGGGTCCGAGCGCACCGGTACCCGGGCTGCCGTAACGGGGCAAAGCTCTTTTTGACAATGAAATGCCCCGCCAGCCCAATCAGTTCGAGGGCTACAAGGGACTACACGGACTATGCGGGCTACGCGGGGCTACAAGTTACTGGAAATAGCAAACTGCACTGAACCGGCGCCGTGCCTCAAGCGGTTTTGAGGTGGGACCGGCGCGGCCTTGACGGCCGGCATGCGCTTGGCCATTTGCGCGGGAGGCCGCTCCACCTGGTGCGCGCTGCGAGCGGGAGCGCCCGCTGCCGGCGGGTGGATCGGTTCTGCCTCGGGCGAATGGGGATTGCGCCGGTATTTGCGCGGCATTTCCTTTTGCATCGTCCTGCGTTTGAGGCGCGCGGGGTTGAAGATGTGCTGGTAGTGCGTGAGCCAGCGCTGCTCGCCGGCGTTAGCCCGCATATTTCACGCTTTTTCCTCTCATAGCCTGGTATCGAGGTTTTTCAGTGCGATGAGGTCATCGCAGAGGTCGAAGAGGTCCGGACAAGCATTGGTTGGTTGCTTTGCGCGGCGCCAAGG